>Ga0335076_10000057_pt1 | contig 85999 bp, 82 predicted proteins | sample Lox_Sample_25_FD_206717 | JGI IMG/M metagenome (GOLD analysis project Ga0335076, IMG submission 206717) | Soil microbial communities from Loxahatchee National Wildlife Refuge, Florida, United States - Lox_Sample_2.5 | ecosystem: Environmental > Terrestrial > Soil > Wetlands | place: USA... | reverse complement strand
CGCTGCACCCTGGCGACCCGTCGATCCAGAACGCCGACGACGCCGACCAGGTCTGGCTCGTCGGCTTCACCAACGACGCAGGGCCCGTGCCCTATTACGCGTATGACCGCAGGACGAAGACCAGCCAGTTCCTGTTCGAGCACCAGCCAGAGCTGACCCGCTATCAGCTGGCTGCGATGGAGCCGTTCAGCTTTACCGCGCGGGACGGGCTGACGATCCACGGATACCTGACGTTCCCTCCCGACGCGCCGCGCAGTCAGCTGCCCGCGGTGCTCAACGTGCATGGCGGGCCCTGGGCGCGGGACAGGTGGGGTTTCGGCCCGGAGGCGCAGTGGCTCGCCAACCGCGGCTACCTCTGCATCCAGGTGAATTACCGCGGATCCACCGGCTACGGGAAGGCGTTCATCAACGCCGGCGACCGCGAGTGGGGCGCGGCGATGCAGGATGACCTGAGCGACGCGGTGGCGCACGTCGTCGGGCAGGGCTGGGCCGACCCGGCCAGGGTCGCCATCTACGGCGGCTCCTACGGCGGGTACGCGGCACTGGCCGGCGCCACGTTCACCCCTGACCTGTACCGGTGCGCGGTCGACATCGTCGGCCCGTCGAACCTGATCACGCTCATCGAGACGATCCCGCCGTACTGGGCGCCGCTGATCGCGCAGTTTCACCGGCGGGTCGGCGACCCGGCGAAGGACAGGGACTTCCTGTGGTCGCGCTCGCCGCTGTCGGCCGTCGACCGGATCCATATCCCGCTGCTGATCGCCCAGGGCGCCAACGACCCGCGGGTGAAGCAGGCCGAGTCCGAGCAGATCGTCGCGGCGCTGGAGAAGGCCGGCATCGACCACGACTACATGCTGTTCCCGGACGAGGGCCACGGCTTCGCCAAGCCGGAGAACAGGCTGAAGTTCTATGCCGAGGCCGAGCGGTTCCTGGCCAGGCACCTCGGCGGCCGCTCGCAGGACTAGCGGGCTCCCGGTCAGGCCGCCCCTTGGTGAGGCCGCCCCTTGGTCAGCTGGCCCGGGTCAGCTGGCCCCGGTCAGCTGGCCCCGGTCAGCTGGCCCCGGTCAGCTGGCCCCGGTGACGGTCCTGATGGCGGCGGGCAGGCTTGCGATCAGGTTCGCGGCTCCGATCGGGGCGCCGTCGGCGGCGATCCTGGCCGCAATCCCGTGCAGGTACGCGGCCGCCGCGGCGGCGCGCTGCGCCCCGGCCCCCTGAGCCAGCAGCGAGCCGGTCAGGCCGGACAGCACGTCGCCGGAACCGGCCGTGGCCAGCCAGCTAGTCCCGGTCGGGTTCACGAATACCGGCTCGCCAGGGTCGGGCCGGGCGATCACCGTCGTCGAGCCCTTGAGCAGCACGGTGACCCCGAGCCTGGCGGCCGCCACGGTCGCGTAGTGGAGCCTGCGTGCCTCGATGTCGGCCCGGTCGGCATTGAGCAGCCGGGCCAGCTCGCCCGCGTGCGGGGTGATGACCGTGGGCGCCTCCCGGCGCAGCAGTTCCGGGTGTGCGGCCAGGATCGTGATGCCGTCCGCGTCGACGAGGACCGGCAGGCCCGTTGCCAGGACCGCGGCCAGGCGGCGTGTCGCGGCCTCCGAGGTGCCCATGCCCGGCCCGGCGACCCACGCCTGCACCCGGCCCGCTGCCCCGATTGCGTCGCCGGGGTCGCCGGCGCTGGCGTCGGCGTCGGCGTCGGTGAGCACAGCCTCCGGCCAGTGCTGCCGCACCACCCGCAGCACCTGCTGAGGCGCGACCAGCCGGACCATTCCCGCGCCGCCGTGGATCGCCGCGCCAACGGCGAGCACGGCCGCGCCGGTGTACTGCTCGCTGCCGGCCACGACCCCGAGGACGCCCCGCCGGTACTTGTCGGACTCCGCCGCGGGCCTTGGCAGCACGGTGGCTACGTCGGCAGCCTGCATCGCGACCACGGCGGGGCTGGCCAGATACGGGCCCAGGCCGATGTCGACCAGCCGGGCGGCCCCGGCCCGTTCCGCGGCCGGGTCGATCAGCAATCCCGGCTTCCAGGTACCGAACGTCACCGTCGCGTCGGCGTGAATGGCCGCGCCGGCCACCTCGCCGGTGTCGGCCTGCACGCCGCTCGGCAGGTCGACCGCGACGACGACGGCCCCTTCGAGCCTGGCCACCTCGGTCAGGCGGGCTAGCGCCGCGGCCGGCTCGCGCAGGCCACCGGAGCCGCCGATGCCCGTCAGCCCGTCGATGATGAGGTCGGCGCTGGCTATCTCGCTGCGAGCGAGCAGGCCGATCGCGCTCAGGGTGTGGTCTCCGCCACCCTGGCCCACCGGCGGCGTGGGCAGGCCGGCCACCGCCGTGGGCAGGCCGTCCACCGCCAGCGCGGCCGGCGAGGTGGCGGGTGGCCCGGCAGTCGCGGCCGAGGCAGCGGGCGCCCTGGCCGGCACGACGGTGCCGCCGGCGGCCAGCAGCGCGGCCGACCCGGCCTCATGCAGCCGCGAGCCTGCCGCGACCGCCACTACCCGCGCGCCGCGCCGGGCCAGCAGCGTCCCGGCGAAAAGCGCGTCGCCGCCGTTGTCCCCGCTGCCTGCCAGTACGACGACCCGTGCCCCGTAGACGTGGTCGAGCAGGCCCATGCAGACGCTGGCCAGCCCGGCCGCGGCGCGCTGCATCAGCGTTCCGTCCGGCACCGTCGCCAGCAGCGCCTGCTCTGCCGACCGGACGTCGCTGACTCTGTGTGCTGCCCTCATCGCTCCGCCACCACCATGGCCAGGCAGAATCCCCCGTCGTGGCTGATTGACACGTGCCAGGCCGAGACGCCCTGCGCGACGGCCGCCGCGGCGACCGTGCCCTGGACCTCAAGCACCGGCCTGCCGCCAGGCTCCCGGTGCAGCACGGCGTCGGTCCAGCGCAGGCCCTTCGGCGCGCCGAGCGCCTTCGCGGCCGCCTCCTTGACGGCGAAGCAGCCGGCCAGCTCGCGGATCGAGCCACCTTGTTCGCTCACCGCGAACAAGCGGTCGGAGAGGCCAGGAGTCCGCACCAGTGCGCGCTCAAGTCTGGATATCTCCGTCATGTCGATGCCGATGCCTGCGATCACGTGCCCAGCCTCCCACCCGACTCTGCCGACCCGCAGCACGGCCAGCGCGGGCCAGCGCCGCGTCATCGCACGTTTCATTCAGTCCGGTCGCTGTGGGACGACTTATGCCCGGTATGTGCGACCCGAATGAATGAAACGTCGCCGCAGCGGTGGCTTACCCAGGCGGGGCGCGGCGGTCTGAGCACCAGCGTCAGCCGACGTCAGCCGACGTCTTTGATCGTGTCGGCGAGCTGGCCGGCCAGTCGCTCGGCCTGGTCGGAGTGCTCGGCTTCGACCATGACCCGCACCGCGGGCTCGGTCCCGCTCGGCCGCACCAGGACGCGGCCCGCCTCGCCAAGCTCGGCCTCTGCGGCCGCTACCGCGTCGGCGAGCTCGGCCGACGACGCCACCTGGGCCTTGTCCACGCCAGGCACGCTGATCAGCACCTGCGGGTACCTGGTCATCACGCCGGCCAGGTCCGCCACGGTCCGGTCCTGCCGCACCACTTCGGCAAGGAACTGCAGGCCGGTGAGCAGGCCGTCGCCCGTCGTCGCATGGTCGAGCATGATGATGTGGCCGGACTGTTCACCGCCCAGCACGAACTTGCCGTCCAGCATGGCCGCGATCAGGTAGCGGTCGCCCACCGGTGTCTCCACGACGTCGATGCCCGCCGCGTGCATCGCATGCCGGAAGCCGAGGTTCGACATCACCGTGGCGACGACCGTGTTGGCGGCCAGCCTGCCCGACTCCTTGAGTGCGAGCGCGAGCACCGCGAGTATCTGGTCGCCGTCGATGACCTGCCCGGTCGCATCGACGGCGAGACAGCGGTCCGCGTCGCCATCGTGCGCGATGCCGGCATCGGCGCGGTGCTCGACGACGGCGGCCGACAGCGTGCCGAGGCTGGTCGAGCCGCAGCCGGCGTTGATGTTCAGGCCGTCTGGCTCCGCGCCCAGCGTGATGACGTCCGCGCCCGCGCGGCTCAGCAGGACCGGGGCGTACTCGGAGGCAGCGCCGTGCGCGCAGTCCACGACGACGCGCAGGCCCGCCAGCGGCCCGGCACTGCCACTGGACGGAAGCGTCGCGAGGAGATGGTCCAGGTAGCGCTCGCCATGCTCGGGCGCGTCGGTTACCCGGCCGAATCCCGCCTCTGGCACCCCCGCGAGGCCGCTGCGCGCGTGCGGCTGCGGCTGCCCTGCGGATGGCGGGCCGGACTCGGCGAGCCGCGCCTCGATGGCGTCCTCTACCTGGTCCGGTAGCTTGACCCCACCGCGAGCGAAGAACTTGATGCCGTTGTCGGGTGCCGGGTTGTGGCTGGCCGAGAGCATAACGCCAAGGTCCGCACCGAGCGCTGCGGTGAGGTATGCGACAGCCGGCGTGGGAATGACGCCGAGCCTGATGACGTCCACACCGCTAGCTGCGAGCCCGGCGACGACAGCGGCCTCAAGGAACTCGCCGGAGGCACGCGGATCACGACCGACGACCGCCGCCGGCCGACGATGGGCATCGCGCGCGGCGGCGAACTCCCCGGTGCCCGCCAGCACTCCGGCCGCCGCGGCGGACAGGTCCATCGCGAGACCGGCCGTCAGGTCCTGCCCGGCGAGGCCACGGACTCCGTCCGTGCCGAAAAGCTGACCCATCGCCTCAGTATCCCCCGTGCCGGCCGGCCGGGCGCGGCTAGCGCTTGGAGTACTGGGGCGCCTTGCGGGCCTTCTTCAGGCCAGCCTTCTTGCGCTCGATAACGCGAGCATCCCTGGTCAGGAACCCGGCACGCTTGAGCGTCGGACGACTGTCGGGGTCGACAAGCGTGAGCGCCCGCGCGATGCCAAGGCGCAGCGCGCCCGCCTGGCCGCTGACGCCGCCGCCGCCGATCCTGGCGACGATGTCGAACTGCTCCTCCGCACCCAGCGTCACCAGCGGCTCGCTCACGAGCTGCTGGTGCACCTTGTTCGGGAAGTAGTCGGTCAGCGACCGGTCATTGATCTTCCACTGGCCCGTGCCCGGCTGGATGCGGACCCGGGCGATCGCCTCCTTGCGGCGGCCAGTGCTGATGGCCCTGCCGGTCACCACCGGCTTGCGCGCGGCGGGCTTCGGCTGGGCGTCGCTGGTCTGGGTGGTGTACTCCGACACGTGCTCCTCGGCACTCTCGGCGTCGGCTACCGCTCCTGCTTCCAGCGTGTCAGTGGACTCAGCCACGTTGTCTTCCTCGTGCTTCCCGCTTGATTGCTACTGCTCTGGCTCTGGCGTCGAAGGCGTTACCGGCCGGCGCCGGCCTGCTCGACCTGCTTGATCTCGAATGGCACCGGCTGCTGCGCCGTGTGCGGGTGCTCCGGACCGGCGTAGACCTTCAGCTTGCGCAGCATCTGCCGGCCCAGCGCGTTCTTCGGGAGCATGCCCTTGACGGCCTTCTCCACCGCCCGCTCCGGGCTGCGCGCCATCAGCTCGGCGTAGGACATCGAGCGCAGGCCGCCCGGGTAACCGGAGTGCCGGTAGGCCATCTTGTCGCGCAGCTTGTTGCCGCTCAGCGACACCTTGGCTGCGTTGACGATGATGACGAAATCGCCCGTGTCCAGGTGCGGCGCGAAGATCGGCTTGTGCTTGCCGCGCAGCAGCGTCGCCGTGTGGGTCGCCAGCCTGCCGAGCACGACGTCCGATGCGTCGATGACATGCCATTGGCGCTGGATGTCAGCAGCCTTCGGGCTGAAAGTGCGCACAGTCATAAGCCTTCGCGTGTGAGTCCTGTTACCTTGCCCGCGCTAGCCGCTAAACCACCTGAAGCGCGGGAATCCGCATGTACCGATCGCAGCTCATGCACCCTTCCGGGCGCGCGGGCATGCCAGTACGCATGGACGCACCTAGCAGGATACCGGCCCCGGTCGGCAGCGGTCAAAGCGAGCCCGCACGGGACGGCACTGAGGTGGCGCCGCTGGCCAGGCTACCCGCCCGCTCGGAGCGGGGCCGGCCAGTCATAAACCGGCGACCGGGCTAACTGGCCGCCGCCGAGCGATACGCTCGCGGAATGCGCTACCCGCCCGACGACGCCACCGAGCAGTCTGCGCGCCGGCGACGCGGGCAGCACTCGGGACCGCACTCCGGCCCGCAGGAGGTCAGCCGGGACGGCTCGGTATTCGTGCCCGGCTATGCCAGCCGCAGGACGCCCGGCCCGGACGCTGGCGATCCAGGCCGCGACGCCGCCCCGCGCTGGCAGGGCTCGGCAGCGGGCAAGGGGCCGGTACGCGGCTACCCGCCGCTGCCGGGACAGCCACCGCCGATGTACCCGCCGGGCCAGTTCGCCGCCTGGAACCGCCGCGGGCCCGGCCGCGGACCGGGCCAGCCAGGGCCCGGCGCGAGCGGCGCGGCGGACTCGGACCGCCACCAGCTGGCGGCGGCTGATCCCGGTCACCCGGGCGAGACCGGCTATTACGGCCGGGACGCGGGCGGCCACACCGATCCCGGCTACTCCACCCTCGCGGTCAGCGACCCGGCCGCCGACGTGACGTCCACGCAGACCTGGCAGGCCGTCGGTGACGGGCAGGCCACCGGGACCTGGACGGCTCCGGAGCGCCCGGCCGATCCGCCGCCAGGCGGGCCCGGACAGCTGCCAGGCGGACCCGGACAGCCGCCAGGCGGGCCCGGACAGCTGCCAGGCGGGCCCGGACAGCCCCGTGCCGATGCCTCCGGCCGCAGGCTCGCGCCGTGGAGCCCGCAGGCAGCGGCGCTCCGGCCGGGTGGCACCGGCCAGCTGAGCCGCGAGAGCGGGCGGCACAGCAGCCAGCCGCCCGGCCCGGCTCGCGACAGCGGGCCGCACGACACCAGCAGCCAGCCCCCCGGCCCGGCCCGCGGCAGCGGGCCGCACGTCCGCAGCGCCGGTCCCGTGGACCGGGCCGCCCTGCGGCAGGACCGTCCCGCCGGTCCGCTCGCCGGCCCCGGTGGCCGCCCGGACGCGGAGCCAGGCCGAGCCGGAAGGCGCGGCACCCGCTCGGGCCGGGCGGGGACGGCGCCGGCCGCAGCCGCAGCAGCCGCGGGCGCGGGGACGGCGATCGGAACGGCGCCGGCCGGCCGGCGAACCGGGCGTCCGAGTGCACCGCGCTCGGGCCGTTCCGGCCCGGCGCGGCGCGGCAAGCACCCGGCGAGCGCGAAACTCGCGATTGCCGGAGCCCTCGCCATCGTGCTGATCGCCGGCATCGCGCTGTATGTCGGTGCGCGAGCAGCTTCCCAGCGGCCCTCGGCAGCCGGTCAGCAAAAGACGACACCCAGCGCGACGGCAGCGCCAGCCTCGCCGTCGCCGAGCCCCGGAACGTACGGATACATCGGCTCGCGTCGCGGCGATCCGACCCCGCTGACGGTCACTGAGCTCTATCCGGCCACGTTCGCGGCCAGCGGCGTCGAGTACACGCTCACCAGGAGCAGGCTCAGCAAGGACTGCGTGGACGCCGTGAACGGCGCCAACATCCAGAGCGCGGTCAGCTCCGGCAGCTGCTCCCAGGTGGTCCGCGCGACGTACCTGGCGAGCAAGACCGGCATGATGGGCACGATCGGCGTGCTGAACCTGGCGACCGCCAAGGAGGCCGCGAAGGCCGCGAAGGCGGCGGGCGCGCAGAACTTCATCGTGCAGCTCGCCGGGCGCAAGGCGCCGACGAGCAAGATCGGGCACGGCCCCGGCCTCGAAGAGGCGCTGGCCAAGGGCCACTACCTCATCCTCATCTGGGCCGAGCTCACCACGCTCAAGACGCCGCACAAGGGCGCGCAGCGCACCGGGCTCGCGCACTTCATGACGGACCTGTTCGACAGCACCGCCAACGTCACCCTGACGGACCGGATGATCAGCGGCAGTCCCGCGCCGTCCCCGTCCGCCGGGTAGCGGTCACGGGAGCTCCCTGGTCCGCCTCGTGATCAGTGCCCGCGCGGCCAGGCCGGCCGCGTCCGGGTAGGCAACCTCCTCCAGGCACAGCGGGTGCGGCGGTGCGACCCCGACCGCAGGGTCGCGGCTGCGGGCACCCAGGACGTCGGCCAGCCACCGGCCGGGCCTGCTGCCGTCCCCGACCGACAGCATGGCGCCCACCAGCGCCCTTACCATGTTGTGGCAGAAGGCATCCGCGATCACCGTGGCGACCGCTACCCCCTGCTCGGCGCGCGCCCAGTCCAGCCGGCTGAGCGCGCGGATCGTCGTCGCGCCCTCGCGGCGTCGGCAGAACGCGGCGAAGTCATGCTCACCGATGCACGCCAGGGCCGCCGCGTTCATCTCATCGAGGTCGAGCCCGCAGCGGTACCAGAGAGTGTCGCGCCGCCGCAGCGGATCGGCCAGGGCCGGGGCGTCGCAGACGCGATAGGAGTAGCGCCGCGACAGCGCCGAGAACCGGGCGTCGAAGCCGGGTTCCGCAGGCCGGACCGACCGGATCCGGATGTCGCCGGGCAGGAGCCGCGAGAGCCTGCGCTCGACCGCGCCCTCCCCCTCCATCCAGGCCTGTTCGGGAACGTCGGCGTGTGCCACCTGCCCGCGCGCGTGGACGCCGGCGTCCGTGCGGCCGGCCACGGTGAGGGCAGGCGGCTCGCGGAGGCGCAGCGACCGCCACAGCGCTTCCTCGACGGTCTGCTGGACGGTGCGCAGGCCCGGCTGCCTGGCCCAGCCGTGGAAGTCCGTGCCGTCATAGCCGAGATCCAGCCGGAGCCGGACGAGCCCGGCCAGCTGCTGCTGGCCGGGCTCGTCCATTGCCGGGTTGTTACTCGTCGGCCTTATCGTCGCCATCGGCCGCGTCCGCGACCTCGGCCGGCGTCTCGTCGTCCGCCGCGGCCTCGTCCTGCGCCGCTGCGTCCGCGTCCGCGGTGTCCTCGGCCCGGGTCTCGGCCTCGACCGCCTCGTCGGCCACAGCCTCGTCGGCGACGGTGTCGTCAGCCACAGGCACCGCGGCGGCCGTAGCCTGGGTGCGCGCGGAGCGCCCGGAGCCGGCTGGGGCCGGGGCACGCCTGGCACGGCGCCGGCGCGGCTTGGCGTCGGGCTCTTCGCGGACCAGCTCGATCACGGCCAGGGCGGCATTGTCGCCCTTGCGCGGACCGACCTTGGTGATCCGGGTGTAACCGCCGTCGCGACCCTCGAAGCTCGGCCCGATGTCGGCGAACAGCGTGTGCACGACGGACTTGTCCGTCACGACACTCAGCACCTGGCGCCGAGCGTGCAGATCACCGCGCTTGGCGAAGGTGATGAGCCGCTCAGCGTACGGACGCAGCCTGCGGGCCCTCGCCTCGGTCGTGGTGATCTTCCCGTGCTCGAACAGCGCGGTAGCCAGGTTCGCCAGCATGTGCCGCTGATGGGCCGAGCTGCCGCCGAGTCGGGCACCCTTAGTGGGCGTGGGCATCGGACAAATCTCCTAGGTTCTCCGGCCGGCCTGTGTCCGGCCGGTCAGTACTGCTCGGTCTCGACGTAGTCGTCGTCGTCGTCGGCGCCATAGCTGTCGGCTGCCGTGCCCGGGTCGAATCCGGGTGGCGAGTCCTTCAGCGCGAGGCCCATGTCGTTGAGCTTCTGCTTGACTTCCTCGATGGACTTGGCACCGAAGTTACGGATGTCCAGGAGGTCCTGCTCGCTGCGCGCGACCAGCTCGCCGACCGTGTGGATACCCTCGCGCTTGAGGCAGTTGTAGGACCGGACCGTGAGGTTCAGCTCCTCGATGAGCAGGGCCAGGTCGGCCGCCAGCGCGGCGTCCGTCGGCGACGGGCCGATGTCGATGCCCTCGGCGTCCAGGTTCAGCTCCCGGGCCAGCCCGAACAGCTCGACGAGCGTCTTGCCGGCGCTCGCCACCGCGTCCCGCGGCCGCAGGCACGGCTTGGTCTCGACGTCGACGATCAGCTTGTCGAAGTCGGTCCGCTGCTCGACTCGGGTCGCCTCGACCTTGTAGGTGACGCGCAGCACCGGCGAGTAGATGGAGTCGATCGGGATCCGGCCGATCTCCTGGCCCGGCTGCTTGTTCTGGGCGGCCGAGACATACCCGCGGCCGCGCTCGACCGTCAGCTCCATCTCCAGCTTGCCCTTGCCGTTGAGCGTGGCGATGTGCAGGTCGGGGTTGTGCACCTCGAGGCCGGCCGGCGGCGCGATGTCCGCTGCGGTAACCGGGCCGGGCCCCTGCTTGCGCAGGTACATGTGCATCGGCTCGTCGTGCTCGGACGAGACCACGAGCTCCTTGAGGTTCAGGATGATGTCGGTGACGTCCTCGGTGACGCCGGGCACAGTCGAGAACTCGTGCAGCACGCCCTCGATCCTGATGCTGGTGACGGCCGCGCCGGGGATAGAGGACAGCAGCGTGCGGCGCAGCGAGTTCCCGATCGTGTAGCCGAAGCCGGGCTCGAGCGGCTCGATGACGAACCGGGACCTGAACTCGTTTACATGTTCCTCGGTCAGGCCGGGGCGCTGGGCGATGAGCATGACATTTCCTTTCCGCGCTGCCCGCTATATGACAGTCGCGACCTTGAGCTGGCGTGGCCGCCATCGGGGCGGCCGGCCGGGCTGCTCAGGCTGCCCGGCCTGCCGGCTTTCTTACTTCGAGTAGTACTCGACGATGAGCTGTTCCTGGACGAGCGTGTCGATCTGGGCCCGGACCGGGAGCGTGTGCACGAGCACCCGCATCTTGTCCGGGATGACCTCAATCCAGGCCGGCGGGGTCCGCTCGCCCGCCTCGGCGCGGGCGACGATGAACGGGGTGAGCTCCCTGGACTTGGCCGCGACCTCGACGATGTCGCTCTCGCTGACCCGGTAGGACGGGATGTCGACCTTCTTGCCGTTGACCAGGATGTGGCCGTGGGAGACGAGCTGGCGCGCCATGTCGCGGCTCTTGGCGAAGCCGGCCCGGAACACGACGTTGTCCAGCCGGGTCTCGAGCAGCTGCAGCAGCGACTCGCCAGTCATGCCGCGCCGGCGGGCAGCTTCCTCGTAGTAGTTCTCAAACTGCTTCTCGAGCACGCCGTAGATCCGCTTGGCCTTCTGCTTCTCCCGGATCTGGAGCAGGTACTCGCTCTCCTTCGGGCGGTTGCGCCCGTGCTCACCCGGCGGGTACGGGCGGATCTCGATCGGGCACTTGGGCCCGTCGCACTTGGCACCCTTCAGGAAGAGCTTGGTCTTCTCGCGGCGGCAGCGTTTGCAGTCCGCGCCTGTGTATCGAGCCATGTGATGCTTACTCCTCAGACGCGGCGCCGCTTAGGCGGGCGGCAGCCGTTGTGCGGGACAGGGGTGACGTCCTGAATAGAGCCGACCTCGAGGCCGGTTGCCTGCAGTGACCTGATCGCGGTCTCCCGGCCCGAGCCCGGGCCCTTCACGAACACGTCGACCTTGCGCATGCCGTGCTCCATCGCGCGGCGAGCGGCGGCCTCGGCGGCCATCTGCGCGGCGTAGGGAGTTGACTTGCGGGAGCCCTTGAAGCCCACCTGGCCCGACGACGCCCACGAGATGACGCTGCCGCCCGGGTCGGTGATGGACACGATCGTGTTGTTGAAGGTGCTCTTGATGTGCGCATGCCCGTGCGCGATGTTCTTGCGTTCCTTCCGGCGCACCTTCTTGGCGCCGGCGGTACGGCTCTTCGGAGGCATTCTGCTCCTTCTACCTTGCGGAGGTGATCGGACCGGCTGCTTGATCGTGTCCGGCGCGCGGCTCGGGCACGGCGCAGCGGACTACTTCTTGCCGGCCTTCTTCTTGCCGGCCACTGTCTTCTTCTTGCCCTTGCGGGTGCGGGCGTTGGTCTGCGTGCGCTGACCGTGCACCGGCAGGCCGCGGCGGTGCCGCAGGCCCTGGTAGCAGCCGATCTCGACCTTGCGCCTGATGTCGGCCTGCACCTCACGGCGCAGGTCACCTTCGACCTTGTAGTTGGCCTCGATCCAGTCCCTGAGGCGGATCACGTCTTCGTCCGACAGCTGATGCACCCGGGTGTCGCCACTGACGCCCGTGGCCTGCAGCGTCTCGAATGCCCTGGTCTTGCCCATCCCGTAAATGTACGTAAGTGCGACCTCAAGCCGCTTGTCGCGCGGCAGGTCGACGCCGACGAGGCGTGCCATCGTGGGCAGTTCTCCTTCTGGTTAGCGGAGGTCCTGCGCGCCGCCCCGTGTCCCTGCCCGGACACGGCCCCGGCCTCCTCCGGGGGTACTCCGCCGACCGCCTGCGGCGGCCAGCGGACTGCGGCGCGTGCTTGCGCCTTGTTCAGTTGTCAGGCGCCGCGGGCGGCGCCCCTGTCGGTCCGGGCCGGTGCCTCAGCCCTGACGCTGCTTGTGCCGCGGGTCAGAGCAGATGACCATGACCCGGCCGTGCCGGCGAATGATCCGGCACTTGCTGCAGATCTTCTTCACGCTCGGCTTGACCTTCATTGCCTGGTCTCTCCTCGGCCGTCATCTGGTCGATGACCGCCATTGACGCTAGTTACTTGTACCGGTAGACAATCCGCCCACGACTGAGGTCGTAGGGGCTCAGCTCCACGACGACCCGGTCATCGGGCAGGATCCGGATGTAGTGCATCCGCATCTTGCCGCTGATGTGGGCCAGGACCTTGTGCCCGTTGTCCAGCTCCACTCTGAAGAAGGCGTTCGGGAGTGACTCCACGACCGTCCCCTCGATCTCGATGGCGCCGTCTTTCTTGGCCATGCCCTCCGCGCTTCGCTACTTGAGTCTCTATAACCAGCTCACAGGTCGGCCCTGCAAGCTGGCGCTTGTGGTTAGGCTGATCTTGCCCGGTCCGGCTGCGCGCTCAGCCAGAGGCGCGAGTCCGGGGTCGGTGGCCCGGCTGACTTCCCGCAATTGCGTCCGGAGATCAATCCGTACGCAGACAGCAGCTGACAGGCCGTGGAAAAGTCTACTTCAGGTCCGCCGCCAACGCGAACCGGGCCCACGCCCACCAGGCATGAGTGGTAAACGGCTGCGCCCCGGCTTCTATTCCGGCCGTCAGAGCCCGCGGCCGCGCGGGCGCGGGCACCCGGCACCTGACCGCGCGGGCACCGGGCACGCACCCCGCGGGCGCCCGGCAATTGCCACATTTCGCTGCCGCGCTGCCGACTGTGATGCGGGCCCAGGGAATTGCGGCTTTCATCCCGTGGCTAGTTAGAGCCGGGGCCGCGCGGGAGCTGGCCCCGGCCGCCCCCGGAGCCAAGCTGGCGGCGGCCTGGCCTGCCCGGCCCGAAGCTCACGTACGTGCCCGCCAGCAGCGCTCCCCACGGGCCAGCGACCCACAGGAACCACGGGTAGCCGAAGTCGGACAGCATCCAGACGACGAAGCAGATGAGGTTGACCGTCGCGTAGATGCCCCAGACGGCGCGCCAGCCGCGTGAGCCGCCCCGGCCGGGCTGGGCCTGCGCCTGCCGCGGCAGCCTGGTCAGCCTCGCGTCCGGGAGCCGGTACAGGTCGATCACGGGCAGGTCCCGCAGCAGCGCGTCGATGTCGCCGACCGTCCTGGCCGCGAACGTCTGGTCCAGGCGCTCGCTGAATTCCTCGGCCGTGAGGCGGCCGAGCGCATGATGCTCACGCAGCAGCGCGGCAGCGCGGTCCCTGTCCTCGTCGGACACCCGCAGCTGCGGATCACGCGCCATCCGTACCTCCCGCCGCCCGGCCGCCGGCCAGCTCGCCCCGGTTGCGCCGCCTCCAGACTAGCTCCGGGCTCCTCAGCGAATGAACCGCCGCAGCGCGATCATGGCGCGCTCGGTGATCTCCTCCACCGGCCCGGTCGCGTCGATGCCGAGCAGGACGCCGTCGTCCGCGTAGAACGCGATCAGCGGCTGGGTCTGCTCGGCGTACACGTCCAGCCGGTGCCGGATTGTCTGCTCCTGGTCGTCGTCACGCTGGAACAGCTCGCCGGCGCAGTCATCGCAGATGCCGGTCCTGGCCGGAGGCTCGAACAGCACGTGCCAGATCCGGCCGCACTGGCGGCAGGTGCGACGGCCAGACAGCCGCCTGACCACCTCGTCGTCGTCCACTACCAGCTCCAGGACGACGTCCAGCCTGGTGTCCCACTCCGACAGCAGCTTGCGCAGCGTCTCAGCCTGCGGCACGGTACGCGGGAATCCGTCGAGCAGGAAGCCGGCCTGCGCGTCCGGCTCCTGCAGCCGGGCCGTGACCATCCCGATCGTGACCTCGTCGGGAACCAGGTCGCCCCGGTCCATGTATGCCTTTGCCTGCTGCCCGAGTTCTGTCCCGGTGCTTACGTTGTACCGGAAGATATCGCCTGTCGAGATCTTCGGGATTGACAGGTGGGAGGCGATGAACTGGGCCTGCGTCCCCTTGCCCGCTCCGGGGGGCCCGACGAGGACTAGTCGCACTACCTCAGGAAGCCCTCATAGTTGCGCTGCTGCAGCTGGCTCTCCAGCTGCTTCACCGTGTCCAGGCCCACGCCCACCATGATCAGGATGCTGGTGCCGCCGAGCGGGAACTGCGCGTTCGCGTTCAGCAGTGACACCGCGACCAGCGGGATCAGCGCAACAAGGCCCAGGTACAGGGAACCGGCAGCGGTCAGCCGGCTGAGCACATGGCTGAGGTACCCGGCCGTGGGGCCGCCGGGCCGGATGCCCGGGATGAACCCGCCGTTCTTCTTCATGTTGTCGGCCACTTCCGTCGGGTTGAAGGTGATCGACACGTAGAAGTAGGTGAAGAACATGATCAGCACGAAGTAGGAGATCACGTACGCGGCGTGGTCGCTGAAGACCAGGTTGTTCTGAATCCAGAACGCCCAGCCGCTGGTCGCGTTGGGATGGAACAGCTGCGCCGCTAGCTGCGGGATGTACAGCAGGGACGAGGCGAAGATGACCGGGATGACGCCAGCCTGGTTTACCTTCAGCGGGATGTAGGTAGACGTGCCGCCGTACATCCGGCGGCCCACCATGCGCTTCGCATACTGGATCGGGATCCGCCGCTGCGCCTGCTCCATGAACGCGATGAACGCGATGAGCACGACCGCCATGATGAGGACGAGCGCGAAGGTGAGCGCGTGCTTGTCCTGGTAGATACTCCACAGCTGGCTGGGCACGACGGCGATGATCTGAGTGAAGATCATGATAGACATGCCGTTGCCGATGCCGCGGTCGGTGATGAGCTCGCCGAGCCACATGATCACCGCGGTGCCGGCGGTCATGATGATCACCATCGTGGTGATCGTGAAGATCGTCGGGCTCGGGATCAGGTTGCGGCTGCAGCCGGGGATCAGGTTGCCGCTGCGCGCCAGCGCGATGATGCCGGTGGACTGCAAGATCGCCAGGCCGACCGTCAGGTACCGGGTGTACTGCGTGATCTTGGCCTGGCCGGACTGGCCCTCCTGTCGCAGCGTCTCCAGCCGCGGGATCACGACCGCCAGCAGCTGCAGGATGATGCTGGCCGTGATGTAGGGCATGATGCCCAGGGCGAAGACGGTGAGTTTCGTGAGCGCGTTGCCACTGAACAGGTTGACCAGCTGGAGGACGCTGCTGTTCTTTGCAACGCCGGTGCAGAAGTTGACCGCGCTCTCCGAGACACCGGGTGTCGGCAACTGCTGGCCCAGCCGGAACACGGCGACGATGAACACCGTGAAGAGCAGCTTCTTGCGCAGGTCAGGCGTGCGGAACGCCCTGATGAACGCGGTCAGCATGCGCCGTCCCCTACTCGATCGTTATGCCATCTGCCGCGGCCGTGTGCGGAGATGCCTGATGGTCACCAGCGCGCGCCTGTGCATGCAGCATTTCTGTTCGATGCAACAGTGCTCGCCGAAGTTTAACGTGCGGGTGGTAGTGCCAGTGCCCACGCGAATATCCGGGCCAGCGGAGTCTAAGCTGACCCGGACATGCACGTGGGCGGCGGTCATCTCACAGTTCGGTAACGGTTCCGCCCGCCGCGGTGATCTTGTCTCGCGCCGCGCCGGAGAAGCGGTGCGCGCTGACCTGCAGGGCGACGCTCACCTCGCCCTGGCCAAGCACCTTGACGAGCTCACCGGCCCGGACCGCGCCCTTGGCCGCCAGGTCCTCGGGCGTCACCACGCCGCCCTTCGGGTACAGGCTGGCGATCCGGTCCAGGTTCACCACCTGATAGGTGGTCTTGAACTGCGCGTTCGAGAAGCCCTTGAGCTTAGGCAGCCGCCTGTGCAGCGGCATCTGGCCACCCTCGAAGAACTCGGGGATCTGGTTGCGCGCCTTGCTGCCCTTGGTACCCCGGCCGGCGGTCTTACCCTTCGACCCCTCGCCGCGACCGACCCTGGTGCGCTGGGTACGCGCACCCGGCGCCGGACGCAGGTGGTGAATCTTCAGGCCCGCGCGGCCGCTCTCGGCGCTGCCGTCGGTGTCTGCCATCGTTAGTCAACCTCCTCCACGGTGACCAGATGGCGCACCGCGTTGATCATGCCGCGGATCTCGGGACGGTCCTGCTTGACGACCGAGTCGCCGATCCGGTGCAGGCCGAGCGACCGCAGGCAGGCGCGGTGCTCCTTCTTGCTGCCGATCTTCGATTTGGTCTGCGTGACCTTCAGCTCTGCCATGGTGGTACCCCGCCTCAGCTGTTCTCGCCGGTGCCGGACGCGGTCCCGCCCGTACCGTTGGCAGCAGCCGTCGCCGCCGCGGCCCTGGCCCGGAGCATGGCCGCGGGCGCCACGTCCTCGATCGGCAGGCCGCGCCGCGCCGCGATCTCCTCGGGCCGGTTGAGTTCCTTCAGCGCCCGGACGGTGGCGTGCACCACGTTGATCGGGTTGGACGAGCCGAGCGAACGGGACAGCACGTCGTGGATCCCGGCGCACTCGAGCACGGCGCGGACCGGGCCGCCGGCGATGACGCCGGTACCGGGGCTGGCCGGCTTCAGGAGCACCACGCCTGCCGACTCCTCACCCTGCACGGTGTGCGGGATGGTGCCGGCGATCCGCGGCACCCGGAAGAAGGCCTTCTTTGCCGCCTCGACGCCCTTGGCGATCGCGGCCGGCACCTCCTTGGCCTTGCCATAGCCGACCCCCACCATGCCGTTGCCGTCACCGACGACGACAAGGGCGGTGAAGCTGAACCGGCGCCCGCCCTGGACGACCTTGGCCACGCGGTTGATCGTGACCACGCGCTCCAGGTACGCGGTGCCCTTCTCGGCCCCGGCACCGCGGCGGTCGTCACGGCGCTCGCGCCGCTCGCCGCTGCCGCCAGCGCCGCGCCGCGGTGTTGCTGCCATCAGATCTTCCTCTTCTGTCGAATCCCGTACTGCGGCGGGAACGTCCTCGTCACAGCGTCAGCCCGCCTTCCCGCGCGCCGTCAGCCAGCGCGGCGACGCGGCCGTGATAGGCGTAGCCGCTGCGGTCGAACACGGCGGTGGTGATGCCGGCCTTGGCGGCTCGCTCGGCGAGCAGCGCTCCGACCTGCTTGGCCTTGGCGGTCTTGTCGCCGTCGGCGGCGCGGATCTCCAGCGTCGAGGCCGACGCCAGCGTGCTGCCGGCCGTGTCGTCGATGAGCTGGGCGAAGGTGTTGCGCGCCGAGCGGGTGACGACGAGCCGCGGCCGCGCCGCGCTGCCCTCGACCTTCTTGCGCACGCGCAGGTGACGCCGCTGCCGTGCGGAGATGCGGGCCGCGGTCCGCCCGGTGATGCGGCCGTGCCCCCTGGTCCTGGTGCCAGACATGTGCTACTTACCAGCCTTCCCGACCTTGCGGCGGATCTGCTCGCCCTGGTACTTCACGCCCTTGCCCTTGTACGGGTCGGGCTTGCGGAGCTTGCGGATGTTGGCGGCTACCTCGCCCACCTGCTGCTTGTCGATCCCCTCGACCACGAACCTGGTGGGGGTCTCGACCCTGAAGGTGATGCCGTCCGGCGCGGTCACCGGCACCGGGTGGCTGTAGCCGAGCGCGAACTCCAGGTCCTTGCCCCGGGCCTGCACGCGATAGCCGACGCCGACGATCTCCATCGTCTTCGCGTAACCCGCCGTCACGCCGGTCACCATGTTGGCGATCAGCGACCTGGACAGTCCGTGCAGCGCGCGGATCTCGCCCTCGTCGCTCGGCCGGGTGACCGTGATCGAGCCGTCGGCGTGCGCGACCTCGATCGGCGCGGGCACGTCCATGCTGAGCTCGCCCTTGGGGCCCTTCACGTGTACGTGACGGCCGTCGATGGTGACGTCGACCCCGCTGGGCACCGTGACCGGCATCCGTCCGATTCGTGACATCGCTGGCTCCCTTACCAGACGTAAGCGAGGACTTCCCCGCCTACGCCCTTCTTCTTCGCCTGCTTGTCGGTCATCAGGCCGGAGGACGTCGAGATGATCGCGACGCCGAGGCCACCGAGTACCCGGGGCAGGTTGTCCTTGCTCGCGTATACGCGCAGACCGGGCTTCGAGACGCGCTTGAGACCGGCGATCGAGCGCTCTCGGGTGGGCCCGAACTTCAGCGCGATCACAAGGCTCTTGCCAACCTCGGCGTCCTCCACCTTCCAGCTCGCGATGTAGCCCTCCTGCTGCAGGATCTCGGCGATGTGCGTCTTGATCTTGGAGGACGGCATGCTCACGGTGTCGTGGTAGGCCGAGTTGGCGTTGCGCAGACGGGTCAGCATGTCTGCGACCGGGTCGGTCATGGTCATGGCCTGGTGGCCCTCCTCGCCGCGGTTTCCCTGGGCGCTGCGGCACCGTGCTTGCACTGTGGTCGCAACACCGCGGGACCTTCGGCGTGGTCGGTGGGGGTCTGCGACCCCCAGGTCGGTCTTCTAGTTACCAGCTGGACTTCGTGATGCCGGGCAGCTCGCCCCGGTGCGCCATCGACCGGAAGCAGATCCGGCACAGGCCGAACCTGCGGTAAACGGCGCGCGGGCGACCGCAGCGCGAGCACCGGGTGTACGCACGGACGTCGTACTTGGGCTTGCGCTTTGCCTTGGCGACGAGGCTCTTCTTCGCCACTGCTCAGTTCTCCTTGAACGGGAAGCCGAGCCGCCGCAGCAGCGAGCGGCCCTCTTCGTCGGTGGTGGCGGACGTGACGACGGTCACGTCCATGCCGCGCTGCCGGTCCACCTGATCGGGGTTGATCTCGTGGAACATCAGCTGCTCGGTGAGTCCGAAGGTGTAGTTGCCGCGGCCGTCGAACTGCCGGTCGGAGAGTCCGCGGAAGTCACGGATCCGGGGCAGGGCGAGCGCCAGCAGCCGGTCGAGGAACTCCCACATCCGGTCGCCGCGCAACGTGACGTGCGCGCCGATCGGCATGCCCTCGCGCAGCTTGAACTGCGCGATGGACTTGCGGGCCCTGGCCACCGCCGGCTTCTGGCCGGTGATGATCGCCAGGTCCTTGACGGCACCGTCGATGAGCTTGGCGTCGCGGGCAGCCTCGCCCACGCCCATGTTCACCACGATCTTGGTGACGGACGGCACCTGCATGACGTTCGGGTAGCCGAACTCGTCCCGCATCGCCGCCGCGATCTCCGCCCGGTACTTCTCCTTGAGCCGGGGAGTCACGCGGTCAGGTGCCGCCGCCTCGGTGTTAGTCGCCATTACAGGTCCTTACCACTGGCCCGGGAGAACCGGACCTTCTTCGTGCCCTCGCCGTCCTTGTCCTGCTCGGTCCGGTAGCCGGCCCGCGCGGGCTTCTTGCTGTCCGGGTCGATCAGCGCGACGTTGCTGACGTGAATCCGGGCCTCCTGATTCACGATGCCGCCTTCCTTGGCACCGCGCTGGCCCTGATAGTTGACCTTGGTGTTCTTCCTGATCATGTTGACGCCCTGGACGAGCACCTGCTGCTTTTCCGGGTGCACCGAGATGACGGTCCCCTCGCGGCCCTTGTCCTTCCCCGCGATGACGACGACCTTGTCACCCTTCCTGATCTTCATCCCGGGCGCCTTCTTCTTGTCGCCGGCCATCACAGCACCTCCGGTGCGAGCGAGATGATCCGCATGAAGCGCTTCTCCCGCAGCTCCCGGCCGACAGGACCGAAGATGCGGGTGCCACGCGGGTCCCCGCCGTCCCTGATCAGCACGGCAGCGTTCTCGTCGAAGCGGATGTAGGAGCCGTCGCCGCGGCGGCGCTCCTTGCGGGTGCGCACCACGACGGCCTTGACGACGTCGCCCTTCTTCACCCCGGCGCCAGGGAGGGCATCCTTGACGGTGGCGACGATGATGTCACCGATGCCCGCGTATCGCCGGCTTGAGCCGCCGAGCACGCGGATGCACAAGATCTCCTTGGCTCCGGTGTTGTCGGCGACCTTAAGCCGCGACTCCTGCTGGATCACGTCAACTCCTGCTTCTGCTGCTCGCTTGGTCTCGCCGCTGGCGCGGCGAGACGGCTTCGCTTGTGTTAGCCCGGGGATAACCCCCGGACCCCCACGGGGGTTACTTGGCCTTCTCGAGGATCTCCGCCACGCGCCAGCGCTTGGTCGCTGACAGCGGCCGGGTCTCCATCAGCAGCACCCGGTCGCCAACGCCGCAGGCGTTCTCGCCGTCGTGTGCCTTGTACTTCTTCGTCCGGCGGATGACCTTGCCGTACTTGGGGTGCTTGACCCGGTCCTCGACCTGGACGACGACGGTCTTGTCCATCTTGTCGCTGACCACGAGGCCCTCGCGCACCTTGCGATAGCCCCTGGTGAGCTCCGTGCTGTCCGGCACTGCGCTCGCGTCACTCATCGCCTGACTCCTCTTCCACGACCACGATGCCGAGCTCCCGCTCGCGCTTCACCGTGTAGATCCGCGCGATCTCCTTGCGGACGGCGCGCAGCCGCCCGTGGCTCTCCAGCTGGCCCGTGGCCGCCTGGAACCGCAGGTTGAACAGCTCGATCTTCGCCTCGGTGAGCTTGAGCTCAAGCTCCTCCTCGGTCGAGGTCCGCAGGTCGGCGGCCGCCAATCCCTTGGCCATCACGCCTCCCCTACTTCACGCTTGACGAATTTGCACTTCATCGGCAGCTTGTGCATTGCCAGCCGCAGTGCCTCCCTGGCCACCGGCTCGGGCACGCCCGACAGCTCGAACATCACCCGGCCCGGCTTCACGTTGGCGATCCACCACTCCGGTGCGCCCTTGCCCGAGCCCATCCGCGTCTCTGCGGGCTTCTTGGTCAGCGGGCGGTCCGGGTAGATCGTGATCCACACCTTGCCGCCTCGGCGGATGTGCCGGGTCATGGCGATACGAGCGGCCTCGATCTGGCGGTTGGTCACGTAGGAGTGCTCGACCGCCTGGATGCCGTACTCACCGAACGTCACCCTGGTGCCGCCCTTGGCAGCGCCAGACCGGTCCGGCCGGTGCTGCTTGCGGTGCTTGGTCCGACGCGGGATCAGCATGCCTCAGCCCTCCTCGCCCGGCGTGGCCGGGGTGGCCGGCGCCGCGCCGGATTCCGGTTCGGCCGGCGTCTCAGCGGGGGTCTCCTCGGCACGCGCCGCGGCCCGGTCCGCGCCACCGCGGTCGGTGCCGTCGGGGCCGCCGGCCCGGCGTCGCTGACCGCCGCCCCGTGCGGGCCGGTCGCCACGGCCGCCGCGCTCACCGCGCTCGCCGCCAGAGGGACGCTGCCCGGCGCGCAGCGCGGCAGCGGCCGCCTCGCGCTCGGCCCTGGTCGCCGCGGCCTCGCCGCGATAGATCCAGACCTTGACGCCGATCCGGCCGAAGGTCGTCCGCGCCTCGTAGAAGCCGAAGTCGATATCGGCCCGCAGCGTGTGCAGCGGCACCCGGCCCTCGCGGTAGAACTCAGACCGGGACATCTCCGCGCCGCCGAGGCGGCCGGAGCACTGCACCCGGATGCCCTTGGCGCCGCTCTTCATCGCGGTCTGCATTGCCTTGCGCATGGCCCGCCGGAACGAGACCCGGCTGGACAGCTGCTCGGCCACGCCCTGCGCCACCAGCTGGGCGTCCACCTCGGGGTTCTTGACCTCGAGGATGTTCAGCTGAACCTGCTTGCCGGTCAGCTTCTCCAGGTCGCCCCTGATGCGGTCGGCCTCGGCACCGCGGCGGCCGATGACGATGCCAGGCCGCGCGGTGTGGATGTCGACCCGCACCCGGTCCATGGTGCGCTCGATCTCCACCTTCGAGATGCCCGCGCGCTCCATGCCGCGCTGCAGGAGCCGCCGGATGGCGACGTCTTCCGCGACGTAGTCCTTGTACAGCTTGTTGGCGTACCACCGGCTCTTGAAGTCGGTGGTGATGCCCAGCCGGAACCCGTGCGGGTTTACTTTCTGGCCCACTTAGCGAGTCCCTTCCCGGTGGTTAGCCGCGCCGCGGTCAGAAACGATGACCGTGATGTGGCTCGTCTTCTTCTCGATCCGGTAGCCACGACCCTGAGCGCGCGGACGGAACCGCTTCAGCGTCGGACCCTCGTCGACCCAGGCCTTGCTCACGACCAGTGAGCTGGCCTCCAGGTGGCTCTGCTGCTCCGCGTTGGCGATGGCGCTGGCCAGCACCTTGCCCACCGGGTCGCTCGCTGACTGCGGCGCGAACTTCAGCGTTGCCTGCGCCTGGTCGGCGGGCATGCCGCGGATAAGGTCCACCACCCGGCGGGCCTTGCGCGGCGTGACGCGGATATACCGCGCCTTAGCCCTTGCTTCCATCTCAGTCTCGCTCTTCTCGTTCTCGGTATCGACTGGCGCTAGCGACGGCTACGGCGGTCGTCGCGCACGTGGCTGCGGAACGTACGGGTGGGCGCGAACTCGCCGAGCTTGTGCCCGACCATCGCTTCGGTGATGAACACCGGCACGTGCTTGCGGCCGTCGTGCACGGCGATCGTGTGGCCGAGCATCGCCGGGACGATCATCGAGCGGCGCGACCACGTCTTGATCACGTTCTTGGTGCCCTTGTCGTTCTGGACGTCCACCTTCTTCATCAGGTGGTCGTCGACGAAGGGGCCCTTCTTAAGGCTACGAGGCATCGCTGGGTGCTCCTACCGCTTCTTCTTGCCGCGCCGGCGGGTGATCATCTTGTCGCTGGGGCGGTTGGCCCTGCGGGTACGGCCCTCGGGCTTGCCCCACGGGCTGACCGGGTGGCGGCCACCGGAGGTCTTGCCCTCGCCGCCGCCCATCGGGTGGTCGACCGGGTTCATCGCGACGCCGCGAACGGTCGGCCGCTTGCCCTTCCACCGGTTGCGGCCGGCCTTGCCGAGCTTGATGTTGCCCTGCTCGGCGTTGCCGACCTCGCCCACCGTGGCCCGGCACGCGGCGTCCACCAGCCGGATCTCACCGGACGGCATGCGCAGCGTGGCGCGCGAGCCTTCCCGGGCCAGCAGCTGCACGCCGGAGCCCGCCGACCTGGCGATCTTGGCGCCGCCGCCGGGCCGCAGCTCGATGGCGTGCACCATCGTGCCGGTCGGGATGTTGCGCAGCGGCAGGCAGTTGCCGGTCTTGATGTCGGCAGTCGGCCCGTTCTCCACCCGGTCGCCCTGCCTGAGCCCGACCGGGGCGAGGATGTAGCGCTTCTCGCCGTCGGCGTAGTGCAGCAGCGCGATCCGCGCGGTGCGGTTCGGGTCGTACTCGATGTGCGCGACCTTGGCCGGCACGCCGTCCTTGTCGTTGCGCCGGAAGTCGATCAGCCGGTAGGCGCGCTTGTGCCCGCCGCCCTGGTGCCGGGCGGTGATGCGGCCGTGCACGTTCCGGCCGCCGTGCCCGTGCAGCGGGCGCACCAGCGACTTCTCCGGCTCACTGCGCGTGACCTCGGAGAAGTCTGCACCGCTCGCCCCGCGCCTGCCGGGGGTGGTCGGCTTGTACTTTCTGATGCCCATCTAACTCAAGCTCCTAGGAGACGCCGGCTAGCTGACCGGTCCGCCGAACGAGTCGATCCGGTCGCCAGCGGCCAGGCTGACGATGGCCCGCTTGGTGTCGGACCGCTTTCCCCAGCCGAACCGCGTCCTGCGGCGCTTGCCCGGCCTGTTGATCGTGTTGACCCCGGTCACCTTCACGTTGAAGGTGGCCTCCACTGCCTGGCGGATCTGGGTCTTGTGCGAGTCCGGCCTGACGATGAAGGTGTACTTGCCTTCGTCGGCCAGCCGGAGGCTCTTCTCCGAGATCACCGGGCGCACCAGGATGTCCCGCGGGTTCACCGTCTTGTTCACTGCGAGTCCTCCTGCTTGGCCTTGGCGCGCGTGGCCTTGGGCTTGGGCTCTTCCTCGCCCGGCTCATCCGGCTGGGAGGCGTCGGCGGCCGGTGCCGGGGCGGAGCCGCCGTTCCCGGCATGAGCGCCCGTGGTTGAGACAGCCGCAGGCACCGCACCGCTGGTGGCGCGGGCCACGAAGCTGTCGAGAGCCTCCCGGGTGAAGACGACGTGGTCGCTGACCAGCACATCCCTGGTGTTGAGCTGCCCGGACTCGAGCACGTGCACGCCGGCGGCGTTGCGCAGGCTGAGCTGGGTTACCAGGTCGGCCGCGGTGATCACGACGAGCACGTGCGCCGTCGCGCCGGTGACGGCGGTCAGCGCCGCGAGCGCGGTCTTGGTGCTCGGCGTGTCGCCGTCCACCAGACTCGCGACCACGTGCACCCGGCCGTGCCTGGCCCGGTCGGACAGCGCGCCGCGCAGCGCGGCAGCCTTCATCTTCTTCGGCGTCCGCTGCTCGTAGGAGCGTGGCTGCGGGCCGTGCACGACACCGCCGCCGGCGAACTGCGGCGCCCTGATCGAGCCCTGCCGGGCGCGGCCGGTGCCCTTCTGCCGGTACGGCTTCTTGCCACCGCCGCGCACGTCGCCGCGGGTCTTGGTGGAATGCGTGCCCTGGCGGGCAGCCGCCTCCTGGGCGACGACGACCTGGTGGATCAGCGGTACGTTGACCTTGGCGTCGAAGATCTCCGGCGGCAGCGCGGCGCCCGAGGTCCCGGACTTAGCCGGGCCGGCCTTCGCGGCACCGGCCTTCGCGGCACCTGGCTTCGCGGCGCCGGCCTTCGCGGCACCTGGCTTCGCGGCACCTGGCTTCGCGGCACTGCTGTTCCCGCCACGGGGCCTGGCCGTGGCGCTGGAGGATGCCGGGCTCATCTCGCCTCACTCTTCACTGGGGCCTTGGCGGCGGTGCGGACCAGCACGAGGGCGCCGCGCGGACCGGGCACCGCGCCCTTGATCAGCAGCAGCCCGCGCTCGGCGTCCACGCTGTGCAGCGTCAGGTTCGGTGCGGTCGTCCGCTCGCCGCCCATCCGGCCGGCCATCCGGACGCCCTTGAAGACGCGGCCCGGGTAGGCGCAGCCGCCGATGGAACCCGGCGCGCGGTGCTTGCGCTTGGTGCCGTGCGAGGAGGACAGGCCCTTGAAGCCGTGCCGCTTCACGACGCCGGCGAAGCCCTTGCCCTTGCTGGTGGCCGTGACGTCGATAAGCTCGCCGGCCTCGAACGTCTCCGCCGTGACCTCCTGGCCCAGCGTGTACTCGGCGGCGGCGTCGGTCCGCAGCTCCACCAGGTAACGGCGCGGCGTGACACCGGCCTTGGCGAAGTGGCCGGCCACCGGGCGGGTCACCTTGCGCGGGTCGATCTCGCCGAAGCCGAGCTGGACGGCCGAATAGCCGTCGGAGTCGGGCGTCCGCACCGCGGTCACGACGCAAGGTCCGGCCGCTACGACGGTTACAGGCACGATCCTGCCGTCGTCGGCGAAGACCTGGGTCATGCCGAGCTTCGTGCCCAGCACCCCTCGGATCTGCTTACTCATGTCAGTGCTTTCCTGTCCGGGCGTCCTGCTACAGCTTGATCTCGATGTCGACGCCGGCCGGCACGTCAAGCCGCATCAGGGAGTCGACGGTCCGCGGCGTGGGGTCGATGATGTCAATCAGCCTCTTGTGCGTGCGCATCTCGAAGTGCTCGCGCGAGTCCTTGTACTTGTGCGGCGAGCGGATGACGCAGTACACGTTCTTCTCGGTAGGCAGCGGCACGGGACCGGCAACCTTCGCGCCGGTTCGTATCACCGTGTCGACAATCTTCCGCGCCCAGCTGTCGATGACCTCGTGGTCATACGCCTTGAGCCGGATGCGGATCTTCTGTCCCGCCATGTGGCTTCGTTGTCCTTCTGTGTCTGCCCCGTGGGGCGACCCCCGGGATGCCCAGCGGGGTGCGCCCTGAGGCGACCCCGCGGATCCCGCGGGCGTTCCGTGCCGCTGTCGCGCCGTTCCCTGGGCCGCGCGCCGGTGACCGGCGCACCGTCCAGGGGACGACCGTGGAGCGGGCCCGGGGTTGCCCCCGGGCCCGGCCCGTACTGCTACTTGATGATCTTCGTGACCCGGCCGGCGCCGACGGTCCTGCCGCCCTCGCGGATAGCGAAGCGCAGGCCCTCCTCCATGGCGATCGGCTGGATCAGGTCGACCTTCATCTCGGTGTTGTCACCGGGTAGCACCATCTCGGTGCCCTCCGGCAGGTGCACCACGCCGGTCACGTCGGTGGTGCGGAAGTAGAACTGCGGACGGTAGTTGTTGAAGAACGGCGTGTGCCGGCCGCCCTCGTCCTTGGACAGGATGTAGACCTGCGCCTCGAACTCGGTGTGCGGGGTGTTGGTGCCCGGCTTGATGATGACCTGGCCGCGCTCCACGTCCTCGCGCTTGGTGCCGCGCAGCAGCAGCCCCGCGTTGTCGCCCGCCTGGCCCTCGTCCAGGATCTTGTGGAACATCTCCACACCCGTGACGGTGGTCTTGCTGGCCCTCTCCTTGATGCCGATGATCTCGACCTCGTCGCCGGTGTGGATGACACCGCGCTCGATCCGGCCGGTCACCACCGTGCCGCGGCCGGTGATCGAGAACACGTCCTCGACCGGCATCAGGAACGGCTTCTCGATGTCGCGGACCGGCTCGGGGATGCTGTCGTCGCACGCGGCGATCAGCTCGACGACCTTGTCGCCCCACTCGGCGTCGCCCTCGAGCGCCTTGAGCGCCGATACCCGCACCACCGGCACGTCGTCGCCGGGGAACTCATAGGTGCTCAGCAGCTCGCGGACCTCGAGCTCGACGAGCTCGAGGATCTCCTCGTCGTCCACCATGTCGGCCTTGTTCAGCGCGACCACGATGTAGGGCACGCCGACCTGGCGGGCCAGCAGCACGTGCTCGCGGGTCTGCGGCATCGGGCCGTCGGTCGCCGCCACCACCAGGATCGCGCCGTCCATCTGCGCCGCGCCGGTGATCATGTTCTTGATGTAGTCGGCGTGACCCGGGCAGTCGACGTGCGCGTAGTGCCGCTTCTCGGTCTGGTACTCGACGTGCGAGATCGAGATCGTGATCCCGCGCTCCTTCTCTTCCTTCGCGTTGTCGATCTGGTCGAACGCGCTGGCAGTGTTCAGCGTGGGGTACTTGTCGTGCAGCACCTTGGTGATCGCCGCGGTCAGCGTCGTCTTGCCGTGGTCGATATGACCGATGGTGCCGATGTTGACGTGCGGCTTGGTCCGCTCGAACTTGGCCTTCGCCACTGGTGTCTCCTCGTTACGATCGTTTCCCCGCGGTGCGGGGTCAGGCGCTCACGCGCGCTGTTGGTTCTCAGTCCTCTGGGTTCTGACGTTCTTGACTACTCGCCGCGTGCCTTGGCGATGATCTCCTTGGCGATGCTGGGCGGGACCTCGGCATACGAATCGAACTGCATGCTGTAGTCCGCCCGGCCCTGCGTCCGGCTGCGCAGGTCTCCCACGTAGCCGAACATCTCCGACAGCGGGACGAGGGCCTTGACGACCCGCACCCCGGACCTCTCTTCCATGGCCTGGATCTGCCCGCGGCGGCTGTTCAGGTCGCCGATGACATCTCCCATGTAGTCGTCTGGCGTCCTGACCTCCACCGCCATGAGCGGCTCTAGCAGGACCGGATCGGCGTGCCCGGCGGCCTTCTTGAATGCCATCGAGCCTGCGATCTTGAAGGCGAGCTCGGACGAGTCCACCTCGTGGTACGCGCCGTCGGTCAGCGTGACCTTGACGTCCACCATCGGGTAGCCGGCGAGCACGCCGAACTCGGCGGCCTCCTGGCAGCCCGCGTCCACAGACGGGATGTACTCCCGCGGCACCCGGCCGCCGGTGACCTTGTTCTCGAACTCGTAGCCGCCGCCGTCGCCGCCGGTCGGCTCCAGGTCGATGATCACGCGCGCGAACTGGCCAGAGCCGCCCGTCTGCTTCTTGTGGGTGTACTCGACCTTCTCGACCCGCTTGCGGATGGTCTCCCGGTAGGCGACCTGCGGCCGGCCGATGTTGGCCTCGACCTTGAACTCCCGGCGCATCCGGTCGACCAGCACCTCCAGGTGCAGCTCGCCCATGCCGGAGATGATCGTCTGCCCGGTCTCCTCGTCCGTCCTTACCTGGAACGTCGGGTCTTCCTCCGCCAGGCGCTGGATAGCCGTGCCCAGTTTGTCCTGGTCACCCTTCGTCTTCGGCTCGATCGCCACGTTGATGACCGGGGCCGGGAACGTCATCGACTCGAGGATGACCTGCTTGGTCGGGTCGGACAGCGTGTCACCGGTGGTGGTGTCCTTGAGGCCCATCACCGCGACGATCTGGCCGGCTACCGCGGACGGGCGCTCCTCGCGCTTGTTCGCGTGCATCTGGTAGATCTTGCCGATCCGCTCCTTGCGGCCCTTGGTCGAGTTCAGCACCTGGGTGCCCGCCTCGAGCTTGCCGGAGTAGACGCGGATATAGGTCAGCTTGCCGAGGTGCTGGTCGGACATGATCTTGAACGCCAGCGCAGAGAACGGCTCGCTCATATCGGGGTGCCGCTCGATGACGGTGCTCTCGTCACCGACGGCGTGCCCCTTGACCGCCGGGATGTCCACCGGGCTGGGCAGGAAGTCCACGATCGCGTCCAGCATCGGCTGCACGCCCTTGTTCTTGAACGCGCTGCCGCACAGCACCGGGGTCAGGGCGCTGGCGATGGTGGCCCGCCGGATGGCGGCGATCAGCTGCTCCTCGTCGGGCTCGTTGCCCTCGAGGTACAGCTCCATCATCTCCTCGTCGTTCTCGGCGATCGTCTCCACGAGCTTGTCCCGCCAGTCACGCGCGGCCTCGAGGTGGTCCACCGGGATCTCGACGACGTCGTACTTGTCGCCCTTGCCCTCGGTCTGCCAGAGCAGCGCGCGCATCCTGATCAGGTCGATGACGCCGCGGAAGTCGGACTCCACGCCCCACGGCAGCTGGACGACCAGCGGAGTGGCGCCGAGCCTGTCGGTGATCATGTCAACGCAGCGGTGGAATTCGGCACCGACGCGGTCCATCTTGTTCACGAAGCAGATGCGCGGCACGCCATAGCGGTCGGCCTGCCGCCACACGGTCTCGGACTGCGGCTCCACACCCGCGACGCCGTCGAACACCGCCACGGCGCCGTCCAGCACGCGCAGCGACCGCTCCACCTCGACGGTGAAGTCGACGTGGCCCGGCGTGTCGATGATGTTGATGGTGTGGTCACGCCACATCGTGGTCGTCGCAGCCGAGGTGATCGTGATACCCCGCTCCTGCTCCTGCTCCATCCAGTCCATCGTGGCTGCGCCCTCGTGGACCTCACCGATCTTGTAGTTGATGCCGGTGTAGAACAGGATCCGCTCGGTGGTCGTGGTTTTGCCCGCGTCGATATGCGCCATGATCCCGATGTTGCGGACGTTGGCGAGTTCGGTAGCGGTCTGTGTCGCGGCCACTGTTGGTGATCCTCGATCCTTGGTTGTCTTGGGGCTCGCTACCAGCGGTAGTGAGCGAATGCCTTGTTGGACTCGGCCATCTTGTGCGTGTCCTCGCGGCGCTTGACGCTGGCGCCGAGTCCGTTGCTGGCGTCGAGCAGCTCGTTCATCAGGCGCTCGGTCATCGTCTTCTCGCGGCGCTGGCGGGAGTACATGATCAGCCAGCGCAGCGCGAGCGTGGTGCTGCGCGACGCGCGCACCTCGACCGGCACCTGGTACGTCGCGCCGCCGACCCGGCGGCTGCGGACCTCGAGGGTGGGCTTGACGTTGTCCAGCGCACGCTTGAGCGTGACCACCGGGTCATTTCCCGTCTTGTCCCGGCAGCCCTCGAGCGCGCCGTACACGATGCGCTCGGCGAGCGACCGCTTGCCGCTCTTGAGCACCTTGTTCACCAGCGCGGTGACGAGCGGCGAGCCGTATACCGGGTCGGTTACCAGCTGCCGCTTAGTCGCGGGACCCTTACGCGGCATGTCAGCTCTTCTCCTTCTTCGCGCCGTAGCGGCTGCGGGCCTGCTTGCGGCCGCGGACGCCCTGGGTGTCCAGCGAGCCCCGGATGACCTTGTAGCGCACGCCGGGCAGGTCGCGGACACGACCGCCGCGGACCAGCACGATCGAGTGCTCCTGCAGGTTGTGGCCGACGCCCGGGATGTAGGCCGTGACCTCGATGTGGCTGGTGAGCCGGACTCGGGCCACCTTGCGCAGCGCCGAGTTCGGCTTCTTGGGCGTGGTGGTATAGACGCGCGTGCATACTCCGCGGCGCTGCGGGCTGCCCTTCAGCGCCGGAGTCTTCGTCTTAGCTACCTTGTCCTGGCGGCCCTTGCGGACCAGCTGCTGGATCGTGGGCAACGCGTCTCCGTCTTCCTCTGCCGCGCGCCTCGCGGCGCGATGCTGCCTTCTTCTTCGGTGCCGACCCGGGACCGGCGGTGTGCCGTGGGCCGGCGATGTGCCGTGGTGCCGGCCCGGAGCCGGCCCCGCGCCAGCCGGCGCGGGGGGTGTCCCGCCGTTTCCGGCGCGACGTTCTCGTAACGGCCGAACCCGTGCTACCCGCGCTGGGCGCGGCCTAGGACGTGCTTGACCTGCGGTTTCTTTGCCCGCTCCGCCCCCCGCGGTCGGGCGTGTCGCGACGTTCACGACGCATCCGGGCCCTTGCAGAGCCCGGAACGGAGGGGAAGTCTGCTGCTCGTCTGGTCCATTCGGCTCCCTGGCTGTCGCCTCGGAGACCGCGGTCACGCAAACGGGCACGCACCCATGACTCATGGGCGCGGAGAACTAGATTACCCAACCCATCTGGCGCTGGTCAAAACGGGTCGGCATCTCGTACTCCGCTGTAAGCAAGCTTAGCGGATCCTGAGTAGCCGGCGAGCCGGAATCCCCGCCCGCAGGTATAGCAGCGCACGTCTGTCAGCGCTGCTGCGCCGCCAGATATTCCCCGCGAGCGAGCGCACGCTGAATCCGACCTTTTGCCCCTCAGTCAGGCCACGCTTCTCTCCGTTAGGACGTCGTGCTCCCGGGTAGCGCAGCCGAAGTATGCAGACACGCCAGAGGAGCGATGCACGATGGTGACCAAGAAGCAGACGAAGGCCGCGAAGTCGAACGTGAAGAAGGCACAGAAGGCGGCCGCCAGCAAGAAGACGATCTCCAGCCTGCCGGCGAAGACCAAGAGCGCGCTCGGCAAGCAGGGCGCAGCGGTCGCTAAGCGCAGGCGCACGGGCGGCACGGCCCCGAAGACGAAAGCCGAACTGTACGAGATCGCCAAGAAGCGCGATCTGCCCGGCCGCTCCAAGATGGGCCGGGACGAGCTCGCCAGGAAGCTCGGCCTGACCGGGCGCTGATCGCCCGCACCGAGCCGGCAGACGCCCGCACCGAGCCGGCAGACCCGCACGGGCGGCCCTGGCCCGGGCGGCTGCGGCGGACTGTGCCGTGACGGGCTCTGCCGCGACGACGAGCCTGCCGTGTGTGATCCTGATCGGTATAACGGCCGGGATCACACAGCCGCAGCTGGCAGGAGGAGCGCATGCCGCTGCTCGCAGGCACCTCGGGCTGGCAGTACCGGGACTGGCGCGAGGCCTTCTACCCCCGCGGCGTTCCGCTGTCGCGGTGGCTTGACCACTACGCGACCATCTTCCCGACGGTGGAGAACAACGGCACGTTCTACCGGCTGGCGAAGCCGGAGACGTTCGCCGACTGGCGAGCCCGCACGCCGGAGGGCTTCCTCATGGCGGTCAAGGCAAGCCGGTACCTCACTCACATCCGGCGGCTGCGCGACTCGGCTGAGCCAGTCGGCAGGCTGCTCGCGGCCTGCGCCGGCCTGCGGGACCGGCTCGGCCCGGTGCTGCTCCAGCTGCCGCCGACGATGCACGCGGATCCCGGCCTGCTTGACGACTGCCTGGCCGAGTTCCAGAGCCGGGCGAACACGACCGACGGCCTGTCTGGCCGGGCCCTGCGGGTGTGCGTGGAGTTCCGGCATGAATCCTGGTCGACACCGGAGGTACGGCGGCTGCTCACCCGGCACAACGCGGCGCTGTGCTGGGCCGATCGACGCGGCAGGCCGGTCGGCCCGCTGTGGCGGACGGCGGACTGGGGCTACCTCCGGCTGCATGAGGGAGCCGCCTCGCCGTGGCCGCGGTACGGCCTGCAGGCGCTGCGTACCTGGCTGAGCCGGATCGACGACGCCTGGCCGCCCGAGGCGGACGTCTTCGCGTACTTCAACAACGACCAGAACGCCGCGGCCCCGGCCGACGCGCAGGCACTCACGGCGCTTGCCGCCAGCACCAGGCACCCAGGCCGATGACGAGGTCCGGCTCAGGCCCGCCGGGACGTGCCCGCCCGCCGCGCGGCATGTGGCTAGGTTAGCCACTCGGCCGTAATGAGGTCCTTAGCTTCAGGCTGGCCCTCTCGTCGGTCAAGACAGCGGTTACGTCGACGGTAATGCCGAACGATCCGCATCGGAATGTCGTCAATGGCCCTCACGGCGAAACTTCCGGCCGGCGCGAACGGCCTGACTGAGCCGGACAAGGTTCACGACCAGGAACACGGCCGCAGCTGCCAGAAGGTACCCCGCAATCGCGCTCGTCTTGGTGGGATGCGCAAATACTATGACAAAACCGACGATCGTGAGAGCTATGGCAAAGGGAGCATTAGCCAGCGACGCGTCGAGCCAGATCATTCCGTCGGGACCGTAATGCTGCTCCATGGTCACGATCTGCGTCGTCCTGCGCTTCTGCTGACTCCCGCGAATCCGGGGGACGAGCCAGCGCTCGTGCGGCAGCAGAAAGCGCGTTGGCCCTCGCGTCATGAGTTACTTCTTCCCGTCATCGGTCACAGCAGAGGATATATCGCTGATGGTGCCGAACGTTCCGAACTGGAAGCCGCCGGCCCCAACCGCCAGCGCCGCGACATTCCAGGCGCTGTTTGCCGCGATATCCGCGCCGAGCAGGGTAGCACCGCCGACACCCGCCGCCGGGAGACCCATCACCGCGCCGGTAAAGCCCATGTCCCGGCCGAAGCAGGCGGTCTGATTGCCACGAGCGCAATCGGGCTCGTCCGCGACCGTCGCACCGAAACCAGTAACCGATGCCGCGACAGCCAGGCTAGTCAGATAGCCGGTGCCGACCGCCGCCGTGCCAGAGACCACCGCAGCTCCAAGTACCAGCCCGGCGCCTCCCGTCGCTATGGCGAGGACACCGAGCGCAATGCCTATTACGACCCTATGCGTATAGACATAGTTGGTGACCTTGTGCCAGGCGCAGCTGAACCAGTTCGAGCAGGATTGCTGGGCAGCTCGCTGCTGGGCCTGCTGGGCCTGCACGAGCAGATCCTGATCGTATCGCGCGGTTGCTATGTAGTCCTGGACGCGCTGGGCGACGTAGGCCGGGTTCCGGTACTGCTTGATGATCGCTTCCATCGTCACGGGATGGCACTCGCAGTTCTCGAGCTGCTGGTCCTCGAGATTGTTCACGAAGTTGGTGTACTCCTGATGCTCCTCGTGCTCCTGCTGGTCGGAGTAGTGCTCGAGCCACTGCTCGCTCCCGCATGGCCCGCCTGCCATGCACAGCATCAGCCCGGTGGGATCCTCCTCCGTTACGGGATCATCTGCCGAGTAGGCATAGGGGTTGAGGTCCTGGGGGTCCTGGGGGTTGAGGACTGGGTCGGGGGAGATGAACTGGCTGTTGGCGGGGTTGTATTCGCGGGCGCCGAGGTTGGTGAGACCGGTGGTGGCGTCGGCGGTGCCGCCGACGAAACCCTTGTCGCCGGCCAGCGTGGGCGGGTTGAACCCGAGCGTGCCGCCCCACGGGTTGTAGTACTTGCGGGTAATGGCCAGGTCGGATGCGTCGATGGCGACGGAGTCAGTGCCCTGCTGGTTGCCGACGAGGTACTGGACATCGCCGCTGGACGAGCGCTCCGCGATGGTGACGTTGCCGATGGAGTAGTAGCGGGTGCCGGACAGGACGCCGCCGGCGCTGACGATCTCCTCGTCAGGCAGGAACAGCGTGGTGGTGCCGTTGTCGGTCTGCAGCAGCAGGCTGCCGTCGGCGCTGTAGATGTAGCTGGTGCTGTTACTGCCGTTGCTGACTGATGTCAGCTCGCCCGGGTTGCGGCTGGGGCCGCCCCAGGTATAGGTGGCATCGCCGCTGGAGGCGTTGTCAGACGTGGTGAGCTGGCCAGCCGCGTTGTAGGTCTGGGTGTTGTTCCAGCTGCCGAAGGCGCTGGCGGCGACGGCCTGGCTGGTGAGCTGGTGCGGCCCGGTCGAGCCGGCGGCGGGATAGGTGTTGGTGATGTTGACGGTGGACTGGGAGCCGGGGGCGCCGTACGTGGTGTCGTCGGTGAGCATGTTGCCGGTGGCGTCGTAAGTCAGCTGCTCCCAGTACGGATTGGCGCCGCCGAGCACGGTATCCGACGGGGTGCTGGCGCAGGTGGCGGTCGACTGGGCCCAGGCCTCGGTGAGCTGGTCGAGGTAGTTGTACTGGTAGCACTGGTCCTGGGCGGTGGCGTCGGCCGGGGTATCGGCGGTCGAGGTGACGTCGCCGTTGTTGTCGTAGCCGTAGGTCAGGTCGTCGACGGTGACCGGCGTCGAGCCGGCCTGGGTGAGCTGGGTGTCCAGGTTCCCGGTCTCGGCATCGTAGGTGTCCGTGATCCAGGCCGGCTCGCTGGTGGTGCCCAGGGTGTACTCGAATGGCTGGCCGATGTCGGTGTAGGACAGGCTCGCGACGTAGCTCCACAGGCTGGACGACATGCCGGTCGGGTTGCCGGAGGTGTCGTAAGTGGTATTGACCTGCTCGGCGGGCAGGCCGCCGGCGGCGTAGTCGTAGTAGGCCGACATGGCATCGGTGTAGGCGTTATAGGCGTAGGTGCGCTTATAGGTGCCCGCCAGCGGCCCGGTCGAGATGACGGTCTGCTGTCCGGTCGGCTGGCCGTCGGAGCCGTAGCCCAGGACCTGCTGGGTGTAAGTCGGCTCGCCCGACCCGCTGCCGTTGGTGTAGGACGTGGAAGAGGTCGGCTGCCCGAGCGCGAGGGTGTCGTAGGTCCAGGCGGCAATCTGGTTGGCGGGAGCCTGGTTCGCGGTGGTCGCGGCGTACTCGGCGGTCTTGCGGCCATCGGCGTCGTAGACGTAGCTGACGGTGTTCCCGCTGGCGTTGGCGCTGGTGGTCGACAGCAGGTTCCCGTCCGGATCGTAGCTGGACGTGGTTGTGCCGGTGTCGGGGGTGGTGGCCGAGGTCTGGTCGCCATTCAGGTCGTAACTGTACGACCACCGGTTGCCGGCGCTGTCGGTGATGCCCTCCTGCATTCCGCCGTTGGCGCTCGCGTAGCTGTAGGTGTAGGCGGTCTCGTCCCAGCCCGAGGATCCCGCCTTGGTGGCGGTGCCGGGCGCAGGCGGGCTCGATGGCGGGGGGCTGGAATGGTACTGGTAGATGTAGCTGGTCTGGCCCTCGCCGTTGGTGTAGGTGGTCTGGGCGGTGCCGCCGGCCGGCGGGGTCACCGTGGTGTAGTCCCCGCCGTAAGCGGTGTCGGTCTCCCAGGTCTCCGCTCCGCTGGTATAGGCGATCTGCTTGATCTGGCGGCCCGCGCCGTCATACACGTAACCGGTCTGCGACGGCACCTGGCTCGCAGTCGCCGACACCAGCGACTTCGTCGGGCTGCCGTCGGCGTAGTAGGAGTTGGACTTCAGGTAGACCTGACCGTCGGAGTTGTAGAACTGGTCGGTGATATCCCGGCCACCGGACGGCGTTGCGGTCTGCGTCTCGATCTGGCGCAGCATCGAGTCAAACAGGTCCTCGGACACGTTGTAGGTGCCGGTGCTGGTGATCGTGCTCGTGGTGATCACCGACGGGGCGGTCGCCGAGACGTAGTAACTGAACTCGAAATCGGCCGGGGTGCTCGCCTCGGGGTGGCCCGGTGTCCACACGTTGGTCAGCCAGCCGAGCGCGTCGTAGGTCTCAGACGTCACCAGCCTGGCCGGATCGGTCACGGTGACGGGCAGCTCGCGCAGGGGGTCGTAGGCGGTCGTGGTGGCCAGCCCGTTCGGCGCGTGGGCGGTCGCCGGCGTGGTGACCGTCTTCGACGTCGGCTCGGCCCCGGTCGCCGGGGTGTAGCCGGTGGTGGTGACGTTCCCGTCCGCGTCGGTCGACGAGGTGACCCGGCCGTACTCGTCATAGGCCGTCTCCGACGACATGGTGAAGTTCGGGGTGGACCCGGTATAGGAGGTGACCTTCTCCACCTCGGTCGCGTTCCCGGCCTTGGCGGTGTTCAGCGCCTGGCCGTCATAGTAGGTCTCGGTGTCCGAAACCAGCCCGGCCTGCGTGGCCGGCAGCGTCACCGGGCACGCCGAGCCCTGCGCCGTGGTCACGGTGACCCGCGACGGCAGGTCAGTCTGGAACACCGTGCTGTCGGAGGCATACGTGGTCTGCGTGCAGGTGTCCTCCGACGCCTGACCCGTATCGGGGACGGCCGCCTCGGTAATGACCCGGCCGAGCGAGTCGTGGCTGTAGGTGACGTCGGCCTCGCGGTAGCCGCCCGCGGCCAGCGCCGTGAACGTCTGCGACTTGGCGGTGCCGGTCAGGAACGCCTGCAGGTTCGGCAGGCTGCCGGTCTGCGACTGGGTAGCGGTCGCCGCCGACGTCCACGGCGTGGTCACGGTGTCGGACACCACCGGGCCGCCGGCGCCGTCGTAGACGAGGTGCTGGAAGTCCGTCCCGGCCCACTGCAGGTTGTCGGTCGCCGTGATCGTCGTGCTGGTGCCGGGAATGGTGGCCGACAGCGACGCCGGCTTGGTGCCGCCGCCGGACTGCTCGTCCCCGTTCATGCCCTGGAAGTAGTAGTCCACCGCCTCGGAGACCGGATCGGGCGCGGTGCCGGTCTCGGTCGTGACCTCATCGAAGCCGTGCCACTGGTTCCACGTCCGCTGCGCCGACCGGGTCAGCGCGTTGTCGTTGTAGTGCCATGACCCGCCCGACAGGCAGCCGCCGCCCGGCGCGGTGCCGTAGCAGTACGTCGTGATCTCGGGCTTCTCGCCGCCGGCGGTGTTGGTCTCCTGCACCGCCGACACCGCGTACATGTTGAACCAGTCCTCGATCGGGCCGGTCGCGCCCGGCGGCGTCCAGTACTCCGGGTAGCACAAGGTCGTGTTGTTGTCCTCGGCCGGGAAGCTCCCCGACGTGCATGACGACGGCGGGCTGTCGTACTCCACCGTGGTCGTCTCGCCGGTCTCGCTCGTGACCGTCTCGATCCGCTCCCGCGGGATCTGGGTGTACCCGTCGGTCAGGTCCTGGGAGGTCTCCACCCGGTTGGGCAGCGACTCCGGCGTGAACGTCACCGGCGGCACCGTCGGCGGGCTTGATCCCGAACTGTCCTTGCCGGTCCGCTGGATCGAGTTCAGCCACAGCGGCGCGGTCGTCGTGTTGTCGCCGGGGTTGACGAAGCTCTGGCTCAGCGCCCAGGCGTCGGCCTCCTGCATCGCCGAGCCGACCAGGCCATAGGTGTCGATGGAGGTCAGCTGGTATTTCGACCAGAACGACGGCGAGTTCACGCTGCATTTGCCGCCCGAGGTGCAGGTCAGGTCCGTCGGCACGTCGCTGCGGGTGGTGACTGTGTTGAACGCCACCTCGCCCGCGCCGGCCGGCTTGCCGCCCGAGTACACCGACCCGGCCCGGAACCCGTACCAGATCTGGCTCAGCGCCCCGGCCTGGGTGTACGCGGCAGTGCCGGTGGTCGCGTTGTCGGCGCCGTAGTAGTTGGTCTCGGTGTTGTAGAAGTACGCCATCGCGTTCCCGTTGGCGTCGGTGACGTAATCCAGGTTCCATCGCCACGCCTGCGTGCACGCTGCCTTGGAGAACGTCGCGTTGTAGCAGCCGGTGTCGCTGTCGGTCGACCGCGGGCTGTACACCGGCTCCGTCCACGTGCTGTTGGTCGCGGTGTCGCCCGAGGCCCAGCCCGGCAGCTCGTTCATGCCGAAGTAGTAGGAGACCCCGTTCGGCTCGGTGACGATCCAGTAGCCGCCGTCCTTCGTCCCGTTGCTCGTGCCGGTCTTGTAGGTGATCTGCGCGCCGTTGTCGGCCTCGGCGTGCCAGCCATTGGACGGGTCGTCCACCAGGGTCGTCGTCGTGCCGTTCAGCGATAGCGTCGTCTGATTGTTCGCCGACCAGCAGAAATCACCGGTCTTGTCCGCCGACGGCAAGGCCGGAGTCAGGGTGTCCTGGGAGCAGGTCTCGTAATCCCGCTCGACGAACCCCGGGTCATACGCCCACCCGTCGCCGATCCACGACGCCTGGCTGTTGGTCGCCGACGTCAGCCCGTCGACTGTCTGCGAGTTATAGGCCAGCGTGACCGGCGGGGTCAGCCCGCCCGGCACCGGCGGCACCGCGACCGGATAGGAGAAGTTGAATGCGCCCGATGACCCGCCCGCGGTCCAGCTGCCCGTATCCGTCAGCGGCGTCGCGCTGTAGTTGCCCGACGATCCCGACGTCGTGGTCGACGCCGCGAAGACCAGCAGATCCGGCGACTCCGTGCCTGGCGCCCCGGCCGCCGTCCCGTTCACCGTCCCCGCGGCCTGCGTTGCGGCCGGGACGGACACATCGGCGCCCAGCTGATCGGTCGCCGCGTTATTCGCCGATCCAACCGGCGTCTGCACCCGGCAACGGGCCAGCCGCGGCGTGGTGAGCGCGCACGCCGGCAGCTCGACCAGCCGCAGCCGCGATCCGAAACTGCCGCCGTCAGCCTCGGCGAACGACGAGTAATCCAGGTTCACGTGCAGCCGCCCGCCCGCGGTGCCGGCAGCCGCCTGCACGGTGAAGATCACCCCGCTCACCGCTGCTGCCGCCGCCGCCGACCGTGGCTGCATCGCGACCGTCACCTGCGCCGGGACCCTCGCCCCGGCACGCGCCGGGCCGACCCACACCGGCAGCTTGCCCGCCCGCACAGACCCCGCCGCCGGCCGCGCGAGCCCCGCAGGAGTGCCACGGTCCGCAGCCGGCACCGGCTTCAGTCCGACGGTCGCGCTGCCAGCGGCCGGCCAGCGCGGCGCCTCCGGATGCCACGACGCGGGCGCACGGAAGGGCTTGACGTGCCGCGATGGCACAGTGAACACCTTTACCGGCTTGCCATGGCTGACCCGCCGCGGCACCGCCGGCGCACCCCGGTGCGGCACCGGCACAGCCCCGTCACTCAGCGGCCTGCTCATGCCCGTCAGCATCGGCAGGCTCGCTGCTACTGCGGCCACCACCACCCAGCGGCCCAGCAGTCCGCGCCCAGCCCGGCCGAAAACAGTCTTGCCCATCGCACTAGCCCTTTCAGGCAGCCGCCCCCCGGCGGCAGAACCGAGATCATGAGAACGTGAGGGACGAGGGCCGACCGGCGGCCCCGGCATCGCTGCCGGGCCGCCGGCCAGCAGGACCGCTGGCGAGCCGGGCGGTTACGGGATCGGTGCGTTGGGCGAGAAGGAGCACGGGCTGTCGGCGACGTTGGCGGGATTGAACTCCGCGGCCATCGCCGAGTACCCGGCCGACGTCAGGTTCACGTGATCCCCGGCGTCGTCCGCGGTCACGATCGCCTCGGGCGACGCGCCGTTGGATACGGCCGAGTCCAGGTCCGCGTCGCAGTACGGCTGCAGGGTGCTGTTCGGGAAGCCGAGCTGGCTGCCCGTGATGTAGCCGTTGACTCCGGTGGTCATGTTCCTGGCCGGGTCGGTCACCGTGGCAGTACACGACTCGCCAGTAGTGGAATTGCTGTAACCCGAGCACGGCGTCAGCGTCCCGATGATCACGTTGATCCCGTACGCATTGAGCTGCTCATCCAGCGTGGCCAGGGCGTTGGACAGCAGGTCCGCCTCGGACTCGCCGCTGACCGCGACCGTGGTCTTGCCCGCGGCCGCCATCAGCGCGTCCTCCAGGCCCTCGTCGATCACCACCGTCCCGACGTCGGGCTCGGCAAGGATGTCCCGGTCCAGCCGGGCCACCAGGCTCACCCCGCCGCCAGCCGACGTGCCATCCGACAGCAGCTGATTGGACTGAACGCCGGCGTCAACCACGCCGTAGCCAGTCGCCAGGCCCTGCGAGTAGAGCTGGCCGGCCAGGCGCTTGCTGGGGAAGTTGATACTGTCGCTCTGCGCCGACGAGCTCCACAGGTCGGTCACGCTGTTCCCGGCCACGACCACCGTCGGCGCGCCCGGGCTGGCGACACCGTTGAGCGCCGGTGACGGCGCGGGAGTGGTCACATCCACTGCCGAGACCAGCGGCGCCGCCCCGTCCCAGCTGGAGCCGGTCTCGGTGAACGGCGTTCCGCTGGTGTCGAGGACCTGGCTCACGGATCCAGTCCCGACTGGCGACCAGAACGTATTTCCCGCGGCAGGCGTGGCATTCAGCGGCAGGTCATAGAACGAGGCATTCTGGATCCAGAAGCTCACCAGCAGCGCGCCATTGGGCGGCAGCGCGTACGGGAGCGTCACGGGGTCGGAGTACACATCACCGCCCTCGGGAACCACCACCGAGTACCCGCCGCCGAACGCGAGCTGCAACGGCTGCTGGGTGGGGATCGAGCCGCCCCAGTCCAGGGCGACACTGGCCGCGCCTATCTGCACGGGCCCGAGGCCGTCTGCGTCCAGGAACCCGGGGTTGGACAGCCGGATCCGGATCTGCGAGCCCGCCGGGATGCTGGCCGTGTCCGACGGCGTGCTGTAGCCAATCTCCACCCGGAGTGTCTGGTCCCCCTGCGTGCCGGTCTCGTAGGCGTCCTCGATCGGGTTCGCTACTATGCCGGTCCAGGCCTGCCCAGTGGGCGACGGGCACCCGGCCGCGCATGGCGTGGCTGACGGGCTGGTCACGGTTGCCTGTACCGGGGTGGAGGTCGTGGTGTTGCGGGCCGAGATCCCGAAGACGTGCAGGGCCGGCAGGACCTGGTTGAACCCGGATTGTGTGGTCGCGAGAACCTTCGCGCCCACGTCGGGCAGGGTCACCGACGTCAGCGTGCAGTTTGGATCGGCCGGCACCGAGAAGGCATAGATCTTCGGCGAGTTGGCGGTCAGGCCGCCGGAGCTAACCCAGTCGGCAGTGCTGATCGCCTGCAGGTCGCTGGGTCCCGAGACCCAGTCCGGCGCCGTCAGGAAGTACGTCGTCGCCGCACAGTTGGAGTAGTTCAGCGTGCCGGTCGGGACCACGCACTGCGCGCCGAAGCCGCCCTGAACCGCCAGGCACCCCGATCCTGCAACCGCCGTGCCGCCCATCACCGCCGGAGTCGTCACGTCGCTCTCGAGCTGCGCGTCATTGGTGTCCGGCGAACCGGTCATCAGGCCGGGGATGCCGATGGTCCCGTCCGTCGATGTCGCCAGGAACGTCACGGCGCTGGCGCTCAGCCCGGTAGTGCCGGTGCTGATCTGCTGGGCAGCGGCCAGCACGTTGTCGGCTCCGCACGACCCGTAGCTCGGCAGGATAAACGACGAGCCGTCGACGGTGACGTGGGCCTGCGCGCCCCAGCCGGCGGTCGACAGCTGCGCGGCATCCAGGTACTTGCCGCCTCCGTCTCCGCCGCTAGCTGAGCACGCGGTGGCAGAGCTGTTGGAGATCAGCGTGTTGTCGGCGTACCCGGATGACAGCGCCGCGTTGAAGTTCTGCTGCAGGGTCGGGTACTGGTTGTAGACGGCGCCGGTGTCAGCGGCGCCGGTGAAGGTGAACCCGGCCCACGCGCCGTTGGGCGTCTGCCCGGACTGGCTGTCGCCGCTCTGGTCGGCCAGCGCGCCGTCTGTCATCCCGGACTGGACGTTCTTGGCATCGACTTCGTAGACCCACAGCAGGTGCGGGCCGGGTGAGGCCACGGTGATGTTCAGGGTGGCCGTGCCGGTGCTGGAGTTGACCACGCAGTCCGGGGTCGTGGTGGAGCTGGTCGTGCACAGCTGGCTGTCAGGGATGGTGCCGGTCGTGGCCGGCTTGCTGTCCAGGTCCCACACGTACTCCGACACCCCGTTGGCGTCGTTGGCCGACTTGGTGATCGTGAACGAGATCGCGTTCCCGACCGGCACCGGGGTGGTCTGGTCGAACCCGGCCGTGACCGTCGGCGCCTCAGGGATGTTCCAGTAGTCATCGAAATAGCAGGTCTGCGAGTACGACGGCGTCCAGATCGGGCCGTAGGTGGTGCTGCCGACCTTGTCAGTGCCGGTGTAGCTGGCGGTGACCCACCCGACGGTCACCCCGTTCGTCTGCGCCGACAGCCAGCTCCACGGGATCGGCGCGGAATCCCACGCCCGTGAGTACACGCCCTTGCTGCTCGGGGTCGCCGACGCATCCGCGGCGGTCTGGGGATAGGAGTTCGCGTCGGAGGGGTTGAACGGGTCGGACGCCAGGAAGTAGTGCACCCGCCCGCCGAGCACCGAATGGCCGTCCGGGTCTGAGTAGACCGCGCCGGTGTACACCCCGCCGCCGGCCTGGGTTGGCACCACCGCCGGCGCGGCCGACTGGGTGGTCGCACAGGCCAGGTCGTTGCTGGTGCCGCCGGCCTCGGTGCTGACCTCCATCGATGAGGTCGCGACCGTGGCCGGCTTGTCGAAGTACTGGATCTGCAGGTACGGGCCGTCATTGTTCCAGTGCCCGCTGGCGTACTGCACGTGGTAGAAGTCGTTGCTGGCCTCTGACCCGGTCTCCCACAGCCGGAACGTGAAGTTCGACGGCGATCCGTTGATCGCGTTGATGTCGCTGATCACGTTGAAGCCCTTGGACACCAGCACGCTGTCGTTGGTATACACCGTGTTGCTGCAGCTCTTGCCTGGCGTATAGCTCGCCGTGACATCCTTGTCGCCCGACGCCTTGCCCGGGCCCGGCCAGCCCGTGCCACTGTTGATCTTCCCGATCCACGACAGCGTCACCGTCACCGAGCTCTCCGTGCCCGAGCAGGCCGAGAAATACGCGATGCTCGCGTTCACCGTCGCGCTGGCGATCGTCACCCCGGACGCTCCGATCGCGGTGTTCATTCCGACCTGGAACAGCCCGTAGTCGGTGTCACCGACCGAGCACGACCCGCCCCAGTTGTCATAGCCCACCGGCGAGTCGTCGTAGGCCGATGAGCCCTTGCCGTTCCAGTGCGACGAGGTACAGGTCGACTGGACCGGGTCATAGTCCTGCAGCGACCCGCCGCCGTTGGTCTCCAGGTAGAGGGTGGGGTCGATGTACTCGGGGAACCGCGCCAGCGGCGAGGTCAGCAAACCCGCGGCTGGCACCAGCCGGAGCGACCCGCCGCCAGCTGCTACCCGCATTCCCACCTGGCCGGCCAGTGCGTCCCGGCCCGGCGCCTGCACGCTCGACACGGCCGCAGGGCCGCCTGCAGCCCGTACCATCGCCGCGCCCGTCGCGCCCGCCGCAGGCGTCGCAGCGGCCGATGCGCGCGTGACCGCCGCGGCCCGCGCCGCCGGGTGGGCCGCGGTGCCCGAGTCCCACATCAGCGCCGCGGGGGCCACGAACGCGCCGCGCCCGCCGGCCAGCGGCGCGACAAGCCCCCCACCCTGCGCTTCCAGGTGCGTACCCCGGCCGGTCACCCGCAGGTTCAGGTCAGACACCGCACGCGCTGCCCTCGCGTTGCTCACGACCAGCACGTCGGAGAACCCGCCGGTGCTGCCACTCTGCGCCGTCAGCACCAGGCTCACCCCCGGCAGCGCGTTCCGGTACGTCGCCGACGGCCCTGCGACCACCGGCACCGGCAGCCTGCGCGGCCACCACAATGAAAGCGACGAGGACCCGTCCTGGATCACCGCCATCGGCCCCGACCCGCCCGGCGAGAACCGCACCGCGTCCCCCGGCAGCTCACCCGGCGCCAGCATCCCCCCGGACCGATGCAGGTTCGTGCTCACCGAAACCCACCGGCGCCCCTGCCGCACCCGCACCGGCAGCGGGTAGCTGCGCATCGTGAACTCGCCGTCCGGGCTGGCTACGACCTGCTCGGTCGCCGTCGTCAGCGCCCCGACCGCCACCGGCTTTCCGGTCGCCTTCGCCTGCGCGGCCGCCGCGGTCTCCGCTCGCTGCACCGCCCCCGACCGCGTACTCGCACCGCCGCTGAAACTTCCCAGCCGCCCTTGCGCACGGCCCTGCTTCGGCAGCGAGTATGGCTTGCCCAGTCTCGACATCGGCCGCTGGCCGCTGGCCGCAGCCAGCGCGGGCGCGGACGGCGCTGCCGCCAGCCCGATGCCTATGACCGTTGCCAGTGAGCACACAGCCACGACAGCAGCACGCATCTGAAACCTCCCCGTGACGCACCCAGCTACACGCTGGGAAACATCCGCCAGCGACGCTGACGCTGACAGGTGATTACAAGGGAGTCAATAGGCTCTCAAAAATGGCTATCAAGATTTTTTTCTACGTAACTCATGCTTTTACAGATCACAGCAGGTCAACAACGTACTTAGTCAGGCGCAGTGGCATACGCGCCGTTCCCTGGGAGCGCGTCAGCGCGCCGCGTCACCGATTCCGCGACCAGAGTCCACCGGACCGGGCGGGAGTATCCGCCGGCGCGACCGCCGTCCCGGCGCGTCCGAAGCCTTGCCGCGCCGCGCACTCCCGAGCCGCCTGCGGCCCGGCCACATCCCGACGCGGCCGAACAGCGCCACCAGCGCGGGCACGAGCAGCGAGCGCGTCACCACCGTGTCGATCACTATGCCCGCAGCCATGGCGACCGCGACCTCGCGGAACTGCTGCAGCGGGATCAGCGCGAGCAGCGCGAAGCTGGACGCCAGGGTGATGCCCGCGACCGTGATCGCGCGCGAGGCCTGCGACCCGGCCACGGCGATCGCGTCTCGCAGCGGGCGGCGCCTGGCCTCCTCCCAGATCCGGCCGACGACGAACACGTTGTAGTCCGCGCCGAGCGAGATGAGCAGCACACCTACGGTGAACGGCACGTAGTACACCAGCCCGCCGGAGCCAAGCCGCTGCTGGAAGACCCACACCGTGACACCCAGCGTCGCGAACAGCGCAAGGCCACTGGCTGCCAGCAGGTACAGCGGCGCGATCAGCGCGCTGAGGAAGAGGATCAGCAGCACCAGGGTGACCACGAGCATGATCGGGGCGAACGACCCGATGCTCGCGGTGGTCGAGCTGATCGCATCGCCCGCGGCGGCGGTTTCGCCGCCCACCTCGGCCCGGACGCCGGTAAGGCCGGCCGAGCGGGCCAGCGCCGGCAGCCTGCGCTGCAGCGTCTGAACCTCGTCCACGGCGGTCGGGCCAAGCGGATCGGTGCGCACGATAACGCCGAACCTTGCCGCGTTCCCCGACCTGGCGAGCATCGGGTTCGGCAGTCCCGCCTGCGCGGCGGCGCCGGCGTAGCCGCCCAGCAGGGATGGCACGGTGCCAGGGCCGATGACACCCGCGACCCCTGGCTGACCGGCCAGGGAGTGCTGCAGCCGGTCCAGCGCGCCGGTCTGTCCGGCCGCGCCGTTCCCCAGGATCAGCACCTCGGTCGGCGACAGGATCCCGGCGGCAAAACCGTCGGACGCGGCGACCTGCGCCCGCGCTTCCTGGGTGGAGCCCGGCAGGGCACTGATCAGCGGAGCGCCCAGCCGCAGGCTGGTCGCCTTCAAGCCGACGCCCAGCATCACCAGCACACACGCGGTCGCGATGATGAGAGCAGCGGGCCTGGCGGTGCCGAGCCGCGCGATGCGCTCGCGGATGTGCCACGGCGACGGGAGCACGGCTGGCAGCCGGTCCGTCCGCGTCGCCTCGCGGCGCACGGCCCGCGCGGCCCGCCTTGCCTTGCGGTACCAGCCAGGACCGGGCCAGAACAGCAGGTTCCCGAAGATCGCGATCAGGGCTGGCGCGAGCGTGACCGACACGAGCATCGCGATCAGGACGGTCGTCGCGAGAGCCGGCCCGAGCGCGCGGATGAGCTGGAGCCGGGCCAGGCCCAGCGAGCCGGTTGCGGCGGCCACCAGGATGCCCGCGACGAGGATGATCGGTGCGTACTCAGCCGTGGTCAGCCGGGCCGCCTGCAGCCTGGGCAGGCCCTCGGCCAGCCGGTTGCGCATGCCGGACATGAAGAACACCGAGTAGTCCGTAGTGACGCCCAGCAGCAAGACGATCAGCACCGGCTCGGCATCGGGCGGCAGCGGCACGTGCATGTGCTGGGTGACCCAGGCGACGACCCGGACCGCGAGCAGGTAAGAGGTGGCCGCGCACAGCAGCGTCGCGAGCGGCGCGCCGAGAGACAGGAAGAAGAACGCGACGATCAGCCATATCGCCGCCACCGTCGCGATCTCCACCCACGGCAGCCGCTGCGCGATGATGACGCCCTGCTGGTAGGTGGCCGGCCCGACGCCGGTGACGCCGATCAGGTGCGCGTCCTTCGCGGACGCGTACCTCCTGGCGTAGAGCTCCCCGCCCGCGGTCTGGGCGGCGAACGAGGTGCCAGGACGGAAATACAGGAACGTCACGATCGTCGTAGAGCGCTCGCGAGAGCCGGGGAACCTGCCACCGGTGTTCGGGATGGGCACCGCCCCCGCCAGCCCCGCGATCGGGCCGCCGCGCGGCTGGCCGGTGTCGACCGCTGCCGCGGCGCGCCCCGCCGCGAGCTGCACCTGGCTAGCCAGGCCGTGGCTGCTGCGCTGCACGACCGCGACCTGCGCGTCCAGCGGCTCGCCGAATGTCCTCGTGGCGGTCGCTTCTGCCTGCAGCGCGGGTGCGTTCGCGGGCACCAGGCTGGCGACGCCGCCGGCCGGCGCGAGCGCGGGCAGGAACCGGATCACCAGCACGGCGGCGGCGACCCACCCAGCCACGATCAGGTACCGCAGCGCGACGACGAGCGCTGCGTATGCACGGGCTAGCCTGCCTGTCGCGGCCCGGGGTGTGGACATGGCAGCCACCAGTTACCGCGAACCACGACCGCCAAACAGATACACCGGGCCTCAGCAGCGGCGTCGCGCGGCGGCACCCTGCGCGGCACCGCCAGCAGGCTTAGACGACCGCGGGGTCTCGCGGTTGCGCCCCCACCCGCGAGACCCCGCGGTTACTTCCTGATCGCCGCTAGCCCGGACGACCGCGCCGCCTACCGGTTGTAGGCGCCGAAGTCGTACTCCTCCAACGGGATGGCCTGGCCGGACACCTGCCCGAACGAGTAGTCGGCCGGGCTGTCGTAGGAGGTCGGCGGGTACACCGCCGCCTTGGCTTCCTCCGTCGGCTCGACCCGAAGGCCACGGTAGCGCTGCATGCCGGTACCGGCCGGGATCAGCTTGCCGATGATCACGTTCTCCTTGAGCCCCACCAGCGAGTCCGACCTGGCGTGGATCGCCGCGTCGGTCAGGACCCTGGTGGTCTCCTGGAAGGAGGCCGCCGACAGCCACGACTCGGTAGCCAGCGACGCCTTCGTGATCCCCATGAGCTGCGGACGGCCTGCCGCCGAGGTGCCGCCCGCCTCCACGACGGCGCGGTTGACCTCCTCGAACTTCGGCCGCTCGACCAGCTCGCCGGGCAGCAGATCGGTGTCGCCGGACTCGATCACGTTCACCCGCTTGAGCATCTGCCGGATGATGATCTCGATGTGCTTGTCGTGGATCGACACGCCCTGCGACCGGTAGACCTCCTGCACCTCGTGCACCAGGTGCAGCTGCACCTCGCGCGAGCCGAGGATGCGCAGCACCTCGTGCGGGTTCACCGCGCCGGCGATGAGCTGCTGGCCGACCCGGACCCGGTCACCGTCGGACACCAGCAGGCGGGCCCGCATGGAGACCTGGTAGGAAACCTCGTCCGAGCCGTCGTCCGGCGTGACAATGATCTTGCGGGTCTTGTCCTGCTCGTCGATCCTGACCTTGCCGTCGACCTCGCTGATCGGCGCCAGGCCCTTGGGGATGCGCGCCTCGAACAGCTCCTGGATTCGCGGCAGGCCGTGGGTGATGTCCAGGCCGGCCACGCCACCAGTGTGGAAGGTACGCATCGTCAGCTGGGTGCCCGGCTCACCGATGGACTGGGCCGCGATGATGCCGACGGCCTCGCCCACGTCCACGCGCTTGCCGGTGGCCAGCGAGCGGCCGTAGCACTTCGCGCAGACACCGACCTTGGCCTGGCAGACCAGCACCGAGTAGGTGCGGACCGACTCCACGCCGGCGTTCACCAGCATGTCGATCATCGACTCGGTGATGTCGCCCTCGGCCGGCGCCAGCACCGTCCCGTCCGGGCCGACGACGTCCTCGGACAGGGTCCGGCCGGTGCCGGTGTTCTCGATGTTCGGCAGCTTGACGACGACACCGGAGGAGTCCTTCGACCCGATGCGCATCGGCAGCGACCGGTCGGTGCCGCAGTCCTCCTCGCGGACGATGACGTCCTGCGCGACGTCCACCAGGCGCCGGGTCAGGTAGCCCGAGTCGGCGGTGCGCAGCGCGGTGTCCGCCAGTCCCTTGCGGGCGCCGTGGGTCGAGATGAAGTACTCGACCACGGTCAGGCCCTCGCGGAAGCTGGAGGTGATCGGCCGCGGGATCGTCTCGCCCTTCGGGTTCGACACCAGGCCTCGCATGCCCGCGATCTGCCTGATCTGCATCAGGTTTCCGCGGGCACCGGAGTTGACCATCATCCAGACCGGGTTGGTCGCGGGGAAGGCCTTCTCCATGTCCTGCGCCACGTCCGCCGTCGCGTGCGTCCAGATCTCGATGAGCTCCTGACGCCGCTCGTCGTCGGTGATAAGGCCGCGCTCGTACTCGCGCTGCACCTTGTCCGCGCGCTTCTCGTAGGTGTCGAGGATCTCCCGCTTGTTCGGCGGCGCCGCCACGTCCTCGATCGAGATCGTGACGCCGGACCTGGTCGCCCAGTGGAAGCCTGCGTCCTTCAGCGCGTCCAGCGCCGCGGCGACCTCGACCTTGGGATAGGTCTCGGCGAGCTCGTTGACGATGACCGACAGCTGCTTCTTGCCGACCTCGAAGTTCACGAACGGATAGTCCGAGGGCAGCGTCTCGTTCAGCAGGCAGCGCCCGAGTGTCGTCTCCAGCCGCAGCGGCTGACCCTGCTCCCATCCCTCCCGGGTCTGGTAACCGCGCGGCGGCGTGACGTCCAGCAGCCTGATCTGGATCCTGGCCTGCAGGTCCAGCTCGTCCCGGTCGTAGGCCATGAGCGCCTCGGCCAGCCCGCCGAAGATCCGCCCCTCACCGGGCGCGCCTTCCTTCTCCCTGGTCAGCCAGTAGATACCGATCACCATGTCCTGGGTAGGCATGGTCACCGGCTTGCCGTCGGCCGGCTTCAGGATGTTGTTGGTCGACAGCATCAGGATCCGGGCCTCGGCCTGAGCCTCGGCCGACAGCGGCACGTGCACGGCCATCTGGTCGCCGTCGAAGTCCGCGTTGAACGCGGTGCAGACGAGCGGGTGGATCTGGATGGCCTTGCCCTCGACCAGCTGCGGCTCGAACGCCTGGATACCGAGCCGGTGCAGGGTCGGCGCGCGGTTGAGCAGCACCGGGTGCTCGGTGATGACCTCCTCGAGCACGTCCCACACGACCGGCTTGGCGCGCTCCACCATCCGCTTGGCGGACTTGATGTTCTGCGCGTGGTTGAGGTCGACCAGCCGCTTCATCACGAACGGCTTGAACAGCTCGACCGCCATCTCCTTGGGCAGGCCGCACTGGTGCAGCTTGAGCTGCGGGCCGACGACGATGACCGAGCGGCCGGAGTAGTCGACGCGCTTGCCGAGCAGGTTCTGGCGGAACCGGCCCTGCTTGCCCTTGAGCATGTCCGACAGCGACTTGAGCGGCCGGTTGCCCGGTCCGGTGACCGGGCGGCCGCGGCGGCCGTTGTCGAACAGCGAGTCCACGGCCTCCTGCAGCATCCGCTTCTCGTTGTTCACGATGATCTCGGGCGCGCCGAGGTCCAGCAGCCGCTTCAGCCGGTTGTTCCGGTTGATGACGCGCCGGTACAGGTCGTTCAGGTCGGACGTGGCGAACCGGCCGCCGTCGAGCTGCACCATCGGCCGCAGGTCCGGCGGGATCACCGGGATGCAGTCGAGCACCATGCCGAGCGGGCTGTTGGACGTGTTGAGGAACGCCGACACGACCTTGAGCCGCTTGAGCGCCCTGGCCTTGCGCTGGCCCTTGCCGGTGCGGATGATCTCGCGCAGGTTCGCGGCCTCGGCCTCGAGGTCGAAGCTGCCGACCCGCTCCTGGATCGCCTGCGCGCCCATGCCGCCGCGGAAGTACCGGCCGAACCGGTCACGCATCTCCCGGTACAGCAGCTCGTCACCCTCCAGGTCCTGGACCTTGAGGTTGCGGAACCGGTTCCAGACCTCCTCGATCCGGTCGATCTCGCGCTGGGCGCGGTCGCGGATCTGCTTGCACTCGCGGTCAGAGCCCTCCCTGACCTTGCGGCGCGCGTCGCCCTTGGCGCCCGCCGCCTCGAGCTCGGCCAGGTCCTTCTCCAGCTTGCCCTGGCGGGCCTCGATGTCGGCGTCGCGACGCTGCTCGAGCTGGCTCTTCTCGACCGTGATCTTGGCCTCAAGGCTGGGCAGGTCGCGCCCGCGCGCCTCGTCGTCCACGTAGGTGATCATGTAGGCGGCGAAGTAGATGACCTTCTCGAGGTCCTTCGGCGCCAGGTCGAGCAGGTAGCCCAGCCGGCTGGGCACGCCCTTGAAGTACCAGATGTGGGTCACGGGCGCGGCCAGCTCGATGTGGCCCATCCGCTCACGGCGCACCTTGGCCCTGGTGACCTCGACGCCGCACCGCTCGCAGATGATGCCCTTGAAGCGCACGCGCTTGTACTTACCGCAGTAGCACTCCCAGTCCCTGGTCGGACCGAAGATCTTCTCGCAGAAGAGCCCGTCCTTCTCCGGCTTCAGGGTCCGGTAGTTGATCGTTTCCGGCTTCTTGACCTCGCCGTGCGACCACGTCCGGATGTCGTCCGCCGTGGCAAGGCCAATCCGCAGGTCGTCGAAGAAGTTAACGTCTAGCACGTTGTATATCCCCTGGGTTGTTCGTCGGATCAGACCTCTTCGACGCTGCTCGGCTCGCGCCGGGACAGGTCGATGCCGAGTTCCTCCGCTGCGCGGAAGACGTCCTCGTCGGTGTCACGCATCTCGATCGCCGCGCCGTCGCTGGAGAGGACCTCCACGTTCAGGCAGAGCGACTGCATCTCCTTGATCAGCACCTTGAAGGACTCAGGGATGCCGGGCTCGGGGATGTTCTCGCCCTTGACGATGGCCTCGTAGACCTTGACGCGTCCGAGGATGTCGTCGGACTTGATGGTCAGCAGCTCCTGCAGCGCGTACGCGGCGCCATAAGCCTCCAGTGCCCAGACCTCCATCTCACCGAAGCGCTGGCCGCCGAACTGGGCCTTACCGCCGAGCGGCTGCTGGGTGATCATCGAGTACGGGCCGGTGGACCTGGCGTGGATCTTGTCGTCCACCAGGTGCAGCAGCTTGAGGATGTAGATGTAGCCGACCGAGATCGGGTCCTTGAAGGGCTCGCCGGTCCGGCCATCGTAGAGCTTGGCCTTGCCGGTACCGCCGACCATCCGGTCGCCGTCCCGGTTCGGCAGCGCGCTGGAGAGCAGACCGGTGATCTCCTCCTCCTTGGCGCCGTCGAACACCGGCGTGGCGACCTTGCTGCCGGCCGCGGCCGCGTCGGCACCGATGGCCGCCAGGCGCGTCTTCCAGTCGGCGTCGTCGCCGTCGACCTGCCAGCCGGTGGCGGCGACCCAGCCGAGGTGGGTCTCGAGGACCTGGCCGACGTTCATCCGGCCCGGCACGCCGAGCGGGTTGAGCACGATGTCGACCGGGGTCCCGTCCGAGAGGAACGGCATGTCCTCCACCGGCAGGATCTTGGCGATGACACCCTTGTTGCCGTGCCGTCCGGCCAGCTTGTCACCGTCGGTGATCTTCCGCTTGGCGGCCACGTAGACGCGGACAAGCTCGTTCACGCCAGGCGGCAGCTCGTCGCCGTTGTCCCTGGTGAAGACCCGGACGCCGATGACCTTGCCGGACTCGCCGTGCGGCACCTTCAGCGAGGTGTCGCGGACCTCGCGGGCCTTCTCGCCGAAGATCGCGCGCAGCAGCCGCTCCTCCGGGGTCAGCTCGGTCTCGCCCTTGGGCGTGACCTTGCCGACCAGGATGTCGCCGGTGACGACCTCGGCGCCGATGCGGATGATGCCGCGGTCGTCGAGGTCGGCGAGCACCTCGTCGGAGACGTTCGGGATGTCCCTGGTGATCTCCTCGGGGCCCAGCTTGGTGTCACGGGCGTCGACCTCGTGCTCCTCGATGTGGATCGAGGAGAGCACGTCGTCCTGCACGAGCCGCTGGCTCAGGATGATCGCGTCCTCGTAGTTGTGACCCTCCCACGGCATGAAGGCGACCAGCAGGTTACGGCCGAGCGCCATCTCGCCGTTGTCGGTGCACGGGCCGTCGGCGATGACCTGGCCGACCTCGATGCGCTGACCGTCGGTGACGATCGGCTTCTGGTTGAAGCAGGTGCCCTGGTTGGACCGGCGGAACTTCGACACCAGGTAGTCGGTCCTGGTCCCGTCGTCGTTCGCCACGGTGACGTAGTCGGCGCAGACCTCCTCGACCACGCCTGCCTTCTCGGCCACGATCACGTCGCCGGCGTCGACTGCCGCCCGGTACTCCATGCCGGTGCCGACAAGCGGTGCCTCGCTGCGCAGCAGCGGCACGGACTGGCGCTGCATGTTCGAGCCCATCAGCGCGCGGTTGGCGTCGTCGTGCTCGAGGAACGGGATCATCGCGGTGGCGACCGACACCATCTGGCGCGGCGAGACGTCGATGTAGTCGACCTCGTCCGGCTTGATGTAGTCGACCTCGCCGCCCTTCCGGCGGACCAGCACGCGGTCCTCCACGAAGGTGCCGTCAGCCCCGATCGGAGCGTTGGCCTGCGCGATGACGTGCCGGTCTTCCTCGTCCGCGGTCAGGTAGTCGATCTGCTCGGTGACCTTGCCCGACTTCACCTTGCGGTAGGGGGTCTCCACGAAGCCGAACGCGTTCACCCGGCCGTAGGAGGACAGCGACCCGATCAGGCCGATGTTCGGGCCCTCGGGCGTCTCGATCGGGCACATCCGGCCGTAGTGGCTGGGGTGCACGTCCCGGACCTCGAACCCGGCCCGCTCACGGGACAGACCGCCGGGGCCCAGGGCCGAGAGCCGGCGCTTGTGCGTCAGCCCGGCCAGCGGGTTGGTCTGGTCCATGAACTGAGACAGCTGGCTGGTGCCGAAGAACTCCTTGATGGAGGCCACGACCGGCCTGATGTTGATCAGGGTCTGCGGCGTGATCGCCTCGACGTCCTGCGTGGTCATCCGCTCCCGGACGACGCGCTCCATCCTGGCCAGGCCAAGCCGGACCTGGTTCTGGATCAGCTCGCCCACGGTACGCAGGCGCCGGTTGCCGAAGTGGTCGATGTCATCGGTCTCGACCGGGATCATCTCCGACCCGGACTTTATCTCCTCCTCGCCGACGTGCAGCCGGACGAGGTACTCGATGGTGGAGACGATGTCCTCTTCGGTCAGCGTGCCCTGGCTGATCGGCTGCGACAGGCCCAGCTTCTTGTTGACCTTGTAGCGGCCGACCTTGGCCAGGTCATAGCGCTTGGGATTGAAGTACAGGTTCTCCAGGAGCGCCTGAGCCGACTCCCTCGTCGGCGGCTCGCCGGGCCGGAGCTTCCGGTAGATGTCGAGCAGCGCGTCGTCCTGGCCGGTTGTGTGATCCTTCTCCAGGGTCGCGCGCATGGACTCGAACTGCCCGAACCGCTCAAGGATCTTGGCCTCGTCCCAGCCCAGAGCCTTCAGCAGCACCGTCACGCTCTGCTTGCGCTTGCGGTCGATGCGGACGCCGACACTGTCCCGCTTGTCGATCTCGAACTCAAGCCAGGCACCACGGGACGGGATCACCTTGCAGCTGTAGATGTCCTTATCCGAGGTCTTGTCGACCTGCCGGTCGAAATAGACGCCGGGCGAGCGGACGAGCTGGGACACCACGACACGCTCCGTGCCGTTGATGATGAAGGTGCCCTTCGCGGACATGAGCGGGAAGTCGCCCATGAACACGGTCTGGCTCTTGATCTCGCCGGTCGAGTTGTTGATGAACTCCGCGGTGACGAACATCGGCGCGGAGTAGGTCATGTCCTTGTCCTTGCACTCCTCCGCGGAGTACTTGGGCGGCTCGAACCGGTGGTCACGGAACGAGAGGGACATGGTCCCGGTGAAGTCCTCGATCGGGCTGATCTCCTCGAAGATCTCTTCGAGACCGGACTGCTCCGGGAGATTCTTATGCCCTGCCTGCTTCTCTGCTTCGATCCGGGAGCGCCAGCGCTCGTTGCCCAGCAGCCAGTCAAACGACTCTGTTTGCAGGGCTAGGAGACTGGGAACTTCTAGCGGCTCGTTGATGCGAGCGAAGGAAACACGACTGGGACCAAGGGCGGTAGCTGAGGCGCTGCGCGAGGCTGCCAACAGGGGTCCTTCCGAGCTTGTGGCGGACGGTGCACCGCGCGCACGCGAAACGCCCTGCGGCTACGCCGCTGGGGGTTATTTGGGGAGCCGAGGACGAGTTGGTGCAGCGCAAATTGGCAGTGTAGTCGAAGGACACACCGCTGGTCAACTGTACGTCATTATGAGGTTCACGGTTGCCTAGGAGCATTGCTCCTGGAGAGCGAAACGTCAAGCCCTGGAGAGCTTGTGTCGCTACTCGCAGCTACGTGACGAACGTCACAGGCCATCTGGAGTTTGAATCTCGTACTGCCCGGGTATGGCTCGCCGAACGCCGTTTCCCGTGTAGGGACAGCCTACTGCTGGCGACCCCGGACGCGTTCAAGATCGCCCGGCCCGGTGACGGCGGTCGGCTTCGCTCGCCCCGACTGTGCTGGATTTCCGTTGTCCCAGCGACGGAAAATCCGGCACAGTGGGTGTCGCGCCGAAAAATGCCCCAAATATCCGCAGGGTGCGGCCGAGCCCGCGCAGCCCCGCGCAGCACGACCGCCCCGCGCAGCACGACCGCCCCGCGCAGCACGACCGCCCCGCAGCACGACCGCCCCGCGCAGCACGACCGCCCCGCAGCACGACCGAGGGCCCGGTCCGCCGACAGGCGGGACCGGGCCCTCGGCTGGTGCTGCGTGCTACTTGACCGTGACGGTGGCGCCGGCACCCTCGAGGGCAGCCTTGGCCCTGTCCGCGGTCTCCTTGTTGACGCGCTCGAGCAGCGGCTTGGGCGCGCCGTCCACCAGGTCCTTGGCCTCCTTGAGCCCGAGGCTCGTCAGGGTCCGGACCTCCTTGATGACCTGGATCTTCTTGTCACCTGCAGCCTCGAGGACGACGTCGAACTCGTCCTTCTCCTCCGCCTCCTCGGCGGCGGCGGCGCCGCCGCCGGCGCCCGGCGCGGCCGCGGCCACGGCTACCGGAGCGGCGGCCTTGACGTCGAAGGTCTCCTCGAACTGCTTCACGAACTCGGAGAGTTCGATCAGCGTCATCTCCTTGAACGCGTCAAGCAGGTCGTCAGCGCTGAGCTTTGCCATTGTGGTGCTTCCTCTTCCGTTTCATTCCGTGTGTCGCCGATGGCCGCCGGCCACCTGCGGGTTTCTGGTCAGGTCACCCGTGGTGACTGGTTAGCTCTCCGAGCCCCCGGCCTCGGGAGTGGCCGCTGCCGCTGCCGGCGCCGGGCCCTCGGGGTCGGGGCTGGCAGCACCCGGCCCGCCTGCGTCGCCGCCCTCGGCCTTCTTCTGCTCCAGCGCGCCGAGGAGGCGAGCCATCTGCTGGGGAAGCGCGGCGAACGTGCCTGCTGCCCCCGCCAGCGATGCCTTCATGGCTCCGGCCAGCTTGGCCAGCAGCACCTCGCGCGGCTCCAGGTCGGCGAGCTTGACGATCTCGCCCGGCTTCAGTGCCTTGCCGTCCAGCACGCCGCCCTTGATCACCAGCAGCGGGTACGTCTTGGCGAAGTCACGCAGCCCCTTGGCCGCCTCGACCACATCGCCCGTCACGAACGCGATGGCCGACGGGCCGGTGAGCATGTCGGTCAGCTCGGACGTGATGCCGGCCTCGCTGGCCGCGATCTTGGTCAGCGTGTTCTTCACGACCGAGAACGACGCGTTGTCGCCCAGCGACTTGCGCAGCTCGCCGAGCTGCGCAACGGTCAGGCCGCGGTACTCGGTAAGGACCGCGCCAGCCGAGCTCTGGAACCGCTCGGTCAGCTCGGCGACCGCGGTCACCTTCTCCGCCCTCGCCATGGGCCTCCCTTCTCATTCCGGGGACTCCCGGACTATGTGCTGCGTCGGAAGGACCGGCGAGAATGCGAACGCCCCGGGCGCAGGCGCACCGGGGCGTAGTCAGGCGGAGCGCTAGCGCGCACCTGACTGAGCTCTCTGCTCACCTGCGCGGGCCGCCCGCTCTCGCGGGGCCTTCGGCCGACGCGCAAGGCGCACGTCAGCAGCCGACGGTCTCTGGCAGTTGCCAAGAGTACGCGGCCGCAGGGCTACCAGCCAAATCGGGCCGGCGACGCCCTGGCTGCCGGCGTGTACTCCGCCGGAAAGGGCAGCAGAGGGCAGTCTGCTGCTCAAAGAGAGGCAGCAGACTGCCCTCTGGCGCCCCTTAACTCCCGCACCGGGCAGCGAAAAGCCCGGCGGGCCGCCAGCTGGCCGCCCGCCGGGCTCCCGACGCGCTGGTCACCGCTCTCAGGCGGGCTGCTCCTCGAGTGCGCCGGTAATGCCCCTGGTGATGCCCGGGTCGATATGGATGCCCGGGCCCATCGTGGTGGTGATCGCCACCTTCTTGACGTACCTGCCCTTGGCCGCGGAGGGCTTGAGCCTGATCACCTCGTCGAGCGCGGCGGCGTAGTTCTCCACCAGCGCGCGGTCGGTGAACGACGTCTTGCCGATGATCAGGTGCAGGTTGCTGTGCTTGTCGACGCGGAACTCGATCTTGCCGCCCTTGATATCGGTGACGGCCTTGCCGACGTCCATGGTCACGGTGCCGGTCTTCGGGTTCGGCATCAGGCTGCGCGGGCCGAGCACGCGGCCGAGCCGGCCGACCTTGCCCATGAGGTCCGGTGTGGCGACCACGGCGTCGAAGTCGAGGAAGCCGCCCTGGACCCGCTCGATCAGCTCGTCCGAGCCCACATAGTCGGCGCCCGCGGCGCGGGCCTCCTCGGCCCGGTCCCCGGTCGCGAACACCAGGACTCGCGCGGTCTTGCCCGTGCCATTGGGCAAGTTGACCGTGCCGCGCACCATCTGGTCCGCCTTGCGCGGGTCGACGCCCAGCCGGAACGCGACCTCGACGGTGGCGTCGAACTTGGTGGTGGACGTCTGCTTGGCCAGCGCCACCGCCTCGGCCGGGGTGTACAGCCGGGCGGCGTCGACGTTCTCGTCTGCCTTCCGGTATGCCTTGCTGCGCTTCATTCCTGCTCTCCTCAACTCTGCTGGAGGTCGTGGTCAGCGGGCCAGCGCCTGGCCCTGCCACTAGCGGGTCCCGAGGGTCGCCCCCCGGTAGGTACCGCTGACTTAGCCCTGGACGGTAATGCCCATCGACCGGGCGGTCCCGGCGATGATCTTCTCCGCGGCCTCGATGCTGGTCGCGTTCAGGTCTGGCATCTTGACCTGGGCGATCTCACGAACCTGCGCCTGGGTCATGGTGCCGACCTTGTTCTTGTGCGGCTCGCCGCTGCCCTTCTGGACGCCCGCGGCCTTCTTGATCAGCTCGGGCGCCGGCGGCGTCTTGGTGATGAACGTGAACGAGCGGTCCTCGTAGATCGTGATCTCGACGGGGATGACGTTCCCGCGCTGGCTCTCCGTCGCGGCGTTGTACTGCTTGACGAAGTCCATGATGTTGACGCCGTGCGGACCGAGCGCCGTGCCCACAGGCGGGGCCGGCGTGGCTGCGCCTGCGTTCAGCTGCACCTTGACAACGGCAGCTATCTTCTTCTTCCTCGGAGCCATCGCTGGTCCTTACCTCACTATCGGTTCTGCGTGCGGGCGCGCGCGTGTTGCCTGCTCGGGTAGCTCAGATCTTGCTGACCTGGTCGAAGGACAGCTCGACCGGGGTCTCCCGGCCGAAGATCGAGACGAGCACCTTGAGCTTCTGGGTGTCCGGGTTGATCTCGTTCACGGTGGCGGGAAGGGACGCGAACGGACCGTCCATCACGGTAACGGACTGGCCGACCTCGAAGTCCACCGCGGCCGCCCGCATGGTCTCGGCCTTCTTCGCTGCCTTCTCCTCCGGCACCGGTGCGAGCAGGCTGGCGACCTCGTCGAGGCTGAGCGGTGACGGCCGGCTGGATAGCCCGACGAAGCCGGTAACGCCGGGCGTGTTCCTTACGGCTGCCCAGGACTCGTCGGTCAGATCCATCCGCACCAGGATGTAACCGGGCAGCACTTTCTCCTGAACCTGCTGCCGCTTGCCGGACTTGACCTCGATCACCTCGTGCGTGGGGACCTCGATCTGGAAGATGTACTCCTCCATGTTCAGCGACTGGGTGCGGCTCTCCAGGTTGGTGCGCACCCGGTTCTCGTAGCCCGCATAGGAGTGCACGACGTACCAGTCGCCGGGCAGCGCGCGCAGCTCGGACTTGAACTGCTGAACCGGGTCTACCTCGGCGTCCTCGTCAGCGTCCTCGGCCTCGCCGGCGGCGGGCTGCGCCGCGGCCTCCTCGGTGCCGGGCTCCGCCGCGGCCTCCTCGGTGCCGGCAACCGCGAAGCCGGCCAGGTCAAACTCGGCAGCACCGTCGTCGCCTGCACTGGCAGCATCGGCCGCGCTCTGCTCTGCCGACGGGTCACCTAGCGGCAGTTCGGACTCGGACACGTTTCTCTTTCTCCCTGCGCTATCGCTGCGCTCCTGGCTGAAGCACTGTCTTGCCTTGAGCACCGGCTGCGGCGCAGGCAAGGCCCCTGTGATCATGGTGCCACGCTCCGTGCGCGGCCCACTACCCAGCCGGTTAAACCTCAGCCGAAGAGGGCGAGCACCAGCTTGGTGAAGCCATAGTCCAGGCTCACCACGATGCCCACCATGACCAGGATGAAGATCAGGGCGGACGTCGTGTAGGTGATCAGTTCCTTGCGCGTCGGCCAGACAACCTTGCGCAGCTCGTCCCGTACCTCGGTAACGAACTGAACAGGGCCGGTACGGTCCTGCTTCGCCGGGCCCTTGGGCTTGGCAGCCCTGTCCGGAGCTGGGCCTCGTGTCTGAGTCGCCATGTCCTCACCTGAGCACTGTCCACTGTGCATAAACCCTCTGGCGGCTCGCGCAGCCAGTTGCCCGCACACCGCGGGCCGAACTCGCAGGGCAGGAGGGACTCGAACCCCCAACCGCCGGTTTTGGAGACCGGAACTCTAGCCAATTGAGCTACTGCCCTGTGCCGGCCTGTGCGGGCATGCACGGGCCACTGGCGAACCTTCCACCAGATCCAGAAGTGTACGTGGCCCTGGCCCTGGCGTCGAACCGTACGCAGCGGGCGGTCAAGGACCGGGGCGCTGCCCCGGCCAGGGGCAAGCCGGCGGCCCGGTGATGGGAGGATGGGATCATGACACACGCTTCGACAGGCATATCCGCCCGGATCTCCGCAATCGCCGAGTCCGCCACCCTCGCGGTGGACGCCAAGGCCAAGGCGCTGCGGGCCGCGGGGCGGCCGGTGATCGGCTTCGGCGCAGGCGAGCCGGACTTCCCGACCCCGGGCTACATCGTCGAGGCGGCCCAGCGCGCCTGCGCCGAGCCCCGGTTCCACAAGTACACGCCCGCCGCCGGGCTGCCCGAGCTGCGCGAGGCCGTGGCAGCCAAGACGGCCCGCGACTCGGGCCTGCAGGTCTCGGCCAGCCAGGTGCTCATCACCAACGGCGGCAAGCAGGCCGTATACGAGGCATTCGCGACCTTGCTCGACCCGGGCGACGAGGTGCTGATGCCCACGCCCTACTGGACGACTTACCCGGAGTCCATCGCGCTCGCCGGCGGGATCGGTGTACCGGTGCTGACCGACGAGACGACTGGTTACCGCGCCTCGGTAGAGCAGCTCGAGGCGCACTGCACCGACCGCACCAAGCTGCTGCTGTTCGTCTCGCCATCGAACCCGACCGGCGCCGTTTACGCGCCTGAGCAGGTCGCGGAGATCGGCCGGTGGGCGGCGAGCCGCGACATCTGGGTGGTAACGGACGAGATATACGAGCACCTGGTCTACGGCAGCGCGCGGTTCACCTCGATGCCGGTTGCGGTGCCTGAGCTCGCCGGCCGGTGCGTGGTGCTGAACGGCGTCGCCAAGACCTACGCGATGACCGGCTGGCGGGTCGGCTGGATGATCGGCCCGGCCGAGGTGATCAAGGCGGCCGGGAACCTCCAGTCGCATGCGACATCGAACGTCTGCAACGTCGCTCAGGCTGCCGCGCTCGCGGCGGTGTCCGGCGACCTGTCGGCGGTCGCGCAGATGCGCGCGGCCTTCGACCGGCGGCGCCAGGTCATGACCGCGATGCTGAACGAGGTGCCGGGCGTGGTCTGCCCGCTGCCCGAAGGCGCGTTCTACTGCTACCCCTCGGTCAAGGGCCTGCTCGGCACGGAGATCGCCGGACGGCGCGCGGAGAGCTCGGCCGAGCTGGCAGAACTGCTACTCGACGAGGCAGACGTCGCGGTGGTGCCGGGCGAGGCCTTCGGCACGAACGGCTATTTCCGGCTGTCCTGCGCGCTCGGCGACGCCGATCTCGAGGAAGGCGTCGGCAGGCTGGCGAAGCTGCTGTCCTCGGCCCGTTAGGCGGTCGCCACCCGCCGGCCGGGCTGGCACACTGGCGGGATGCCGTCGCCCCGGACGGGGGGGCCGATCGCCACGCTGCCGAAGGCGCATCTGCATCTCCACTTCACCGGCTCGATGCGGCATGCCACTCTCGTCGACCTCGCGGCCCGCCATGGCCTGCATCTGCCCGAGGCGCTGACCGCGGAGTGGCCACCGCAGCTGAGCGCCTCCGACGAGCGCGGCTGGTTCCGCTTCCAGCGGCTCTATGACATCGCGAGGTCCGTGGTGCGGACCGCCGGGGACGTCCGGCGCATCCTGCTGGAGGCGGCGCAGGACGAGCGGGCAGAGGGGTCGGGCTGGCTGGAGCTGCAGATCGACCCGTCTGGCTACGCGGGCAGGTTCGGCGGCCTGACGCCGATGCTGGAACTGGTGCTCGACGCGGCCGCCGCGGCACAGGATGCGACCGGAGTAGGGATCGGGATCATCGTCGCGGCCAACCGGACCAGGCATCCGCTGGATGCCCGCACCCTGGCCCGGCTCGCCGCGGCTTACGCCGGCCACGGCGTGATCGGGTTCGGGCTCAGCAACGACGAGCGGCGCGGGCACGTGCCGGAGTTCGGGCCTGCGTTCCGCATCGCGGCGAAGGCGGGCTTGCTGGCCGTGCCGCACGGCGGCGAGCTGGCGGGGCCGGCCAGCGTCCGGGCGTGCCTGGACGAGCTGAACGCACACCGCATCGGGCACGGCGTGACCGCCGCGCAAGACCCGGAACTGCTTGCGCGGATCGCGGCCCAGGGTGTCACGCTCGAGGTCTGCCCGACCTCCAACATCGCGCTCGGGGTCGCATCGACCGCCACGCAGGTGCCGGTCCGCGAGCTGCTGGCGGCCGGGGTCCAGGTCGCGCTGGGCGCGGACGATCCGCTCCTGTTCGGGCCGCGGCTCGCCGCCCAGTACGAGCTGGCTGGCCAGGCATTCGGGCTAGCCGACGCCCAGCTCGCCGAGCTGGCCAGGATGTCGGTGCGCGGGTCGGCGGCGCCGCCGCACGTGCGCAAGGAACTGCTGGCCGGCATCGACGCATGGCTCGGCGGCTAGCGGCGCGTGAACCGCGCTAAAGCTCGGCGCCGACCAGCACGGGCTCGTTCTCCAGGCGGACGCCGAAGGCGTCCAGGACCCCGTCCCGAACCTCGCGGGCCAGCCGCAGCAGGTCAGCCGCGGACCCGCCGCGGCTGGTCAGCGCCAGCGTGTGCTTCGTGGAGATGCGCGCGCCAGCCGCGTCGCTGCCGGGGTACCCGCGGCCGAAGCCGGCCTGCTCGATCAGCCAGCCCGCCGGGACCTTGACCAGGCCGTCCCCGGCGGCATAACGCGGCGCCTTGGCGCTGCCGCCACGAGCCGCCAGCGCCGCCTCGAGGCCGGCCAGCTGACCCGTGGTGAGCACCGGGTTGGTGAAGAACGAGCCCGCGCTGCGGGTGTCGGGATCGGCGGCGTCGAGCACCATGCCCTTGCCCCGCCGCAGCTCGAGCACGGCGGTCCTGACATCGGCCAGCGGGACCCGGTCGCCCTCGCCGACCCCCAGCTTCCTGGCCAGCTCCGCGTACCGGACCGGCCGGGACAGCGGGTCGGCGGTCAGCCGGAACGTCACGCCGAGCACGACGTGCCTGCCGGTAGCCGCGGCGGCGTTCAGCCGGGCACCACGGCCGCCGGTCGCGTGCCGCTTGAAGGCGCTCGTCCGGTAGCCGAAGCCGCACTCGGCGGCGGGCAGCTCGACCTCGGCATCCATGACCCGGTCGTAGGCGCGGACGGCGACGATGGTCTGCGCTACCTCCTGGCCGTAGGCGCCCACGTTCTGAATCGGCGTCGCGCCGGTCAGGCCGGGAATGCCCGCAAGGCACTCGATCCCGGCGAGATCCTCGTCCACTGCCCGGCGGACCAGGCCGTCCCAGTCCTCGCCCGCGGCGGCCGCCACCAGGACGTCCTGGTCACCCGCCGCGAGCGACACTCCCCCGGTCATGACCTGAACCACGAGGCCGGGAAATCCATCGTCGGCGACCACCAGGTTGCTGCCGCCGCCGAGCACGAGGACGGGCTCGCCCTCGGCGTCGGCCGCCCGGACGGTGGCTATCAGCTCGGCGTCGCTTGCCGCGCGGACGAACCGCCCGGCCGGGCCGCCGAGTCGCAGTGTCGTGTAGTCCGCCAGCAGCGTCTGCTCGGTCACTGTCACCGGGTAATGCTCCGTCACCTCCGCGAGCGCGCGTGATCGCGCCTGGCAGCCAAGTCAAGCATGCCCGGTGCCGTGACCGGGCAAGGCGTGCCCCGCGTCCGGGCACGGTGCGGTCCGGCCTCCGGGCACAGCACGGGCGCTGGCTCCGGCATGGCGCGGCCCGGCAAGGCAGCGCCTTGCCGGGCCGTCCTCTATCGCGAGCCGACCTCCGCCGTGACGGTGGTCAGACTGACACCGCGAACGCCTCCGCCTCGTCCGCATCTGCCGCTTCCTCATGCGCCGCGAAGGCCGGCATGCAGCGCTCGTAGGCCGCGGCCGTCTCCCTGGCGATGCGCTCCCAGCCATACCTGGACTTCGCCCGGTCGGCGGCGGCGATCCCGTACCCGCGCAGCAGCGCGGGGGTCGCCAGCAGCCGGCGCAGCCGGCTCACCAGCATGCTCGCGTGCGCAGGCGCGATCAGCAGGCCGGTCGTGCCGTCGATGACGGCATCGGCCTGGCCGCCGACGGCGGATGCGATGACCGGGGTGCCGCAGGCCATCGCCTGGATCGCGCCCAGGCCGGCCGGCTCGTATCCGGCCGCGCTCACCACGACGTCGGCGGACCGCAGCAGCGCGGCCAGCGCCGCCGGGGCGAGCTCGCCGGCGAACTTGACCCGGCTGCGGATCCCGAGCTGGGTCGCTAGCTGGGCAAGCTCACGGAACGGGCCGGTGCGCGGCAGGTGCCGGCCGTCGGGTCCGCCCGCGATGACAAGCTCGGCGTCCGGCACCTGTGCGGTCGCGCGCACCGCCGCGGCCACGCCGGACGCCTGCTCCGCGCCGGCCAGCGCGACCAGCCGCACCGCCCTGGCCCGGCTGGCCTGCGCGCCGTCGGGGCAGAACGTGCCGGTGTCCACGCCGCAGGGCACGACCCGGATGGCCGGCCGCGGCACGCCCATCCGGGCCAGGTCGCCGGCCTCGTCGGAGGAGATCGCCAGTACCGCCGACGCCTTGCGGCCGATCAGGGTCTCCAGTCGCAGCCTGCTGGCCAGCACGCCGTGGCCGGCCTGGCGGGACTCGGCCACGCCGAGCGACCCGAACGTCTGCACCACCGGGATGTCCAGCTCCCGCACCGCACCGAGTGCGGCCAGGCCTGCCACCCAGCCGAACGCGTGTACTACGTCGGGCCGCTGCACGACCCAGCGACCGATGAGCTGGGCGGCGAGCACGGGCATGTGCCGCGCTGCCTGCTCCGGCGACAGCCGCCTGGCCGGGCCCGCGCTGATGAACTCGACCGAGACGCCGCGGCCCAGCACGCCGGTACGTGCCGCCGTGCCGTCCTTACGGGCGTAGATGGTGACGCGATGCCCCTGGCCGGCCAGTGCTCGGGCGAGCTGGGCCGGCTGACTGCTCATGTCCGTGGCTGAGGTGAGGGGGTTGCCCGCCACGATGAGGGCGATCTGCATGAAGAATGCCTCCAGGTAGTCGTCGCTGCGGTCACAGCGCAACCACCAGGGGCCGAGAAGACAACAAAGGCACACCCTCCGTGCTTACGCCATGACGGCGTGAGGGCGTGCCTGCGTCGTAGACATCGCTGCGAGAAAACATACCCGCATCTGCCCCGAGGTCAAACCGGCGCGCTCCCGCGAATCTCTCCGCGAGAGCGCACCGGCTGAGCCATCGGCAGGTCAGACGGGCTGCGGCGCCCGGTCGCTGAGCCGTTCGCGCAGGTAGCCGATCGCGTCGGCGAGCAGCCTGGACACGTGCATCTGCGAGATGCCGAGGCGCGCGCCGATCTCGGCCTGTGTCATGTTCCCGTAGAACCGCATGAGCAGCAGTTGCTGCTCCCGGTCGGGCAGCCCGGCCCAGTGCGTCCACACGGCCTGCATGTCGAGGACATGCTCGAGCTCCGGATCCTCGGCGCCGAGCAGATCGCCGAGACTGCCGGTACCCTCCTCGCTGGTCAGCGGCGAGTCGAGGGACGCGGCGCGGAAGGCTAGCTCGGCCTGGCGAACCTCCCGCACGTTCTCCGGTGCAACACCGAGGTGCGTAGCAATCTCGGCGTCAGACGGAGCGCGCCCGAGGGCGGAGGTAAGGTCCGCGCCGGCGTTCCTGATCTCGAGCCGCAGTTCCTGCAGCGAGCGCTTGACATGCACCTGCCAGCGCTTGTCGCGGAAGTGGCGCTTGATCTCGCCGCTGACGCACGGCTGCGCGTAGCTGGCGAGGCTGGTCCCGACCGCGGGGTCGAAGTTGTTGATCGCCTTGAGCAGGCCGACGTAGCCGACCTGCATCAGCTCTTCCTGCGGCTCCGAGCTGCTCCGGTACCGGAGCACGCAGGACCTGACCAGCGGCTGGTAGCGAGTCACGAGCACCTCGCAGGCGAGGTCACGCGCGGCGCTGCCGCGGGGCAGCGAGTGGATCATCGTGAGCAGCTCGGCATCGGCGAGCTCCTGCATGTCCGTCAGCCCCGGTGCGGGCGCTGCGATATCTGTCTTCATGACTACTCCCGACAGGCGGGGAGGGGAGCCCGCCTGGCGGCGTTATCCCCGTCGTGCGGACCTTAAACATCGGCAGTCGGCCGCGTACGGCCCGGCCACGGCGGGCGCGGACGTGGCGCCGCGGCCGGCGAGTGGCCGCAAACCGGCCGGCGAGTGGCCGCAGACCGGCCGGCGAGTGGCCGCAAACCGGCCGGCGAGTTGCCGCAGACCGGCCGGCGAGTGGCCGCCGGAGGACGCTCGGAGCCCGGAAACGGCAGGCAATGTCACGGCCCAGCTTTGTTATTGACTTCCCCATGTAGGGCTATTTACGGCAACTCCGGCGGCCGCAGCCGCGTTTGATGTGATGGTCGGGAAACGCGCCCGCCAATAGCGGGCGTGATGCTTATCACAAGGGTCTGCGAACGGATGGGATCGGTTTCGGCCCCCGCGGGGCGCATGTGCTAGAGCCACAAAGCACGCTGCTATTCGTCCTGCTCGTGCTGGGCTTTGCCGGGCTGATGTTCTGGATGGTCAGGACCCGTCGCGTCCTGCTGCGGGTGGCCGCCGCGGCGCTGGCATTCGCGCTTGCCGTGCAAGTCGGCATCCTGGCGGTCAACAGGTACTTCGACTACTACCCGACCTGGGGCGCCGCGGTTGACGATCTCGCCAGCCCGGGCCCGGCCATAGCGCAGGTGTCCGACAGCAGCCTTGTCAATAGCTCATACGGCAAGTCTGTCGTGCCGAATCCGGTCGACCGCCAGCTTGCCTCGCGCCAGGGCTTTACGGTCCAGATCGCGTTTCCAGGCCGACGCAGCCATATCTCCCGGCTCGGGCTTATCTACCTGCCGCCGGAGTATTTCCAGTCAGAATATCGCCATTACCGGTTCCCGGTCATCGAGCTCATTCACGGCCAGCCCGGGGCGCCGCAGGACTGGATCAACGTCGCGGGCGTCACCGCGACGCTCGTGGACCTGGTCCGCAGCGGCCTCGCCCGGCCCGCGGTACTCGTGATGCCCGACGCCGACGGCGGCCAGCGGGTGTCGCTGCAGTGCCTCAACGTGCGCAAGGGCCCGTCGGACATGACCTACCTCGGTCAGGACGTGCCGGCCGATGTCATGGCGATGCTCGGCGGCCGCGTGCAGCCGCCCGGCATCGGCTGGGGCATCGCCGGGTACTCGGAGGGCGGGTACTGCGCCGCCAACATGGCGCTGCACCTGCGCCGTTCATACGGCTTCGCCGGCGTCCTGTCCGGCTACTTCGTCCCGCAGAACAATGACATGCTGGCCGGCGGCAGGCAGGCGGACCCGTTCGCGAGCAGGCGCCAGCGCTATGCCAACTCACCGGTGTCCGAGGTCAAGGCGCTGCGGCCGGGCACGCAGATACCCAGGTTCTGGCTGGGTGCGGGCGCGGGCGACCGGACGGACGTGCAGGACGCCGACTACTTTGACCAGCTGCTGGCGCTCTATCAGGTGGTGCCGCCCGTGCACGTAGCGGCCGGCGGCCACACGATGGGCGTGTGGCGGGCCGAGCTGCCGTCGATGCTGGCCTGGATGACGACGAACCTCGCCCAGGCGGCCAGCCTCCTGCACGAGCACGCCGTGGCGCTGGCCAAGCACACGCATCCGTCCTGCCGGAGCGCGGCGCCAGGCACGACCAGGCTGCGCACGAGCCGGGACCGGCATGCCGGGCGGCGGGACGGCAATCCACGGCCGCCGCTCGTCGGCTGCGGGCAGCGGCCGCCGCTGGTGCCGGCGCATCACTAGGCCACGTCACCACCGGGCCGCCCGCCGCCACCGGACCGCCCGGCCGGCATCCCGCGTTTAGAAGCCGCCGCGGCAGGTACCTTTCCGGCCGGTCCGCGCGGCCAGAAGGCGGCCGCCCGGATTACCGGAGGAACAGATGCGAATCCTAGGCGTCGTGCTCGTGATCTGGCTGATCATCGGCGTGTTTGCCGGCTTTCAGCGGCACTACTACGACGGTGAGGTGAGCTGCGCGAAAGCCGGCACCATAGCCGCCACCGTCGCAGCCGGCCCACTGAATTACGTTGGGGCTAACCCGAAGGTGCATTGCTCAGTGCCACGGCCTAGCAGCTAGCGGCAGCACCGTCCGAGCGTGCGCTGTGCCGTGGCCGTCCGGCCACGGCACAGCCAGCGACTCCCGCATCCGGCACTGCCGCAAAGGGAGGTAGCAGCGATGTCATTCAAGGCCAAGCCACGACATCCGGATATACAGACCGTTACCGATACGAGCGCGGGCATCTACGAAGCAATAGCCACGCTGGAGTACTCCGGTACCCCGGCCACCCGCAGCGCCATAACGTCGGCGACCGGGCTGCCCGACGACGTCATCGACGAGAGCCTGGCGGCCATGCTCAGCGAGGGCCTGCTCAGGACCGCGCTGGACCGGGGCGAGCCGGTTTACGTGCCTGCCCACCGCGGCTGGAGCACGATGCCGGAGCAGCCGGAGGGAAAGGGCTTGCGATGAGCCTCATCAGCGGCGCGGGCGACGAGGGCGGCCCGCGGATCGTCGGCTGGCCAGATAGCGGCGGTATCGCCGTCATCACCTGGCAGCGAGCCGGCGGGCAGACGTTCCAGCAGGAGCTCGGCAGCGAGCGGGAAGCCATGCACCTGCTGCAGGCCATCGCGGCTGACGACGAGCTCGTGCTGATCAGCGCGCAGCTGCGCAGGGCGGGCACCGGGCCGTCCGGTTAAGAGCCAGTCCGCTGGGCAGATCGCTGCAGCGACACCCGACAGGAGGTAGCCATGCCACGCGGATCAAGCACCAGGCGAGAGCGCCAGTACGAGCACGTGCTGGCCAGCGAGCGCGGCCGGGGCGTCGGCGGGAAGCGGGCGAAGGAGATCGCCGCCAGGACGGTCAATAAGGAACGCGCCCGGACCGGCGAGGCCAGGACCGCCAGCAAGACCGCTACCGAGGACATCTCCGCGTCGAGGCGGGGCGGGCTGCGGTCGCACCCGGGCGCCGGCGGCCGTACCAGGGCGCAGCTGTACGCGGACGCGCGCAGGCGGAACATCAAGGGCCGGTCCAGTATGACCAAGGCACAGCTGGAACGGGCGCTGGCCCGCTGAGGCCGGCAGCGCCGGCCCGCAGCACGGTGAACCCGGCAGAGCGCCTCATCCGCAGCGCCGACGCGACCCAGCAGCGCTACCGCGGTACCGCCTTCGTCTTCGCGGTGGTGAAGAAGTTCGGCGACGACAGCGGCGGGGCGCTCGTGGCCAACCTCGCCTACGCGGCGTTCGTCTCGGTGTTCCCGCTGCTGCTGATCACCGTCACGGTGCTGGTCAAGGTGGCGGGCAGCGACCCCGCGCTGCGCGCCAGCGTGATCGCCGCGGCGACGCGCCAGTTCCCCTATATCGGCAGGCAGCTCGCCGGCAACATCCACGGGCTGACGCAGGAGAGCACTCCCGGCCTGGTCGTCGGCCTGCTGCTGCTGGTCTGGGGGGTGACCAGGCTGGCCCAGGCAGGCCTGTACACGATGGAGCAGGTGTGGAACCTGCCCGGTCCCGCCCGGCCGGGATACCTGCCGCGGCTGATCCGGTCGGTGCTCTTCCTGCTCGTGCTCGCGGTCGGCCTGGCCGCCAGCACCGGCCTGGGCGGCCTGGTCACCTACGGCAGGCACGCGCTCGCGATCGCCGTGCTCGCGCAGGCACTCGCGGTCCTGGCCAACGTCGCCCTGTTCTTCGCCAGCTTCCGCGTGCTCACGCCTGCCGGCGTGCCTTCCCGGCAGCTACTGCCCGGCGTCGTGGCCGGCGGCATGTTCTGGACCCTGGTCCAGGCACTCGGCGCGTACCTGGTGCACCACTTCCTGCGCAGCGACTCGGTCTACGGCGTGTTTGCGACCGTGCTCGGCCTGCTCGCCTGGATCTACTTCGGCGTTCAGGCCTTCGTGTACGCGGCCGAGGTCGACGTCGTCCTCGCCCGCAGGCTGTGGCCGCGGTCGATCGTGCAGCCGCCGCTCACCGAGGCGGACCGCAGCGCCATCGCGCTGCAGGCGCTGCAGAACCAGCGACGCCCGGAGCAGACGGTGGAGGTGCGCTTCACCGACCGCCCGGCGGGTGCCCCGGTCCCGCCGCAGACGCCGCGCACCCCCGGCGAGGTAGCGCCCCCGGCTCACCAGCGCGAACGACGGGACAGGCGCGAATGATCGGGACCGGCCGGGGCACCTGACTGATGGGATCAACGACCGCGACCTTCGCTTTCCGGGAGAGGCAGTTGCAGCACAATCTCGCGTGGCCAGGCGTCAGCTACCCGCTGGGCGCGACCTACGACGGGGTCGGGACCAACTTCGCGATCTACTCGGAGATTGCCGAGCAGGTCGAGCTGTGCCTGCTGGACGCCGCGGGCGCCGAGGAGCGCATCCCGCTGCGCGAGGTTGACGGCTTCGTCTGGCACGGCTACCTGCACGGAGTCGCACCCGGGCAGCGGTACGGCTACCGGGTGCACGGCCCGTACGATCCCGCGGCCGGGCACCGCTGCAACCCCGCCAAGCTGCTGCTCGACCCGTACGCAAAGGCCATCGACGGCGGTGTCCGGTGGGATCAGGCAGTGTTCGGCTACCAGTTCAGGCGGCCGGCCAGGCCCGACGGCACCGACTCGGCACCGTACGTCCCGCGCGGCGTCGTGGCCAGCCCGTACTTCGACTGGGCGAACGACCGGCCGCCCCGCACGCCGTATCACCAGAGCGTGATCTACGAGGCGCACGTGGCCGGGCTGACCCGGATGCATCCCGACGTTCCGCCGGAAGAACGCGGCACCTACGCCGGCCTCTCGCATCCCGCCGTCATCGACTACCTGGTCCGGCTCGGTATCACGGCGATCGAGCTGATGCCCGTGCACCAGTTCGTCAGTGACGGGTTCCTGACCGAGCGCGGCCTGACGAACTACTGGGGCTACAACACCATCGGCTTCTTCGCCCCGCACAACGCGTACTCCGCGGCCGGGCAGCTCGGCGAGCAGGTACCGGAGTTCAAGGCGATGGTCCGCGCGCTGCACGAGGCCGGCATCGAGGTGATCCTCGACGTCGTCTACAACCACACCGCCGAGGGCAGCCACCTCGGGCCGACGCTGTCGTTCCGCGGCATCGACAACGCCGCCTACTACCGGCTGGCCGAGCCCGACCGCCGCTACTACCAGGACACCACCGGCACCGGCAACAGCTTCAACGTGCGCCATCCGCACGCGCTGCAGCTCATCATGGACTCGCTGCGGTACTGGGTGCTCGAGATGCACGTGGACGGGTTCCGGTTCGACCTGGCCGCGGCGCTGGCCAGGCAGTTCCACGAGGTCGACCGGCTGTCCGCGTTCTTCGACCTGGTCCAGCAGGATCCGGTCGTGTCGCAGGTCAAGCTCATCGCCGAGCCGTGGGACGTCGGCGACGGCGGATACCAGGTCGGCAACTTCCCGCCGCTGTGGACGGAATGGAACGGCAAGTACCGCGACGCGGTCCGCGATTTGTGGCGCGGCCAGCCCGCGGCGCTGCCGGAGTTCGCGTCCCGGCTGACCGGCTCGGCGGACCTGTATGACGCCGACAACAGGCGGCCGATGGCATCTGTCAACCTCGTCACCTGCCACGACGGCTTCACGGTTGCCGACCTGGTCAGCTACGACCACAAGCACAACGAGGCCAACGGCGAGGACAACAGGGACGGCACCGACGACAACCGGTCCTGGAACTGCGGCGCCGAGGGCCCGACCGACGACGCCGGGATCCTCACGCTGCGGGCCCGCCAGCAGCGCAACTTCCTGGCCACCCTCATGCTGTCCCAGGGTGTCCCGATGCTGCTGGCCGGGGACGAGTTCGGCCGCACCCAGCACGGCAACAACAACGGCTACTGTCAGGACAACGAGCTGTCCTGGGTGCACTGGCCGTTCTCCGAGCTGCAGCCGGGTACGGGCGGGGCCGAGCTGGAGGGGCCGGCCAGCATCCAGGCCGCCTTCACCCGGCGGCTGATCCGGCTGCGGGCCGAGCATCCGGTGTTCCGCCGGCGGCGGTTCTTCACCGGCCCGACTGGCCAGCCGGCCGGCGCGCACCTCGGCGACATCGCGTGGCTGCGCCCGGACAGCTCCCCGATGAGCGACTCGGACTGGGACGCCGGGTTCGCCAAGTCGCTGACCGTCTTCCTCAACGGAGACGCTATCAGCGAGCCGGGACCCCGCGGTGAGCCGATCGTGGACGACTCGTTCGTGCTCATGTTCAACGCGGCGGAGCACGACCTCGACTTCACGGTGCCGCCACCGGACTTCGGCGACCAGTGGGTCACGGTACTGGACACCGCGGACCCGCGGCCGGGCGCCGGCCCGCTGTGGGTCAAGCCCGGCGACACGCTGACGCTCGTGCACCGGTCAATGCGGGTGCTGCGCCGTGCCTGACCGGCCTCGCACCGCGACCTACCGGCTGCAGCTCCATCCGGGCTTCGGCTTCCGCGACGCCGCCGCGCAGGCGCGCTACCTCGCCGACCTCGGCGTGTCGCACGCGTACCTGTCGCCGATCCTGCAGGCCGCGCCCGGCTCGAAGCACGGCTACGACGTCGTCGACCACGCCGAGATCTCGGCCGACCTCGGCGGTGCGGCAGAGTTCCGCGCGATGGCGGCCGAGTTCGCCAGCCGCGGCATCGGCATCATCGCGGACGTGGTGCCCAACCACATGGCGATGCCCGCGCCGGAATACCTCAACAGGCAGCTCTGGTCGGTGCTGCGAGACGGGCCCGACTCAGCGTTCGCGCGCTGGTTCGACGTCGACTGGGCCGCGCACGACGGCCGGATGCTGCTGCCGATCCTGGCCCGGCCGCTGCGGTACTGCGTCGACGACATCCGGGTCACGCGCCTGTCCGCGCTGCCGGACACCGTAACTCGCGGTGCACCGCCGCGGCTGCCCGATGCGGAGGTGCTGCAATACCACGGGCACGTCCTGCCGCTCCGGGACGGAACGGCGGCCCTGCCACTCCCGGAGCTCCTGGGCGCGCAGCACTACCGGCTGGACTCCTGGCGCTCCGCCGCGGCGTCGCTGAACTGGCGCAGGTTCTTCGACATCACCTCGCTGATCGCGATCAGGGCGGAGGATCCCGAGGTGTTCGCCGCGACCCACGAGGTGCTGCTGGGCCTGGTCCGCGATCGGGTCATCGACGGCCTTCGCATCGACCATCCGGACGGCCTGGCGGACCCGCGCGGGTACCTGGAGCGGCTGTCGGCGGCGGCCGGGGACTGCTGGATAGTCGCCGAGAAGATACTCGCCCGCGACGAGGAACTGCAGGACGACTGGGCGTGCGCGGGCAGCACCGGCTACGACTCGCTCGCCGCGATTGGCGCGCTGTTCACCGACCCCGAAGGGATCGAGCCGCTCGGCCGTCACTACCTGGATTTCACCGGCGGGCCGCCCGAGTTCGGGAGCGTTGCGTGGACCGCGCGGCGGGAGATCGCCGGGCACGAGCTGACCGCCGAGGTCGCCAGGCTGGCCCGGCTGGCCCGCCGCACCGGCGAGCCCGCGCTGCGCCGGGCAGACGCGGCAGACCTGCGGTTCGTGCTGGCCGAGCTGCTCGCCGCGTTCGAGGTGTACCGCACCTACGTGGTACCTGGCTCCCCGCCGCCCGCCGTCACGGCCAGCCGGATCGGGCAGGCCGCGCAGAGCGCCAGGCGCCGGGTACCCGGCCGCCTGCAGCCCGCGCTTGACGTCGTCGCCGCGCTGCTGCTGGGACGCGGTGTCCCCGCGGCCGGACAGCAGGCCAGGGATCAGCTGATCACCGCGTTCCAGCAGACCTGCGCGGCCGTGCAGGCCAAGGGCCTCGAGGACACCGCCATGTACCGGTGGCCCCGCCTGATCAGCGCGAACGAGGTCGGCGCGGATCCGGCGCGGCCGGCGACCGGCGCGGCGGAGTTCCACGCGTTCGCCGCGCGGCTGGCCCGCGACTGGCCGGCCACGATGACGACACTGTCGACCCACGACACGAAGCGGCAGGAGGACGTGCGCGCCCGGCTCGCCGTGCTGGCGGAGTCGCCCGGCGCCTGGGCACGTGAGGTCAGCGCCTGGCACGCCCGCGCGCTGCAGCTCGCCGGCGGGCAGCTGCCCGAGGCCGCAACCGAGTACCTGCTCTGGCAGACGCTGGCGGGCAGCTGGCCGATCAGCGAGGACAGGCTGGTCGGTTACCTGCGCAAGGCCATGCGGGAAGCGAAGACGCGCACGTCGTGGATAGACCCCGACAGCGGCTATGAGTCGGCCGTGACGGACCTGGCCGGGGCGGTGCTCGCGGACGAGATGCTCGCGGACCGGATCGCGGCGTTCGTCACCTGGATCGCCCCGGACGCGATCGCCAACTCCCTGGGGGCCAAGCTCGTGCAGCTGACGATGCCGGGCGTGCCGGATGTGTACCAGGGCTGCGAGCTAGCCGCGTTCTCGCTGGTGGACCCGGACAACAGGCGCCCGGTCGACTTCGCGCGGCGGCGCGTCATGCTGGCAGCGCTGGACGAGGCCGGGCACCCGGCGACGGGCGAATGGCTGGCGGACTGCCCGGGCAGCGCCGTGGCCCGGGCCAGCCTCGACGCCGGCAAGCTCCTGGTCAGCGCCCGGACAATCCGGCTGCGGCGGGAGCAGCCAGGCTGGTTCGCGGGCACGTACGAGCAGCTCAGCGCCTGCGGGCCGGCTCGCGAGCACGCGGTCGCGTTCGTCCGTGCAGGCCAGTGCGTGACGGTCGCGACGCGGCTCCCCGCCGGGCTGCGCCGGAAAGGCGGCTGGCAGGACACCTCGCTCCGGCTGCCAGCGGGCCGCTGGCATGACGTGCTCACCGGAGCCGAGCACGAAGGGGGCGACGTCCGGCTGTCCGCGCTCACCGGCGCCCTGCCGGTCGCCCTGCTGGCGCGGCCGGCCGCCGCGTGACGGCGTTCCGGGTCTGGGCGCCCGCCGCCGGCCGCGTCGAGCTCGCCGCCGCCGGCCAGCTGCGGGAGATGACCGCCGGGCCCGGCGGGTGGTGGTCGGCCACCGCGGCCGAGGCCGGCGCCGATGTGCGCTATGCATTCCGGCTGGACGGCGGCGACCTGCTGGCCGACCCGCGTTCGCCACGGCAGCCCGACGGTCCTGGCGGTCTGAGCCAGCGGTACGACCACGCAGGCTTCAGCTGGACCGACGGCAGCTGGCGTGGCCGGCCGCTGCGCGGTGGCGTCATCTACGAGCTGCACGTCGGCACGTTCACGGCGGCAGGCACGTTCGACGCCGCGATCGAGCGGCTCGACTACCTGGTCTCGCTCGGGATCGACTTCGTCGAGCTGATGCCGGTGGCCTCGTTCCCCGGCAGCCGCGGCTGGGGGTATGACGGCATCAGCCTGTGGTCGGTGCACGAGCCCTACGGCGGCCCGGACGGCCTGAAGCGGTTCGTGGACGCGTGCCACCAGCGCGGGCTCGCGGTACTGCTGGACGTGGTCTACAACCACGTCGGCATCGGCAACCGGCTCGCGGACTTCGGGCCGTATTTCACCGAGCGGCATCTCACTCCGTGGGGGCCCGCGGTAAACTTCGACCAGCCGGGCTCGGACGAGGTGCGCGCGTTCGTCATCGGCAGCGCGCTGATGTGGCTGCGTGACTATCACGCCGACGGGCTGCGGCTGGACGCCGTGCACGCGATCGAGGACCACCGCGCGATTCACGTGCTCGAGGAGCTGGCAGGGCAGGTCAGCTCGCTGGCCGGCGAGCTGGGCCGGGAGCTGGTGCTGATCGCGGAGTCGGACGCGAACGACCCGCGTCTGGTATCACCGCCGCCGGCCGGCTACGGCATCAGCGCGCAGTGGAGCGACGACTTCCATCATGCCGTGCACGCCGCAGTCACCGGCGAGCGACAGGGCTACTACTGCGACTTCGGCTCGCTGGCCGCGCTCGCGAGGACCCTCACGCGCGTCTTCTACCACGACGGCACCTGGTCACGGTTCCGCGGCCGGTCACACGGCAGGCCGGTCCCCGCTGGCCTGGGCGCGGACCGTTTCATCGGCTTCCTGCAGGACCACGACCAGGTAGGGAACCGGGCAGCCGGCGACCGGATCGGGGCGCGCACCCCGCTCGCCCTGGTCAAGGTCGCCGCGGGGCTGGTGCTCACCGCGCCGTTCACCCCGATGCTGTTCATGGGCGAGGAGTGGGGCGCCAGCACGCCCTGGCAGTATTTCACCGATCACCCAGACCCCCGGCTCGGCCGCGCCGTTTCCGACGGCCGGCAGGCGGAGTTCGCCGCGCACGGCTGGCAGCCGGGCCAGATCCCGGATCCGCAGGAGCCGGCGACGTTCGAGCGGTCCGGGCTCGACTGGTCGCAGGCGGCGGCCCCGCAGCACCGGGACCTGCTGGCCTGGTACCGCGAGCTCATCGCGCTGCGGCACAGCCGGCCCGAGCTGACCGAGCCGAGCCTGGACCAGGTGCGCGTCGCCTACGACGAGTCCGCGCGATGGCTGGTGGTGCGGCGCGGCAGGCTGCGGATCGTCGTCAGCCTCGGACGGGTGCCGCAGCGCGTGGAGATCGGGGCGGCGGGCGGGCTGGTGCTGGCCGCGAGCAAGCCGGGCGTCTCGGTCGCCGGCGGAAGCTGCTCGATGCCGCCGGAGTCCCTCGCCGTGGTGCTGGCCTGAGGCCGGCCCGACCGCACCGGCCCAGATCGCGCTCTTCCGGCGCGCGCCGCAAAGTAACAACCGCGGCCGGAAAAGGGCCGGCAGAATTGCGCCTCCGTTGTTCAGACGGCGAGGTGTTTGAATCCCGGCGTAGGGGTAGCGGGCAGGGGACCAAGACGGCAGGAGGTTCCCATGTCGAGCGCAGCAACGGCCGTGATCATTGTGGTGGCCGTGATCATCATCGCACTTATCGTTGCCTTCACAATGGCGGCACGAAGGCGTCGGCTACAGCAGCAATTCGGTCCTGAATATGATCGGGCCGTCGCCGGGAAAGACAGCCGACGGCAGGGCGAGGCACAACTCGCCGAACGTCAGCGCAGGGTGCGCAAATACGATATCCGGCCGCTGAGCCCCGAGGCCGCGAGCCGGTACCAGGGCGAGTGGCAGGCCATCCAGGAGCGCTTCGTGGACTCACCGCAGACCGCGGTCGCCGAGGCATACTCGCTGGTCACTACCGTCATGCACGAGCGCGGCTACCCGGATGCCGACGATGAGCAGGCAGCTGACGACCTATCCGTCGAGCATGCCAGCACCGTCGGCCACTTCCGGGCCGCGCAGGCAGTGACCCGCGAAGCCGCGCACGGCAGCGTGGCAACCGAGGACCTCCGGCAGGCGCTCATCCACTACCGGGAGCTGTTCGCGGAGCTGCTCGGCGAGCCCCAGCACACCGACGTCCCGTCCACCGGATCCGGGTGGCGCGCAGGTCCAGCCGCTGACTCGATCCCGGTCGAACCCGCCGGGTCCGCGCCGTCCGGTCCGGCCGCTACCGACCCGGACGGCATGCCAGCAACCGCACCGTACATGGAGCCCGACGGCTCCCGCAGGTCGTGAGGAAGGTAACCGTGACAAATCAGTACGCACAGGAGCCCGAGGCCGCCCCCGATGCCGAGCAGGAGCACGGCACGGCGGCACGGTCGGTCATGTACGGGCGCTACCAGCCCGGAGAGAAGGGCGTCGCTGAGGACCGCCCGGACGACGAGGACATGCCCCGCGACGAGGGCATGGCCGGGACCGGCGCCGACATGACCGGGACCGGCGAGGACCTCGCCGGCGACGACATGACCGGCGACGAGGTGATCGTCGCGGAGGTCATCGAGGTCAGTCCGGACCAGCCGGATCTGGCGGACGCGAACGGCAGCGCGGAGCCGGTGCCGGCCGTGCCCGCGGCGGCCGCTGGTTCCGGGGCCAGGGCCGCCGGCGCTCCCGCCGCTGACACGAGCCGGCCAGGTAATGGCGGTCCGCAGGACGGCCAGGACTGGCACGAGATACAGGCCAGTTTCGTGGACGATCCGCGCGGCGCCGTGCAGCTAGCCGCCCGGGCCGCGGACACCGCGCTCGCCGCGCTGGTGACGGCGGCGCGCGAGCGCAAGGAGTCGCTGGATCCGGCGGACAGCCAGGACACCGAGCAGATGCGTGCCGCGCTGCAGGAGTACCGCAGGTTCTGCATCGCCGTGGCGGAAGCCGGCCGGCGGATTTCGGCAGCCTAGTCAGCATCGAACGCGGGCCCGGGCAATACCTGCCCGGGCCCGCGTTCGACCGTCTGCCCGCGTTCTGCGTCGCATGCGCCTACTTTCCGAGGCTCACCTGTCCGGCGCACGATGCCGGCCGGCTGGGCACCACCCCGCCGCCGGTCTGGAGCCGTGTCGCGCACGCGGCGGGCGTCATGCTGGAGCCCAGGCCGACGAGCAGGCCGACGACGGCCAGCACGGCCATGAGCTGCCCGAGAACGAGCAGCCGGGAAACCAGGACCCGCCTCCGGCCGCGGGCCGGCTGGCATGTGTGCCGAAGGCTGCGCAGCAGCCGGCGCGGCGCCAGCGCGTGCCGCAGCCGGGCCGGCCATGATCGCCATCCGCTCGCATAGGGCAGCTGCTCGCGAGCCGGCCTGGACTCGGACCGGGTGAGCCTGCCGAAGATCGAGTACATGGTGGCCAGGCGCGGCTCGCCGGCCCGCAGCGCGTCCTCGATCGCGTCAAGAACTCGCTGCTGACCTGCCGGCAGTCCCATCGCACGCTCCCATGCCATCGCGGTGCAGGTCAGCTACCCACCTCCGGCCAGGCAAACCATCGGGCCGACGAGACGCTACTCCGGGCCGATCTCCTCTTCCACCACGGTGACCGCCGCGCCGGCCTCGCTGCCTTCTGGCATCAGGACGCCGGCCGGCATGAGGGCGGGGCTGTACTCGGTATCAGCATCGTCGTAGCCGGGACCGGTCCCGTCCCGCACGATCAGCCGCTGCCGCAGCCGGCGCTGCGCGCGGGGCGGAATCAGCAGCCCGGCGACGCCGACCAGCAGGATCACCCACCCCGCCGCGTTGGGATTGAGGAACGACAGGTGGCCGTGCACGGCGAAGGCGAGGATCGCGCCTACGGCGGCCAGGGTCAGCCCGGTGGTGGACTTCATCTCCGCTCCTGCCTGCGGTGGTGCCAGCGCCTGACGCGCTGGGCTGGCAGGCACGTACCGCGTCCGGGCTCGCCCAAACAACTCGCTAGTTCGGAAGCTGCACGAGTTTCAGGAAGAACTTGTTGATCTGCCGGATCACGTCGATGAACTTGTCGAAATCGACGGGCTTGCTAACGTAGGCGTTGGCGTGCAGCGCATAGCTGCGCAGGATGTCCTCCTCCGCCTGGGATGTGGTCAGCACCACTACCGGGATCGACAGCAGGTCGTCGTCGGACTTGAGGTCGGCGAGGACCTCCAGGCCGTTGCGCCTCGGCAGGTTGAGATCCAGCAGGATGAGGCCGGGTTTCGGCACGCTCGCGAACTCACCGCCGCGGCGCAGGAACTGCATTGCCTGCTCGCCATCACCGACGACGTGCAGCGTATTGCGAATCTGGTAATGGGCGAATGCTTCCCTGGTCATCAGGACATCGCCGGGGTCATCCTCCACCAGCAGGACGTCGGCGGTTGCCAGGCCACCACGGTCGGCCATGTCAGGTGGTCTCCTCGTCCTCGTGAGGTACCGGCAGGGTAAAGCAGAATGTCGCTCCCGTGCTGGCCGTGGTTTCCAGCCAGATCCTGCCACCGTAATACTCGACGATCTTCCGGCACATGGCTAGCCCGATCCCGGTACCCGAGTAGCTGGCTCGGTCGTGCAGACGCTGGAAGATTACGAAGATTCTATCCGCATATTCCGGATCGATGCCTATGCCGTTGTCGGCAACGGCGAAACGCCAGAACTGGTCCTGCCGCGCCGCCGAGATGACGATCCGGGGCGGCTTGTCGCCGCGGAATTTGATCGCATTGCTGAGCAGGTTCTGGAAGAGCGAGGTAATCAGGGAGAACTCGGCCCGGACGACCGGCAGCTCGCTGGTCTCGATCACCGCGCCCGAGTCCTTGATCTCGGCCGTGAGGTTGACCCTGGCGGCCGACAGGGCGCTGGCGCAGGAGATCAGCGCGGGCTCGCGCTCCACCCGCCCGACCCGGCTGAACGCGAGCAGGTCGTCGATCAGCACCTGCATGCGCTTGGCGCCGTCGACGGCGAACTCGATGTACTGGTCGGCCCGGTCATCCAGCTGGCCGACATAGCGCCGCTGGAGCAGCTGGCAGAAGCTGGCCACCTTCCGCAGCGGCTCCTGCAGGTCGTGCGACGCGACGTAGGCGAACTGCTCGAGCTCGGAGTTGGACCGCTCCAGGTCACGCGCGCGCGCCTGGAGAGCGGCGTTCGCCATCCGGACCGCCGACAGCTCGCTCAGGATCCGCTCGCGCATCCGGTTGACGTCTACTGCCAGGTCCGCTGCCTCCCGCGGACCGAAGACGGCCACCTCGTGCTCGAAGTCGCCGGCGGCCACCTGCCTGGCCTCACTCGCCAGCCTGGTCAGCGGCCCGGTGGCGGTCGCCCGCAGGCCGAGGGCCACCGCTCCCACCACGAGCAGCAGCGCCGCCGCGATACCGACACAGACGCCGTTCAGGGTCGCGGCCGAGCTGTTCAGCGAGTCGACTGCCTGGATCCGCTGCGTCGTCAGCTCATGCTGGAGGCTCGTGAGCGGGTCTCTCAGGCTGTCGAACAGCGTCTTGCCGGCATTGACGTCGGGGCCGACTATCGGCTTCCCTGCCGCCTTTACCTGGCTGATGGCGGGGATGGCGTACGCGGTGCGCCAGCGCCCCAGCCCTGCCTGCAACTGGTCCAGCGCGTGCTGCGCCGAGGGCTGGCCCGCGGTGAGCCGGCGCAGCGCCCTGATCTGCCGCTGCTCATCCGCGTGCCCTGAGACATAGGGCGCCAGGAAGTCCGGCTGCGCGCTCAGCAGGTAGCCGCGGACGCCGGTCTCCTGGTTCACCACGTCATATGCCAGCTGCTTGCCCGCCGCCGAGGCCGGATCGATGATCGTCTCGAGCCTGTTCCTGGCCGAGGTCTGGGTAGCCAGCGCGGTGCCGGCGACCGCGATCGCGATCATCGAGAACAGCGCCATGACCACGACCCCCACGCTCGTGATGCGGCTCAGCGGCCAGCGCGAGGCGGCCTGCTCGGCGGCGGCGGCGAGCTTGCGGGACGTGTCCGCGGGCGAGCGGGTACTCGCGGTGTAGCCGCGCCGCCCTGGACCAGGGCCCTCCCGGCCTTCATCCGTACCGCCGGGCCGGACGGGTGCGCTCATGAAGCCGGCGGGTCGTCCGGCAGGGCACAGCTGATCGCCAGCACGGCCAGGTCGTCATCGAGGTCGCCGCCGTTGAGCTCACGGGCCTGGCTGATGACGGAGTCGACGATCCGTTCGCTGTCTGGTCCCTGCGCATGCTGGCCGTCCGGGCCCTGTGCCCTGGCCTTCTCGATGACCTTCATCAGGCCGTCGATGCCGAGCCGCTCCGCGCCGGGGCCGATCTTGCCCTCGATCAGGCCATCGGTGTACATCAGCACCGACCAGGAATCGCCTAGCTGCACGTCGCCGCCCGGCCAGTCCGGCGTGTCCTTGATCCCCGGCGGCAGGCTCACCGGCGACTGCAGCTCGCTGACGTCCGCCGCGGTGATGAGAATCGGCTGCGGGTGCCCGGCCAGGTGCAGGCGTCCGCGGGTACGATCCGGCGCCACCGACAGCATGCACAGCGTCACGAACAGCCGCTCGTGCTGCCGCTCGTGCTCCAGGACGGCCTGCACGGTCGACAGCACCTCCTGCACCGGCCGGCCGGCCAGCACCATCGTCCGCCAGGCAACCCGAAGGCAGACACCGAGCGCCGCCTCGTCCGGGCCACGGCCGCACACATCGCCGACGACCGCGTGGACCCAGCCGTCGGCGCCCTCCACGACGTCGTAGAAGTCGCCGCCGAGCAGCATCTGCTGGCCGCCGGAGCGGTACCGCGCCGTGACCGACAGGCGCGAGTCCCGCAGCACGGGCGAGGGCAGCAGGCCGCGCTCCAGCCGCGAGTTCTCCGCCGCGTACAGGCGCGCCTCGGCGAGCTGCCGCTGGGTCTCCTCGGCCTTGCTCCGCTCGACCGCGTAGCGCACGACGCGCTGCAGCAGGTGACCGTCCACCTGCCCCTTGACCAGGTAGTCCTGTGCACCGGACCGGACCGCCTGCTCGCCCAGGTGCTCGTCGGACAGGCCGGTCAGCACGACGACAGCGAGCGCGGGCGCCACCTCCCTGAGCGCCTGCACGCCGGCCAGGCCGCGCGAGTCCGGCAGCTCAAGGTCCAGGAGCACGCAGCCGACGTCCGCCAGCAGCGGACCCGCCTCGGCGAGCGTGCGCGCGCGGCGCATCGCGAACGGCGCACCGGCGTCAAGCAGCAGCTCGTCGACGATCAACGCATCCCCGTCATCGTCCTCGATGAGCAGGATGCGCATCCGGTCGGCCGGCACCTCTGCGCCGGGAGGACTAACGCCTTCTGCTACCATCTCGGCCCGCTCGTCATCTTTCGCGCTAGGTGTCACAAATGATCTGAGTCCGAGACAGCATAAGCGGGTCTGGGAGCGTGCATCCGGCACATACCCAATCGCGCCAGCTCCGCCGCCCGGCTTCCCCGGACTCTTGAGGAATAGTCAAGTGCGCGGCGCGGCTGCCGGTCAAGGAGATCACGGACCCGGCCGCCGCGGGGCCTGATGTGGATCGGGGTCAGAACCGGGTAGCTAGGCGCGACGACCGCACCGAAAGCCGGGCCATGACGGCCCGGCAGGCGAAAGGGACGTGGCCTCCGATGGTAAGGGTTACCAGGCAGCTCGCCGAGCACATCGCCGACCTTGCCCGGCTCCTGCTCGACGACGAGGGCACCGATGTACCGCTGCAGCAGCTCACCGAGCTCGCGCTGGAGCTCATTCCTGGCAGCGCGGCCGCCGGGGTCGTGGCGGCGACGGACTCGACCTGGGCCCACGCCGCCGCGCCGAGTGAGGTGGCCGACCTGCACCGGCAGCAGCTGCAGGCGGGCAGCGGGCCGCTGGTCGAGACGATCCGGTATGGCGAGGCCCGGCGCATCGACGACACCAGGCAGGAGCCGCGGTGGCCGGACGCGTCCCGCGAGATCGCGGACATGGGCTTCGGGAGCTGCCTGATCCTGCCGCTGCGCACCGACCGCAAGCCCGGCGGTGCGCTCGCGATCTACGGCCGCGCGGCCGAGGCGTTCGCCGGCGCCGGCCACGACATCGCGCTCCTGTTCGCCGCCCAGGGCGGCGTCGCCATCAGGAACGCGGCGGCGTACCGCAACTGCCGTCAGCTCGTGCTGAACCTGCAGACGGCGCTCGAGTCCCGTGCCGTCATCGAGCAGGCCAAGGGCATCCTCGTGGCGGAGCATGGCTGCGACCCCGAGGTCGCGTTCAAGGAGCTGAGCCGGGTCTCGCAGAACACGAACCGCAAGGTCCGCGAGATCTCGGCGGACCTGGTCGGCGGGCATATCGACCGGCGGATATTCAAGCCCGGCGCAGGTACGTGACCGCCGCCAGGCGGCCAGCGTCAGCCGTGGTCGTACTGCGGCTCGCCCGAGTCCTGCCCGGCCCGGTCGATGGCGGCGAGCAGCATGCGCACCGCACCCGGCATTTCCACGAGCGCGTCCCGCAGGCTGGCTAGCTCCTGCGCACCCTGGGGGTTATTGTTCGCGGCCGCCTCGGCGCCGTCGTAATCCTCCAGCCGGTCACGGGCGGTCTGCACCTCGGTGCTGACCAGCAGTTCCTCCAGCACGGGATCTGCCATCGGGCCTCCTTCTGCGTCACGGGCCAGGCGCAGCGGCGACGGGAGCCGCCGGCCCGCTACATCGCTGCCCTGCGGCGGCGCGCCGAAACACCGCGGCCGGGCTAGGGGGCGGGCGCGAGCTCGGGGGGCGGCTTGGCCAGGGCCTCCTCCAGGCTGGCGAAGATGCCGAAGATGCTGCCGACGCCGGTAACGGACAGGATTCTCAGCACCGCGGTCGTGCGGGCGACCAGCCGGATCTCCCCGCCGTCAGCCTGAGCCCGCCGCAACGCCCTGACGAGCACGCTCAGGCCGCTCGAGTCACAGAATTCGGTGCCGGACAGATCCACGACGATGGTCGGGCTCATGCGGGCGGCGTTCAGCAGCACCGACCGGAACTCGCCCGAGTTAGCGATGTCTATCTCCGCCGGGGCAGAGACAACCGGAATCCCGCCGACTTCCCGGACCGCGTAGGACAGACCTGACATGCAGCTCACCGCCTTAGTGGGGCCGCTGGGCTGGCGGGCCACCGACTCAGGGGTGCGGGCCAGCTACAACGGCTGGCTCTATAACCGCGAGCCGATCGTAGCGCCTCGCGGCCGGGTGCACTACCCGTGCCTGCGGGCCAGGAAGCCCGCGATACCCCCGTCGCCCTCGCTGGCGACGAACGCGCCCGGCACCATCACCAGGACCTCCTCGGCGTGCGAAATGCACGCCCAGATCGCCGTGCCTGCCGGATCGGCCAGGCGTACCTCGGCCAGAGCCTGGCATGGTCGCCCGTCCGGTTCGATTACCTGGCAGCCGGTACCCGGCCCGCCGCCCGCGGCGACGGCCGCTGCTGACTCGCGCAGCAGCGAGAATCTGGACGTGCCGGGCTCCGCCCCGGATGCCGCCGTGGCCGGGCGCTGTCGCTGGCCGAGCAGGATCGTGTTGCCGTCGGGGTCAGCCACTCTGGCTTCCCCGCCCTCGGCGTGCGGCGCACGGCCCAGCCGGACGACCTCGACGCCTGCGGTCTCCAGGTCGGCAAGCACCGCCTCGAGGTCGTCGTAGAAGAAATAGAACAGCAGCGGCAGCTGCGGCAGGTCGAGCGAGGGGCGCGTCGAGGTCAGCAGGATTGAGTGGCTGCCATGCTCCATAGCGAGCCAGGCGGAGGTCTCTGCCCTGCCTTCGGAGTGCTCCCGAAAGCCCAGCAGCTCGTACAGCGACCGTGCGGCGGCTATGTCCCGTACATAGGTGACGGCGACCATCGACTCGACCGCGGGAGACATTTGCACAAGATACGCCGGCTCTGGCGGTCCGTGCCGCTCATTCACAATCCGATGTGCAGCCGGAACACGGTCCCGGCCGGCCCGGTGCGCATCTCGACGAGATCGCAGACCTGGTGCACTACCCACAGGCCATGACCGCGGACGGCGGCCGGCGCAGGACTGCGGCGGCCGGCCAGCGAGTCGCGGATGTGGCCGCTGTCGCGCACCTCGCAGATCACTTCCCCGGTATCCCGCCACACTCGCACCGAACCCGGCCCGCGGGTGTGCCGGAGCGTATTGGCCGCCAGTTCCCCGACCGCGATCACCAGATCGGTGAGCCGGGGTTCCGCCAGCCCTGCCGCCTCGGCTGCCTGGCGGGCGAAGTGCCGAGCAGCGCCCGGGTCCTCCCGGTAGCCGAGGACCGCCGCCCGCGACGGCGGCTCGGGGAGCGGCTGGTCAGCGCCGGCCGGCGTCCCGGCCCCGGCGTACGCGCGGCTGCGCTCCGGCCGGCCGTTCCTCATCACGACGGGATGCGTTCGTTCGGCCGCGGCAATCATCGCCGGGGTGAGGCTGTGCGCGTCATAGGGACACAGGATCCGCACGCCGTCGCCGAATGCCTCGTTGAGCAGCGCCTCGTGCCGTATCGCCTCCGCCTGTTCCGGCGCCGCCCGGGCCGGCCAGACCGGTTCTCCGACATAGCGCACCAGCTGTCCTGGATGGCTGTCGGCAAACGCCTGGATCGCGGGGATGATACGCCCCGGATTGCGCCCGAGCACCGCCATGTCGGCGAACGCAACCCGCTCCGCCAGGTCGCCTAGGCGGCCGGAGACCAGGCGCTCATGCGGTGCGGGCACCGCGACCATGACCGGATCGGCGGCCCCGAGTCCCGCCAGCACGAAGTCACCTACCTGCCGGGCGAACTCACTGGCCGTGCCGTACAGCAGCGCCGCGTGCGCGCAAGCCCCGTCGTCGCCGGCGGGCCAGGCGTCCGTGGCGCCGGGCTGGCCGGCGCCGGAGAACTCACCCCTCGGCGGCATGCGGCCAGCTTATTGCGCGCTGCGCCGCGGCCCGGCGGCCAGCACGCCGGGCGAGCCCGCGCGGGCGGGCCGGCCAGGCGCTCGATCGGGTGCCTTCGATCCAATCTGACCCATGACAGGTCCCCCTCTGATCGTCTGGCGTCCCTGGCGCCTGGCCGGCCGTGCCGACCCGCTGTCCACAACCGCGAGCCTCAAACATCTCCGCGGAAACCGCCGGCCGGCCCCGAGGCAGTGACATCGCACCGGGCCAGCGAATATCCTGCGGCCGGGCGGGGAAGGGGCATGGCAATGCTGGAAATTCCGGAAACGGGGGGTTGCGGGGGCGCTCTCGACCAGAAACGGCGGAGGCCTCGATGACGTCAGAGCCGGTTTTCACCTCCAGGCTCACCGGCCGGCGGCTGCTGGGTTCCGACAGCCTGTCCATCGGCCGGATCAGCGACGTGGTGATCCTGCAGCCCGTCGGTGCCGATCCGCCCCGTGCGCTCGGGCTAGTCGCGGCCGTGCAGCGCCGCCAGATCTTCGTCAGCCTCGGCCGGATCGGCGAGATGTCCGTGGACGGCATCTACCTCGACGGCAGCAGCGTCGACCTGGGCCATTTCAGTCAGCGTGCGGGCGAGATCCTCGCGTCGAAGCTCTACGACAAGCCCGCAGGCACCGGCGTCGTGCTCGACATCGGCATCGCGCGGTCACCTGCGGGCCG
>Ga0335076_10000056_pt1 | contig 86185 bp, 79 predicted proteins | sample Lox_Sample_25_FD_206717 | JGI IMG/M metagenome (GOLD analysis project Ga0335076, IMG submission 206717) | Soil microbial communities from Loxahatchee National Wildlife Refuge, Florida, United States - Lox_Sample_2.5 | ecosystem: Environmental > Terrestrial > Soil > Wetlands | place: USA... | reverse complement strand
GTGAGCGTGCTGTTGAAATGCAGCAGCCAGCCCCGATCGTTATGAGAGGGGAATGGATTCTCGATCACGCCGAAGTAGACGTCGCCGTCGGGCCCCACGGTGGGCGCGGCACTGCTGGCGTTGAAGAGGATCGCGTCCGCACCGGAAGACGGATCCTTGAGCCGCACACGGTTAATCACCGCCAGGGTACTGCTGTTGAGCGCGATGAGGTATCCGTATCCAAGACCGTCATTGGTGGTCGCAACGTAGAGGGTGTTGCCATCCTGCGAGAGTGCAGGGGCACAACTCATGGCGACGTTGGTAACGGCGGAATCGTTGCTGATCGTCGCCGCTGAAACCCACGTACCGGCACCGCTGGCGCTGATGCGCGCCAGGCCGCTCTGTAGCCCGATCGGAGTCGAGCCGAGCACCAGGAATCCGAAATACAGATTCCCCCTGGCGTCTGTCGTCAACGGGGTGTTGATCTGTACATTCTGCTGGTAGACCGTTGGGTTCGCACTGTAGTTCTTCTTGCCGTAGAAGATCAGGCGAGAGACAGTACCCTTGGCTAAGTCCGGCGTCTGCCGCACAATCACGCGTCCGGCAAAATCAGGGACGAAGAGTTGACCGCCGGAGAGTGTCGGCCCAAGACCCGGGACGAAGGAGGCCCCGGGCGCCTGCCACTTCGTGGCCTGTGTCCACATCTTCTTTCCGGTTGCGCCGTTGTGTCCTTCCACGCGGAATCCGGTCAGCGTCTTGACCGGTACGATCACGGTGTTCGCCGCTGTAACCAGCGGCGACCCGTAGTGAATGAGGATCTCCCCCTGCGGAGGCGCCAGGTCCACCGGAACATGCCAGCGAATTCTCGTCAGCGACTGCGAAGCGACCGAAGAGATGCCCGTGTGTTGCTCATCATGCGAATGGGTTGGCCAGGCACCCGTTTGCGCAATGCAAGTGGTGGCTAAGAACAGAAGACTGAGCCTCACGGATCGCAAAAAAAGGATAACCCTGGAGTGTCGCGGTATCGAACGCATGCAGGTTCCCCATGTTTTCCGGTGCCAGACGCGGGGTTTGGCCCGAAGGTGTGTAGAAGGATAGCAGGGAAACGGGTACTGCGTGTCACCGCAGAGTAAAACAATGACGGGTAATTCCTGGCCGAAAACCTCGGCTCAGATGAAGAAAGGGGGGATCACGCTCGGGCGTCACCCCCTTCCTGATTAGGCTGCAGCCTGCTGTTGGTACACCGGGACGAACTCCTGCGCAGCGAAGGCTTCGTAGGTTGTCGGCGTAGTATTGCGCGCTGACCTCGGCTCGAGCGCTTTCATGTGTCCCGAGTTCAGGGCGGCGGCCATTTCCAGTATCAGCTCTGCAAAATTCAGGGTCATCCCCATCTGCATGAGCGATGCCCGTACCTCATCGTCAGAGGCCTGGACGTAGGCCAGATCGGGTTTGTTGATCGCCTTTCCAATTATGTGGGCGACATCGTTGTAGCTGAGATCGCTCGGCCCCTGTAGCTCGCGGGTTTGTGCGCCCTGAAAGTCCAGACGTAACAGCTCCTCCGCAGCCACATGTCCGATGTCGTCAGTGGCGATCATGGGCACTTTCAAATCTGGTCGCAACGGACCCACCGTCGTCCCCAAAGCGCGTATCGCCGCCGCTTGAGGCAGCGTGTTCTCCATGAAGTAACCCGGGCGCAGATGGAGAACATTAAGGCCTCCGATTTGATTCAACTTCTGTTCCAGGTTGTACAGGCCCACAACTGGTCCCGTACCGTCCCCCTTGTCGGCTCCGATGCTGCTCAGTGAGACGACATGCCTCACGTGAGCTGACTTCAGGGCGGATGAAATCGCGTCGCTGGTCCGATCCTGAAGCGCACGGTAATCGTTGCTGGCCAGGGTTGGCGGGATTAGAACGTAAGCGGCATCGCTGCCGGCAAACGCCCGCGTAAGGGCCTCGCGATTGGTCAGGTCGCAGGGGAACGCTTCCGCCCCCTTTGCTGTCAGAAACTGCAGGTGTGCCGCATCGCGGCTCACGGCGCGAACTTTGTGACCTTTTTCAAGAAGAGTGTTGGCAACGACCTTGCCGGTATTGCCGCTTGCTCCGAGTACAACGTACATATTGACCTCCATATCCGGTTTGGATGAGGCAGGAGGTCTTTGGGGCTCAAGGAAGAAAAAGGATGGTTCCTCACCACCCGCGAAGCGCCCCGGTACGTGAGACTCGGAACGGCCGCACCCTCTTTGTCGGCGAACGGTGGGAGACGCTCACTTTGCAGCGGATGTGTCGGTGCCAATCAGTTCACAGTTGGCCACGCACTTCAGCGTCTGAAACTCGACTTCCGCTTTCTTTCCGGAACGCACCGGTGACTCCGACAGTACGATCAGTGACTGCGGACCATCAGCCGGGTTGATCTTGCACTCGAATTCCATGGCTTGAACGCCGCGTTGCTTGCAGGTGGTCTGCGCCAGGGCCGATGAGAGCGCCTCCGGCTTGTCATACGCCTCGTCTGCGGCCTTGGATGGCAGAATCGCCAAGGTCAGCGGCACTTTCGCCTTGATCTTCACCCACATGCGCTGTCCGTCATAGTCCGGCGTCACACTGTAGAGTTTCGGCGCACTGGACACGTCGTATTTCTCTTTCGCGAGCAGTGTCCATTGATACTCCGGCTGCACGCAGTTCTGTATGCAAGACCAGCTGTGATACGTGATCTGCACGTCATTGGGAGAAACCAGGTGCCGCGCACTAACTTTGCCGACAATCGCCCCGATCCCCTGAATGAAGGCACGATCCGGCGTGCGCTCGTCGTGCAGCACCAGCACCATGGGACGCGATGGTGGCAGATGACATTCGTAGGTCGTGTCCACGACGTGCTCGCGCACACAGCGATAGTCGAGACTGCCTAGCGTGGCAGGATGCAGCAGCGCGTCATTCCACTCCCGCGCCCCAGTCATCATGACCGTCACCGGCTGTTTCGCGTGGATGATGACATGCATATTCCCGCCATCTGATCCGGGGCGGTACACGCGCCCGGCATGGAAGTCCATCGGATCGAGTTGCACGATTTCATCGCTCGCGCGAACCCAGTCAAACGTGCGTGGCGGCTGCGCCCAGAGGTGCAGTGCACACCAGACGGTCAAGAATCCAAGTAGAGACCCTTTTCGCATACTGAAAGTATTGAGGCGGGGTGATCGCGCAGCAATGCAAAAGACAGCGCTTGAGTTACATAAGTACCAAGCACGATTTGTGAGCTGATCCCAGCCTGTGATTGCACGGCGTTGACGGCATACTTGACTTGCGCCATCATGGCTCGTCCGCCATGACTCCCCTCAAACGGTTGCAGACGTTGCTCCTGGTGTTATTTCTCCTTGTGCCTCTGGACTTCGCCGCCGACAAGCCGTGGCGCGAAGTTCGCAGCCCACATTTTCGCGTAATCAGCAATGGCAATGAAGGGGATGCCCGCCACGTGGCGCGTGAGTTCGAGCAAATGCGGGCGGTGTTCGCCACGCAGTTTCCTGGATTCCGCGTCGACTCTCCCGCGCCACTACTAATCTTGGCTCCTGAGGACGAGCCCAGCACCAAGAAACTGATACCCGCATTCTGGCTGCACAGTGGACCCAAGCCAGCCGGTGTCTACTTTCATGGGTGGGAGAAGCAGTACGCCCTCGTTCGGCTTGATGCCATTGGTTCCGACATTACCAATCCCGACACTTTCGCTGTCGTCTATCACGAGTATGTACACAGCCTGCTGCACATGAACTTCCATTGGCTGCCCACGTGGCTGGATGAAGGCTTGGCAGAGTTCTACGCGTACAGCCGTTTTGAAAACAACCGCATTTACATTGGAGCGCCGCCCAGGAATGCAGGGCGCCTCATGCTCCTGCGCAACAGGGCCGTCATACCCTTAGCCAAGTTTCTCGACCAACGTGGATCATTCAATCGCGATGAGGCAGACACCGCCGCTTATTACGCTCAGTGTTGGGCTCTAACTCACTTTCTCACTATGGGACCGGGCATGGAAGGCGGAAGCCGGCTGCAGAAATTCTTCACAATGATCCAGCAAGGCGCCACGCAGAAAAAGGCGTTTCAAGATACCTTTGGCGACTACACGCAGGTGCAAAAGGAATTTGATCTGTACTTGCACGCCCTCGCTTTCCCGGCGGGTGTGATTCCGGCACCGAATCGACCTGACGATAAGAGCTTTGCCTCTCGCACCATGAGTCTGGCGGAGACGGAGGCGGAAATCGGCTCGTTCTTCCTATTCACGCATCAGATGAAAGCCGCTGAAGAGGAAAGTGAGGCTGCCGCTAGAGAAGATCCGAAGTCAGCTCTTGCCCACGAGAACCTGGCGCTTGTCGCACTTCAACAAGGAAAGGATGAGGAGGCTTCCCGGGAATTCTCTCGTGCGCTTGAGCTCGACGAGCGTATGTACCGATCCCGTTTCGCGAGCACGATGTTGTCGCCGCTACCCAGCGCCAGCTCCGCTGAGGGAAGAGAGGCGTTCCGGTCCGCCTTAATGAAAGTGCTCGATGGAAACGGCTTGTTCGCACCGGCGTATGTTGAACTGGCGAAGTCCTTAGCGGCTGAAGGGAACCTGCAGCGCGCGCTTGATTTCTCGCGCACTGCCGAAAAACTGGAGCCCTCGCGAGCCGGCTATCACTTGTTGACAGGTCAGATTCTATTGCGTGCGGGACAGTCAGCCGATGCTGCTCTTCATGCAGTCTACGTAGCCAGCCGTTGGGAAGGCTCCGATCACGATGAAGCTATGGAACTCCTCTCTCGTGTGCCGGCCCTGCAACGGCCTGCAGACGCGCCATCCGACACGCCGGCGGGCGACCTGCTCACCGTTGAGGGCCCTGTGAAATCAGTTATATGTGACGCCAATGGCCCCGTGCTGACCATCGATCATGGTGGGCAACCGCTCATTTTCCCCCTTAAGGGTGTAACCGGGGGCTTTGCCGATACCCTGTGGTTCGGTAGTGATCACTTCACTCTGTGCTATCACCTGACAGGTCTGCGCGCGGTGATTCGCTACAAGGCGGCAGCTGAGAAAGCCGCAATCGGGGAAGTCGCGAGCTGGGGTATCCGCGACGATCTTCCGTCCGTCCCGGTTCCTGCGACAGATTCCCGTCGTCCCAACTGAGATTCACTCGACAGCAATGGCTAACCCATCGCTTGGTAGTTGCGTCCAAGGTATTATTACGAAGCCGGGAGGTCTCCATGAATCGCAGACGTTTCCTTCTGGGCAGTGCAGCCGCCGCCACCGGTGCGTGGGTGGGATGGAAGGCGATCGGCTCCGGCAGCCGGTCTTTGACCTTCGCCGCTCCTCCGCCGCTGGCACAGAAGGTGGCTGCGTCCGATGTCGTCACACTGGGCAAGACCGGCATCAAGGCCAGCCGTCTGGCGATGGGCACTGGCACCGTCGGCTCAGGACACCATTCGCATCAGACGTCGCTGGGAATCAAGGGCCTGTCCGATCTGCTGCTGAACGGTTACGATCACGGCCTGACCTTTTTCGATTCCGCCGACGGCTATGGCAGTCATCCTCACGTGGCCGAAGCGCTCAAGCATTTGCAGCGCGACAAGGTCACCATTCTGACCAAGTCCTACTCGCGCGACGCTGCTTCAGTTCGCGCTGATCTCGACCGCTTCCGCCGTGAGCTCGGCACCGATTACATTGACATCTGCCTGATGCATTGTCTGACCGAAGGCGACTGGACCGACCGCTTTCGCGGCGTGATGGATGTGTTGTCGGAAGCGAAGCAAAAAGGGATCATCCGCAGCCACGGAGTTTCCTGCCACACGATTGAAGCGCTGCGCGCCGCCGCCAAATCGCCCTGGGTGGAAGTCGATCTGGCCCGCATCAACCCTGTCGGCTCGCACATGGACGCCTCTCCGGAAGAAGTAGTCAGCGTGCTGAAGGAAATGAAAGCTGCTGGGAAAAGCGTGATTGGAATGAAAATTCTCGGTCAGGGCGATTTGAGCGGACGGGTCGATGACGCGCTGCGCTACGCGCTGTCGCTCGGCGTGCTCGATGCCTTCACCATCGGCGCGGAGAGCAAGAAGGAACAGGAAGATTTGATTCGCAGGATTGCGGCGGCATAGTTGGCTCTGAGCATCCGACGCTGAGAGATCGGGGCTGGCCTTCAAAGGCGGTCTTTACCTTCTCCGTTCTACCCAGCAACCATCCTGCCAGCTCCCGCCGATTCCACACCCCCGCCAAATCGTAGACCTCGCGCATGTAGTTCCGGATCGTCTCGACCGCCAGCCTCAATTTCGCCGCAATCTCCCGGTTGGTCAGTCCCAGCGCCGCTAGCTCCGCCGCACCTCGCAGCTTCGGCCCGAACCTCTCCAGGCGCGACTGCGATAGAACCGTGCCGTACACGGTTCGGACCAGAAACACATCGACCCGTTTCCCCTTATATCCCATGCGCCGCGCGGCACGATGCTTACATTCCTTGATCGTGCGCACTGAGAATCCAAGCTCCGCCGCAATCTCGCTGTCGCGGAGGCCCGCCGCGATCAGATGGGCGATCTCCAACTCACGCTCCGTCATGGCACCACCACCGTGACCTCGTTGCTGTGGACGCTTTCCGTAACGCCGTTGACCGCCGTCACAACGTAGTAGTACGTCGTGCCGGATGAAACGGCGCTGTCGGTAAACGCAGTTCCGTTGACTTCGCTGATCGACTCTGCGCCATAGCCTCCGGAACTCGTCGAGCGGTACACCCGATACGCACAGCAGCCGTTCTGACCGTCGCTCGCCGACGCGTTCCAGTTCAAGTCAACCGAGTGCCCCGTCTGCGTTGCCACGGCGAGGGTGACCGGTCCGCGTGCGATCTGAAAAGCACCGTCTCGCGCCCCCACCCAGAAGCTGTAATTCCCGGAAGCGACCGGCGCAAACGCCACCACCGACGCGTCTTTGGGGCTGTGACTGCCAATGTCCAGTCCGGCTTGCGGACAGGAGAAACTGTTCCCGTCGACCGCCGAGATCGAACATGTCCCGTTGAAGGACCCGTCATTGGCTTGGCTGCCGGTGCCGTCGACGAACCCGCTCAGCGTAATCGTCTGGCCCTGGAGAGGCGCTCCTGCCATCACCGTTTGCTGCAGGGTGAACGTCGAAAGTCCAGCCGTTCGCGATGCCGTGCCTACAATAAACGGCCCGTTCACGACACCACCGCGCCCAACGATGATCCCGGCGCTCGCCGGAAACGACCCGCAGTTTCCCCCGCACTGCGCGGGATCGGTCTCGATCCACCACCCTTTGTACGGAGATGCTCCCGCCGACGCCTGCAGCGACGCTTGGTAGACCGCGCCCACGGTGGCCGCGGGCAGAGTCGTCGTCGTAATCGTCAATGTGGGGAAGTAGGCTGTCCCGCGTACACCTTGCGTCAATTGTCCGAGCACCGTGAGATCGGCCCCCGGACTCTTTCCCGTCGCCGCCCGCGAACCCGCGTCACTGGCTGAGTTCACATAGGTAGCGCTCGTCAGCGCAAAATTGCCAGCTCGCCCAGCGCCCCAGTTCGAAAACAGCCCCGTGAAAGCCGCGCCATCCAGGATGCAACTTGCCGTTCCTGCGACGCCGCAGTTCGTGTTGTTGCTCGCCGGATACGGGTCGTACGCCTTCCCGCTCCCCGCCAGACCGGTGCCCAGCAAATTGCCCCGGAACGTCCATGGACAGTTATTCAGGTCGCGCACCGCAATCGGATCATCCGGATTCGCCGCCGTTTGCAAAGTGAAACTGGTTGACGTCGGCGCCGGAGAAGCGGCCAGCGTCGCATACTGACCGCCGACCGTAACCATGTACGACGGCAAGGCCGGCGAAAAAGTAAAGCCCGACAGGTTCCCCGCTACCACCAACCCATTCGGAGCTTCGTTCGGGTAGTAGCGGACGCAGGAATCAACTGCGTAAGTATTCGCCAATCCCCCATTCCCGCCGATGCCCTTGGTGACGACTGTCCCGGTGCTCCGAGAAATGATCCATGGCGCTGGGCTCACGTTGTCATGCAGGTTGAACCCCTGAAAATACTGGTTGTCCGTGTGATCATTCTGGTGGCCCATGCCGCCAAACCCGTTGTTGCTCCCTTCCTCGATCGCACAGGTGTCGTGTCCGATCTCAATCGTATTAATGGAGCGCTTCGTATTCGACGTGATCGCCGTGCATACGCTCATCTGGTAGGGGTCGCTGCCGTTCCCCATTTCCAGCGAGAGCCCATGCAGCAGGTTGTCGTGCAGCGAAACACGGTTCATCCCCGCCGCTTCGTCATGACAATGCGACGACAGCCCGGAGTTGATCTGGAATCCGTTCGTCGTATTGAAGATCTCGTTGTAGCGGTAGGTAATGTTTTCCGCACGGCACGACGGGCAATCCCCCGGCACACAGGCGTTGACTTTGATCCCCGATCCAGCCGTCACTGTGGAAGTCAGCCGCGCGTGTGTGACCAGATCCATTCCGCTCTGGTCGCAGCCGTTGCTACCGTTACAGAAAATGTAGTCCACGTCGTTATCAACACTGGACCGAGTCGGATCCGCGATCTCCAGAACGCACCCACCCGGCGGACAGTTCGGGGCATCGGCCGGACTCCCGTTGTGGTGCGAGAAGCTGTTCGAGTCCGCCGCAACGACGATATCTGTGCCGTCGAAGTTCACCGACATCGACTGGTGATTGTTCTGATTGGTCGGATTCACCAGCCAGGCATAGCCCGATTGATCCGATTGGCATCCCTGCCAGGAGTTCTCCGCGAAGTTGCCCTCGATCAGCGCGTACGTCATGTTCTTGAACTCGCCGAGGTTCTTCGGGACAACATTGTTGTAGACGGAACAGGTCTCGATCGGAACCATCCACGTGAGCGGCTTCAGTACATGATTCGCGCGGACTTCCAGGTCTTTTGTGTTGGGTGTACCCGGTCCCTGTCCGCCACCGCCAAAGATCCAGGTTTCGCCCGAACTCGCGATCAGATTGTTGTAGAGTTTGTGAGGCCCATCCTGATACAGCCCCGTTCCAGCTTTGTATCCCTGGGAATCCACGCAAGAGGAATTGCAGTACGTGTCGTAGTCCCACGAATTGATGAGCGCGACCCACTGTGAGTTCTTCGCGCTCAAGCCGGCCTGAGTCTCGGTGTTCTTGCTCGACGACAGCGTCCACGGCTGGCCATGAATGATCGTGCGATCAAAGACGATGTGATTCGCGCCCATCGTGACTGCATCCGGTGCCAGTTCAACCAGCGACGCGCCAATCTTCGTTTCGGCAACCTTCGTGAATTCAATGCCGATGAAACGGTAGTGATTCGCGCCAGAAGCAAACGTGATGGCCGGTTGATTGGCGCTCCCCGTCGCGATCGTGGCTACCAGAACGGTGGGATACGAGGCGCACGGATAATCCGGGTATCCGGGATTGTTGCGTCCATGCGTTGCGTCATTGGAGATGCCCGCAATGCACGGCGTCGCCCGCGTACCCTCGGCTGGGAAATTGGGATTCGTCGTCTCCGACGATTTCACCGTGATCCAGTGTCCGCCGTCGCACGCAAGTGCAGGGAAAGTGATGGTCCCCGTGTAGACGGTGCCCGCGGTGAGCACAATGCTGTCGCCGCATTGCAGCGTTCCGAGCGCAGTGTTCAGCGCCGTCGCATTTGCCGGCGTATAAGTGTTGGCCGTCCCGCCGCCGATGTGAATCCCGCCCGGCGTGGAACTCAGCGCTGTATTCATGCAGCGCTGTGGAAGCTGAGCCGCTCCATCTACCGGGCCCCAGGTGGGCGTGCCCTCCGTCATCTCGCCCGTTCCCGACAGACAGTACGCGTTCTCTCCCACGCCAACGGCCACTTGCCCTTGCATGCGGTAGGCGACAGCACCAGCGGACTTCCCACCTTTATATGTGGACTGACCCAGAGCGGGTAGGCTCAGTACTGCGATCGCTACGACCTTCCTCATCCAAAGCATCTCTTTGCATCCTTTACGAATCGTGGCGCTCTTTACGGTTCAGGGTTCCCTGTGTATCTCTGTGCCCCTTGTGGTCAAGCGTTCGTCTGCGCACACCGAGTCCGCCGCCGATGTCCCGCGCCTTCGCTATAATGTTGGTTTGCTCTTATCCCCGCCGTTCGTGCAGGGGTTTCACGGGAAGGAAACTATGCCGACAGAAGTTGTCATGCCCCAGATGGGCGAATCGATTGTCGAAGGCACCATCACCAAGTGGCTGAAAAAGCCCGGCGATAAAGTCCAGCGCGATGAGCCGCTCTTCGAAATCTCCACCGACAAGGTGGACGCCGAAATCCCCGCCCCGGCCAGCGGGGTCCTGCAGGAAATCAAAGTCACTGAGGGCAACACCGTCCAGGTCAACACCGTGGTCGGTGTGATCGGCGACGGCGCTGGCGCCTCCGCATCTTCGGCCCCAGCAAAGGCCGCCGCCCAGGCTCCGAGCGCGCCACCTCCAGCGAAGAAAGAAGCGCCCGCTCCGCCCCCGGCCGCTCCGCCTGCCATTCAAACCACCCACGAAGACGAAGAAGACTCCGACGTCCGTTCGTCTCCGCTAGTCCGCAAGCTCGCCCGCGAGCACAATGTCGATCTCGCCCGGGTTCCTGGCACCGGTACCGGCGGACGCATCACCAAGCAAGACGTCCTCGACTACGTCGAACACCGCCCATCGGCCCCTGGCGGAGCGCCTGCCTCGCGTCCAGCCCCTGCCCCGGCGGTGATCCCCGGCGACCTCGTTCCCATGACGCAGATGCGCAAGATCATCGCGCAACGCATGATTGAGTCCCGCCGCACCAGCGCTCACGTCCATTGCATGTTCGAAGTGGACCTGACCCGCATCGTGAATCTGCGCAACAAGCTGAAGAATTCCTTCGAGCAACGCCACGGCGCGCGACTGACCTTCATGCCCTTCTTCGTTCGCGCTGCCATCATCGCGCTGCAGCAGTTTCCAATCGTGAACGCGTCAATGGAAGGCGACAATATCCGCTACCACCGCCACGTCAACGCCGGCATCGCTGTTGCGCTGGACTGGGGACTGATCGTGCCCGTTCTCAAAAACGCCGACGAACTCAACTTCCTCGGCCTGCAGCGCGGTATCACCGACCTCGGTGAGCGCGCCCGTACCAAGAAGCTCATGCCGGCCGACGTCGAAGGCGCGACCTTCACCATCACCAATCCCGGCCAGTTCGGCGCAGTCTTCGGCCTCCCCATCATCAACCAGCCCAACGCCGCCATCATGGGCGTCGGCGGAATCACCAAGCAGCCGATGGTCGTCACCGACAAAGACGGCAACGATTCAATCGCCATCCGTTCCGTCGTCCACCTCACACTCGGCTACGACCACCGCATCATTGACGGCGCCGTCGCCGACCAGTTCATGGCCCTGGTCAAGAAAACGCTGGAAGGTTGGAGCGAAGAAGTCGGATAGCTGTGTGGGGCGGACATTCCTGTCCGCCCCCGAGCGAAGCGAGAGCAGGCCCGCGCGATGTTCCGGCTCAATCACGCCTTCTCACATGTCCTCCTGAGCGCAGCAGGGTGACGAGCGAAGCGAGTCACTCTGCGGAGTCGAAGGACCCCTACTTCACTCGCGACGTGGTTCTTCTCTGAAGATCGCCGTCATTCCTGAATCCATCACCACTTCGTCGTCACCCGCAGCCCTTCTAACTGTGCATACGTCACCGGAGTTCCCTGTACCGTCAGCAGGTTTGCTACCGCTGCCTCGATATTCGCAATCACCTCCGGCGCCACTCCGCCGATCTTCGCTGACTCCAGCACAGACTGCAGCAACGCCAGCACCAGGCTGATCAAAGTTGTCGCACCCATCAGATTGCTCCCTTGATCTGCGCTGTCAGAGCGGCTGCATTCGCAATCGCTGCTCGCAACGCTGCCTCAGCCGACTTGACCGGAACACACGTGGCCGTCGAATCCGGAGGCGCCGCCGTCACCGACCATCCACAGTACGTTTCGACCGCCGTGATCAGCGCGTTCTCCCCCGAAACTCCCCGGTTGATGACCCGGCAAATCTCTTGCGAAGGGTTCGCCACGCAGGCTGCCTGATACTTGTTTTGCGCGGCAACGATCGATCCTGAGAGCGCGGCAGCCGCGTCCCGGGCCTGATTCTCCAGCGAAGAACATCCCAGCATCGGAAAAAGGCAAAGCAAAAGAAGGATCACAGTCAGTGTCTTCATCAGAACACCGCCGTGATGACTTTCCACACGCCATGTGCGGTCTTCTGCGGATGCCGGATCGGATACGCCACACTCTTGCCCGCGTGATAGAGCACATGCACCGGTTTGGCAAACGCGCTCGCACTCAGTACCAGGAATACAACCAACAACGCCTTCTTCATCGTCCCTCACTCTCCAACTCAAGAATTCATCGGTGCTCTACTGCTTCTTCGCCCAACTCGAGGCGTTCAGACATTCCACGGTTCCATCCACCACTTTCGACAACCCGGACTTGAACTTTTCTTCATCCACAATTTCGCGGGCCGCGACCGCCTCGCTCAGCTGCAGGGCCGCCGAAACAAACGACAGCGCCGATTCCTTCTTCTCTTCTCCAGTTCGATTTCCAAACAGCCCCTCAATGCTGTTCACGACTGCAGGGACAAACGCGATCCCCTGCAGCAACTTCTGCAGGAAGTTCATGACTTCTCTCCTTGGAATGAAAACGGTTTCGTCCAGACGCGGACCAGCCCACTACGGCTTATGCAACAAGCTTGCGGTGTGACTCTCGTGCTGCAACAGAAGCTGCTTGATCTCCGCCTGTCCCTGTCGCAGCTCGTTCAACTCCACTTCGCTGCGCACGCGGGCTTCCGTATTCGTGGCCGCGATCCGCTCCAGGTTCGTCACCCGCGCTTTCGTCGTCTCAATCTCCGAGTCTTGTCGCGACGAGTTCCGCGCGTCCTGGATCACATAGCCCGCAATCGAAAGCGCAATCGCGCCGATTGCGACGAAGCTCCGCAGATCAAGCTTCCCCTTGTTCTGCTCCTTGATCGCGGCAACTTCGTTTCGCCACGACTCTGCCAGCGACTGCGCCAGAACCTGATTCTGAGCCAATCTCTCCAGCACTTCGGCATGAAAATCCTTGACGCTGTCCTGCCCCGCCGGGTGTTTGCCCGCGCTTGCCCGAGGCCTCTGGAGGGCCAGAAGATCATCCAGGTTCACAGCGGGAAATCCACATGGAGGGCTGCTGAGTAGCGTGAGTACTTCGCCGGAGAACTGGCGTCATATCTGCGCAGGAAGAAATCCTGTACCCAGCCATACCGCGGGAGAGTGAAGCTGCGGGAAGTGAACCGTCCCACCAGGTTACGATCGTTGTCCGCTCCCCATGCCGCATCCGTCCGTCGCACTTCGATCCCCTCGCCGGCAGCCGGACTGTATCCCGCATCAATCGTCACTGTGGTCGAAGTAGCATTGGTGACAGCCGCTGCGGCAAGATCCGGAAGCCATGCCGTCTCGATCGCAGTCACGTCAGTTGCCGTCAACCCCACCACAGATTGCGTTGTAGCGCTGTCGAATTGAAACGCCAGTGAGCGGTCCGCGGCATCCACAAAGCGCAGCGTGTATCGACTGTTCTCGCCTGCCAGATCAGCCAGCTCGACGTCCACTTCCCGCACGATTCCTAAAAACGCCGCCGATCGCGACGGCACATCGATCGCCAGCCCATCGCCTGCAAAAATGTCATCCGCCCCGCCGGGCAGGAATGGACTCCACGTCCGGTATTCACCGGTCCATCCTTGCCCGGAATCGTCCAGTAGCGCCAGAGCTGCTGTCTCGCAATCCGCCGACGTCCGCGGCGCCGGCATGCCCACCTGCCACACACCCCCTCGCGCTCCGTCATCACTCACGGTCGCGTGAGCGCTGATGCTCGCGGCATCGATCACCCGGGCCCGCGCACGGCCTTTCCCCCGATAACTCACTTCGACGGTCTCGTTCGCCAACGGCGCATATTGGGGATAGAACTGCAAGGCTGGCTCTTCCGAGACGCGGCAGTCGGCGCCATCCAGTAGCGAACCGGCTCGTCGCGTCTTCGAACTCTGCGATGGCGGAGTGCTGCGTACCAGAGCATCGACCGGCAGAGTTGTTCGCGTGAACGCCACTGAACACAGAATCGACTTGGCGTTGACGAGTGCATAAACCGCAAATCCCGGAGTCCCCGCCAGCACCCCGTCATACAAGACGGTCGCCGGAGCCACTAAGCTGGCCGGGTTCGCCGGATCGATATCGTGCACTTCCAGCACCACCCGCAAATCGCTCGCCACCGCAATGCCACCTCGACCCGCCGCCGACGGATGCTCTGCGGAATGAAACACCTGTCCCATGCGGTACACTTCGTTCGCATAGAAACGCGTGGTCAGCATATATCGATGTCCGGCTTGTGTCGCCAGCGCCGCCCCGCTCAGCGCACCTTGAACAAGTGCCTGCACGCGGCACGTGGCGCCCGACGGCGTCAACCGGAATCCTGCCAAACAATTTGCGATCGCTACCGATCCTGAATAAAGCCCGCCGAGCACTCCGTCCGACCCGCCGTTGAACTGGACATCTCCATGTTGCAGAACCACCGCCCCGCCAAGTTCGACTTTCTCAAGAAACTCCAGCCTCGTCTCGCCATCCGCGCCCGTTCCTCCGGATACTTGCAGTTTCCCTCCGCTGACCGTGATCGCACCCTGTGGATCAACAACCTTCCATCGCGTTGGATCAAGTGCGGAGTATTCTTCGTCAAGGATCGTCCGGCTTCCCCGCGTGAACGGAATCTGCGACAGGTAGAACTTGGTCGTGAAACCATCTCCCACAAAGTAGTCCCGTACATGCGCGTTCGGCTCGACCTGTCCGAACACCGCCACGTCATTGACCAACCGGTCTTCGCTCTGCAGCTTCAAGTCACCCGGAGAGAACTCCGACCCTTGCTCTCGCAGTTCGTACACGTTCGCACCAAGTGGCGCCAGGATCAGCCGCTTTGCGTCACTCCGGTATCCACACCTCGCAAGCAGCGCGATCTCGGCAGCCGTCTCACTCCATTTCTTCGCGGAACTCACTCGGTAAGACGGAATCACGTCTCCCGCCTCCAGTCCGCTGAACTCGCCCCATCCCGGCTTGATCTGTTCGGTCAGTTGCCGGAGCGCCTCACCCGCGCTCCGGGCCACGAAAGGGGAATTCGGAGGTGGCGTTTTCTTGTCCAGCATCATCTCGTCACTCAACGCAACCACGTCATACCGGTACAACGGACCACGCTCTGTCCACCCCATGTACTGGTACGCGGGCGTTGCTAGAACATACCCCGCGAACACATCGTTGCCGTTGCTCCGCCCGAGAGTGACCCTGGCCCCAGCGACTGGGACGACAAAATCTTCTTCGCCTGCGACCAGGCTGAACTGCAGTTCCGCGGGACGATTCAACCGCCGCAGCACGCGCGGCTTCTTTCCCGCATCCAGGAAGTTCGTGTAGTCCCGCGCCCCTTGGCCGTCACCGTTATCGATCATCAGTTTCATAATCGGATGTCAGAGGCTCCAGTGATCGTCGTGCAATGCGCTCGCTGAATTGTCACTATCAGGTAACTTGTCATGCAAACGCGGTCATCCTGTCCAGATGCCTGCCGCTCAATACGCAATCACTCCACTTCCTGGGAAATAACTCCGGTAACACAGGACTGCCGCGCCGTCGTTCTCATCGACTGTCGGCAGGGCGACGAACAACGCGCGCAGCGCCAGCATCCCAATCGGCTTCTCGATCTCCACTCGCCGCTCCCGGTTCCAGGCCTGATCGACAGTGCACGGGCTTAGCCGTGGATAGTAGAAGCAAACGCGCCCGCCCGATTCTTCAGCCTCTACAAATAACCCGGACCATTGCTGCAGGAAGCTTCCCCCTTCACGATCCACAAATGCTGTGACTTTCTGCACAGCCGCGCCCGCCGCTGGAAGTCCTCCCGGCAGAGGCTGCGTCAGCAGAAGCGATGTCGCTGTCTTCTGCGCGACTCGCCCCACGTTGAACGTCACTCGCCGCACATAGTTCGCATCCTGCCGTACATCCTGCGGATCCTTCACGTACGCCGCGGCAATGCCGGTGCCCACGTACCCAGTTTGCTGCGCATAGTCCACATCGCAAGCGACAAGATCGCCCATGTCGAATCCGTCTACCGCCCCCGCACCCAGCACCAACTCCCCGTCCGACGACCCGTCGAGCACCGGCGCAGCCGCAAACGGAATCCCGCCCGACCCTGCCCGCGAAGCGCTGGGATCACTGGCCAGGACATTCATGTGCTCCGACCCGCCGGCCAGCGCCATCTGCAGCTTGCCCCAATCGCGAAACTCAAACTCGATCCTCGCCCCCAGCCCGCTGCGCGCCTGTGCCGTAACCGCATGTGCCGGGCCCGCGCTCATTCCCTCGATCTGCGACGTGCTGACGCGCCGAAAATCTTCAATCCATCCCAGATCGATCCATGGCGCCGGCGGAGCATCGAGCAGAAACCGACCGTCCTTCGATGGATCAAATACCGTCGGACTCCCGCTCTCCCGATCCACCGCCGCGAAGTACGCGCGCGTCTGCCGCGTCACCGGACGCAATCCTGCCCGCATCATCCAACCTCCGGTACGAAGAAGTACACCCGCAACCCAGCCCACCGCTCCAGCCGCGCGGCATCAGCGCTCTGCCTCATCCTGCCGCTGGCACGATCGGCGGCCGCGTTCTTCAATTCCGGTGTCGTCCAGAACACCCCGCAACCCAGGTCCACGCTCGGCGCCAACCGATAGTCGCGCATCCCTGTGTAGGGCGGCCCACAAATCGACAACAGTTCTTCATCCATCTGCGCCAGCATTCGGCCGCGATCCACACCCGTCTCGGTGCTTGCCTCAGCGGCATACCAGATGTGACAATCCAAACCCAGGACTGGCCGCGTGCTCTCCGCAACCCGAACGTCCCCCCACTCGATGTAGTACACTCCCGCCTGTGCCGGCGCGAACTGCGGCTCCATGTTCTCGCGCACCACGATCGCCGGCCGCTCCACCCCATCCACCACGATCAACCGCGCCGGATTCAGCGCCGCCAGCCGCTCCCGCAGCGCCATATAGAAACTGTCTTTAGCCGCCTGCATACTTTGTCCCGAGGTTTCCCCCGCGCGCCCCCAGTCCTCCGTGGTTATCGCTCTTGGTTTCTGAGTTGATCGAGGGGAAGTGAATTAATAACCGCGACATCGCTGAGTGCGAATTGCTAAGGGCTAAGAGCTAACAGCTGCTCTCACGCCACCGCCACCACCCGATACAGGTACGCCACGCCCGCAAACCGCTCTACGAAGAATCCTTCGATATGGAATATCTCGCCCTGATAGACAACACCCAATGCCGTCTCGAATAACACCTCGGCCGACGCTACGTTTCTCTGACTGACTTGTTCCGCCATCGACGCCCGCCCCGCGAGCAGCTCAATCCTTCTCCGCGGCCCGTTCGCCTCCGTCGTAATCTCACGCACAATCACCGGTGCGATCCTTGCTTGTTCCGTCCCCGGATCCACCAATCCCAACTCCGACGCTCGATCCGCCGGCAACCCTGCCGCCGCAAACAGCAGGATCACCTCCGTGCCCCCCAGGGTCTGCAACATCGCTTCCGCCGCCCGCACCGCCGCCACTCCTGAAATCGGTGTCATCGTCATCCAACTTTCTGTGCGACGTAGGGCGCGACCAGCGCTCGCACGCTTTCATCGAGCAACGCGTCGGAAAAATATTCCAGCCGCATCCGGTCCAGCGATCCTGACCGCACATTCAGCGCCGGCATCGCTTGCGCATTCTTCACCACCTGCGCGCAAGCGATCTTCACCGGATCCGGAATCGGATTCAGCCCCGCCGTATAGACGACCTCAATCTCGCTGAACGCCCATCCCAGCGCGTTGAGCGGCAGCGTGACTTCTCCCGTCTCCGGACAAACTTCGAGGTCCGCCGCATTGATGTCGGTCCAAGTCCCCGGAAGTCCAAACGCAGCAGCGGCTTCCCAGGCCATATCTTCGTTGCTCCATTCGCCCCGTCGCGGAGACCCATATCGGCCGCGCGCCGATACAATCGCCGACAACGCAGGAGCTACCGCCCCTGCAGGAAGATATGTCAGCCGCACCGTGTTCCGCCCCGCCGCCACGCGAAGCCGTTCCGTGTACTGCACAACACCGAGCGTCGCGCGCCGGCAATGCGCATCCAGGATCGCCGAAGCCGCAGTGATCCAGGCCGGAGCCGTAGTGGCCTCCAGCCCGTACGCCTCATATTCCGATGGCTGCAAATAATTCATCCCGTCAACCTCGAGTCATCTACCTCTGTCATCCTGAGCGGAGTGAGGCGCCAGCCGAACGGAGTCGAAGGACCCCTATTCTTCCAGTGCCGTCGGTGTCCCACCCCTCCACGTTCTTTGCGGAGGGTGGGCCACTCTCGACTAGCGGTTCACTTTCACTTCGTAGTGGGCGTAGCCCGCGCCCTTGACCACGATCGCCCCGAACTTCACGACGACCATCTGCGAAGCCAGCGACCCCGGCGTGCCCAGCTGAAACACGCGCGGATTCGGATCCGTCAGCCAGTGGTACTCGATCATGTCCTCGCTGACGATGTAGCACGGATACACGCTTGGAGAACCTGTGGTGTACCCAATCGTCCACTCCGGAATCAGTGGCAAATCGCCCGCTTGCGTCGAGAGCGTCTTCACCCGCACTCCGCCGGCCACTTCGGTGGTCGACAGCACCGTGTTGAACGATGACTTCATCTCGCGGTCGATCAGATCGAACAGCACCGGATTGCCGTAGATCGCCGTCGGCCGCACTTCGTAGTCCGCACGCGACACCATCTGCGCCACCACGCCCTTGATCCCATCCACGATGCTCGCCGATGTTCCGATCGTCGTCGTATTCCCGCCCGCGACAATCTGTCCAATCGCACCGTAGTACTGCAGGGTTGTCGGCGTCGTCATCGATGTGTCGGTCCCGTTCCACAACGCCGAGTCGTGCGTCCGCAACAGCCCTTCCACCGCGTCCGCCAGGTCTTTTGCCTGCAGGAACGCAAACTGCGCTTGCTGTGCCCCCACCTCGATGTCGAACAGGTTGTAGTTGAGCTGCGACACCAGCGCCTTCAGTGGCACGAACCGCTCCACTCGCGTCGGCAACACGCTCGCCGCCGCGATATTACGCGGATCGACAAACGCTTGCACCGCCGTTGGCGCCGCAATTGCCGTCTGCTCAAAAAATCGCGATGGATGCCCCGTCGCCGGTACCTGCTTGATCCGCTGCCCAAAAGCTCCGCGCCGCCGCACAATGTCCGTGATCTCGTTCTGGTACCGGTTGATCTCCACGGCTCCCGGCGCCAGCAGGTAATCCGCCGTCGCATGCAAATCCAGAAATTCTGCTCTCATGTTTTCTCCTCAAATGAGTTCACAACTGTCCCGTTCTCCGCCAAAAAAAAAAGCGCGACCAAAGTCGCGCCAACCACTGGCCACTGAGCCCGCTACCCGATCATCCCAGCCCGCGCCATCTCCGCCTTCACCGCCATCCGCTGCTCCACGCTGAGCGCTGCCAGCGCCTTGTCCAGCACCGCCGCATCGAACCGCTCGCCCTCGACCTCATTCTTTGCCAGCAAAGCCGACACCACCGGAGACAGTGTCTTCCGTGCCAGACGAGTCGCTTGCGCCTTCAAGTCCGCATTCGACTTCTCCAGTTCCGCCACTCGTGATTGCAGCTCAGCTCCCGTATCATCGCCCTGGCGCCTCTCCGCAGCCGCGGCGACGTTCTCTTCCACCGCTGCCACGATCCGATCTACCTTCGAGTTGAGCATCTCCTGCTGCGCATCAAGCTTGCTCAGCACACGATCCAGCGCTTCAGTAGCCGAACAAAGCCTCTCTGCCGCCGCCATCATCTGTTGCACCATCTCTTCGTTCATTCGCATCCTCCGTTTCGCTGACTCCTGACTTCCGACTCCTGACTACTGCCCTTCCAGCTCAATCCACGTCCCCTGATACGCTGCCTTGTCGCGCCGCAAAATCGCTGCCCCAGTGAACGTAACCTTGTTCAGTACCCACACCGAAGCCTTGATGTCCTCAATCTGAGCGTCGGCAATCTCGTACGACATTCCAAGAGAGGCAGCGGGTGCCCAATCCTTGCGTGTGGGTGCCCCACTCTTTCGCGCATTTTGCGAAAGGGTGGTGGGGGCCTTTCCAATCTCCTCCACAATCTCCGGAAAATCCCGCGCATACAAAAATCCGCCAACCTCCACCCGTCGCCCGACGATCTCCGCCCGAGTGATGACTCCCACCTTCCGCCGTACATCGTGACGATCCAGCGCCGGAGCATAGTCGAGCCCCATTCCCAGCAGGGAAGGAAGTGCGATCTCTGCCGCCCGCCGCATCAGGAGTACCCGATGTCCCCGCGCTCCAGCCGGAGCCTTGTCAGAAGCGACATCGACCACCGTCAATACTCCGCGAAACCCCGCCCGGTTCGGATGCCCAAAAACAGCGGGCATTTCAATCGCCATCGACTCCAGCGTCACTCCCATCCCAATCTCCTCATCACTTGGCTGAGCCCTGTTTCTTGTGTCTTCGATACTCTTAACCCGATGTCATCCTGAGCGAAGCCGTTGCGAGCGAAGCGCAGCAGCGGCGAGTCGAAGGACCCCTACTCCATCTACGCCCTCAGAACCGCCCCGAGGCATTCTCCCAAGACCATCCCCGTCTTCCTCCGTGCCCCATGGTGATTGGTTTGACTCGCTACTCGAGGCTCTCCAGCCCTCTCGCCCTTCTCACTTCCTTCACCGTCACCACCCCGCTCCGCAACAAAATCTCGTCAATCTGCGCCTGCTGCATCTCGTCTTTCGCATCGACATCGGTGAATACAAACTCAAGGTCCGTCCACCCCAGCTTTTTCCCAATCGCATCCCGTGTCAGATGTTCTGCCACCAGTCGCGCTGTCGGTACAATCGCCGACCGGAACGCCAGATCATTCATCTCCGCCGCCGTCGACCGGTTTACATCCCGTTCCACTCCCAGGAACTGCGCCGGCAGATCGAACGCGTCCGCAATCACCCGCAGCAAGAACTCTTGCCAGGCCAACCGCAAGTCTGCATCCGTCCCCGCCCCGAATCGCAGCACTTCAGGTTTCGACTCGACGGAGAGAATTGGCACCCGGCCCGTGCCTTCGATTTCGTCCTGCCACCAACGGATTAGCCGTTCATGATGCGCCGGACTCAGATCCTGCAGCCACAACGCATACTGCACCACCGAATTCGACGCCAGCCGTGACGCATACCGATGTGCGCTCAAGAACGCATTGATCGTCTCGAACGCAACCTCCAACCGCCCCAACCCAAACGGTGTATGTGTCCGCGGATTCAGTCGGATGTAGCTGAGCTCGTCGTCGTTGAGAACAATCTGCCCCTCCGGCCCATACCGTCCTGTAGCCTGCACATATCGAGGCGAATCCGGGCGCCCGTCCCAATCGCTGACAATCCGAATCGACGCCCCATCCACCGGCCACAGCACCAGAGGATTTTTCTGGGTACTGGGTACTGGGTAGTGGGTGCTGTCCTGACGACTGACGGCTGATGGCTGACAGCTGATCTCAATCGCTCCGAACCCACCGACGATCACATCTTCCAGCACCTGCTCCAGCAGTGACCGGAAGGAATCATCCGGATTCGGGGCCTCAAAATTCTCCGTAATAATCTGTGCCCGCAGAGCTCCATCTGGAAGAGCATCCAGCGACCGCCCGCGCCGCGCCTGAATCCGCCACCGCATCCCCGCGATCCGGTCCTTAATAGTGTTGATAGCCCGCCGCGCCACGGGAGTTTCAGCAAACCGCCGCAGGTTCGCCGGAGTGGCCTTTGGCACAACCGAATGGGGGGCGGACACTCCTGTCCGCCCGAAGCCCGACGAAAAGAACGGGGCCAGGTTCGACCCCGTTCCCGCCGTCCGCCGCTTTGGAAGTCCCGCACCGGCGAGCAAGCCTCCCATCAACGCAGCCACGGTTCTCCTGATGGCTGATGGCTGATAGCTGATGGCTCCTCTCGACACTTCTCCCGCCCGGCGCAACGCGCCGCGTACTGCCTCTCGAATGTTCATGATGATTCCCGTGTGGCGCGGGCATTCCTGCCCGCCATCAGTCCGTGCAGCCGCTAGTAGCGGGCGTCCTTAAATGAATTGACGCGCTAGCTGAACCGGTCGAAGGGCCCCGGTAAATTACGTCATAGTGCTCAGGGTGAAGAATGTTGCCGTGCCAAGACAAGCCAGCGCGATTGGCACAATCAATCGCGGTCTCCCAACAAGGCCCAACATAAATGCAACGCTGCAAACCACCATGACGACAGCGGCCCATTTGTTTGCGAAGTTGATTTGACGTTCGACGCCAGATCCAGTACCCCAATTTACCGATGGCATCAATGCCGCCATCCCAAACCACGACGCCGCAGCCAGCGATGCCAAACCCAGCGCGACCGCACTCACCCACTCTCTCCATCGCAGGCGGCCATGCCGGTAACTCGTGTACAAGAAGTGCCCGGAATAGCCAAAGCCCAGAAGTCCGCCAAAATAGATCCCGAAGATCAGTAGATCGAAGACTCTCATAGCGTCAGGGTAAACCGGTCTTCACCCCTGCAATCCGACTTCAAACCTCTGCCCTCTCTACGCTCTCAACTCCCGCCGCACCTCGTCCTACCAGAACTTTCTATCTCAGTGTCATCCTGAGCTTGCTCAAGATTGCTCACTTCGATTTCCTGTGTACCAGGCTCACTTCTGCAATTCGACCTCTGACCTCTGCAATCCCGCTCTCACTTCTGCAATCTTACTTCTTCCTTCTGCAATCGCCCTACGCCCTCAACTCCCGCCGTACCTCCTCCGCGATCGCTGCCATCTCCGCCACATCCCGCACAACAATCTCATTCGCCCTCAGCATCGCCACGCCCGACGCCACTTCTTCCCGCTTCCTCGCCGCATCCTCACTGATCACCGCCGTCAGCAACGCCTCTTCATTCCGCTTCCGCATTCCATCCTGGATTCGCGCATATCGATACGCCAGCGTCACGGCCGGCTCTCGACTCACGCTCAATGCCAGCGCATAAAACATCTTCAGTGACCTGCCAACGCGAAACCCAAAGTCGACGTAAAACGGATCGTTCTCTCCCGTGAATTCAGTCATTGCAATGTCGCGTTGCAACAACCCCAGTACGCCGGCATCCGAGAACGCGCTCTCCATCCGGCTGACGATCCCCAGTCGCCCCACCCGCCGCTCCCGCTCCGCCGGCCTCATCGCCGCCAGGTAATCGCGCTCGAGCACTCGCATCTCCGCCGCCGGATCGCCAGCCAGCAAACCCTTGGTAGGCCCAACATCAAACACCGGTCCAAACCGTTCCATCATCTGCAGCAAGTCTTCGCGAGTCCGAATCGCGTTCAAACTTCCACGCACCGCCGACTCCAGATGCTCGAACAATTCCGGCTCCAGATCCGGCGCGAAGCACTCCACCCGTTTCCAATCCCGCGTGAACCGCACATCGACAAACTCTCCCCCAGGCTCCACGACGACAATCCCAACCGTCATGGAATCCTCCCGCAACGGATGCGGCACCACGCGCAGGAGGAACAACTCCAGTTGTCGCTTCTCAGCCATTCGCGTTAAGCAACTTAACTTCCTGAACCTTGGTGTCCTCTATTGGTTCGGGCCTTTCTTCGTCCTCAGCGATCTCGACATTAAGCAGTCTCTACGCCTCATCCCCCCATTCCGGAAACGGCCTCCGCGGCGAACACCGGAACGACAGAATCAACTCCCGCACCATCGCCCGCCGCTCGATCAGCGTGTTCACTAGCTTCTCCAGTTCATCCCACGACGCCCCATACCACTGCGGCGGAATCTCCCCCGCCACCCGCCAGATCTCATCCTCATCCAATTTCTCGATCCGCGACAGCCAGGGCTCAAACGACGCCCACCCTTTCACCCGCGCATACACCTCATTCCGCGGATACACTCCCCGCAGCGGAAAATCCGGGAACGTCCACTCCCCCGCATTGAAACAATATCCCTGATCGATAAACGACGCCGAATATTTCCGTTCCCGCATCTTCCGCCAGAACGCCGCCTGCCGCCCATCGGCGTTGCAAGTCCATTTGTCGAGCGCCAGAATCCCGGCAAACGTCTCCAGGTTCCGCACTCGATCGAGCATCTCCGGGGGCAGGTAGTCAAACACCTGCCCCTCTATCGGACTAACGACAAACCGCGATCCGAACTGTAGTCCCGTCTCGCAGCGCAGCGTCTGGGCCCCAAGAACGATGGTCAATTCGACAGTGTGCTCAACCAGCCAGGCAGGCACGTCAACCACCTCAGCAGCTGGCACTGGCAAACCGACTCGTTCTGCCAATCGCGTTGCCAGAAACTCATTCGCCAGTACCCGCTCATGCTGTGGATTGTTCCGGAACTTCACGACGTAGTAATTCCCATCGTCGCACCGCATCAAATGCGCCTGCGCCCCGCCCCGCATCCTCTTAACGTGCTGTACCGCCGCTGTCGGCATGCGAACTCAATTGATCTCTAATGTCATCCTGAGCGGAGCAGAGTGATGAGTGAAGCGAATCACTCTGCGGAGTCGAAGGATCCCTACTCCACCAACACCGCGCCTTTCAGTAGTCAGCGCCTTCCGCCGGGTCCTCCGTGGTTGCCTTGACTGAGAACTGACAACCGGGAACTGGGAACTGACTTCTGCATTCTGCAATCTAACTTCTCCATTGCCCCGTTGCCTGTGACGCCCGCCACACCCAAACTGTTCAGTTTCGCGCCAGACTCTCCCACTCCATTTGCACTCGTCTGCCCCGTCCCGCCTCCGCCGCCCGCACCGCCCAGGCAATCGCCAGTGCCATCACGCAGTCGTCATGCGTCCCCACCGCCGCCCCGGTATTGCCATCGGCATAGCGCACAAACGTGCGGCACTCATTCAGCAGCCGCGGACTCCTGAACAAAAGAGCCTCCTCCACCAGCGCCGCCGCCAGATTCTCGATCATCGCTGGACGCGTCACCGCCGAGGTCAGCCACCCATCCTGCCCCTTCTGCGTGAATACATGCGGATACTCCAGCATCCGCAGATACGCCAGCACGCCGTGCCCGTGATTATTCTTCTCCACTGCGATCAGCGCCAGATTGTATTCCTTCCCCACCTCGGCCAACTTCTGTGCCAACTCCCGCGGCGGATAGTGTCCATGCAGTTCCGCGCACTGTGTCCCCAGTCGCCGGTCGATCACCTGCGCGCAGGAATAATCCCCCTCCGCGCCGCCTCCCGCCGGATCCACGCCCATCACGTATTCCCGTCCTGCCTGCGGAGGCAACCAGATCATCAGCCTATGATTATCCCGCGTCTCCACCGGCTCGCTCGAAGAATGCAGTGCCTGTTCGACCGCCGCCTGATCGAATACGCATTCCCCCGACGCCCGGAAGCACGACACCGCGTCCTCGGCATATTCCTGCGAAGCCAGCCCGCGCAACGAAGCCCACTGCACCCGGCGCCAGGCGATTTGCCCCAGCGTCAATCCGTGAATCTCCGCCAACTCTTCTTCCTCTGACGTCAGCGGCAGAATTGACTCGCCCGCCGGCGCGGTATAGCTCTCCTCGAACCACCAGGGATAGAAGTGCCGCGTGTATCCGGTCTCATCTGCCCGCTGCCATTCTTCGTAAAAGAGTCCGCCTGCCCCGTTCGGCGTCGACTCAAGCACGATCTCGCCACCCGGCACCACCGCCGCCCGCAGCGACGCCAACGCTTCTTCCCCCTTCAATCCCCAACGCGCCACTTCCGAACAATGCAGATTCTGGATCGTGTATCCCCGCCCCGCATTGTCGTCTGCCGCCGTTACGATGTATTCGCTGTCGATTTCCGGAATCACGATCTGCCGGGCGCTGCAGTAAGAGCTTCGCAGCGCCAAGCACTTCCAAGGTCGCGTTCCCCGGTCTCGCTTCAACAGGTTCTCCCAGAATCGCTTTACGATCCGAAAGATCTCCTCCGCCGATTCCCGGTCATGCGCAACTTGCAGTGTTACGGTCCCCGGCTGCGTAATCGTCTGGATAAAGAAACGTGCGGCGACATAAGTCGTGATCCCAACCTGTCGCGCCTTCAGCACAATGTTGTGATTCGTGCATCTCCTCGAATACTCGCGTTGTGCCCGGTTCAGCCGGAATACCGTTCGTCTCGTCTTGGTGCGGATCCTCAGGAAGTGCTCGATCAAGATGTCTCTGCCCTTTGGAACCCAGATTTCGCTCCGTCCCTGCTCCTCGATTGTCCGCTTGTTCTTCTCCGACGGCTCATCCAGCCGATCCCCGAACTTCCTCAGCAGCCCCAGGTCCTTGATCACGTCCCCCGCCCCGACTCCCGATAACCATCAATCCCAATACCTCCGCTAACGTCCACACCTCCAAATTTTGCCGAACCGCATGCTTTCTCCCTGTGCTCCCCTGTGTACCCCGTGGTTAAGGGTTTTTGCATCCCACTGAGAACTGAGAACCGGGAACTGAGAACTGATTCCTGACCTCCGCAATCTCACATCTAACCTCTGGCCTCATTCGACCACGACCACAAACGGCGCCTGCCCCATCACCGCGTACGCCCCCATTTCCCACTCCGACCCGAACACTCTCTGATCCACTCCCTCCAGATCGTATGCGAACCCCGCTCCCAAATCCGTACCCGCATTCACCACCGGCGACGACTGGGTCGGTCGGAGGTCTGCTTCCGGCCCCGTCGCCGCCGTCACGTAGTACGTCCCGCTCCCGATACGGGACGTCCCATTAATCCAATCGACCAGTTGCGTGTTCGTCATTACGGTCGCCCCGTGAGCAATCAGCGCGTCCAGCAGGTTTCCAACCTCCGTCACCGATAACTCCCCGTTGTGCCAAAACACTCCATACGGGGCTCCCCACACCGCGCTTTTCCATATCAGCTGCGCCATCCGCGCATTCATCTGCTGTGCCGTTAAACCCTGCAAGTTCGGATTCGCTCCAAAGCTCGTAATGTTCTGGATGTTGACCCCCTTCGAGTAAACATCCTTCGTGCCCAGGTCCATGCTGAACGCGCCGCGCGCCCCCGCATAACCCGCCGCTACCGCATATCCCTGCGTGCTCAAATCCTCCTGCCCCCCCGGATACACCAGCACTCGCGTCGCCGGCAATCCGGTAAGGTGCGCATTCATCCACGTTTTCGCCGTGCTCATCTCATCCGGCTCCAGCCGGCTCTCCAGCACCTGTGCCACATACTGTCCACTTTTGATGTCCTGCCCGGCCACGTCCGCCAGCGTGATCGAATGCGCCGCCCCTTTCCCCGTCGACACCATCGCCGCCGAATACCCGCTCCGCCCGTTGATCGTAGCCGCCAGTTCCGACATCGTGTCATAAGAAGGATTCGTCAGATCCAGGCTGATGTTTTCCCCGCCCGGCCCGCCCGTGATCGTAGTAGTCAGAAGGTTTCCGGAAATCGTCATCGTAGCCGCCGTCCCCGTGCCGACATACCGGATCGCAAACACCGACGCATACCGGAACAGCGCCGTATAAGTCCCGCTCTTGATATCCTGTGCAGCCACCGGGGCCAGCGTCACCGAATCCGTTGCCGCCGTGATCGAGAGCGTCGCCGTGTATCCACCGTGCGCATTGATCGCCGTCACCAGGCTGCTCAGCGTGTTATACGACGGGTTCGTTAGGTCGAAACTCAGGTTCTCTCCGCCCGGCCCGCCCGTGACCGACGTCGTCAAAGTCGTCCCGGCAATCGTCATCGTCGCTGCGCTGCCTGTCCCCGTGTATTTGATCGTCAACGCCGCCGCCGTCTGAAAATACTGGTGCGACCAGGAATGCGAGTCCACATCCCGCCCCGCGTCAATCCACTCCTGAAACTTTGGAATCAATGCGTTCGAGCCGTCATATCCGGTCACGATCCCGATGCTGAGCTGCAACCCTCGCGCGTCGAACTGTGGCAGCAGGCTGTCCACGTATGTGCTCGAATCCACCAAACCCGGATCGTCTACCGTCAAAGTGATTCGCGCCGGATACTTCTGAAAGCTCACCGTCTGCGGCGCCGTGTAGGCCGGCACATCATGTGCTCCCGCTCCCGCCACCCCGCCCGTCGTGTCCGTCGACGTGACTACCCCCAGCCCATTTGCATAGAAATGACAGTAGTCGAAATCGACGCTCGCTCCGCTCGTGTTGTCTTCAAGCCCGTGATTGCGATTCCCATACGCCCGGCAGTTCCGCACCACAATTCCTGTCGACGATCCGTTGAACGTAAGCCCGTTGTAGTTACGGTCGGCGTCCACATCGTAGAACTTCAAGTCGGTCGCAGCCGGACTCGCATTCACATAGAAGCCATGTGGAGTGGTCCCCGCCGGAATGATCCCGTCCGAATAGACGTTCGCAATCGTGATGTGATCCGAAGCGCCGCCAATCCGCAGTCCATACGTATCGAAGTAAGTCAGCTTGAAATGCTGAACCTGTACCCAGGACTTTCCCGTGATGTACAGCAGCTGTCCGTTCGTCATCAGCATCGCCGCCACGCTGCCGTAATAAGTTGCCGGATTCCCGACGGAGTATACATACAGCGTGTTCGATAACAGAAAGAAGTCGCGCGGAGCCACGCACTCTGTTTTCGACGTTGTATGCTTCAGTCCCCAAATCCCGCCGAACGCAACATAGTTCAATCCGGCGGTTGTAACCGTCGCCTTCCAGATATTCCCCGAGTCCAAAGTCCAGGCCGAACTCGGCAGATCGAGCGCCCCCGTGATCGTTGGCGCCTCACCGGTCCCATAAGCGTCGAAAACAATCGGATTTCCCGACGTCCCACTCGATGGCACCACCAGGCTCTCTCGCCACACTTCCCCGCGCTTGAACAAGATCTGGTCCCCTGCCGCGAACGTGCTTCCATTGACCTTGGCAATCGACTTCCACGCCGTACCTTGACTAAGTCCGTCAGAAGAATCATTCCCGCCGGTAGCGTCAACATAGTAAGTGGCCGCGTGCAGTAATGTCCCCGCCAAGCACACCATCGCGACCGCGAGAATCGACTTCAAGTTCGTCATCGACCTTTTCTCCAATACCGCCCTGCAAGCAGCTCAGCAAACCTAAGCTCGTTCTTCCAGATACCCTCAACTTCTTGTCATCCTGAGCGCAACAGAATGACGAGCGCAGCGAATCATTCTGCGGAGTCGAAGGACCCCTACCTCACCAGCGCCAAGGTTCCCTTCCTTCCTCTGTGACCTGTATCCTGCAGTTTCTTTGCTGGTGTTCCTGAGAGCTCCCAATAAAAAAGGAGCGCCAAAAGCGCTCCTCTGAGAACTGAGAACCGGCAACTGCGAACTGCTAGTCCACCGTGTACTTCACCACCACATTCATGCGATGCACGCTCCCGGAAGCCGACACCGTCACATGCCCGATCTTTGTCCCCACCGCCACAGCATCCTTCCCCGCTACAAATACAGAAGAAGTGGCTCCAGCCGTGGAGCAAGCCAGGTCTGAGCTCAAAACGTTGCCTCCGCCATTCTGCAGGTTGATGGTCATGCTCCCCGCATCAATCTCGCAGTACACCTCGACGATATGAAACGCAGCCGACCGGTTCACATAAATCGACGGCACCTGCAAAGCCGTTGTCAGCAGATTGTTGGCATCGAAGAATGTGTAGGTGAACTCCTGCGGATAGTTCTTCGCGACCTCAGTGACGGTCCCCGCATTCTCCGACACCGCCAGCTTGCCATTTGAACCGAACCCAATCTTCGATTTGCCCGCGGCTGCGGTGCTCATCGCCCCGTATCCGCCTTCGGCGCTCCACGGCCCTGCGCCGGTCTGCACGATGTTCCCCGCGACATTCAGATTGCCGCTGACCGTCATGTCACTCGAGAATGTCTTCGCCCCCGCGATCGTCTCCGACCCTGTGTTGTGCACGACCGCAGAATCCGCTGCCGCTCCCGTCACCTGCGACACCGTGTAGTCTCCATTCGCCGCCACCACCGCGCCCGTCCGCCCAAACACCGAGTTCACCGCACCACCGCCCCCGCCGCTTCCGCAAGGCACTCCCGTCGATCCCACCAGCCCGCCGGATGAAATGTTCAAACAACCTGCCGCCAGCCCTGCCATCGTGACCGCGCTATCGAACTTGACCGGTGTCGCAAACTCTTTCAGGGATGCCGTCAATCTCTCTTTCCAGTTCGTCCCGTCGCCATTGTTGCCAATGTAGTGGCTGATGGAGTAACTCGACCCCAGGCTCAGCCCGACGTTGACGTTGCTGTTGGTCGAATCGATCCCGATAAAAGTGTCGTGCGAGTCATTCGGCGGCCGCGCGCTGCCGTACGCCGCGGTCTTGTCCGGCGTCGAGTCATAAAGCGTAATCAGGTGCGTCGGCCCATTGACCGCGCTATTGACGCCCAGATTCAGAACCCCTCTCAGATTGACCAGCTTCGGATCTCCCCCGGCGGTCAACCCTGCCGGCAGCCGAAAATGATCGAATGGGCCCTGCGACCCCAGGCATATCGGCCACACGTATCCCGCCGTCCCCGGCCCGTTGTGCGCGCAGTGAAAGGCAAAGATTTGCGGAAACGTCCCGCCAGCCGTCGAGATGTAGGGTACCGACGACGACATCAAATCGGTATACAGCACTGGATGATTCGAAGACGCGAGGTCACTATTAAAGGGAGCTGACAAGATCACGCCCCCAGGCCACAAGTCCAATTTCGGAGCCCAGTAACTCGACGGCGAAGCCCAATACGCCGGCACCGCGTAAGAAGAAAGCGTCGCCTGCGGATCTGTGTACGAACATACTCCCCCCGAACATGCCGACGCCTGGCTGAGCCCCGTCACCACCGCGAATGTCCCGCTGCCCACAGGCGGCACGGACAAATCCCCTGCTCCAGTCACACGCAGAAGGTCGTACGTCGTTGCCGTAGAGATGTCATACCACTTCACCGGAATTTGCACCGACCCGTTGGCCGGCTGCGCATCTCCGAAATACAGCGGGAAACTCCTGCTCCCATCGGCCCGGATTGCTACGACGTAGTAGCGGTAATTCGTGGAACCGCCGCTTACGAACTGCGGCATCTGTCCTGCCGGCCCTTCACCTCCTCGGATCGACAACGATGGATTCGTATAAGAACTCCCCCCTTGCATAATGACGCCTGCGGCCGCGTTCTGAATCGAGGGCGATCCCAGCCCCGACCCGCAGCCGCTGCCGTACTCCATGTAGACGTTTTCCATTTGCATTCCACCGTATCCGCCCGTCGCCGTCGAATACCGCACCCCGAACTGCGGATAGCCCTGGATCACCGAGTCGCTGATCCGCAGCGTGTTGCCCGACTTCCAGTCAATTCCGTTCCCGTCGCATTGCGTGCTGATATTGGCGTGGCTGATCCATCCCACCGGGGCGCGCTGTGGGTTGGCGCCAAAATCTCCGTTCCCCCAGATGACCGCGCCACAATACGTGGCATCACACTTGATCGTTCCCAGGCCGCTCGGCACATCGAGCCCGTCGATGGTGAACGCCTGATCGTCGTCAACCTTCACCCACGTCCCGAACCTTCCGCCGCTTGGATCGTAGAATCCCGAGAGGTTGATGATCCGCGTCTTCTGGGCATTGACCTCGATCATGGGCTGCGTCCCGCCAGCCACCCGCGGCCACCCCCGAAAGTTGATGAGCGTGATGTTGAGCCCGACGTTAGAGTTTGTGGAATCCCCGATGTACACGCACGGAGTCGTCGCCGAATAGCATGAGACCACGCTTCCCGGAAACTCGACCGTCTGTCCTACCGACTTGATCGTGAGCTGCCCGTAGATCGAAATGTTCCCCGACGGCGCCATGACCCGGCCTCCCGCAGTAGTCCCAGGGCGCGGCGCGAATCTCGACGCGATCGACGCCTCCGCAATCCCCGCCGAGGCCGACGTTACGCTGTACCCGGTCGCGTGCCCGTTCACAGTTGTGAACTGCAGCGTCCCCGAGTTGCCGTCTCCGGCGCACGTTCCGCCCGTGACCTTCACCGCCTCGGCTGTCCCCGTGCCCGAGATGTAGACCCAATATCCCGTCTCTGTTCCCACCACCCCTGGCGGACACGATGCCAGTGTCACCGTTTTCGCTCCCGGCGATAACAAGTCGGCCGTGGGCGTCGCCGAAAACTGAAAGTCGGTCGCATACTTCGTCTGGTAAGCCGAACCCGCGCTCGCCCCCGGCTTTGGCTTGTAGGTGTTCGACGAAGCTTCGTAAGTGATCACCTGCCCGTCCATCGGCGTAAGCGACGCCACTGTCGTCCCGCGTATGGACGCTGCGTCGCCGCTCGCGCCGCAGGCTCCCCAGGACGAGTTGCCCTTCAGGCACAGGGACCCATCTGCCGAGCCCGACCCCAACTGTCCCGTCGGAACCAGGCCATTCACCAGGTTCGCCTTGCTGGCGAGTCCCGTGTCAACGTAGTGTCGCGTCGCGGCGTGGTTGATCGCCGTCGGATCCCCAGCCAGCGTCAACGGACCCGTCATTACATCGCCCGCCTTGGCGACAAAATTTCCCGCTCCCACGTTAGCCACCGCTGTATCTACATAGGCCTTGTTCGCCGCTTCGTTCGCGTTGGCTGGCGCCGGAACGGCTGGCGCTGCCGCAAATTGTTTTGCTCCCTGGATGACTTCGGCACCAGCAAGATGCACGACCACCGAGTCTACGGCCCGATTCGCCACCGCCGCGTCCACATACTGTTTCGATACCAGCGCGTTCGCTGTGCCCGTGCCCGGCGTAGTGCGCACCGCTGCGATCGTCGCCGGAGAACTTGTCGGCACTGCCCAAAACTCAGTTCGCACCGTCCGATCGTCCAGCTGGAACACCACCGTGTAGTACGTCCCCACCGGACTCGCGCCCACGTTGGGAACCAGTTGAGTAGAGAACGCTCCCGCCGGGCCCACCGCCACGCTCTTCGAACCCGCCGCGACAGAGTTTCCTTCCGCGGTCACGAATGCCGGCCACGAAATCAGCACCGTCCCCGACGCCGGCGTCCCGTCCGCCCGGTACACCGTGTCGCTGATCGTCGTCACTCCCGGCCCCGCCGCCCAACTCGCCTGGGCCACTATCACTGCGACTGCGAAGCCCAGCATCAATGAAACGAATGCTCCGCGTGTCATCCTGAACGGAGCGGCATCTTTGAGCGGAGCGAAAAGATGCTGCGAAGTCGAAGTTGAGGCGCCTGCGCGGCGTCTGAGCCGCGTGCCGAAATCCCGAGCGATGTCGAGGGAGCCTGGACCCCTATTCCCACCACCCTCCCAAGGCCAATAAAAAAGCCGCTCCTCCGAGCGGCGCCCCTTCCGCATATCTCCTCCAAACTATGATCGCTTCGTCCGCAACTGGATCAACTCAGCGGATTCACCGCCATGCTCCCAAGCGACTGCGCCCCTTGAGAATTGAGAACTGATTCTCACTTCCGCAATTTGACTTCGGCCTTCTGCAATCCCAGATACCGCCGCACGCTCTCTACATACACGTCCGCAAAATCCGCCGACGGGCGCCGCGTCTCGATCAGCGCCATCGCCTCGTCCAGGTCCCACCCCATCGCACCCAGAACCGCAAGCGTCATCATCGGAGCGCGATGCACTCCGGCGGCGCAGTGAATGTAGAGTTTGCCGGAGTCATGATTCAGCGCTTCCTGCGCGAACTCCACTCCTCGCTCCAGCAGTTCCGGCGGCTTTGGCAGGAAATCATCATCCGTCGGATTCCACAATATCCGCGTGCCATGCGGCTCTCCCAGCGGCGTGTCGTCGAACTCGATCTGCATGTCGATCACGTGCGTGATCCCTGCTTCCGCCACCTCGGCCATGTTCTTCGCGTTCCAGATTCCGCCACCTACGGCGATCCGGTCCGTGATCCACGTCATGTCCATGCAGTGTCCTGTGGGACCCACTTCGCGTCGGAAGACTATGACTCTGATTTTACGTCACCCCCGCCATTTCCCGCCTCGCCCGGCTCATCGTCTTCGAACCCCATCCGCTCGAGCAGAATCTTCGCCAGCGTATCGGGGCTCTCATCTCCCGTCTCGCTCCCCTCCGGAAACAGGCCCACCACGTCCCATAGGAATTTCAGCGACGCGACCTGCCCGCTCTCCGTCACCGATTGCACGACGCGCATGGCCATTTCCACCGAGCTGTCCAGAATCACATTCGCGACCCGGTTCTGCACCTTCTGGATCTCTTCCCTGGACTTCGCCTTGGGGTCCGGGGGAGGTGCGGTCTTTTTCGTGCGCGTTTTCGTCTTCGCCATAACTCTTTCCAAAAATGTTGGGGCGGACATTCTGTCCGCCCCTCTCACTGCTTAGTCTCTGAAATCTCTTTTTCTACCGCTCCTATTTTCAGAATAACAAACTATAGGGGGACCTTCCGCCAACTCGTCAGCATTTATTTTCTCCCTAGTTACAGCGACTTACCCCGACTTCTCGATTTTCTGCCTCTTGACAACGATTTTGACGCCCGCTTTCCCAGGGTGTTTTATCGAGAAGTCCAAGCGTGAGTAGCACGCGAGAGAGCTCATCGATCGCTTCCGGGATGAACCGTTCCACGCTTCGAAGTGAACATCCGAGCACCCGCGCCACTTCCCGTGTACTGTAGTCTTCCAGAACATGCATCGTCACGAGTCGTTTCTGTAACAGATCGAGCCTGCTGATCGCCTGCTCCATGTCGTGCACGAAGATAACCACGTCTTCGAAGTTTCTCATCGAGTACGACGAGAGCCGCGAACGGAAACACTCTCGCCCCAGCAGCGAAGGCAACCTCCCGATCTCCACCGACGCCCGCGCATACCGTTTCAGAAGTGCTACCGTACGTTGCCGATAGAACCACACGTCAATCTCCGGATCCTTCCGCCACGGAGCTTGTGCACTGGCCATCAACCACACATGCGCCGCCGTCATGCCCGGACCTCCATTTCCGCCACACCCCGCAAGCAGTCAATCCGCACTGAATTCGGCCCCTTCCGCTCTGGCACGCCATCCTCGTGGTGTGCACGCATCAACGCCGCCAGCCGCGCGCGGCAACTGCTGCAATAAACTCCGCTCACCCCCTTCTGCCGCACCCACAACCCCCCACACCTCTCGCAATATTTCAGTTCCAACGAGATTTGCTCATGCCGATTCATCGAGTTGAAATTCATAAGCGCCCTCAGCGAAAAATTGGACTTTCATTGGCAATCCCCTGATGGACGTTCGTGTTCTGCAATTCAGGCCGCTTTTTCGTCCGCGCCCCGATATTGCCGCAAAAAGCAAAGAGCCCTGGCGCCGATCGCTCGGCCCAGGGCTCGTTTCTCTTACGATGACCTGTCGTTTGTATGTAATTCCCAGAATGTGTGGAGCGGGCATTCTTGCCCGCCCCGGCATGTGCTATTCCGGAGCTGGCGTGCTACCCGTCTCCAGCTGCCGGAAGTAACCCTCCTCGTAGCCGGATTTCAGAACCCTGCCATTCTGCACCACCACGCTTAACCGTCCGGTGAAGTGCAAGGTACGGAGAAGCCGCTCCATGGCGGCCGATAACATCTCAGCCGACCGCACTTTGCGGCGAAACTCCCCGAAGTTCTTCTCTTCGCTGTCGTAGGATTGAACTGCGATCATGACTTACGCCTTTCTTGCGGATGAGTTATATGATCCCGCGATCCTATAGCTGTATCCTCACCAAGTCAAGGATTCTATTTCCTTGTGGATGTTACAGTTGTGTAAATAATAGCATTTTGATATAAAGCCGTGGTATACTCCGCCCATGAAATTTCGGACTCTGCAGGACAATCTCCGCAAAACCCTGTGGGAGCGCATTGAAGAAGGGGATCTCACCGGCCTCCGGCTGGCGGAGCAGACCGGCTTCAAGCAAGCCCACATCTCCAACTTCCTCAACCGCAAGCGCGGACTGAGCCTGGAGGGCATGGACAAGGTCCTGTCCGTGCAACACCTGTCGGTGCTCGACTTGCTCGACCCCACCGAAATCAACAAGCGCGCTTCCATCGTTCCGCCCAGCGAGGACGAATTTGACGGCATCGTGGTCGCCGAACCGCAGATTGCCGCTCAGGAACCGCTCATCATGAGCATGCACGTGAAGGAAGTCCTCAAATTCAAGAAGACGTTCCTGCGCCGCCTGAAAGAAGCGATGGAAGGCGACCGCGAGGGTTGGGAACGCTTCGTCATCATCAAGGTGGACGCCCGCGAGGGCATGAGCATGTACCCGCGCATGCTGCCAGGCGCCACCCTCTTGATCGACCGCCATTACAACTCGCTGGTTCCTTATCGCAAGGGCGAGTACAACATGTACGCCGTGCGCAAGGACGATTCCTGCACCATCAAGTATGTGGAAACCGCCGGCAACAACCTGATTCTGCGCCCCCACAATCAGGCCTATCCCGTCGAGGTTCTGCCCATGGAGGAAGGCAAGAAGCCCGGCGACTACCTTGTCGGCCGCGTTTGCTATGTAGGGATTGAAACGTAAGTGAAGACAATTGCGGAGGTCAGAGGTCAGATTGCATCTGACCTCTGACCTCTACTTCGCGTTCTTCAGTAACTCGCTCAGCGCCCGCAGGTCTTCCGGCGCCGCGTCCCCAATCACGAAATAGCGCAGGCCATCGCGCACAAAAGTTTCGAGATGGAACGACCGCGCCTCTATCTCCGCGCTGCGGGCAAAGTCGGAGGGCACCACCCGCTCCTGGAAAATGAACACGGAGATCTGATGCTTGCGCACGCGAAAGATCAATTCCGCGCCCGGCGACTGCTGCAGGTAGCTCACGCGTCCGCCCACCAGCTCGAACGATGTTCCCTGCAATTCCGGCAGGCTGAACGTGAACGGAATCTTCCCCTCAAACCACGGCTTCACGGTGTGGCGATCGGTGGAGACGACATCGACTGGCGAAGCGCTTGCCAGGACAGAAACGTGCAAATCCACCAGTTCGCCAACAAGCTGGCTGTTCCGCACACGCCGCGTGTTATGTTGGAGCAGTCCGGCCCCGGCGAGAAGCAGCAGCACCACCAGGGGAGCGGCGAACGCCGGCCACCAACGCCACGAGAGACGGCGACCGTCGCCTTTGGAAATCTGCCGGCGGATGCGCTCGCGCAGGGCAGGATCTGCCACGAACCGCTGCCCCGCGGCATGCATCGCGCGCTTCCACTGCACGCGGCGCAGGCTCTCGGCGGCGCACTCCGGACACTCGCGCAGGTGGCGGTCGAGATCCTGCATCTCGCCCGACGCCAGTTCCCCGTCGAGATACGCATCGAGTTTCCCGATCCAGGGTTCGTGGATCATCGTGTGTTCCCGCCTTGCTTTTGCCGGACCAACTCGCGCAGAGCCCGCCTCGCCCTCGACAGCCGCGACATCACGGTGCCGATGGGGATCGCCAGCGCAGCCGCGATTTCCTGATACGACATTTCTTCGACCTCACACAACAGCAGCGCTTCGCGGTACGGCAACGGCAACTCCTCGATGGCTTCCTGCAAGATTCGTTCGCTGGCGCGATCGATCAGGATCGTCTCCGGCGTTTCCGTTTCCACAGGGAGGGCGGGATCCTCGTCCGGCGAATCGATGGGGACAGTCGTCGCCTTCATTCCCGTACGAGAATTGAGAAACGTGTTTCGCAAAATGCGAAACATCCAGGCGCGAAAATTCGTGCCCGGCTCGAACGATGCAAACCCCTTGAGCGCCTTGGCATAAGTTTCCTGCACCAGGTCTTCGGCTTCATCGCGGTTCCGAGAAAGCCAGTGCGCGAAGTTATACAAGCGATCAAACAGGGGCATCGCCAGCTGTTCAAACGATGCCGCCGATAAGCGCTCCTCCGCCACGCACACTAGGGTAAACCACCGAACCGGAATTTTATTCCCGGACACGGAAAACATTGTTTTTCTGGAATAAATCCGCCCGGGCCGGGTTCTGCATAGCAAGCGGACAGTCGCTGGCTACGGGACCAGGGCGATGTTGGGCAACCCCGGCGACTCTCCGCTGACTGATTTCAATCTGGAGGACTTACGACGATGCCAGCCAAAGACAAGATTCAGCACGATCACAACCAGGACGGCATTGACCGCCGCGGATTTCTCCGCTGCATGGCCTGGGCCGGAACCGGCGCCCTCTGCGTCATGCAGGGTGGAGTTCTGAAAAGCTATGCCCTCGGCCGTGGCGGCGACATGGGCAAGATTCACAAAGGAGAGCTGGCATTCGTTCAGATCAGCGACAGCCACATGGGCTTCGACAAGCCCGCCAACACTGACGTCATCGGCACCTTCAAGGCGGCGATCGACAAGATCAACGCGCTTCCTGTAGCGCCCGAATTCATCCTGCACACGGGCGACATCAGCCATCTCGCCAAGCCCGCGGAGTTCGACAATGTCGAGCAGATCCTGAAGTCGGCGAAGACCTCGGAAATCTTCTACGTTCCCGGCGAGCACGACTTCGTGGGCGACGACGGCAAGGGGTATCTCGAACGCTTCGGCAAGGGTAGCAAAGGATCGGGCTGGTACAGCTTCGACAAGAAGGGCGTGCACTTCATCGGACTGGTGAACGTGGCCAACCTGAAAGCGGGCGGCCTCGGTTCGCTCGGATCCGATCAACTCGAGTGGCTGGAAGACGATGTCAAGCACCTGAAGTCGAGCACGCCCATCGTAGTCTTCGCTCACATTCCGCTCTGGACGATCTATCCCGACTGGGGCTGGGGCACCGACGACAGCGCACAGGCGCTCGGGTACCTGAAACGTTTCGGCGCCGTGACCGTGCTCAATGGCCACATCCACCAGACCATGCAGAAGGTGGAAGGCAACGTCACCTTCCACACCGCTTGTTCGACCGCGTTCCCGCAACCCAAGCCCGGCGCAGCGCCGTCGCCCGGGCCAATGAAGGTGCCCGCCGAGCAGTTGCGCAGTCTGCTGGGCGTGACTGACGTCCATTTCAAAAAAGGGCAACACGCGCTGGCCATCACCGACTCAACCCTGGGGTAAATGCAGTACGCGGTACTCAAATTTCAAGAAATAGAAAGGAAAGAAGTCATGTCACGTTGGGGAATTCTCGCTGTAATTCTTGCTGTTGTTACGATTGCGTTTCCGGCCTTGACGAAAGCTGCCGGCGAACCAGCCACCGCGGAAATCAAGATTGACAACTTCAGCTTTGCTCCGCAAACTGTCACCGTCGCCACCGGGACCAAGGTCACCTGGACCAATCAGGACGATATCCCGCACACCGTCGTCAGCGACGACAAAACCACCTTCAAGTCTCAGGCGCTCGACACCGACGACAAATTCAGCGTCACGTTCTCGAAGCCGGGAACTTACACCTACTTCTGCTCCATTCACCCCAAGATGACCGCCAAGATCGTGGTGCAGTAGGCGATTATGAATCCGTGGAGCCTTCATACTGCATTGTTCGCTAAACACGCGCAGCACGTCGTCCTGATTCACTTTCCGATCGCGCTGTTTCTGGTTGGTGTGGCGTTAGATTTCGTGGCGACCTGGAGCGGACGTAAGGATCTCGCATCTTCGGCTTACCTCAGTCTGACCATCGCGGCGTTCTCGGCGATTCCCGCCGTGGCGACGGGATTGCTGGCCTGGCAATGGGAACTGGAGGGGCGTCGGATCAGAGGGATCCTGCTCTTCCACCTCATTGCGGGGTGTGTGTCCCTTCTTCTGATGTTCGCCGTCTGGAGGATTCACCGGAGCGGGCGGCGGGCACAGGCCGTGAGGCTTCCCGCGTACCGATGGCCGCTCGAACTGCTGGCCGTGTTCATCGTCGGCCTGACGGGCCATCTTGGGGGATTCCTCAGCGGCGTCAATCACCCCTAGTATGGCGCACACATTCCTGTCCGCGCCCGCCGGCAGCGGTACGCTGCGATTCCCTGGGGGCGGGCGGAATACTCGCCCTCACAATTTTGCTGGAACCCGACTCACCATCCCTGCGTACTTACGTCTGACTGCCTGGGGTATTCGTGTGTCTCCAGGCCGGAGGCGTATACCATGCGTACGATGATCCTCGCCCTATGCTCCGTCGCCCTGCTGTTGACCGCCGCGCAGGCCGACGACTGGTCCAAAACCTATGATGTCAGCGCAATGCCCCAACTGCGGGTCGACACTTCCGATGCTGAAATTCGCCTCGACACCTGGGATCAGAACAAGATCGAGGCGCGCGTGACCACCGAGCGCTACAAGATCGGGGAAGGCGGCGTCAAGATTATCGAGCACCAGACAGGCAATGCGGTGGAGATCGAGGTTCGTCTTCCCAATCATCACTTTTCCGTCGATTGGGGACAGCGCCGTGTGTCGATTGAGATCCACATGCCGCGCGAAGGGAAAGTGAACCTGCGAACTGGCGACGGCCGCATTTCCGCCAACCACCTCAAGGGTGAAATGGATTTCTACTCGGGCGACGGCCGCGTGGAAGCCGAGGATGTGGACGGCAACTTGCGCGCACGCACCGGCGACGGCTCGATGCGGATAGCCGGGCGCTTCGATTCGCTTGACGTCAGTTCCGGAGACGGCAGAGTCTCGGTAACGGCTCGTCCGGGTTCCCGTGTTCAGCAAGCGTGGGAGGTTCGCACCTCCGATGGCAGCGTCGATCTTGAAGTGCCGGCCGACCTTGCCGCCGATCTCGACCTTCACACCGGCGACGGGCACATCAGCCTGAACCTGCCGGTGACGGTCCAGGGCAAGCTTGATCGCCAGGACATTCACGGCAAACTGAATGGCGGCGGAAACCGGCTCGTCGTCCACACCGGCGACGGCTCGATTACGGTAGATAAGTCCTGACCCAAAATGTTAGGGTCGGTGGTTCGCTAAATTCTCTTCGAGGTCCAAATGCTTCTGAGGAACTTTGCGATTCTTTCGGCAACACTGACCCTTATTTTTGTCCTGGCTGCGCCGGCCCAGAACGCGTCTCCGGATCAGTTCGTCCTGGATCTCTCGGCCATGGATAAATCCGTCGATCCGTGCGTGGATTTCTACGCTTACTCCTGCGGCGGCTGGATGAAGGCCAACCCCATCCCCCCGGACCAGTCGAGTTGGGGCACATACGGCAAGTTGCAGGACGAAAACCTGGCGCAGCTGCGTACCATTCTGGAAGAGGCTGCGAAAGCCAACGCCGGCAAGGGTTCTACAACGCAAAAGATCGGCGATTACTACGCCGGCTGCATGGACGAAGCGGCGATCGACAAGCTTGGCGCCAGGCCGCTGACGCCGGAACTGGATCGCATCGCGAAGCTGAAGTCGAAGCAGGACATTGCGGATTACCTGGCCACGAGTCAGTTCCCTACGCCGATCTTTGGCTCCGGGCCGCTTTTCTCTTTCCGCTCCACTCAAGATGCGAAGAACTCCGCGGAAGTGATCGCCGAGGCCGATCAGGGCGGACTCAGCCTGCCGGACCGGGACTACTACCTCAAGGACGACGATAAATCGAAAGACTTGCGCAAGGCTTACGTTGCACACGTGCAGAAGATCTTTGAGATGCTTGGCGACAAGCCGGAGCAGGCGGCCAGCGAAGCAGGCACGGTGCTGCGCATCGAAACCGAACTGGCGAAGAGCCATATGACCCGCGTCGATCGGCGCGACCCACAGAAGCTCTATCACCGCCTGAGCGTGGCCGAACTGGCCAAGCTTTCGCCGTTGTTCGATTGGAGCGAGTATCTGAAGAAGAGCGGGCTGGGTGCGGTTCAATCCCTCAATGTGGCTGTGCCCGAGTACTTCCGCGTCATGAGCGCGACTCTCGACCAGGAAAACCTGGGGGACTGGAAAACGTATCTGCGCTGGCATGCGTCGCACAATGCTGCGACGTACCTGTCATCGGCGTTTGACAAGGAGAATTTCAATTTTTACGGAAAGACGTTGCGCGGGCAGGAAGAACTGCCTCCGCGCTGGAAACGTTGCACCAACGATGTAGACAGCGACATCGGCGAGGCTCTGGGCAAGGCGTACGTGGATCGCTATTTCAGCCCGGAAGCCAAGCTGGCCGCAGTCAAGATGGTGAAAGAGATTGAGCGCTCCATGCGGGACGAGATCCAGGCGCTGCCATGGATGGGGGCGGCCACCAAGCAGCAGGCTCTGACCAAGCTCGATTCCATCGCTAACAAAGTCGGGTATCCGAATCGTTGGCGGGACTACAGCGCGCTTGAAATCGTACGCGGCGACGAGATGGGCAATGCTCAGAGGACCGCATGGTTCGAATTCAGGCGACAGCTCGCTAAGGTCGGCCAGCCAGTGGACAAGACGGAATGGACGATGACGCCTCCGACTGTCAATGCCTATTACGATCCGCAGAAGAATGACATCAATTTCCCTGCGGGAATTTTGCAGCCGCCTCTGTTCAGCGCGAAATCCGATGCCGCGCCAAACTACGGCAACACCGGCGGCACGATGGGACACGAATTAACGCATGCCTTCGACGACGAAGGCAGCCAGTTCGATGCACAGGGGAACTTGCGCAATTGGTGGACGGAAGCTGACCGCAAGGCCTTCGATGAGCGCGCGAAGTGCGTCGTGGATCAGTATTCCGGCTACACGATCATTGACGACATCAAGATCAACGGCAAGCTGACCAACGGTGAAGACATCGCCGACTTGGGCGGTACTCTGCTGGCGTATCTGGCGTGGAAGGAAGATACGAAAGACCAGAAACTCGATCCTGTCGATGGACTGACGCCGGAGCAGCGCTTCTTCATCGGCTACGGGCAAAGCTGGTGCACCAACGAGCGTGACGAATTCAAGCGTCTGCGGGCCACGGTCGATCCGCACTCTCCGGAGAAATATCGCGCCAATGGCGTGGTGTCGAACATGCCGGAGTTTCGCGAAGCGTTCCACTGCAAGGCGGGCCAGCCGATGGTGAGAGAGAACGTGTGCCGAATATGGTGAGTCCAGTGGGGGGACGGACACTCATGTCCGTTCCACAAACGATCATCCCCGTTCGAAGGCGTGCTTCTCTTCCAGTTCTTGCAGGGCTTTCGCCGCTTCTGATTCGAATCGCTCGCTCTGGCCGATCAGCGAGGGCAGGGCGGTCGCGTAGCGGCGGGCCATCGTGAACAGGCCCTTCTGCATGAGGCCGGCCGCGACTTCTGCGAGATGATCGGTCGTCGTCTGAACGTAGAGGGCTTCGGTCGCGTCCCCAAGCCAGACGTCCCCGCCGACGAGCCTGGTCTGCCAGTACACCTTGCGCTCGATCAGGCGGGCGACGTCTTCGTCGCTGGCCTTGCCGAACCTCCACTGGTTGCGTTTGAAGTCGTAGTGGCGGCTGGAAAAAGGAAGCGGGACGAGTTTGGCCGACTTTACAAATTCGATCTGCTTGCGGTCGAAGTCTTTACGAAGCGCGTTGATGACGGGACCTTCGACGTCTCTCGGCTCAAGCGACGGCAGGACCTCGCGCAGCGTCGCCGACAGATTCACCGACACCAGTGCATGCAGATACGCCGAGTTCGCCAGCTTGATCTCGGCGTGAAGGACGTAAAAATCCGCGCCGGACGTGGACGGGCGGAAGGGCCAGTCGAGTTTGAAGGAAAGCGGGAGTCCGCTCTGGGTGACGTAGACGGTCCTCGAATCCGGAGTATTCATGATTCTTGCGAATCGATATTTTACCGTGCGCGGGCCAGCTCCAGAATATTCCAGAAAGCCGACGCCAGTAGCAAACCGCTGGCCGCGGCCATGACCAGAGGTCCGCGCCGGGTTTCCATTAGGTCGGCGAACACTCCGGCAACGAAGACAAAGAGAAACGTCAAAGCCGCAAGTGCGAAGCCGTCGCCGGGGAATCCGGAAGACGCCAAGCCCAGAACTAGCAACAGCCCAGCGATCCCAAGCGGCGCGCCGTTGGAAAAATAACGGGCTCGTTTCCACGAAGCAAAAGCGGCGAGCGCTGTCGGCAACCCCAGCATCAGCGGCGGACTGCCTCGGAATATCGTTTCCGCGCTGTGCCGGTACGACACCGCTACAAGCAGCGAACGCGGATCGAAGTCGAGCCAGCGCGCATGCATCATCGCCTGCCAGAAGAGTCCAATGTTGAAAAAGTAAGACGACAGCAAGAGAACAATGGCCACCACGCCAGCCGCTCCCCAGATCACCAGGACTGCGCCCTTCCGTACGGGCGCAACCCAGAGCATCAGCAACAAGGCGACGATCACAAGCACTGTGAGCGAGAACTGATTGCCTACCGTGAGCGCAATCGACAATCCCAGCAGCAGGATCCTCCGCCAGTTCCAGAGCACGACTTCGCGCGGTGCATAGAGCGTGTGCGCGACGGCGATGGCTGTCCAAATAGCGCCGAACGCTCCCCACACTCCGCCCATTTCGCCGAGATTATGCGCGCCCGCAACGTTCAGAATCATGGCCGGCGAGAAACAATAGAGCATGAGGACGATGTAACCGCCGGCGTCGCCAAACAGGCGCCGGGCCACGTACCACAACGATCCTCCCAGCATGACGCCGAAGAACAGATACGGCGCGGCCGCGAGCAGATACCAAAACGAAAGGTTGGGCGTCCACAAAGCGGGGCGGAAAAGCATCGGCGCGGCGGCCGTGAGGTAATAGAGAGGCGAGCGATCTTCATCGAATCCATCGCGCGCCCGCAGGTGGCCGGATCGCGCCGCCGAGGGCAGGCCAGTCGCGGCTTCTGCGCGCAGGGATTCGGGCGTCCCGGCAACCGGCCCACCTTTCCACTGCTGCAGGCCATACGCGACACGCAAGGCCTGGTCGGAGTCGATGCCCGGGCTATGGAGCGCCTGCACGCGCACCAGCCACACGCACTCAAGCACGTAGACGAGGAGCAGTCCGGCGGCCAGAAACTGGGGCCTGCCGATCGCACGAGATTGCAAAAATCGCAGCATCAAGGGGACCGAGTGTTTTACCATGTCGCCGACACTCATGGATACGAACACACCGCCGTCTGTTCCCTCCGATGCTCCAGGCTCCGAAAAGAGCAATCTCTTGCCGCCAGCCTCCGTGGCGGCGCCACTAGCTTCGCCGCAGCGCGAAAACCCGCTGCTGGCGGTCTTCGTCGGCCCAAACGGGATGTACCCCGGCACGCGTTGGCTGATCTACCTGCTGATGGGTGGAATCATTCTGGGAATCCTCGGCAGCGTCGCGCACGCTCTCCGTCCGCACGGCCCTCCTGTCTGGTGGGGCCTCGTGTCTCAGGTCGTCGTTGTGCTGTCGGCCATTCTTCCCGCCTTTGTGATGGCCCTTATCGAAGGCCGGCCCTTTGGCGACTTTGGCCTGCCTCGACGGACCGCGTTCCGCCGCAACTTCTGGGTCGGGACCTTGTGGGGGTTCGCGTGGTTGACAGTTCTGATGCTGGCGCTGCGAATTGCCGGTGTCTTTTCGTTCGGCAGGCTCGCCCTCAACGGCGCGAGCATCCTGAAATTCGGTTTCTACTACGTCGTCTACTTTCTGCTGACCGGCTTTTTCGAAGAATTCATGGTGCGCGGCTATTCGCAGTGGGTGCTGGCCAAGGGGATGCACTTCTGGCCGGCCGCGGCGTTGCTGTCCGCCGGATTCGGCGCACTGCATGGCGGTAATCCCGGCGAGAGCAAAATTGGCCTGGTGGCTGCGGGACTGATCGGCTTCTTCTTCTGCCTCACCCTGCGCCGCACCGGAGACCTGTGGTGGGCCGTCGGCTTTCACATGTCGTGGGACTGGGGCGAAAGCTACCTGTATTCGGTTCCCGACAGCGGCGGAATGTTACCGGGTCACCTGCTCAACTCTTCTTTCCATGGGCCAGAGTGGCTTACAGGCGGGTCCGTTGGCCCTGAAGGCAGCCTGCTCGTCTTTGCGGTGATCGTCGCGATGTGGGTGCTGTTTGACCGGATGTATCCCAACGCAAAGCATTCGGACTAGCGCTTTCGTGCCCTGGGGCGGGCAGGAATGCCCGCCCCACACCGTCCGTGCCCTACCACGAGTAGTGCACGGTGTACGTGATCACCTGCTCGCCGTCAGGAGTAACGGTTACGGGGAACTCGATCGTCTGCGCGTCGCGCTTCTTAAACTGGTGCGATTGCTCCGTGAGCTGCCAGTTTGTCCAGCGGTAAAGGTGCTCCACTACACGGATGTTGGCAGACTCCTTCTTGTGGTTACGCACGCGGATTTCAAACGTTTCGTCCATCCAGTTTTTGTTTGAGTCCACGCGGTAGTTGGTGCGCTTGCGCTCGCCGACGATATCGAACGCGTTGCCGGTATAGACGCGGATCATCTCGTCTTTGGGAGTGTGGTCGATGGTGTTCTCGCCGACGAACTGCAGGCTGCCGTCGGAGTCGCGGCGGTAGAAGCGGAGGCGCCCCTTGGGCAGAGCGATACCGAGATGGTTGGTGTCGGAATTTTTGAACTCCTGCATGACCCAGACTTTCTTGTTCATCGCCGTGCCGTAGCCGGGATCATTGCGGATCTGGTCGGAGTTGTAATAGCCGTACTGGTCGAACTGCGCGCCATCATAGACATAGAGGCGCTGTGACAAAATGCCGTTGGTGCGCACGAACTCGACCTGCTTGGTCTCGTTGTCGCGCAACGTGGCCGGGCGCTCGAGCGTGTAGAGATGGAATTCGTCGAATGACTTTTCGCGCACGACAGGCGCGGCGGCATCCTGCGCCATAGCTTTCGCCTCAGCCGCGTACATACGGCCTGCCACCACGCCCTGCGACAGTTTGCTGACATCGCCCGCCAGCAGTTTGATGCGGGCGTTCTCGAAGGTCTTGCCGCTGGTGTTGCGCATGGTGATCCAACCGACAAGGTCGAGCGAATTCATGCCGGAATTCCGCGGGCCGTCGCTGACGACGAGGTTGTAGTCCGACTGCCAGGTCATGCCGCCGCTGACGTAGGAAATCTCGGCCGTGCTCTTTCCTGCCTGCGTGGTCGAGAGATCCCAGCTCAAGGTGGGCTTGAGGATCGTGTCGGTGCCGAGGGACGGAAACAGCGGCTGGCCCGGCAGCCCGAAGCGCATCACGCCGTCAACTTCGATAATGGGCTGGCCACTATTGGCCTGCGGATAACCGTAATTCTGTCCATAGTAGGCGCTTGGTGAAACGTATCCGCTGCGGATGATCTTGCCGTGGATGATTTCCGTCTTCTCGCCGTGCTGCAACTGGAAATCAATGAACTTGCCTTCGAACATCGACAACAGCAGTTCCTGGGAAACGGGATCGTTGCGGTAACTCTGCTCGAGAATCTGCAGCGGACGTCCGGTCAGGTCACGCAGGATGACGGAGTCCGGCTCGAGGTGCGCAGTCATACCTGAAAAGTTCACATGGTTCACGCCAGCTTTCAGATCGAGCGGCAGATGTTCGCGCGCAACGAAGAAATTTTGGTTGTAGATGGTGAGTGCGGGCGAGTTGGATGTGTCAATGGCGACGGGCTGCGTGTCGTCCGGAGCGCTGGCATTGGGTGTAACTCCGATGAGCGAGAGACTGAAGAGCGCGAGAAAGAGTTTGTACATGGTTGTTTTCCCCATATGTTCCTTGGAGCGGCGGGCGCTTTGCCCGTCTATGCCCGGCGTCGGGGGAACGCCTGGACTCCTTGTCTGACGCGGTGTGTGGCGTCTGATTAGAGAACGTCGATTGAGTGGAAACTTGCACTAGCAAGAAACCGCAACCGCGGAGGACACAGATGGGCACGGAGGTAATGCAGGGTAACTTGGGCCATCTCGGAAGGACCCGACTAAGTTCACCAAGGAGGCACGGAGCACGGCTGTTTGTCCATCTCCGTGCCTCCCGGGTGAGCGAGTGGGGGTCCTACCGTCTCACCGCAGAAGCAAATTGCACGGCACTCAGCTTTACGAGGTCGGCAAGCTTCTCCGCCGGAAGCCGTCCTGAGAGCTTCTTCCCACTCGGATGATCCTGCGTGCTCGTGAACCCCAGCGCCTTGAGCTGCTCGAGAACGGCTGCCGAAGTGTCTGTCAGCCAGACTTCGATTTCGACGTTGCCGTCCCGAACCAGCTTGCAATCCGCCGCCGATTTTTTCCAGCAATCGTAGGCATCGAGGAGCGGCTGGCTCAGCTTCGATTCGAGCATGGCGCGCTCGGTTGTGGGCTTGACTTCGGTACGGGGAGCCGGCTCTGCACCCTGCGCTTGCAGTGGAATGCCGTTCACCACCGCTGCTTGTGAGCCTGGCGGTGGAGGTGGGGGCGCTGGAATCCTGCTGGGAGCAATGAGCTGGCCACCAACAACGCCTCCGATGCTGCCTCCGGCAACACCTCCCGGAACCCCGCCCATAACACCTGAGCGAGTCACAACCCGTGCTTTTCCAGTGGATCCCAAATAGGCGAACGATTGCAGTTGAGAGAAGTTCCTGCCGTTCAGTGCCAAGCCCGCGACCTGCTCAGTGTTGATTAATCCCTCATAACTCATCCCTTCCGGCAATTCCACTGGCACTTCGACGCGCACCGGTTGGCCGTCCTTGGTGACGGTGCGTTCTTCGACGGCGACGAACGACGTGAACTGTGTCATCAGGCGATAGTCGAGTCCGAGCTGGGTGATCTCTTTCTGAACTGGCGGTTTGACGTTGCCCTGCTGCAGTCCTGCCCAGTCCTGTGACATCAGGCTGTCAATCTTCTGCCGCGCCCAGAAGCTCGCGAGAACGCTGTGCTTGTTCGCGGTGCTGCTCAGGGTCACCGGAACTTCGCGGACAAAATCTTCGCCCGCGCGCTTGCCGCGAACGCGGATCGTGCCGTTGATCGCGGCGGTGTAGCGCCCGCTGATAACGAGCGGCTTGCCGCTGAATAAATCGGGTACGCGCTGGGGATAGACATCCGTGACCGGCAGCCCGTTCCAGTCGATGGAAACATCGGTCAAGAGCGGAGAGCGCAAGTGTTGGTAGAGCCGCTGCGAGGCGGAATCGGCGTTGTCGGCGAGCGTCACGATTTCCGACGCACCCCGTCCCTCTCGCGCCATTCCTTCGATCAGGAAACGATTCACCGAATTTCCGATGCCAAAGGCGAACACGCGGGCGTTCTTGTGCCTCCGGATCTCGCCCAGGATCTCCATGTCGTTGCCCACCTCGCCGTCAGTGAGGAAGCAGACGATGCGCATGTGATCCTGGGTATCGGAAGGATCGAGCGATGCGCGGATCGCCTTCATCATTTCCGTGCCGCCGTTCCCGCTGGCCCCGTTTAAGACGGCCTTGGCCTTGCGGATATTTGCAGCCGTGGGGAACGCCGGCTGTGGGAACAGAATCTGCGTGTCGCCGGAGAACGTGATCAGGTTGAACGTATCGCCGGGGTAAAGCTCGTCTAGCGCGCGGCTGATCAACTCCTTCGCTTTCTCAATCGGAAACCCCATCATCGAGCCCGAAGTGTCGAGCACGAACACGAGTTCTTTCGGAGTGATGTCGGACTCGGGCACGCGTGCCGGAGGTTGCAGGATGAGGGTGAAGTATCCGCCGGGGCCAAGTTTGCTGCCGGCGGGGACAGCCTGCGCCAAGACCGCGTCGCCGATCTGCTCGCCAGCCACGTCGTATTTCAGTATGAAGTCTTTGTTGGGAATTTCGGCAGCGTTCTTGAGTCTTACCGTCGCCGTACTCGCGCCCGTGCGCTCGAAATCGATCTCGTGGGATGACGACTGCACTTGCTGCAGCGGAACTCCGGCTTCGATCGCGACGGCGATGGAAATGTCGTGTCCCGCGCGGACTCCCGGAGGCGCGATGTGCGGAGTAACTTTGGAGGCGTCGGGTACTTTGTCTGTGTCCGGAGCCCAGCCCGTGCCCTGCTTGCCGGTCGCTGTGTCGCCGGGAATGTAGCGCGGGCCGACCACCATCGGGAAGATGAACTGATAAGACCCGTCGGAGTATTCCAGATTCTGGAGATAACTGATCGTTACTACCACCTGCTCGCCCGGCATGATGTTAGCCACGGCCTGGGTAAAGATGTTCGGGCGCTCCTGGTCGAGCAGCGCTGCGACGTGTCCCGCCTGCTTCGCTTTTTCATAGATGGCGCGCGCTTCCTCGCGCTTCTTGATCTTGCCGCGGATGGTGCGGTTGCCGACCTGGATCGTCATGTCGTCAACCGCGGCGTTCTCGGGCAACGGGAACGTGTAGATGGCCTCGATCTTCTCCGTGGCAGCATTGGCGAAGGTTTGCGTCACCGTGACACGGGCAAGGAATCCGGCGATCGTGGCCTGCACGTCGGTGTGCTTCAACGGGCAGTTGCCTTTCAGAACTCCGTCTTTGGCAAGGATTTGCAGCTGCCCGGATGTTTCTCCGGTGGTGGCAGCGGCGGTGACGGTGGAGAGAAGGTGAAAAGCAAGAACGGCAGCGAGCAGACCTGGGACGACGACCCAGAAAGGGCCCCGAACGTGGCGCGGCATAAGTTGCCTCCCGAGCACTCGATTGGAACTTATCAACTTCACAAAACGTTGCCCGTAAGTTGAAAAATTGTTTATTGGTGGGCGCGTGCATCGTCTTAGCGTTGCTGTTGCCGACGCAAATCTCCGCGTGCCAGTTGCATCCCTACCCTTAATAGACAATTTGGTCCGAGCACTTGTTCCCGGACTGACGCTAATCATGGAATGGTCGGGAGGGGCGGGTTTGTTACGGGCGGGAAGAGAATTGTTTTCTGAACTGTAGGTCTGTCAATCCATTCCGCTACGTTTTGAGTCCGACTGAAGGGAAATCCGAGTTCCACCCGCGGAGAACGCGGACATGACGGCGTGATAAAATGTGTTCATGGCGAACACACGAAGTGCGACTCTCAGTGTACGGCTCAAACCGGAAACCAAGAAGCAGCTGGCGCGGCTGGCGAAGGCGTCGGGACGGAGTTCGAATTTTCTGATTGCCGACGCCGTGGAAGCTTACGTTGCCGATCAGGAGAACCTTTCTGCTGAGCTTCGGCAGGCGGATCGCCAGGTGAAAGCAGGGCACTACATCAAACACGAGGACATGAAGGCGTGGTTGCTTTCATGGGGGACCGACCACGAGTTGCCTCCTCCCAAGTGCGCTTGCGGGAAAACGCATGACGACGAGGCGCTGTGCCGCTAGAGATTGTCTGGTCGCCACTGGCACGAATGCGTCTGCGAGAGATTCGCGCTTACGTGGCTCAGGACAAACCCGAGGCTGCGGAACGACTCGCCATGCGGATTGTTGCCGTGGTCGAGGCGTTGAGGAACCACCCGCATTTAGGCCGGGTTGGTGCCGAACCAGGAATCAGGGAGTTGGTGATTGGAGGCACTCCGTATATCGTGCTGTACCGCGTGGAGCGTGAGCGGGTGGTGATCAGCACCGTGTGGCATGGGAAGCAGCGGAGAGAAGGCTAAGCGCTAGTCCACATAGATAGGAATCGGTGGACTTGTTCGGCAGGCACGGTTCGACCTGCATCGGCATCACGCAGACCTTCGTCGATCGCGGCGAGGGTTTGCTCGTCTTCGTCATCGACGGTGGGACTGGGATGATTGAGGTCGAGTTTTTTCGACTTCGCCATGGGGCGATGGTAGCACGGATTTCTGGGGTCACCGAATCCGCTGATGGTAGAAAACGGCAGGCTCCTCCGTATCGGCGATCCATTCAGTCTGTATCCTTCTGTCGATAATCGGCCAATTCTTCACTCGAAGATACGGTACTTTACGAAACAGCGCGGGGTCGAACCTCACAGCAGGTGCAGGATGTAGGATTCCGACGATTTCCGCTTGGATATGGGAAATCGATACCAAGAGAATGGCTGAGATGCTTTGGCGTCGCGGTACGATGCGACTGCGGGACTTATCGAGCCGGAAAAATACGGCCCTTGATAAGTCCGTTGTCATCGCTGTTCGCCCGCTCGTGTCCCCGATGGGGGAGATCATAGGATCTGACAACAGAAGATTTTCGGCTGGAAGGCGATCCATTAGCAAGTGAGCGAAGGCATGTGAGCTTGTGATTGCAAGCACGCGCGGGTAAGGCCAATTAGCGAGTTGGGCGGCCTTCGAACCAGCCGCAGCATCGAGTGTCGCAGTGATCAGGCCAAAGGCTCCGCCTCCCTGAGTGTCAATGTGGTCAGGCAAATGGGATCTGCGCGAAACTGAACACGATTCCAGAGAAGTGACCTCGACCAAGAACTTACCCCTTTGGTCTGGTTCACAGCAAAAGTCCGGTCCCCCACTACTTGGGTCTTCGAAGATGTCGGGTCGGGCTTTGGCAGACCACAACAGAGCAAATACCACTGCTTCCGCCTCGGCCGCTCTCACATCGGCCTTGAGACGTCTTTTGAAATTCTCCAAGTGAAGATCGCAGTGATTTCTCGCCAGAAAGATCCAGTAGGAGTCGACAACTTCGTCGATCGGCACTCCACGGAAAATGCTTGCCCTTGCACTCACACTCTCAACCTACAATCAGATATCCAAATTCTTCACATCGAGCGCGTTATCTTCGATGAACTTGCGGCGCGCTTCGACGTCTTCGCCCATGAGCGTACTGAAGATGGTTTCCGTCTCGGCCAGGTCTTCCAGCTTGACCGAGAGCAGCGTGCGGCGCTCGGGATCCATGGTGGTTTCCCAGAGCTGCTCGGCGGTCATCTCGCCCAGACCTTTGTAGCGCTGCACCGTGTATTCTTTCTTGCCTTCGTTGAGCACGTAGTCGAAGAGTTCGCGGGCGGTGTTCTTCTCGACAGTCTCGGGCTCTTTCAGCGCGCGCTTGGCTGGGACTTTGCCGGTTTTCTTCTGCGCTTTCTCGGCTTCGGCGAGTTCGGCGTCGCTCAATTCCTCCCCTTCGCCGTTCTTGCCGTTGCTCGAGCCCTTGACCACTGTTTCGACCACGAACGGCGGCTCAAGGTACTCAGAGATCTGCTTGTACTTCGAGATCAGCTGGCGGCCCTCCGGCGCCGAAGCCAGTTCCCAGTTGATGACGTGCTCGGCACCCTGCGAGTTGACGAATTTCACTTCCCACAGGTTGTGCTCCTCGTCGAAGGCGGACTCAACGCTCTTGAGGCTTAACTCTTTGAGCAGGCGCTTGAGTTCTTTTTCGAGCTTCTCGATTTTCTTCGGCGGCGTCTTCTTGTCGCCTTCGAAATCGGCGCGCTTGGCCAAGTCGAGTTTCGGCAGCAGTTCAGTGATCTTCTCCTCGCGCAGGCGCTTGTTGAGTTTGTCGAAGAAGCCCAGGTATTCGTTGAGCACGGTGATGAATTTCGTGAGAGCAGCGCCTTCCAGCTTGGCCGCTCCTTCGCCGTAGCGGACGACCAGTCCCTCGGACGCGCGCTTCACCATCACTTTCACGAACTCGTGCTCGTTCTTGATGTACTGGTGCGACTTGCCCTTCTTGATGCCGAACAGCGGCGGCTGCGCGATGTACACGTTGTTGCGCTTGATCAGATCCTGCATGTGGCGGAAGAAAAACGTCAGCAGCAGGGTGCGAATGTGCGAGCCGTCGACGTCGGCGTCGGTCATCAGGATGACTTTCGCGTAGCGCAGCTTGGCGGGATCGAAGTCTTCTTTCGAAATGCCGGTGCCGAGCGCGGTGATCATGGCGCGAATTTCTTCGTGCGCCAGCATCTTGTCGTAACGGGCCTTCTCGACGTTGAGGATTTTCCCCTTCAGCGGCAGGATCGCCTGGAAGCGGCGGTCGCGGCCCTGTTTGGCTGTGCCGCCGGCGCTCTCGCCCTCGACCAGAAACAGTTCGCAGCGGTTGGGATCGCGTTCGGAGCAGTCGGCCAGCTTGCCGGGCAGTCCGCCGCCATCCAGAGCGCCTTTACGGCGCGTCAGGTCGCGGGCCTTGCGCGCAGCTTCGCGAGCGCGAGCGGCGTCGATCGCCTTGTTGATGATCTTGCGCGCGACGGTCGTATTCTGCTCAAAGAACGCACCCAGGCGCTCATTGATGAACGCCTGCACGATGCCTGCGATATCGGAATTCAGTTTGCCCTTGGTCTGACCTTCGAACTGGGGCTGCGGCAGCTTCACGCTGATCACCGCCACCAGGCCTTCGCGGACGTCGTCGCCAGACAGATTTTCTTTCACGTCCTTGAACAGCCCCATCTGCTGCCCGGCATAGTTGATGGTGCGCGTGAGCGCCATGCGGAAGCCGGAAAGATGCGAGCCGCCGTCGACGGTGTTGATGTTGTTGGCGAAGCTGAAAAGCGTTTCCGAATAGCCATCGTTGTACTGGAGGCCGATCTCCATGGTGACACCACTGCGCTCGGCTTCCATGTAGATGGGCTTGTCATGCAGCACCGACTTGCCGCGATTCAGGTGCTTGATGAACTCGGCGATGCCACCGTTGTACTTGAACTCGACCCGCTTGGGCTCGCCGGATTTCGAGTCGGTCTGGCGCTCGTCGGTGAGCGTGATCGTAAGACCCTTGTTCAGGAACGCGAGTTCGCGCAGGCGCTGCGAAAGCGTGTCGAAGTTGTATTCGAGGACGGTGAAGATCTCCCGATCGGGCAGGAAATGAACTTTGGTCCCAGTCTTGATTTTCGCAGCGCCGGTCTTTTTCAGCTTGCTGGTGGGCTCGCCTTTCGAATAGGTCTGCTCCCAAGTGGCGCCGTCGCGCCAGATTTCGAGTTCCAGTTCGTGGCTGAGCGCGTTCACGCAGCTCACGCCCACGCCGTGTAGTCCGCCGGAAACTTTGTAGGAAGAAGTGTCGAACTTGCCGCCCGCGTGCAGCTTGGTCATCACGACTTGAGCAGCGGGAACCTTCTCGCCGTCAATGTCCATGTTGTCGACGGGAATGCCGCGCCCGTTGTCGACCACGGTGATCGAGTTGTCGAGATGAATGGTGACTTCGATCTTGTCGGCGTATCCGGCGAGCGCCTCGTCGACCGAATTATCGACGACTTCATACACCAGGTGATGCAGGCCAAGCTCGCCCGTCGAGCCGATGTACATCGCAGGGCGCTTGCGCACGGCTTCCATGCCGCCGAGGACTTTGATCGACTCGGCGGTGTAGTCAGCGTTACCGTTTTTGTTTTTGTCGTTGATGGGGGTATGCAGTTCTTTCGTGGCCATTTCACTCCATGAAAAAAGCCGGGCCGAGCGCTCCGGCTGGGGGACCGCTTCCGCGACGCTCAGGCGACCTCAAACTATTGAAATTTCTGCTAGTTAAGGGCTGCCAGAGATATTGCTATTTTAGCACAAAGCGGGCATGTTTCCGAGGCCGGATAGCACCTTTAAGACATGTCTTTTGTTGCGATTAGAGGGGTGCTTTCGGAGTTAATTGCGAGTTCGCGCGAAAGGGTCGCGACTCGTCTCTGCGAGCTAGTTTTTTCTCGCGGCGGCGGGCGAAAAACCGAGGCGTTCGATGAGTTCGTCGATGGCTTCCGCGCTGTCGGCAATGAAGGTGAACGAGACGATTTTGCTTTTCGCGAGCATGATGAGCGTCGACTGGCGCATGGTGAGTTTGTCGTTGAGAGCCTTCGAGAAGTCGACGCGGATCAGAGTTCGAGAATCGATCTGCGTTTCTGATGGGTCGCCTTCGGCTTTGAAGCCCTTCGATGTGGTGAGTTCGGTGAGCGGGCCAAGGTAGTCTTCGGCTTTTTTTAGGCCAGGATACGATGCCGCGTTTTCGGCGGCGATCACGACGGCGGAATTGATGGTGTCTGCGGTGGCCTCGGGCGGGTGCTCGAAGACCGCAAGAAGAACCTCGCCCTTGGACGCGTCGGTGCCTTCCTGCATTTCTTTGGTGCGCTCGACCCATCCGTAGGGAGTGCGGTAGCGGAAGCCGAATGTGGAGTTGCGGTAGGTGGGCTCGGCTGAAGCCGGCGAGTTGGGCGCAGACTGTGGCGTTCGCTTTTGCCGCGTGTGCGCACCCAAGCCAAGCAACAGGAAAACAACCAGCAATACAATGCGCGGACTCATCCAGGGACAGTCTACATGTGAGGAAGCAACCGGCACTGAAGCAACCAACGATCGGCGATCGGATTTTTGGCCGCGCAGCGGCGCAAGAATACAGCCCACGGCGTGAGCCGTGGGAGAAATGGACCATCAACACGAGCCCTGAAGGGGCGAAAGAAACAGCCCCGGATCAAAGCGGACGCTCTTGTCAAATGTGCCAAGCTTAATTCTTTCGCCCCGATGGGGGTTTTACCTCTGGGGTGAAACAACCCACGGCTTGCGCCGTGGGCTGGGTTCTTGCGCCGCTACGCGGCTTGGGATCACGATGAGAAGCACCGTACAATCGCAGTAGCTATACATTTCACACATGGAACTTTCGCTCTCTCCTGTCGAAATCCGCGTGCTCGGCTCGCTCGTCGAAAAAGACATCACGACGCCCGAGTACTATCCGCTGTCGCTGAATGCGCTGGTCAATGCGTGCAATCAGAAGTCGAATCGCGAGCCGGTGATGCAACTTGATGAGGGCGCTGTGCGAGATGCGTTGAGCGCGCTGCAGGAGCGGCGGATGGCGGGCCCGGCCAGTGGCGCCGACAGTCGCGTCAGCAAGTACGAGCATCGGTTGCAGGAAGTGTTCAACTTTACGCGTCCGGAGATTGCGGTGGTGTGCGTGCTCTTGCTACGCGGTCCGCAGACGCCGGGCGAGCTGCGCGGCCGGACCGAGCGTATGTTTCGCTTTGAATCGCTCGACGACGTGCAGTCGGCCCTGCAGAAGTTAGGACAGCGCGAGCCGTCGTTGGTCAAGGTGCTGCCGCGTCAACCGGGGACGAAGGAGTCACGCTGGGCGCAGCTGTTCGGCGGGGATGTGGCGGTAGGGGAGCCTTCGCCTGCGGAGAGCGTGGCGGCGTCCGTGAATTCAGCCGATACGGAGCGCATCGCGCAACTGGAAGAAGAAGTGGCGACGCTGCGGCGTGAGATGGGGGAACTGAAGGACCAGCTGGAGAGGTTTAGGAAGCAGTTTGAGTAGGTGGTTGCGATGATGATCTTTCGTCGACTTACAGTTGTCCTGCTTTTTGTCGTGTGCGCAGTAGCTCTCGCGACAGCCGATAGCAAACCCGATCGATTGAAGCCCTTTTTGCGAATCTATATCGGGACTGCTGACGAAGAAACCAAATCGACAGAATACTCAGCTGCATTCGTTGATTTGAGAGGGGACGGAACGAAGGAAGCTCTTGTGTATCTCTCGTCTGACGGATGGTGCGGGACTGGCGGTTGCACCTTGTTGATCTTGGCTCAGGGAGGTGGCTCCTACAGGGTAGTGGCGAAAATCCCAGCGGTGCGACTTCCAATCTGGGTCCTTCCCTCGAAATCAAATGGATGGTGCGATATCGGAGTCGTGGGGCGAAACAGTGCCAATGAAGCTCTATACGAAGCGATCCTGTCCTTTGATGGCAAATCCTATTCGAACGTGTCGAAGTCGGAGAGTCGTGCGTTGCATCGCAAGGTCGAGGGAAAGGTCGTCATGTCAGCAAAGGCGAAGGCGCGACCTCTCTACCACTAGCCTGCTTAGTTTCTTGTGTGGTCCGAAGCAATGGGGGACTCCTCGCGTCGTTCCGCAGTACGTCGGGGCTGTAGGGGTCCTTCGACTCGCCGTCGCGTGCGCTCCGGCTTCGCTCAGGATGACAGAAGTGAGGAGTTCGTCACACGAGGAACTCGTCAGACTAAGGACTCAACAGCTCAAGTGCCTGTCCACTGGGTTTCCATCGTGATTTCGATTGCCGTCTCGCGCAGATTCACGCAGCAGTAGGCGCGGTCATAGTCGGTTTCGCGTCCCAGAGCCAATCACTCACGCTTGTGTCTGGCGTCACGGGGAAGACCGCGTTCTTTCGAGACACTATTTCTCTCAGGGTGCCGCTCATCGCAGTTACATTTCCTGCCGGGTTGAACGGTCCCTCAATGAGGCGACCACGCGATGACGAGACAGCCCTTCTATCCGTTTAAATCCGAACGATCCAAATCCGAGTACCTTGCCTACTACACGGAAAGGGTCAAGGCGTGGCCGGTCGCGTGCGAGACCATGATGCTCGACACTCCTTCCGGGACGACTTTGGTCCGCGCCAGCGGCCGCGTCGCGGATCCTCCGCTGGTTCTGCTGCCCGGCGCGCGGGCGACTTCGCTGATGTGGAGCGACTGTGTCGCGGCACTGTCGGCCCACCACCGTGTCTATGTCCTGGACATACTGGGTGACGCCGGGCTCAGCGTAAGTCGTCGCGACAAGCTGAAGCCGGACGATCTCGCTCGTTGGCTGGACGAGGTCTTCGCGGTGCTGGTTCCGGAAGGGCAGCTCAGTCTGATGGGCATATCGTTAGGGGGCTTGCTCGCCGGCCAGTATGCAGTCCGCTTTCCCGGCCGGCTCCGGAACGTGGTGCTGGTGGCTCCGGGCGGCTTCGTGCTCCCATTTTCATTCGGCTTCTTCGTCCGAATGACGCTCCTGTGCATACCTGTACCGGGCATGGGCGGAGGACCTTTCCGTCGAATGATCCACTGGTTGTTTCTCGACACGGAACGAGGCGACGACGCCTGCCGGGCGCGACTCGCAGAGACCATCACCGACCTGAAAATGTCCTGGCGCCACTTTGCCCTGCCCGCCCCGGATTGGCCCACCACTCTCGATGACAAGGGGTGGCAAGACTTTGGGGTGCCCTGCCTGTTCCTGGTTGGGGAGAACGAGAAAATCTATTCCGCCAAAGCGGCGGTCGCGAGACTCCAGCGGGTCGCTCCTCATGTCAAGACAGAGATCATTCCCGGCGCCGGACACGACCTCGTTCTGGCGCAACCCGCTCTCGTAGCCAACAAGGTGCTTGAGTTCCTGGCTAAACGAGAAGGGGTACCAGGGCCCGTCGTGCAGGAAGTGTAGAGGTCGCGTTGACTGACTCTTATAGCGCTCTCTCGTGCGTGTAGCCCGCATGAGATGGGGGAAATAAAGGATCAGCTGGAGTGGTTTCGGAAGCAGTTTGAGTAGGCCTTGGCAGACGACCACTATCTACCCAGCAGTTTGTGTAATGGGGATATTTTGGCCAACTATCCTCGCCGCCGTGTTTTAGAGATAATTCTCTTACGATGACCGACAAAAGCGTGTGCTGGACGGCACGAGGAATCATCGCACTGAACTGGCTGGCGATTGCGTTAGTATTTACCCTTTCGGGCGTTACGAGGAGCCATGCGCTAATCATCTTCGCCGTATTCCGGGTTTGCGCGATGCTTTGTATAGGCTACCTTGTCTACGAGTTCAGCCTAGTTTTACGGAATCGTAGTACGGCCGGGGCAATGATCGCTGATAGCTCGCTGGTACTGTCGATGTTTCTCTTCTGGTTTATCGTCCGCGCAGCTACGTTCTGAACGTGCCAAGCGAGCCGACTGTTGTTAACAGCCGAATTCGCTCACTGACTAGCTCTCACAGCACTCTCTCGTGCGTGTACCCTCCCGCTCCCAAGGCTGAAATGATTTCGGCGATGTGATCGGGGCCGCGGGTTTCCATCGTGATCTCGATCGCTGTCTCGCCCAGGTTCACGCCGTGGTAAGCGCGGTCGTAGTCGGTCTCGACGATGTTGGCGCGATGCTGCGTCAGAATCCCGGTGAGGCGGTGGAGCGCGCCGGGGAAATCGCCAAGATGCACGCGCAGGCGGACGAGGCGTCCGTCTTTGACGAGGCCGCGCTCAATGATGCGCGAGAGCAGCGTGACGTCGATGTTGCCGCCGCAGACGAGTACGGCTACTTTTTTCTCGATCAATGACAGCTTGCGGTTGACCAGCGCGGCAATCGCCGCCGCGCCAGCGCCTTCGGCTAAAGTTTTCTCGCGTTCCAGCAGCAACAGAATTGCATTGGCGATTTCTTCTTCTTCGACGGTCACGATGTCATCGACATACTTCTGAACCAGTGGCAGCGTGCGCTCTCCGGCACGGCGGACGGCGATGCCGTCGGCGATGGTGCTGGCCGCATTCACGGTTACCGGCTTGCCTTCGGCCACGGCTACCTTCATCGAAGGCAGACGCGACGGCTGCACGCCGAACACCTGAATCTTCGAATTCGATTCCTTGACCGCACAGGCGATGCCCCCGATCAGGCCGCCCCCGCCAATGGGTACGATCACCGCTTCTACGTCCGGAACCTGCTGCATGATTTCCAGCCCGATTGTTCCCTGGCCTGCGATCACTGTCTCGTCATCGAACGGATGCACGAAGGTGATGGAGCCTTCCTTGCTGCGTCGGAGGGCCTCTTCGCAGGCTTCGTCGTAGTTGGCGCCGTGCAGGATCACGTCGGCGCCATAGCCGCGGGTCGACGAAACCTTGATGAGGGGCGTGCTCAGCGGCATGACGATCTGGGCGCGGATTCCCAGCTTTCCCGCGTGATAGGCGACACCCTGTGCGTGGTTTCCGGCTGAGGCGGCAATGACACCGCGGCCACGCTCCTCGGGGCTGAGCGACAACAATTTGTTGAGCGCGCCGCGTTCTTTGAAAGCTCCAGTGCGCTGCAGGTTGTCGAGCTTCAGATAGACGTGGTTGGCCGTGGACTGGGAAAAATGTTCAGAGCGGGCGCAGGGAGAGAGGTAGATAGAATCGCGAATCCGGCGTAGTGCTGCCTGGATGTCGGGGAGAGTGACCATTACTTATTTTACAGGCAAGCCGGGAAAGGCCAATATACAGCCGCGAGCCTCGGGCTACGAACTCCGAACAACCACTCACCTCTATGTTGCTCGAAGCTCGCGGCTCGTAGCTCGAAGCTTATATTGATATTCGCAGCCTTAGCTACTTGGGGAGTAACCAAGGGCCAATCCCGGCCCTGCCCAGGTCCCAGCCGGTAATGGCCCTTGGGCCGCCCTTCCCTACGCCCTTCGAAACCTAGGCAGGCGGCGAAAAGCCCGCCAGAATGGGCATTCAAAGGAGTTCCATCCCCAGAACTCATGACTGACAAATTTGCTACGACCTACGCCCCGATACCGATCATTCCCCGAAAGAATACGGCGCGCGTCGCCTTGTTTGACCTGCCCGAGCCCAACGCCAGCCTCCTGACTGACTGCTTTCGCCAATTTGGAATGGAGGCGATGCCGGTCCCGAACACCCAACAACAGCGCCTGCACCGCGAGAAGTTTGACGCCTGTGTGCTTTCGCTCTCCGAATCGGTGGGTGGCACCATTGAACTGGCGAGAAACTCGGCGTCCAACAGCCGCATTGTGATTTACGGGGTCGGCGGCACCGCGCAGGACGCTTTGCGCTACTCGAAATTCTGCATCAACGCCATCTTCCATGAACCGCTAGAACGGTCGGCGGTTCTCAAGCTGGTGCGCTCAACCCGGCCCCTGGTCCTGCACGAGTTCCGTCGCTATGTGCGGGTGCCGGTGATGACGAGTGTCTCGGTGGTGGCCGCGGATGGTTCCCGCTTAAGCGTCACGAGCCAGGACATCAGCACCGGCGGCATGTCGCTCAAAGGGACGGCCCACCTGGAACCGGGGCAGATGGTCGAAGTGTCGTTCGCCCTGCTCACCTTGCCGCGAATTCACGTCCGCGGCTACGTCACCTGGAAGAAGCCGAACAAGACCATCGGACTGCGCTTCGACGCCAATGATGAGCGGCGGCGCCGCCTGAAAGACTGGATCGGCGGATATCTGGAAGGATAGGGTGGGTCTCAGTTCTCAGGAATTGGAGGCTATGCTCTCAGCTCGCGTGACGAACCTTATGAGCTTCTCCTGACGCCCGCCACCTGAGACACCTCTTTCCCTACTAGAATGTCGTCGTGAGTTCTGCCCCTACTGTCGCACCGCCATCCGAAGCCTTATCCGATGAGCGTAGGTTCTCGTTGTGGGAACGGATCCAGCTTTGGCTCATCTGCAGGGCAGCGTATCTGGCAATCGGGCTCATCGGACCGACCTTGCGTTACTCAATCTCCTGGGAAGAAGCGCCTGCATCGCCTGATGCGATCTTCGAAAAACCGGTGATCTACTCGTTCTGGCACCGTGCCGTGTTCCCGGCCACGTGGATGTGGAGGAAGCAGAAGATCGCGGTAATGGTCAGCCGCAGCTTTGACGGCGAATACATCGCGCGCATCATCGAGCGCTTCGGCTTTGGGGCGGTGCGCGGATCGAGCAGCCGTGGCGGCGCAGCGGCATTGCTGGGCCTGAGGAGTGTGCTGGAGCAGGGGGAGTCTGTGGCCTTTACGATTGACGGACCGCGCGGGCCGAAATACGTTGCCAAGCCCGGCCCAGTGCGGCTTTCCAAAATGACCGGCCTGCCGATGGGGGCCTTCTACGTGGCCTTGAGCGATGCCTGGGTGCTCAACACCTGGGATCAATTCATGATTCCAAAGCCGTTCTCGCGGGCGCTGGTTCGCCTGAGCCGAAAGGCGGCCGTTCCTGCAAACGCTGACGATGCGCAAATGTCCGACTATCACGCGCAATTGCAGGCGGCACTGGAACGGGTGACGAAGTTCGCGGAAGAGAACGTCGCGCGCGTCGGAACGCAGGAATTCCCCATTCACAAATAAGAATCGTCCCGCAGGAGAACCGATGGCCAATACCGATCCGGTCCGGGTTGTATTCGAAGGAAGCCAACCGATTTTGCGCGTGGAGAACATGAAGGTCGCGCTCGCCTTCTATGTTGGCAGGCTCGGTTTTGAGAATGTCGCCTGGGGTAATGACGACTTCACCAGCGTTGCGCGCGATCGAGCGGTAATCTATCTGTGCCGCGGCGGCCAGGGGCGCGGCGGGGCATGGGTGTGGATCGGCGTGGAGGACGTCAGGAAACTCCATGAAGAGTTACGAGCGCATGGGGTGACAGTCCGGCTTGAACCGACGAACTATCCGTGGGCTTTGGAGATGCAGATCGAAGATCCGGACGGGAACGTGCTTCGACTGGGATCGGAGCCGGACTAACTGCGGATTGACTTCCGTTCAATCCGGCGAGTAGATTTGCAGAACCGTTTTTTCGCTCTTTCCAAAATTGGGTTCGCGCGAATTCGCCCGCCGCAGACGTGGCGTGACGAATGGGAAGCGGGTGCAAGTCCCGCGCTGCCGCGCAACTGTAAGCGAGGACATGGCGGTCGTTCACTGGACTGATCTTCACGAGGAGGATCTCCGGGAAGGACGCCGCAGAAGTTGAGTTCCGAGAACTCTTACTCGCAAGCCAGGAGACCGGCGCGAACCGTCCCCAGAAACCCCTTTCGCGTGAAAAGGAGGATGGTATGGTCCGGTCCCAGGTTTTTCTCTCCACGATCTTTCTGCTGCTGTTGGTGCCGGTCGCTTTGGCCGGCGAGCTTCGCGTCAAAGTTGTCGATCCCCATGCGGCTGCCGTCTCCGGAGCGCAAGTGTCGCTTTTTCGCGCAGGGGAGTCTGAGCCGCTGCAGGTGCGCACGAGTTCCGGCGAAGGGGTGGCGATCTTCAGCGTTCAAGCGACGGGCGCGCTGCAAGTGGAAGTTCTCGCGCCCGGATTTGCCGTGGGCCGCGCCGAGGTGGAAGCCGCGTCGACAACAGCCACGGTTGCGCTGCAGGTCGCTCCAGCTTCCGAGACTGTAGTGGTCACCGCAACGCGCACTCCCGCCCCGGAGCAGGACACCGCCAGCAGCGTCTCACTCCTGACGGGCGAGGAGATCACAAACACGCAGCCCGGGTCTTTTGGGGATGCGTTGCGATTCGTTCCCGGGGCGGTCGTTAACGTAGGTGGACAGCGGGGCGGATTGGGATCGCTGTTCGTGCGCGGGGGCGACTCACGCTACAACAAAGTCCTGATCGACGGCGTACCCGTGAATGAACCCGGCGGCACATTTGACTTCGGCACTGTCCCTCTTGCCGAAGCTGATCGTGTGGAATTTCAACGTGGATCGCAGAGCACGCTGTATGGCTCCGACGCCATGACCAGCGTCGTGCAAGTCTTCACGCGTACCGGGACGACTGCAGTCCCCGAACTCCGCTTCGGGGCCGATGGCGGCAACTTCGGCACCGCGCATGGATTCGCGTCTCTGGCCGGGGCGCGCTCGCGCTTTGACTACAACGCCTTCGCCGATCAATTCCAGACCAACGGGCAAGGTCCGAACGCGAACTACGGCAACGCACTGCAGGGCGGGAATGTCGGCGTGCAGATCAGTCCGACGGTGTTGCTTCGGGTCACGGCGCGGCATTCGAACCGACGAACCGGTGTTCCGGGAGAGTGGAACTTCAACGGGCAGCCATTGCTGGGACCCGATCTCGACCAGCGCGCGCGGTCCGACAATTTCCTGAGCAGCGCGCAGTTGCTGATCTCGGGTCCGTCGCGCTGGCAGCATCGGCTGACCAGCTACGAGTACAACACGCGGCGACTGAATGAGGACGATGAGAGCGAACGGGGATGTGACTCCAACGAGGGCATTTTTTTTGACTGCCCGTTCCTGACCACAGCGCACATCAACCGCGCCGGCGTTAACTACCAGGGAGACTACATCCCGCGCAGTTGGGCACAAACCACGGTCGGCTACGAATTCGAAGACGAAAATGGGAGTTTCTTCACACATTCCAAATCCTTCGACCCCGACTTCGATTTCACGCAGAGCATCGCCGGGTTACGAGTGAACCACGCGGCATTTCTGCAGCAGCGTGTCGCATGGAAGCGATTGTCGGCGATCGCGGGCGTTCGTTACGTGCATAACGAAACCTTCGGCGACAAAGCTGTCCCGAGAGTTGCTCTGACGCTTCTTGCGCTGAAAGGTGGGAGTTTGTTCTCCGGCACGCGGCTGCGGTTTTCCTACGCTACTGGAATCAAAGAGCCGCGCTTTGAGGAATCCTTCCCGAACGATGCGTTTACAAAACCCAACCCTGACCTGAAAGCAGAGCAAAACCGCTCGTTTGAAGCGGGATTCGAACAAGGCTTGCTGGCAGGCAAATTCTCGCTCAGCGTCATTTACTTCAACAACCTGTTTCGCCGTCAGATCGACTTCAGTTGCTGCGACGATCAGTTCCGCGGGCAGTACGTAAACGTCAACAGCTCGATGGCGCACGGGGCGGAAGTACAGGCCGCCGGACGGCTCACTTCGCGGCTTTCGTTGACTACCGCATACGCCTACACGTCCACGGAAATCCTGGAAGCGCCCCTCTGCACGCCGGACAATTTTTGCGATCCGGCCCTGGCCGCTGGGAATCCGTTGCGGCGTCGTCCCAAGCACCTGGGGAGCCTTCGAGTCAGCTATCTTGGGTCTCGCTGGGGCGCAAACCTGGGCGGGAGCTTCGTCGGACGGAGGCCTGACTCCGATTTCTTCGGCTTCGGAATCACTCATGCCGCCGGGTATGCGCGCGTCGATCTGGGCGGATGGTATGCCATTCACTCGCGCATTACGGCCTACGCGAACGTCGAGAACGCGCTCAACGATCACTGCAACGAGGTGGTGGGGTATCCGGCGCTGTCAGCCAACTTCCGGGCGGGGGTGAGGTTCAGAATCGGCGGAGAATGATGACGGAGGCTTAGCGGCGGCTGCCGGCGGTTTCTTTCGTCTCGACTTCAGGGCGAAGTTCGTCGTCGGTGGCGGGTATGCGGGGCGGAGCGCACTTGCCACCTCCGTTATAGCGATTGCGCACAGCCCAAAGCTTCTCGACTTCTTCTTCGCCCAAGGGCTGCTCTCGGCCCAGCAGATGAGCGACGAGCGCGATATGGGCGAAGTGCTCGACCGTCTCCATCTTCATGTAGGCGTTTTCAAGCGTGGGACCGTAGGTCACTACGCCGTGGTTGGCCATGAGGAGGGCATCGTGATCCGGAATGAGAGGCTTCAGTGCTTCGGCCAGTTCGGGGGTGCCGGGTGTGCCGTAGCGAGCCAGGGGAATCTCACCTAGTCCAACCACGACTTCGCACACCAGCGGGCGGTTGAGGTCCATGCCGGAGGCGGCAAAGCCTGTCGCCGTCGGCGGATGAGCGTGGACGATTCCGTGCACATCGGGACGCATGCGGTAGATCAGCAGATGCATTCCGATCTCGCTGGAAACATTGCGTTTACCCACGAGACGATGGCCGTCGTTGTCAACGATGACCATGTCGGAAGGCTTCATCCGGCCCTTGCTCATGTAGGTAGGAGTGACGAGAAGACGGTTCTCATCGAGGCGGACAGATAGATTCCCGTCCGTCGCGGCGACGAAGCCGTTGCCGTGCAGCAGACGCCCAAACTCGACGATTGCAAGACGATGTTGTCGCTCGCTCGCCATTGCCTCCCCAAGCCCCGCCGTCATGGTATCGCAGGTTCAGAAAACCTTACAACCAAATCCGGCGGCAAAATCGTTAATTTCGTAGGGTAATGCCGCCGTTTCGGTTCGGCAGCACCAATCTGCCCTCTCGCCACCCACCCATCCTCGGAAGATCGCCGAACCCTATAATCTCCCGGTGCTGGTTTCCGAGTTTTACTATGACTTAGCGGCGGAACGGATCGCCCAGGAACCGCTGGCGGATCGGGCCGGGGCGCGTCTGTTGCATCTGGACCGTCAGGCTGGGAATTGGCGGGACCGTTCTTTCCGCGATTTCCCCGATTTGCTGCGGCCGGATGACCTGCTGGTCGTGAACAATACGCGGGTCTTTCCCGCTCGCCTTTACGGTCATCGGAGCGGGCAACGTGCTCATCCAGTCAGTCCGCACAATCGGGCCGCCAAGGAATTCCTGCACGGACAAGTCGAGGTGTTGCTCACGCGCCAGGTGCCGGGTGAGTTGAACGAGTGGGAGTGCCTGGTTCGGCCGGGCCGGAAGATTGGGGTCGGCGAGAGGCTTCATTTCGGTGATCCGGTCGCGCTTGAGGCAGAAGTTGTTGCACGCGGTAACTTTGGCGAACGTCGCATCCGGTTCGATCCGGCTCCAGACTTCTTTGCCCTGGTAGATCGAGTCGGCCATGTGCCCCTGCCGCCTTACATCGACCGCGAAGACCGGGCCGAAGACCGCGATCGTTACCAGACGGTTTACGCCCGGTCGCGAGGCTCGGTGGCGGCTCCGACCGCGGGGCTGCACTTCACTCCGGAAATCCTCGAACGCATTCGGGTACGCGGAATTGAAATTGCCGAGATCACTCTGCATGTGGGCCTGGGAACGTTTCAGCCGGTGCGGGTCGATAGGGTCGAAGACCACAAGCTGCATCGCGAGTGGTATGAGATTTCCGCTGCAGCGGCTGAGAAGATCAACTTGGCGAAGCGGGACCGGCGGCGCGTGATTGCTGTCGGTACCACGACCGTGCGCACTTTGGAATTTGCATCGCTCCGAACAGGTGAAGATTGTGTTGCGGCCGGGAGCGGCGAGGCCGACCTGTTTATCTATCCGGGATTTGGGTTCCGCGTTGTTGACGCTCTGCTGACCAACTTTCACCTTCCCCAATCCACGCTGCTGATGCTGGTGTGCGCGCTTGGCGGGAAGGATCTTGTCATGAAGACGTACCAGCATGCGGTAGATTCAGGCTATCGATTCTATTCGTACGGAGATTGCATGTTGGTGGAGTGACCCTCATCGTCCACACTACTGGGCAGAGGCATGCGGCGGACAAGAGTGTCCGCCCCACACGATTCGCAGGCACTCGTCCGATATACTGATCGTTTTGATTCCTATGCGCGTAACAATTGGTGAACTCGTGCAGCGGCTGCGGACATTCCCGTCACGGTCGTTTGATACGACTGAGGAGATCCGCCAGTTCCTCGCAGAAATGCCGGTCGAGGCCGGCAGCCTGACGCCTTACCTGACTTGGGATCGCCAGCATTACACTCGCAACCTGATCGACAAGACGGAGTTATACGAACTGATTGCGATCTGCTGGGAATCGGGACAGGCGAGTTCGGTACACAATCATCGAGATCAGAATTGCTGGATGGCGGCGCCGGTCGGCAAGCTGGTGGTCGAGAACTTCCGGGTCGTATTTCAGGATGTTGAGGCAGGAAGCAGCCACCTGGAAGCATCCAACTCTGTGGAATTGACGGCGGAGAATCCGTGCGCGGTCGATCCCCGGGAACCAGTGCACCGGGTGGTGAATGCGCGGGAGGCCAATCAGCGTGCCGTGTCCTTGCACGTGTATTCGCGGCCGTTCGATACCTGCGTCGTCTATTCGCCCAAGCAGGGTACCTGCGGCGTGATCCGGCTTCACTACAATACGATGATCGGAAAAACAGTACCCAGTACCTAGTAGCCGGTACCCGGACCTTCGACAACCGGCTACCGGGTACTGAATTCAAGGAGGAATCGTGAGGAGATTGTTCGGCGTCTTGGCGGTGGTCACTGCGCTGTCGATCGTATCGTGGGCGCAGCTTCCCGGAGAAATTCCCCAGACCGCTCCCAAGTATCCTCGCGCCGAGCTGTTTGGCGGCTACGTGTATGGCATGACTGACTTGTTCAATTCCGGGCATGTGGCGCGCCCGCAAGGCTGGAATGTTTCCGTGGGCCTGAACGCCGCCAGCCATCTCGGGTTTGTCTTTGAAGCCAACGGGCTGTACGGTACGTCGAGGATTCCAAGGACGGTTCCGACGCCGTTTCCGGAGTGCAACGGTCCCGACACACCCTCATTCTGCCCAGCTGGTTCCGGCCCAACTTTCAATGTCGATACGAAAAACTACAACTATCTATTCGGAATCCAGATTCCGTTCCGAAGATCGCCTCGGTTTACACCCTTTGCAGAGGCCTTGTTCGGTCACTCGGGCGTGCGTGGCGAAGCGATGGCAATCGACGGAACAAGGGTAGCCGAGGTCAGTGGTGGGTTGGGCCTGATCGGCGGCGGGGGTGTGGACTACAACATCAGCCCGCGCTTTGCGCTGCGCTTTAAGGCGGACTACTTTCAAACACGCGTCTTCCGGCTGAAGCAGGACAACGCGCAGTTTTCTGTTGGCCTTGTCATCCGCACGGTGAAGAAGAAGAAGAAGACGCTGGAAGATGTAGATCAGCCGCAGCCGTAGAACCGCTCACAGCCCACGGCTGACGGTTCATGGCGAACGCGTTACGGGTGTCCGAACCGCGGCGGCTGCCAGTCGGCCGTGGGCAACTTTCCTAGTCGCGGCGCAATACCCTGGTCAGCGGTTCTGCTTTGGTTTTCAGCTCTTCGGTGAAATCGGCACCCTTCTCGACAGCTTCGTCAAACCGCTCTTTCGCTTCGTCGCTCCATTCGGAAATCGTATCCAGGGCGTCCTCGTAGGAACGTCGCAGGTCACGACGCATCTGTTTGCCTGACTTTGGCGCCAGCAACAAAGCGAGAGCTGCGCCGACTCCCAAACCGATCAGCAGGAAGGAAACGGCAGTGCCAACATTGCTTTCCGACGTCTCGTATTTTCCAATTCGCATGAGAACCTCCCGAAGTATTTATTGTAGACCTGTCGGATGCCTCATGGCCTGAGGTGACGGTCACGTTACCCTGCCAGGCGGGTGGCCGAGAAAAAGTGAATTGTCACAGGCGGTAATTGCGCCACAGGAGCCGAATCTGGCGTATACTTCGCGGCGCGCGTTCTTCTTCGTCCAGGAGACCTCCCCCATGAACAAGCTCGTCGAAGTTGTGCTCACCGTATTGGCATTGGCTGGAATGTATTGCGCGATGCCGAAGCCTGCCGCGCCTGGCGTCAATCTCACAGTTCGTGCAGGTCACGAAGTACTGATCGCTGATGGCAGCGACCCGATGCCGCTGTGCCGTGGGCGGAGATGCGGAGCTAAGTAGGACGTACTCCGAGCGACAAGTCAGCGCAGGTGGGGCCGTCAAAATTTCGGTTGCACGGCTGCCGGGGGAGAAGTATGCTTCCAACCCTCAGGCAAAGGTCAACCGATGAACTGGCTTTCGAACCTTAGCTGGCTGGCGGGTCCAGGGCTGCAGATCACGCTTCTGATTTTCATGGTGCGGCGTGGGTCCCATCGGGTCTTTCCACGGTTCTTTTCCTACATCGTATTCCAGCTGGTGAAAACCGGCGTGCTCTTTGTCACGTACCGGTATTTCGCCGGACCTCTCGCCGAAGGGTCGAAAAACTACTTCGACGTGTATTGGGCGGGGAATGCCATCAGCGTGCTGCTGGCCGTCGCCGTCATGGACGAGATCCTGCACACTCTATTTCGCCAGTACGGCGGAATTCAGACGCTGGCGTCGACGATTTTCCGCTGGGCGTGCGGATTGCTTGTGCTGGTGTCGATCCTGGGCGCGATCTCGAACAATGAAGGAAGCGCCGACCGGGTAGTGGCGGCGGTCCTGAGTTTCGAGCGTAGTGTCCGTCTCATGCAATGCGGACTCTTTCTGCTCATCATGCTGTTGTGCCGAGTTCTGAAACACTGCTGGCGGCAGCCGGTGTTTGGGGTCGCTTTGGGATTCGGCATGTTCGCGAGTATCGAGCTGATCCTGATCAGCCTGGTAACAGTATTCGGCGACGACCACGCGGCAACGGTCAGCCTGGCGAAGAGTCTGGCCTACAACGCCGTGACCTTACTGTGGGTCGGTTATGTGAGCCAGCAGAGCGAATCGGTGCCGGCAGTGGAAGTTGTGCCACGGGTTCCGGTATTGAACATGGCTTTGGCGACGCCAGAGGTCCCGGCGAACGGAGACAGTTCTTTTCTGGCCATGGTGGAACAGGCGGTGGACCGGGTCTTGTCGCGGCATACCTGGCCAACGCCACCAGACGGAACAGAAATCCGGGGCCGGATTCCTGGGCCAGAAGAGAGAAACTGAAGCGAGTTTCCCCGCCCGCGTACAAATGATGAAACCAACCGTAGCGGAGTTGCCCCCTGGAGCCCATTGGCCTCCAGAAGAGGGCGAAGTCGTGACCTTTCAGTCTTCCGAGGGCTGGAAGACCGGCACTCTGCAAGAAGTGCGGTGGGGATTGCTGTGGCGCGACTTCGTTCTCGACGACGGCCGCGTAATCGCAGAGCACAGGGTTCAGGGTTGTCCGGAGCCACCGGCCTGGCGGGATCCGGACGACGTTACCCAGGCGGAACGGGAAGCCTGCGAGGAGCGCCTGGTCTACATGTCAGAGTCCGGTCTGGATCCGCGCGATCGCGAACAATCCTTCTGGGCGGAATTGAACCAGTATCTGGCCTATACCTATCTGAGGTACAAGCGCGCCGGTGTCGGGAAAGCCTAAGCCAAACCTGCTACAGAGAGGTTGCGAATCGTGACCACTACGGACGACGAAGCCGGAAAACAGACCTTATGGAAATCGCTGGCCGATGCCGGCCTGGTCGAGATCGCGCTCGACGAATTCCCGAACCGGATTCGCTACGTCAAGCAGACGGTGATGGTGCGTCTGAGTGAATTGCTGGAAGAGGAAACAGACTGGCGAGAACGTGAATCGGCTGCGTACTCCCTGGGTACGTTGAAAAAACTGGAATCGAAGCTCCAAGCCCGAGCGTCGGAAGAAGACAACTGACGCGTAGATTCGCCGCTGCAACCCCCCTGCCTAAAACCTGGACGGATTTCTACTTGCGCGAAATGGGATCATTACAACCGCTTCGAGAGGAACGGCCTTGCCATCTTTCGTGGCGGGGTGGAATTTCCAGCGGGCCAGAGCACTTTTGGCGAAGGGCTCCAGACGTTCGTCGGGACTGTTAAGGACACGAATGTCTCCGACCGTCCCGTCAGAATGGATCACGGCATAGAGTGTTACGGTGCCCTGCACGTTGGCCCGCATGAGTTCGATGGGATATCCGGGATCTGACTTCTGAAAAGCGTCGGGGGTAGTCAGAAGGCCGGGCTGGCTGTCCTTCAATTCGGCGTAGCGTATGACCCAGCTTCCTGTGGCCGAATTGAGATTCGGCATGTTGGCAACCATCGAGTAGAAGCGTCTTGAGCCGAATACCTGGCGGTCGACCTCGGTGACTTTGTCGTCCGGCACCGCGGCTGCGGGCTTCGCGGCACCTCCAATATGCGGAGGCGTTGCAGAGGCAATTTCGCGAGGACTTCCATCGGAACTCCTGCCCGGTCCCAATCCGCTTGACAACCCTGTGGCGGCGGAATCTGCGGCACCGACGTGGAGCCCGCTCGGAAGCGAATTGTCGCTGTGGCCGTGATTGCCGTTGCTTCCGTGGCCGCCGCTCCCGCTCATGCTGGACGCAGTTCCGGTTGGCCCGCCCGGCGTGCCGGAGGCGCCAGCCCTGCCTTGCGGACCTGCTGCAAACGTTCCGCGGCGATTGCCTTCAGGCGGAGAGAGCGGACCCGTTGGAGCAACCGGATGGATCCCGAGAGCAAGCAGGCGTCCGGCACCTCTTCCGCCACTCACTCCACCTACACTCGGTGGCGGCGCAACCGGTTCGACGCTGCCGGCTGGAACCCCTCCCCGGCCGTGCCCGGAGACAGGGTGCTGCTCAGCAACGGAAAGTTGCGGGGCGGGAGCAACGACCTGACTGGGGCCGATGTTGATGGGCCCGGCCCGCCCGGCAGCCAGTCTGGGCACATCAGGAGGCGGTTCGACGACCGACGAGTCCGGGCCAGAGAAGCCCCTCGTGCGCGTGACCGCAACGTCAGGTGGCGGAGCGATGGGAGAAGTAAGGGCGCTGCGAATCACGCGATTCTGCGCGGTGTCGAGATCGGGTGCAGGGGCGACGACTTGCGCTTCCGGCGCGGCCATCGGTTTTAGCGGTGCGCGGGTCGCTGCCAGCGGAACCTCCGGTTCAGTACTCGCGGTGGCGATGATGTTGGGCATGGGTACGTCGTGAGCGAGCTTGATGTCGGGCGGTGCTACGATCGTCTGCGTGCGGTTGTCGGCCTCGGGCGGGACCGACAAGATAGGCTGCCGGGCGAGAACGGGATCACCTTTCGCCTGCGGTGCCGGGTCTGAAGGACCCGTGTCCAAGGGCGGTAAGTAGTCTTCCGGCGAATAGGTGATCAGCTCGGAGCGGTCGAAAGCCGGCTTGACCTGAATGCTCTGTTGGCGCAGCCATGCGACGGAAGCCATCCAGATCAGAGCGGCGGCGCCGACATGCAGGACAGCGGATTCAGTAAAACGTCCCCAGGGCAGGCCGCGGTGAACGAAGACGTCGCGCCAAAGGCCGAGTTCGTTTTCACGGGGCTTTCTGGCCGGCCGCAGAGCGGCGGCGACACTGCTCCAGAAGGCGCGGTGGCGAGGTTCCAGCTGAACCAGCAATCGCAAGGAATCTCTGTCGGGCGCCTGCGTCCCTGACTCCGAAATACGCACTCAACGAACTCCTTCAGGTGGCAGCCCCTGTTGGCGGGATCCGAAGCGGCTTACTGCCCCGGACGGCGGTTCTGTACGATTATAGCCGACGTAGATCAAGCGACGAATGGAAGTCTGCCCTTGTGGACCTGGAGCATAATGAAACTAGTCTGCGGGAGGATGGGGTGGCGGCACCTGAGGTGACCATGCGCAAGATCGTCATGCAACTATCTTATTTTGTTATATTTACGTTCTGTTTCTCGTTGGCACAAGAGAGCAAGCCTCCCGCCGCTGCGCAGCTGGGCGTCGAGTATTCGGGGATGTACAGCTTTCTGCGCGAGGGCGAGTTTGTCCAGGTCACTGTGGAAGACGCCGGCCATGTGACTGGATTCATTTCGCGATATGGGGAACAAGAAAGCGACCGGGGCGCCTTTCTCGATCACTTTTTCAAAGAAGGGAAACTGGACGGCAACAAACTGGGCTTTACTACGCAGACCATTCATGGAGTGTGGTTCGAGTTCCGGGGAACGGTGGAGCGCGGCGAAGGAAAGAAAGCGGGGGACGAGGCGTTCTACATGCTCAAGGGAACATTGATCGAGTACTCCACCAATGCCGACAAAAAAACGACCTCGCGTTCGCGTGAGGTCGCTCTGAAAAGCTTTCCGCAGGATGCAGGGCCGGATCCAGCCAAGAAGAACTGAGTCGGTTGGAACGACACGCTTCGCGGCTGGGTTAGTTCGCTGCCGCTTCCAACTTGTCTTCCAGCCGCCGGATTTCTCCCCTTAGCCACTTCCTGACGGCATCTTCCACTTCTCCTGGCGTGTATTGCCGGCTCATGCTATGAACCGACTCTCCCTCCGGATTCAGGGCAATGCGGTGGCAGGGAACCGGTTCCTCAAGAAACTGCCTGGGAACGAACTCATAGAGCCAGCACTGCTGGCAGGGCGTGGCACGATCCGCGTCCAGACGATTGGGGCAGGAGGGCGAATCAAGGAAAATTGACACCGGCTTCCAGGGCAAGTCTCCGCCGTAGCCACCGCGCTCCAGGAAAGCGAGCTCCTGCTTGAGGAGATTCAGGGTTTCACGATTCGATTTAGACACAGACACCTCCCCCGGCGGCACGTCAGCCTGGGATCGCGTCCATAGTCATTCTGGGATCGTCCGGGCCGTTGTGCCGTGACCCAAAATACGCGGCATAGTGACAAAGCTCACAACGCGGGGTTCCATTTCGTGACTAGAGTCATCAGAGGGTGGTGACCTGCAGTGTTTCCGTTGCGGGGTTGGGGTCACTGATCACAGGTGCGGGATGCTGATACCATCGCCTGTCTTCGCGAGGTCCGCATGACACCAAAGCTGGTCCTTCTGGATGCACCCACTGTCGACAGAGTGCTGACAGAGGCGTTCGAACTGATCCAGAGCCCTGGTGTGAAGGTGGCGCCGATCGCTAGGGAATTGCTGGCGGCTGCCGGAGTTCGTGTGGTGGATGGCATCGCCCACATTCCTGAGTCGCTCGCTCGGCACGCGTTGGAATCGGCGCCGAGAGAATTTTCGCTCTACACTCGCGATGGTTCGCCCGCAGTTCACTATGGCGGGGACGATGTGCACTTCGACCCCGGATCTTCCTGCCTGAACATTCTGGATGCAGAAAGCAACTTGCCGCGTCTGGCACGCGCCGACGATCTGGCACAGCTGGTGAAGGTCACGGAAGTCCTACCTGAGTATGCGGGGCAATCGACGGCGATGGTGTGCAGCGACGTTCCGCAAGAAATCGGCGACTTCTACCGCCTTTTTCTGGTGTTGTGGCATTCCAACAAGCCGGTAGTGACAGGCGCGTTCAGCGGTCCGACACTCGAAGCCATGCTGGACCTGCTGGCCGCTGATGCCGGCGGGCGTGAAGCTTTGCGACAGAAGCCGCGGGCGGTGTTCGATGTCTGCCCATCACCGCCGCTCAATTGGTCGGATTTTGCGTCAGAGAATATCGTGCAGTTGGCCCGAGCGGGAGTGCCTGCCGAGATCGTATCCATGCCGCTGGCGGGGGCAACAGCTCCGGTGACGCTGATCGGATCGGTGGTGCAGCACGCAGCGGAATGCTTGAGCGGACTGACGATTCATCAGCTCGCGGGACCCGGGTCGCCGATCGTCTGGGGTGGAGCACCGGCGATTTTCGACATGTCGAGCGCTGGCACTCCCATGGGTGCGATCGAAACGGTGATGCTCAATCTCGCATGTACCCAGGTTGGAAAACACTTTGGGCTTCCGACGCACGGCTACATGGTGACGACGGAATCGAAAATAGTGGACGCGCAAGCCGGCATGGAGAGTGCGACGTCGGCAGCGCTGGGTGCGCTGGCTGGGATCAACATGATTTCCGGTGCCGGAATGCTGGACTCGCTTGCCTGTCACAGCCTGGAGAAACTTGTCATCGACGCGGAGGCAATCGCGTCAGCGCAACGTTTGCGGCATGGAATCGATGTCGGTTTCCCCTCGTTCGCAACCCACATGTTTGCTGAGGTCGGATTGCATGGGGACTTCCTGAAGCTGAAGGAAACACGGACACTGTTTCGCAGCGAACAGCATTTTCCGTCAGCGGTGATCCATCGCGGCGAAATCCCCGAGGGCGTTGCGCCGGAAGACACGTTCAGCCGGGCACGGACGCGAGTCCGGGAGTTACTCGAATCCTATGCCAGGCCGGCCATCCCCAGCGAGGGAGAGACGGCACTGCTGAACGCGGCAAATCGGGTCGCACGGTCAGCTGGACTCACGGATCTGGTGGGAATCGAAAGGCTGCGCGTCGCAAACTAGCAGACCCTCACTGCAGGGATTAGGGCAAAACTCCAGGAAACGTCTTGACCAGAGAAGGTTTTTTCCCGTTGCCGCCGTTGTAACGGACAGATACAGTAGTTTCACTATCCCCACAGGATCTGCTGTCTTGCGCCGAAAGAGAGGTTGGCTATGAGTGGCTGGCCTATCCTGGACGTGGCGATTGGCCTCTGTTTCGTTTACCTGTTGCTTTCCACCGTCTGCACCGCCCTCACCGAGGGCATCACCACCCAGTTCCGATCGCGCTCCAAGTATCTGGAGCGCGGCATCGAAGCCTTGCTCGGAACGGCAGCCGGCGCAACAGAAGAATTCTTCTCTCATCCATTGATCGCCACGTTTTCGAATCGAGAGGGCGATAGCGTCACCCGAAGGGCCTACCGCGCGATCGCCGGCAAGTTCAAAGCGGTGAAGACAACCGTTCGTGCCGACCAGCGGCCCTCTTACCTTCCCGGGGACAAGTTCGCCATCGTGGTGCGCGAAATGGTCAACCGTAAGGGGGCGGAGGGCCAGGCACTGTATCCCGAGTTGACCAAGGCGGTGAACACAGTCCTGCATGGGGTGGAAAGAGATGGGGATGAAATCAAGGCGCTGCACGAATGGTACGACCAGGTCATGGAGCGGGTCGCGGGCTGGTATAAGCGTCATGCGCAAGTGTGGGTGAGGATCTTTGCGGTGGCGGTGGTGGTGGCCCTGAACGCCGACACTGTCCACATCACAAACGTGTTGTGGATCGATCCAACCGTTCGGCAGGAAGCGGTAGAACAGGCGAAAGCAAGATTGCGCCAGCCTCCACCGGAAACGGCCTCGATCGGGTACACCGACTCCGACGAAACACTCCCGGATGAGCCGCCGGAACAGATCGGGACAACCGGAGATTCGTCCGACAAACATTACGGCCTGACCAGCGAGCAATGGCAACTGATTCAGAAGCTCATGAGCTGGAGCGAGGATACGGACAGGCTGCAGCAGAATCTGGACACTCTGCGCGCGGCCAATTCGCAGCGGCAAGCGACGCAGCCGCAGGCCTCTGAGTTCCCGGTATACCGGGCGTGGGTCGGGGATGTGCTGCGCCGGCATGGCATCGGATGGTTCCTGAGCATGGTGGCCGTATCGCTGGGAGCGCCGTTCTGGTACAGCGCGCTGAACCGTCTCGTGAACATCCGCAACGCGGGCAGCGCGCCGGCAAAGGCCGACACGAAGAACGGGGATGCGCAGTCATGAATACTCCACGCCTCGCATTGATCTGCTGCCTGGCCACTGGCTTTGCCTGGGCAGGACAGCTGGAACTCGACAAAAAATGGATCAAAGCCCACATGAATCAGGCCACCAGTGGGCCGATCACCTTTCGTATACGCGAAGCGAAGAGCCAGGTGAATGATATCGGGTCCAGCGGAGATGATGGGGACTTGCACATCGCAGGAAGCTCCGAACAGGTGGGGTTGCCGATGGTGGCGGAGATTATTAACGCGCGCAAGAGCCCGGCGGCAGTGAAGTTCGCACAGGATAACCCCGGCAAAGATGTGACCATGAATGGCGTGTGGCGAATCTGGTTCGAACATCCACCTTCCGGGGCGACAAAGCAGAAGCAGTTTGCGAATAATCCTCTCACAGGCGACAAGACCAATCCCGACCATATGTTCGAGATCCATCCGATCAGCCTCCTGGACACTTCTGATCTCACCGCCAACCTGACTCGCGTGGAGGGCTACAAGTCGCAGGTGAATGAGACGATTTTCAAACATTACGAGAGCCGGGTCATCGACTCGTGGAAAGTCACCGCCGACTCGGTGATCATCGTGTCGAAGCGGGCGCTCTATAACTATGCCGACTTCGTTATCCGGTTGACCGAGACGCCCAAGGAAATCAAGAAGAATGAAGACAAGTCCGGCCGGTACATGGCGCAGGCCGACATTCTCGACAACGACTGCAGCGTAATCATGAGCGGCGGAAAGCCCGTGCTTTCGGAGCCAAAGAGGATGGTCTTCGTGGAACAGGACGCCAAGAAAGTGATCGGCGGTGCAAAAGCGGGGGCGACGTTTCATGTCATGGGCATTCCCCGCGTGAACCTGGAGCGGCTGACTTCATATTTGAATCATCCGGACCGGCTGGAGGGCAAACAACCACTCTTGCCGTACGAAATGATCATCATCGGCGCAGAAGCACAGACTTGCCGAACTGCGCCTGCCCGGCCGAGCCGCGGGAGCCACTAGGCGCTTCCGGCCCGAAGGAGGTCCCATGTCCAAGCGGATCATCGTCTGCTGCGACGGCACCGGCAATGAGTTCGGCGAGCGCAAGTCGAATGTCGTGAAGCTCTACAAGATGCTGGTACAGGACAGCCGGCAGATCGCCTACTATCACCCCGGCGTTGGAACCATGGGCGCGCACGCCGCCCTGACTGAAATCGGCAAGCTGTGGACGCGCGTGATCGGCCTCGCGTTCGGATACGGCATTTCCGACAACGTCGCCGACGCCTACCAGTTCCTGATGCGCACCTTCGAGCCGGGAGACGACGTGTACCTGTTCGGGTTCAGCCGCGGCGCGTATACGGCGCGGGCCCTGTGCGGGATGTTGCATGCCGTCGGACTCTTGACCCGGGGAAACGAGGCGCAGATTCCCTACGCCATTCGCATGCTCAAGCAGAAGCCGATCGACTTTGCCGTGGCTGCCGATTTCAAGAAGACATTCTCACGGGAATGCAAACCACATTTCGTCGGGCTGTGGGACACGGTCAGCTCGGTAGGATGGGTCTATAACGCCGTACACTTCCCTTTTACGACGGCGACGAGCAATGCGGATTTCCGGCTGGTCCGGCATGCTGTGTCGATCGATGAACGGCGTGCGTTCTTCCGTCAGAACCTCTTCGGGAAGGCTCGCGAGCCCCAGCAGGACATTCTGGAAGTGTGGTTTGCCGGTGTTCACTCCGATGTAGGCGGCAGCTATCCCGAACCGGAAAGCCAGCTCTCGCAGATTGCCTTGCGCTGGATGGTGAGCGAAGCGGAGGCCGCAGGACTGATCGTCGATTCCACCCGCCGGGGCGAGATTCTCGGTGACAAACTGCCCTACGTCACACCGGATCCAACGACAAAGAATCAGCACGAATCCCTGACTCGTGCCTGGTGGATTGCCGAAGTCTGGCCGAAGATCGTGCACGTGGAGACCGAGCCCGGCGTTTGGAAGCAGCGGCTGCGGATCAACCTGGGACGGCGGAGATACATACCGGCCAGCGTGGTTGTACATGAGTCCGTCGAGAAGCGCCTCAAGGCGGGGGTCGGATACAGTCCGAAGAATTTGCCGGAGCAACGTAGCAGCGTCGGCGATGCTTCCTCAACCGTCTCACAGCTCGCAGCCTCGGTGGATGTGCTGCACCAGGCAGGAACTGGCTTATGAGTAGTGAGCGAGACCTTCGGGGGCGCGGAGAACAATACCTCCTAACGCAGCGCCTCTTGCCAACTGGATTGGCGAAGCAGTTCTATAATTTCCGCCATGGCCAGCTCCTTTCCGCTCCCCGCGGCCCAGCGCGACGGCACCGCTGCCCAGGGGAGCCCTTACCTGCGCGTGCACGCCGTCAATATCTACGTGCACGATCAGGAGCGGAGCCTGCGGTTCTATCTTGATCAGCTTGGATTCACCCTCGCGTTTGATGTGGTCCTGCAAACCGGAGAACGCTGGGTGGGAGTGTCGCCTCCGGACGGCACGGCCGTGCTGACCCTGATCGCCCCCGACCCCGAATCGGAAGAGTACCAGCTGATTGGAAAGCCGACAGACGTCGTGTTTGTCGCGGAAGATGTCGTGGCTACATACACCGAGTGGAGGAAACGCGGAGTGCGTTTTCGTCACACTCCGCGGTTGCGACGGGTGAAGTATCGGCAACAAGCGCTGGAGGCAGCTGGGATGACCCCGTCGTTGCTGCTCGGAAAACAAGCGCCGATCTGGGGAGGCGTGTTCACCCGCTTCGAGGATCCCGATCGAAATTCCTTTGCTCTGGTCAGCTTCGATGAGATGACTCAGGCAGTAGAAACGCAACGACGCGCGACGGCGGAAAAACTGGAGTTGGAACGTCGCGCCGCACATGAGATGGAAATTGCCAAGCAGGTGCAGGCGAGACTGTTTCCCCAGACGCTTCCTCCGCTCAAGACGCTCGACTATGCCGGCATATGCATTCAGGCTCGCCAGGTGGGTGGAGACTATTACGACTTCCTAAATCTTGGAAATGAGAGGCTCGGCCTGGTGCTCGGAGATATTTCCGGCAAGGGCATTGCCGGCGCGCTGCTGATGGCCAACCTGCAGGCGAATCTACGCAGCCAGTGCGCCATCGCGTGGGATCAACCGCAACGGCTGCTGCGATCAGTCAACGATCTGTTTTGCGACAACACGCCCGACAACGCCTACGCGACGCTCTTCTTCGCCGAATACGACGACCAGCAGCGGCGCTTGCGTTATGCGAACTGCGGACATCCGGCCGGATTTGTGTTGCGCAAAGGTGGCGAGTTGGCGCGGCTCGACTCCACCTGCACCGTGCTGGGCCTGTTCAAGCGCTGGGAGTGTTGCGTCAAGGAGTGCAACCTGGGGCCGGGAGATGTCCTCGCGCTCTACACCGACGGTGTCACGGAGTCATTCAACGCTGACGAGCAGGAGTTCGGTGAAGAACGCCTGATGGAGGCGTTACAGCGAAATCGCGATTTGCCGCCGCAGGAATTGCTCGCGGTCCTGGTGCAACAAGTGCAGCAGTTCAGCTCCGGCGAACAACATGATGACATCACGCTGATCGTCGGAAAATGCAAGAGCAGCGAATAGAAAAATGCTTCTCTTTGCTGCCGTGTTGCGACACGAAGTCAACCCGTTATTTTACGGTTAGGGAGAGCGGCACAGTGTGGCTCAACCCGCCCGATACAGCCATCGTTGAAATTGTGTAAGTCCCGGCCGGAGTACCGGGGTCCCCGGGGGGAGGCGGTGACGAAGAACCTCCACCTCCACCGCAGGAAACCACCATCAATAACCCAGCGACAACGCCACTCACAACAAGCAAGGACCGGCCTCTCGAGCTACGCAGCGACTTCGCGGGCAGAACCAGGAAGGCAAATGCCAAGCTTGAAGTCAAAAGGGAAAGTGCCATCACGTGGGTTGTGGGGATGTCATGAAGCGAGGCTCCCTTGGGCGCAGTGGTCGTCACGGTAACGACGAAAGCTCCTGACTCACTCCCCGACAGCAAAATCGAGGTCGGAGAAACCGCGCACCTGGCTTCCTTCGGCGCACCGGAGCATGTCAAGGTAATCAACCCGCCGAAGCCACCGCCTGGAGCGATCTGGAGGTTGTAGGTTGCGGTCTGGCCCGGGGTGACGGTGGCCGCAGTCGTGCCCCCAAACGAAAAATCGGTTGCGTTTCCCCAGAGGGCGACTGTGTGCGGACTACCCGGTGCGTCGTCTGTCACCGTCAGCGTTCCAGTTGTCTGGCCAGCTACGTTTGGAACGAAGGTGGCCCAGATGGAACAGCTGGATCCGGCGGTCAGAGTCGACGAACATGTGTTTGACTCGTCGAATCCACTGGATGCGGAGACACCCGCAATATTCAGAGAGCCATTCCCTGTATTGGAGAGGGTGACGCTTTGTGCTGGGCTTGTACTTCCCACGATCTGAGAAGAAAAGTAAAGATTCGACACAGACAATCCGGCGATTGGGGCGGTGCCCCCTATTCCAGTCAGTATTGCGATGTGGGGACTTGGTTCGTCCGAAGCCATGATCGTCACCGTTCCAGTTCTCAAACCCGGCCCCGTCGGCGTGAACAGCACTGGCACATTACACCCTTGATAAGCGGCGAGCTGGCCCGGCAGAGGACATGAATTCTCAGGAATCTGAAAGTCGCCGGCGACACTGATACTCTGCACCGTGATGGGCGTGGAGGAGTTGTTTCCAACTCCTAAATACAAGGGAGCGCTGGTTGTGCCGACCGTCTGCAATCCAAACGCCAGGGACTCGGGCTGGAAAATAAGAGGAGTCGTCCCTGAGCCGGTGAGAGAAATGATCTGGGGATTTCCTGTGCCGGTGTGCTCGATGCTTAGCGTAGCTGAGAGCGCGTTCGTCGCAGTTGGCGTGAACGTCAGATTGGCATGACACGACTTGGTCGGGAGCAATTTCGCGGGGCAATCGTCAGATTGCGAAAAATGTGCGTCGGTGAAGGTGAATTTCGAAATGGTCATCGGGACTGCGCCGCTGTTCGTGAGGGTCAGCAGCTGCCCACCCGTGGTCTGCAGTAGTACCGGACCAAAGTCAACAGAAAGAGGCGAAATCGCCAAGTCGGAAAAAATCTTCCCCGTTCCGCCAAGAGCCACATTCGCCGGCGATCCTTGACCGGAATATGCGATCAATAAGTTCCCGGAGGCGAACCCGTTCTGAGTGGGAGCAAAGGTGACTGCGACGCGACAGTTTCCGTATGCGGGCAGTGAGTTTCCGCAGTTTTTGGAAATTGAGAACGGTCCGGAGACGGACAGACTTCCGAGGCTTACGGGGTAAGGCGCCACATTGCTCAGGGTCACGATCCGAGGCATTCCGGGAACGCCAATGTACTGGCTTCCGAAGCTCTGGCTGGGCGAACTCGTGAAGATTGGATTGGGGAACGGTTGAGCCCCAAGGAATAGGCTCTCCTGCGCAGGCGCTCCAGTGATAAACGACGCGCTGTAGGTAATGTTCAGATTTCCAAAGGTGCCGTTGGAGTTGGGCTGGGAAGGCTGAAAGCTCACCTCGATGTTGCACGAAACTCCAGATGGAAGGTTGCCGGTACACCGGTCGAGCGTCACAAAATCCGGGACGCTAGCTTGCACGCTGTCGATCGTGACGGTCTCCGGCCTTATGTTTGTGATCGTAACGGTCTGAGGGTTGCTGGCAGTGCTGACGAGTTGCGGAGGAAAACGAAGGGTCGACGGAGAAAACTGCAGCGGGGAAGGCGGAAAGGAACTGGGGGTGACGGCCAGCGCGGTGAAGGTCTGCGGGCTGCCCGCGACGTTACTCGCAATTGTGATCTTCACCTGATCCAGAGGAGTAGGACTGGTCGCCAGGATCATCAGGAAGCATTGGGTAGCTGGAGCCAAAGAAACGCTGGCGCCGCAATTTCCCGTAACCGAGAAGGGAATACCCGGCGTCGTGCTGGCCACTGCAATGTTGCTGATGCTCACCGTTTCCGTGCTGACATTTCTCACGATGATTAAGGGTTGCAGCGACGACACGCTCAGCCCCGGGGCCCTCTCCGGCGCAACCTTAGCGACAAACCCAACCGCCGGACGCAATGAAAACGGATTCACGACGGGGAAATTGTTCGAGCCAGTCGTCCCGGCGACGACTACATTCTGGTCGGCGTCGACAGCGATACCGCTCGCATATTCTCCGCCGTTGATCCCGGCCAGATAGGTGGAGAAAGTTGGGAATCCGGCACTATTCAGTTTGGCGACGAATGCGCCACCGACACCATACCCGAACTCCGCGCCCGGTTGCTGGTTCTCGATGTTGTTGATGAGCGGGAAGGAGTAGGAAGCCGTCGTTCCAGCCACATACGCATTGCCCGACGAGTCCATGGTGATGGCATTTGCGCTGCCATCTCCGAGGAAGGTCGAATAGAGCAATCCGGTTCCAGCCGAATTCATCGCGACGACGTAGGCTAAGGGCGAAGAACAACCATCCGCGCCCGAGGGAAGGACCATGCCGGTGCAGGACGTGTCAAACGCATCCAGCGTCAGCGGGTAGTTCATCGTAGTCACGGCGCCCGCGATGTAAGCGTTGCCGACACTGTCCACGGCTACGGCATTGGGTTGATCGTACTCTCCGCCCATTCCGAGCAAGGTTGAATAGACCAGTCCATTTCCCTGCGGAGTGAACTTCGTGAGGAAGTAGGTACCCACGTCCAGTTGTAGCGGGTTCTTGACGGGGAAGAAGCCTCCGGAATGCCCTGCAACGTAGGCGCTCCCCAAGCTGTCGACCGTGATTGCGGTTCCGTGATCGCTGCCTCCCCCAAGATAAGTGGAATACAGAAGCTGGGCACCGGTGGGATCCAGTTTCTGGACAAATGCATTGCGGGTATTCGTACTCGGGGTTCCAGCAAAATTCGGTTGAAATGCGTTGACGACCGGCAGGTCATCGGACGCAATGGATCCGGTAATGTATGCGCTACCTAAACTGTCAGCCGCGATCGCCCACGCCGCGGCGTTGCTGCCTCCGGTGTAGGTGGAATACACGAGTAGGCCATCGGGGTCGAATTTCGATACAAACGGTGTATTGCAGAGCCCGGGGCATTGCGTCATGAAGGCGCCTGGAGTCGTCGGGAAATCGGGCGATTGCGAATTGCCCGTGATGTAGGAATTCCCTTGCGAGTCGACTGCCAACGCCCTTGCCAGATCATCGCCACTGCCACCGATGTAGGTAGAGAAGATCAGGTTGGCTCCAGTCGGATCGAACTTCGTCACGAAAGCGGCGGTGTAACCATGCGGACTATCCTGGTACGGGTTCTTTGTTGGAAGACCGGGCCCTGCCGCTCCCGCCACAATGACATTCCCCACCGGATCAAGGGCCATGGCATAAATAGTTCCTGGAAAATAAGTCGCGTAACTCAAAACAGGATCGACAATGAGGGCGCGGGCTCGGTCGTATGGGCCGACCCTGAAACCAACCGTGTTTCGGCCAATCAGTTTGAAACTACCTTCAATACTTTGCTTCCCAGTCTCAGACTGCTGATAGACCTCAGGTTTCCTGAAACGAATGTTTCCAGCCTTGGTCTTCAATACCAGATCACCGGACTCAGTGACCTGGACGCCGTCGGTACCATCAAACTGCATGCGGATCTTGCTCAGATCAGCAAAGGGTGCTAAAGCGAAATCGTATTCAAGGTTGCTTGGGTCGCCGTGAAAAACCAGATCTGTCCCCGGATACAGCGACCGATAAGTCACGCGCGAGAATAAGGGGATCTGTGTATGCCAATCACGAGGTCTCGCTCCGATGAAGTAGTTAACGTGGCCAGGAGCTGGGTTCTCTCCGACGATTTCTGCGCTGGTGGTAGCGCCTAAGAATGTCATTTTGACAAGCGCGTTTTTCCTGGGTCCCGTTGAGGTCGAAGGCGATTCCCGGTTTGCCAAGACGTCGAAGATGACTTGTGTCGATGAGAATGAGCCCGAATAAGCTGCCGAGTGGACGATATACGAAATCGACTTACCGGCCTGACCTTCGTTCTTCTCAAATGTCAACGGCAATGAATACAGCTGTTGCCGCGCGGCGTCAGTACTCATACCGTTCCGGATGGTCTCAGCCTGATGCCCGACTGACAACGAGGAGCGTTCTACGACCCCACGGGTCCGCTCTTGTCCCGCCAAGCTCTGGGCAGAGACCTTGGCACTCATTCCCACAATGCAAGCTATCGCCAAGGCCAGGATTGCGTGGGAGAGGAAAGTGAACTTCATCTGGAACTCCTCTCCTTCGGTTAGGGCCGAAGGGAACCTTCCCGCTGAGGTGCGGACGAGCGGCCTCATTATACGCAGAGGGGAAATGTTAGTCAGTGGCGTGTACTTAGTCCGAATGAAGGGGTAAGCGCAGCATGACGGCCAGCAACGATCCCTAGAAGGCGCTCCCCCCGCCTCCGCCGAAACCGCCGCCGGAAAATCCGCCCCCGCCTCCACCCCCACCAAAGCCTGAGCCGCTCGAACTTGCGCGCGGCGCGGACACGAACACCTGGTGCATGTCGGAGGTCATGCTGTGCATGGAATTGGCAAAGAAGATTGGATTGAAGCCGACGTAGGGTGTCGATCCTACGTACCAACTCGGTGGATCTTTCACGATACCGGCGAAGGCTTGCGCCCAATGCTGTTCCACACCGAAAGCCATCGCAAACGCGAGATACTTTTCGAATGTATCGGGGGGCAGGCGCTTGATACGGTCGGCGTCCACGCGGTTCATGAATTCCTGAAAGCCGAGGATGGCAATTGTTGTGCGAGCGCCAAGGAGGGTCTTGGCCGTCATCTGGCGGGCGAACAGCCACCAGATTCCGGCCGAGATGAGGCCGCTGCCAATGAGCAGCGGAACGGAGTTGAACAAGTTCATCCAGCCGAGGTATTGGATCGCCGCGAGAAGCAGAGCGATCGCGACCGCGGCGGCGATGCTGTATCCATTGGCGGATCCAGGATCGAGCATATACATGCCCTTACGCTTGAGCGCGGACATGATGTCTTCGCGGATCACCGGGATGGCCGTGTAGAAACGATTCTTCAGGCTGGAAAGACGCGTTTCGGTTCCGCCCGCGAAGATGTTCTCGAGCATCACTCGCTCGTGCGGGGATAATTCATTACCCCACTGTTCGCGCGGTTTCAGCAGGTGCAGTACGTAGTCCCGGTTCTTGAAGATCAGGATGGTGTCGACCTTCTCTTCAATTTTGACGTATCCACGCACGGCCAGGTCAACGATCGTCGAGGTGATGTCGCGCGGGTCGGTGGAGTCGTCGATCAGAGTTCCGGCCTCGGCGGGAGTCAGGTCCTTGGGCGGCTCGTACATGGGCGCCACCGACATGCCCGGGTCCGGATCTTTGCCAACGGTGTGCCACAAGCCGAACATGACCGCGAGCGTCAGGAACGGCAGGAAGACAATCGGGTTGCTACCGAGAAACCAGGCAAGTTCGGTGAGCGCGCCAGGTTGTTTCAGTACGCCTTTCGGA
>Ga0335076_10000055_pt1 | contig 89440 bp, 75 predicted proteins | sample Lox_Sample_25_FD_206717 | JGI IMG/M metagenome (GOLD analysis project Ga0335076, IMG submission 206717) | Soil microbial communities from Loxahatchee National Wildlife Refuge, Florida, United States - Lox_Sample_2.5 | ecosystem: Environmental > Terrestrial > Soil > Wetlands | place: USA... | reverse complement strand
AGTCACACCCTATAATCAGCATGTTCGGCTCCTTTCCTCCGAGCCCTTTGGTTGGTTTGCGCCTCCAAAGTCTACTCGGCTGATGGGAGCCGACATTGTTATGGAATCATTACACTCACGTCGCTGTTCGCTCAGGGTCATCGCGGTAGTCGACCAAGTGCACGGCGAGCTTCCGCCAGACGGCGGCGGTGGTCGCAGTAGGGCTTTGCATAGGTGACGAAGTCTTCGCGGGACAGAACCTTGCACAGGCCGGGCACCTCATCCCACACCGATTGCGCTGTGCCGAGGTCTGGACACTCATCAACTGGACATTCGGCGCAGGTGGCGAAACCCTTCGATCGGCAGCAGCACCGCGCCTTACAGGCACGGCTGGTGTGGAACAGTTGGTTGTCCGGCCCGGCGCAGCCGCCACAGGAGATGTTGTCTACGGTTTCGTTCAGTCCGTAGATCCTCTGCCATGCGGCCACAGTGCGCTGCTGGTGCGCCGGGCCCTTGGCAGCGCCAGAGTATGCCGGACAGTCCGAGCACAGCACTCCGCAAGCGGACATCATCCGCATCATCTGGCCCTCCTTAGGAAGGGCTTCTTATCCAGCAAACGGACCTCAACAATGGAACTACACTGTGAGCATCACTTCAGTGAAATAAGTCACCTATCTATGTGCGATAACTGCCATGACACGAGGCCCGACGGCGTAGGCTGCTGCAAAAGCGCAGTTGCACTCCGGAGACGGCCTTGCGGATGCTTCAGTGCGGTATCGCCACCCACGGGCGGCGGCGCACGGTTTCGCGGAAATCCTCAATTGCGAGATGAATGTCCCAGCTGGTCTCGGTGTTGGAGAGGCGATCGAGATACAGGTTGCGACGAGCCACTGCGGCCAGATCGAAAGTCCAGAGCAGAGTCATCAGTGGGTTGATGAACAACTGGCTGTTCTGGGTGCGCGGGCTGCGGTGGTAGTCGCCGAAATGACCTTCGATCGCGGAGGCGATGCTTCCGTTCACGATGCTGGGTTGGCGCGACGTGGCGAGATCAGCGGCAGTTACGGCATCAAGGTAGAGGCGTACCTCGGGCATACTCTGCAGCACTGCCGTGGCGCCCAGAAAGGCTCCTTCGGCGGTCAACGCCGCCACGTTCTCCAGCCAGTGCGCGTGACAGACGCCGTGATAGGCGTCGATACCGAAGCCGACGCAGGCTACGATTCGCGTGGGCACATCCATAGCCGCGACTGCGGCGAGGCTGGCCATGTCTTCAGCAGGGGTGCCAAGGCCGGCTTCATCGCCGCGGAGAAGGATGTCAGTGCCGCCGTCGACTAGCACGATCGCGTCCAGTGCGAGCGAACGGACGAGGTACTTATAACCCTCCCTGATCGGGGCAACGCCGAACTTTTCGAAGCCATAGACGGTGACGCTCTCTTCGCACTTCGAAAGAAATTGTGCCAATGTGCGCTCGGGGAAATAGATGTCGGATCCGGTCGTGGTGGGATCGACTGCGTACAGGGCGCGGGTCAGCGGCTTCGCGCTGGTGGTGCCGAGATGGACGAAAGACAGATTGGCGAGAAAGACCTGCTTGCCGAGCGCACGCAAGCGCTCGTAGATCGGGAGGCCGGCGTAGACGTCGAAGCCGCCGCCGGCGCCCGCCACCAGGATTCGTTGGCTGGTTTCGAGCGACGTGGGTAGACGGAGGAGGTCCATGGGGCCAGAAGACAAAGGCATTATAGATTCTTGTCGATGGCGGATACGGAAGGCAGCAGGTGGACTGCGGGGTTTTCCGCTTGGGAGTAGGGGGCCTTCGACTCCGCTGCGAACTTCATCTCGTGAAGTTCGCGCTGCGCTCAGGAGGACAAGGCAGGTTGCTATTGCTCGGCAGACTCTGGTGTCGGTTCGATGATGAGGTGGTTGCGGCGGACGCGGCGGCGGGTTGATTCCTGGAACGGCTCGGACGCTGCGATTGCGCAGAGCACATAGAAGAGGGCGGCGTTGGCGGGGATCTGGAGATTGAAGTCGAAGAAGCTGTGCACCAAGATTCCGATACAACCCAGCAAGGCGGCGACGGTCAGGGTGCCGTTGGCGGTTTCCGTCCAGTTATCGAGCTTGGCGCGAGCGCGGCGGAACGTGACGACGAGGAACCAGAGGGCAATTGTGGCTCCAGCGAGGCCGGTTTCGACGAGAAGTTGCAAGTAGTCGTTGTGCGCATCGTTGACGAAAAAGCTGGTGTAGAAGCTACGGAACTGAGGATAGACGACGGGGAAGGTCCCCAGGCCCCATCCGAGGAAGGGGCGAGCCCACCACATCCGCAGGCAATCACGATCGATGGTGATGCGGACGCCTCCGCTGAGTTCCTGGCGAGTCTCCGTTTGAATACTGGCGACCCGGTGAGTGAGTTCGCTGCCGCCGACCCAGATGATAAAACCGGCGACGAATACCAGGAAGATGCCAAGCGCGATCGGCTGCCTGCGGGCTGCGCTCTGGGGACGCATGATCAGCAGCAGCGCGACTGCTTGTACGGCGAAAGCGATCATGCCGCCGCGTGAGCCGGAAAGGAAGATCGTGCTTGCCATGAGTGCCGCGACGCCGGCAACGATCAACTTGCGATTGCCCCGGGGAAAACGGGAAACGGCCAGGGCCAGCGGAAAGGGTGTGAGCATCTCCATCAGGCCGGCGTAGTGATTGTGGTTGACGTAGGGTCCATACATCTGGCCGCCTTGCTCGAGAGGCCAGGTCCAGTAGAGTTTGCCGTTGGGTGAGATGCCCTGGAGCAAAGCGAATGCCGAGACGGCCGCGCCGTAGCCGCAAACGATCCAGGCCAGGGAATCGAGTTGGGATGAGCGCCGCAGAGTCTGGGTGGCGACGAACACCAAAAAGCCGTAGCTGAGATAGAGAAGAAGAAGGGAATAGGTGGCATGACGGTAAGCGGTGAGTCCGGCCAACCACTGTACGAGCACGAGCGCCAGGAAAGAGAACATGGGCACGTAGAGCGGGTTCGGGGTGAAATGAATTTCGCGGTTCGTCCATTGGCGGAAGCTCCATGCGAGCAGGAGCGCGACCGAACTTGCTTCCAGAGCGAATATCGCCCAGGGCTGGACTGCGCCAAAAGCCAGAGGCGCCAGCAGGAGGATTCCGCAGGCAGATGTAAAAAGCGCGGAACTGGACCAGGCAAGGCGCGCGGGCGGGGATGCGTGATCGGGCTCGGGCTGATAAGCCAGCGCGGAACTCACGGTTCTTCCTTGTCGCTCGCGGGAGAGAGCTGGAGGTCGTCAAGCCAGAGTTTTCCGCGGATAGGGCTGCCTGCGGGAATGCGTTCGAGATTCAGCACCAGCAGATTTGTAGAAGGCGGCGTGGTGAAACGGCCGCGCACGGCCTTCCAGAAGTCGGCGTCGTTGAGCGGTTCGCTGGTGAACACTGGCTCGCCAGTATAAATGTCGCGCAAGACAATCTGAGGTCCGCCGGCTCCCTGAAAATCTGCGGCCTTGTGGTAGGCCGTAAATTCATAAGTGGTGCCGCCGTGGACAGAGATCCACTGTTGGATGCCTGCGGTGGCGATGCCGGGGCCCTCGAAGGCAATGGAGAGGGAACGCTGTCCCTGGCGGAAATCGCTGGGATCGAGTTGGAGGTGGACGCCGGTTTGCGTCTTGTAGTTCCAGTCGAAGCCCCCGTTGAGAATGGGGAGAGAAAAATCTCCATTCACAATCAGGTTATCGGCGCTGGGAAGGTAGCCGGTGAGGTCGAGCAGTGGGGCTGACTGCTCCCACGCTTGGAGCGCGGCATCGGGGCGGCGGTTCCCGATGAGATAGCGAACATGCTCGAAGAGAGCGCCGGAATCGAATTTCTGATTTAAGTGAAGGAGATTGCCCCAAACTGTGACCGCTCCATCAGTCTCATGTTGCCGCTCGAGCAAAGCCAGGAATGCGAGCAGGGAATCAGTGCGGTGCGGGACAACGTCGCGCAGCAAGGCGTTGGTATCGGGACGGGCCCGCCAGCAAGACTGCAGAGCGGAGGCAGCGAGCGACGGATCGTTCTCCATGACGACACGAAACTCGCGCAGGGCGCGATCCGTATCCCCCTGGACGAGGAAGAAACTGGCGGCCTCCCAGGCGACGTCGGGCGCGGTGGGTTCGGCTTGCAGGGCATGTTCGAGTGCGTCTCGTTGCGCGGATGGATTTCCGAGCTCTTGTTGAGCGGCGGCGAGGTCAAACCAATACCGGGCCTGGTGAGGATTCAGCCAAACGGCCGTCTGATAGTTCTCCAGCGCGGACTGCGGGTCGGCGGCGACGAAGGCGAAGTATCGTCCCAGGCGATGGCGGAAGTCGGCGTTGCCGGGAGAGAGACGTGCAGCGCGCTGCAGGCTGGACAAATCCGGTCTTTGAGAAAAGAGGCTGGCGGTCAGTTCCTTTCCCGCGAAGAAGAGATAGGCGAGGGAGAGAACAGCGAATCCGGCGAATATCCAGCGCTGGCGGCCTGCGAGCGGTATGACCATCGTACGTGAAGGGAGCCTGGGAACCTTATTTTCAGACGCCGCCGGAGGCTGCCTGCGGGGTTTCGTGTGGATCCCCGGGCGTTTCGGGCGGATCTTCCTGATAGTAATGACTGTATTTACCCTGGTACTCGTAATAATAGTAGTAGTCCGGCGAAGTCAGATCGACGGCATTCAGCAGAACGCCGGTGACATGCGCGTTGACCTGCATCAAGATGTCACGCGCGCGGCGCAGCGCCTGCTTGGTGGTTTGCCCGGAACGGATGACGAGGATGATGGCGTCCACGCGCGGCGACAGGACGACAGCATCGGTAACCGAGAGAGTGGGGGGCGTGTCGATCACTACGTGGTCGAATTGCTCGCGCAAGTCGTTCAAAACGTCCTTCATGTTGGAGGAAGCAAGGAGTTCAGCTGGATTGGGCGGAGGCGACCCCGCAGGCAGAACGAAAAGGTTCGGCAGTATAGGCGATTGCGCGATCGTCTGCTCCAAGTTGGCACTTCCGGTGAGCACATTGCTGAGACCGCTGCGCGGGCCCATGCCGAGAGTTTTGTGCACGCTGGGGCGGCGCAAGTCGGCGTCCACGAGGAGCACGCGCACGCCTTTCTGGGCGAGAACGATGGCCGAGTTGATCGCGGTCGTGGTTTTGCCCTCTTGGGGCCGAGCGCTGGTCACCATGATGGTCTTGGGGGGCGCGCCCAGGCTCGAGAGCAAGAGAGAAGTGCGCAGGGCGCGGTAGGACTCGGCCATCTGGGACTGCGGGCGCACCTGGGTGACAAGTTCCACGGCTTCCTTGGAAGCCGCGAGCGAGAGACGCTTGGCACCGTTCCCGTTGCTGCCCGACTTTGAACCGAGTGGGATCATACCGAGCGACGGCAGCAAGGAGATGAGTTGCGCCTGTTCGGTGGTGCGGACGGTGTTGTCCATGCTATCGAGAAGGAAGGCGAGGCCGACGCCGGAAATGGTTCCGAGGATCAGAGCAAAGGCTAGGTTGCGCGGGACGTTCGGTTCGACGGGCGCGGACGGGGGACGAGCCGCGTCGAGGATCTTGATGTTATTGGAGCGCAGGCCGGCGGTGACTCCTGCTTCCTTCAATTTCTCTAGCAGCCCTTCGTAGAGCGTGCGGTTGGTCTCAACGTCGCGTTTGAGGAGGCTGTAGTTGATGGCGCTCTCATTGAGGCGGTTGGCTTCCTGCTTCTGCTTCTCCAGGGCATCGCGCAGCATGTTCTCGCGCTGCAACGCGGTCTGATACTCTCCGCGAAGACGATCGACGGCCTTGCGCGATTCCGACTGAATCTGCCGATCGATCTCCTTAAGTTGATTGTTGAGTTGGGCGACTTTCGGATACGCCGGTCCGAACTGGGTGCTGAGTTCAGCCACCTGGATCTTGAGATCCGCCTGCTGCTGGTGCAACTTGTCGAGAAGGACCGAGGGTCCGGTTCCAGCTGTGCTGGAGGTTTCGGACGCAATTCCGGCGCTGGCCGCATCAGGATCGCCGGACTGCGTCATACGATAGACGGCTTCCTTCTGCATGCGGTCGGACTCGGCGTTGGTCAACTCTTTGTTCAACTCGTCGAGTTTCTGGGTAATGATGTTCTGCTTTTCGTCGATGCCGAGGATTTCGTGCTCCTTTTGATAGCGCACGAGTTTTTCCTGGGAGGTCTCGACTTTCATCTGCAGGTCGACGAGTTGTTTGGAGAGCCAGTCGGAGGCCTGCATGGTGGATTCGAACTTGGTCTTGAAGTTCTGCTCGATATAGGTGGAAACCAGGGCATTTACGGCAGTCGCGGCCAGATTGCGATCGGTACTCCGGTAGCGGATTTCGATGATGCGCGTATTCGGAGTTAGAGTGGCGTGCAGGCTCCCCTTGAAAGCTCCAAGCAGGGCGGTGGCTCGGGCAGAATCGGCTTGCAGGGGATCGGGCACGAGGTTGGGTTGTTTTTCTGGCTGGCCGCCATATTCGGGCCGCTTGTCGAGATTCAGTTGGCGGATAACCTGCAGGGCCAGGAGGTCACTCTGGAGAATCCGGACCTCCGTGTCGAGATCGGTGGGGTCATAGTAGTCCATGATCGGCATGGAGTCTTTGAACGTGATGAGGTTGGCGTCCGCCTTGTTGACCGCGATCCGGCCGACAGCTTCATAGATGGGAGTCTGCCGCAGGCTGGCAATAGCCACGGCGGCGAAGATGCCGAAGATGCAGGCGAGGACGATCCACTTACGCTTGATGAGCACGCGCAGGTACTCGCGCAGCACGGACTCATGGGGAGGCAGGACCGTGTACACGCCGGGACCTACGGGTTTAATAAATTCGGCGGGTTCCGGCCCTTGCATCTCGTGAAATCCGTCGTTGCGCGGAACCAGGGGCCCGAATGCCATCACGACTCCTTAAACAGAACTTAATGTCACGAACTGCCGCAGTGCTCGCCCTTCAGGACACAGAGACGCCATGTTATGAGAGATTTGCCTGATTCTAGCACTATCCGAAACAGTGCCAGCCAATATTTCCGTTTTACTGTTTCGCTTCCGGCTGCAGAGTCGCCGACGGGTGGCAGGAAACCTCCGCTATACTAGCGGGCACGGATCGATGCGCGGGGATAGCCGTCCCAGGTGCACCTCTGGGGCTGAGTTTGCGGGTTGCGGCGGGGGTGGTCTGAACGCGAAAAATTGGAAACGAAAGGTCAAGAGTCGGAGGGTTGAAGCGAGACACCATGGTGAATTGGTCGCAGGAATCGGTGCTGGTGACTGGGGGAACGGGCTCATTCGGCAAGAAATTTGCCGAGATCATGCTGCGGGATCACCAGCCGGAGCGGTTGGTGATTTTCAGCCGCGACGAATTGAAACAGCACGAGATGCGGGAGTCCGGGTTTAACCAGCCCAGCTTGCGCTATTTCATCGGTGACGTGCGCGATGTGGAGCGGCTCAAGCGCGCCATGTCGGGGATCACGGTGGTGATCCACGCGGCGGCGCTGAAGCAGGTGCCGGCCTGCGAGTACAACCCGTTTGAGGCGATCCAGACCAACATCATGGGCGGGCGCAATGTGATTGACGCCGCCATCGATGCCGGTGTGCGGCGAATTCTCGCGCTGAGTACCGACAAGGCGGTCAATCCGATCAACTTGTACGGCGCCACAAAGCTGTGCGCGGAGAAAATGTTCGTGCAGGCCAACGCGTACGCGGGCGCGAGGGACACGCGCTTCGCCTGCGCGCGATACGGAAATGTGGTGGGCAGCCGTGGCAGCGTAATTCCGATTTTTCTGGAACAGCGCAAGCGGGGAAAGATCACAATTACCGATCCGCGCATGACGCGCTTCTGGCTGACCCTGGATCACGGAGTCAAGTTCGTGATCCGCTGTATTGAAGAAATGCATGGCGGCGAGATTTTCGTACCCAAGATCCCCAGCATGCGTCTGCTGGATCTGGCGGAGACGATTGCGCCGGGATGCGAAGTGGAGACGATCGGTATCCGGCCTGGGGAAAAGCTGCACGAGGTGCTGGTGTCGGACGATGAGGCGCGCAACACGCTGGAGACCGACGAGATGTTCATCATCCAGCCGGCGCACCCGTGGTGGAAGGCGGAGAACTGGGTGCATGCGCGACGGCTGCCGGAGGGGTTCCGATACTCGAGCGACACCAACGAGCGCTGGCTGACGCGGCGGGAACTGGAGGAGTTGGTGGCGCCGGAAGCGAGTGCTGCCGAGGAGATGCCGGCTTCGGCGTGAAGGATCCCGGTCGGACGTGGAGGGCTCGAATTCAGGTAAATGTTCGAAGATACCGATTTCGAATTGTCCGACCTTCAGCGTTGGCGCAAGCTGGTGTTGGGTCTTTGCATTGGGGTGTGGTTGTTTCTCGGCCCCCAACTCTTCTTTCGAGAAACTGACATTTATGGCGGGGCCCCAAGGAGTCCAGTGCCGGAGAAGGGGCAGATTTATCCGGTGCACGCGCACCACCGTTACTTGCGGTACGTCACCGCCAAAGAGGCTGAGGATCTGGCATTTTGGAGGAACCTAACACCCACCGCGATGGGCATTTCGGTCCTCACGATGGTCTTTGTACTGGGTACATATCGAAAGACGCGTCCAAAGCGATGAGTGCTCCCCTCACAAAACTCGAAACCCTCGCCATCAAGGGTGGAACTCCAGTGCGGGAGAACTTCCTCCCTTACGGGCGACAGAGCCTGGATAAACAGGATATCGAGGCCGTGGTGGAAGTGCTGCGGTCCGACTGGCTTACGACTGGACCCAAGGTCGGCGAGTTCGAAGAACGCTTTGCCGCGTGGGTGGGTGTGATGCACGCTGTGAGTTTCAGTTCCGGCACCGCAGCGTTGCATGCAGCGGCGTTCGCGGCGGGATTGAAATCCGGCGACGAGGCTATCACCACGCCACTGACCTTCTGCGCCACTGCGAACTGTGTTTTGTACCAGGGGGCGACTCCGGTGTTCGCCGATGTCTGCGCAGACACACTGAATTTGGATCCGCGGGCAGCAGAGAAGAAAGTTACGTCGAGCACGAAAGCTGTCATCGCGGTGGACTACGCCGGACATCCGGCGGAACTGAGTGGGCTGCGGAAGTTGGCAGAGCGACACGGACTCCTGCTGATCGAAGATGCGTGCCATGCGCTGGGCGCGGAATTTCGCGGCGCACGCGTGGGCGGAATCGCGGACATGACGGTGTTCAGCTTTCATCCGGTGAAACATCTGACCACGGGCGAAGGCGGGATGGTGACGACCAACGACGCGAAGCTGGCGGAGACATTGCTGCGGTTCCGCAATCACGGCATCAGCAGCGAAGCGCGACAGCGGCAGCAGAGCGGGCAGTGGTTCTATGAAATGGTCCTGCTCGGGTTCAACTACCGGCTCACTGACTTCGCGTGCGCCCTGGGAACGTCGCAACTCGGAAAGTTAGACGCGAACCTGGCGCGCAGGCGAGCGATTGCGGCTCGCTACTCGAAGGCGTTTCGTGAGCTGCCGGGCGTGACCGTTCCGGTTGTGCGGCAGGACGTGAAACCGGCGTGGCATCTGTATCCGATTCGGCTGAAGCTGGAGGCGCTGTCTGCGGAGCGCGCTGAGATCTTTCGCGCGCTTCGCGCCGAGAACATCGGCGTGAACGTGCACTATATTCCGGTGCATACGCATCCGTACTATCGGGAGCGTTTTGGCTACAAGGGTGGAGAGTGTCCAGTGGCGGAGGATGCGTACCAGCGGCTGATCAGTTTGCCCATGTTTCATGGCATGAGCGATCAGGACGTTGAAGACGTTGTCAAGGCGGTGGTCAAAGTCATGGACCACTATGGGGAATCATCCTAGACAAGTTGGGGCTAAGACGAATGAGTGTGAACTCGGCGCAAGAGACCAGGCAAATCCGCGAGTGGAAGGGGGATTTCGGCCGGGAGTACACCGACCGCAATACTCTCGATCCCGCCGCGCTCGATCTGCTTTGGCAGAGCAACTACGGGGTAACGCGAACGGCGCTGAACCGAAAGTTTCTGGCGTCGATTCCAGCCGGTGCACGCATTCTGGAAGTGGGCTGCAATGTCGGCAACCAGTTGCTCCTGCTGCATGGCATGGGCTATGAAAGCCTGCATGGGGTTGAGATTCAGAGTTACGCGGTGCGGATCGCCGAGGAGCGCGTGCCGTCGGCGACGGTGGTTGAGGGGTCGGCGCTGAGCATTCCATATCCTGACCGGCATTTCGATCTCGCCTTCACCTCAGGGGTTCTGATTCACATCGCACCGGCGGACCTGGCGCGGGCGCTGAGCGAGATCCACCGGGTGACAAAAACGTGGATCTGGGGGGCGGAGTATTACGCGCCCAATGCGGCTGAGATCAACTATCGCGGGCACCATGATTTGCTGTGGAAAGGTGATTTCTCCAGACTCTACCTCGAACAGTTCCCGGATCTGCAGTTGTTGCGGGAAGAACGGATTCCTTACCTGAACAGCGCCAACACGGACACGATGTTTCTTTTGCAGCGCAGGTTCTAGCGTGGACGCGATCCGAGATGGGAACAATTGTGAAGACGGTCGTCATTATTCAGGCGCGCATGGGCAGCACCCGGCTGCCGGGGAAGGTGATGCTGCCGCTGGGCGGGGGAACGGTGCTGGCCAACGTGGTGCGGCGCGTCCAGCGTGCCCGGTTGGCGCACGAGGTGCTGGTCGCAACTTCCGAATCGAGCCGGGATTCCGTGATCGTCGAGGAGTGCGACCGGCTGGGTGTGCCGAGCTATCGTGGTTCCGAGGACGACGTCCTCGATCGATACTACCGGGCTGCGCGGAACAGGGCAGCGGAAGCGGTGGTGCGTGTGACAGCGGATTGTCCGCTGATTGATCCGGGACTCATCGACGAGACGGTACAAGTGTTTCTTGAGGAAGGCGCCGACTACGCGAGCAATGTTCTTCCGCGGCGATATCCGCGCGGACTCGACACCGAGGTTTTTACGGCAAGTGCCCTGGCGCGGGCGTGGAACGAAGCTCGCGAACCGCATGAGCGGGAGCACGTCACGCCCTATCTCTACCAACACCCAGAAGTCTTTCGGATCGCTTCGGCGGCAGGCGAGGTTGATCACAGCCAGTATCGCTGGACGCTGGACACACCGGAAGATCTGGCGCTGCTGCGCGCCGTTTTCGAGAACGTGCCGAATGCGTCCACCTGCAGTTGGAGGGAAGTGCTCGCCCTGATGCAGGAGCGGCCCGAACTCGCCGCGTTGAATTTCGGCGTAACCCAAAAACATGTGCCGTTCCAGGTAGCCAAGTCTCTGCCGTGACGACGCTGCTCATCCATCCCGCGGACGACCCCGAAGTTGGACCTTGGGCAAGCGAGAAGTGGTCGCGAATCATCGATCTGGGTCTGGCGGGCCGCGCCACGTATGAACGATGGAGCCGCCGCTTTGACTGTCCAGTTCTGTCGATCTACAGCCTGGGTAGCGGATTCGAAGCTGTGGGGCGCGTGCGATCCCTGATCGCAAGCGGCCTGGGGAAGGTGACGGACAGCGCCGGCATCGACTGGTGGCAGATTGCCGTCGCTTACCTCTACAGCGAACTCGAGACACTGGTCTGGTTGCATCGGGTGGCGGAGATCATGGAACCCCACGAGGACGCCTGCATCACCAGATCCGGTTTCCACGCGGACGCCTTGCGACAGATGCTGGGCGGCCACCTGCGAACATCGGCGGCGGCGGCATCGAGGCCGAGCGCGGCGATACGATATCTCGAAATCGCGCGGCGGCTTCCGCTTTGGCAGGTGGCGCAGATTTTCTGGGACAAGTACGATCCCGCGCTTGAAATCCGCCGCCGTTTTGCGCGCCGGGCAGGAACGCCTGACGCGGCGGTGGTTCTGCTGCCCAGTGCATATGTGAACGTCACGCGGACCGCCCTGGACTATGCGAAGACGGCGCCGGGACTGAAGTTTCTCCTGGTTGCCGCGAGGCGGAGCGCTTGGACGGACGACCTGCCGGCGAATGTGAGGGGTGAATGGCTGGCGTCCTACGCGCGACGTGCCATGCAACATGCGGAATGTTCCGAGATCCTGGAGAAATGGACGCAAGCGCGCGCGAGACTCGAGGAGGAACCGGAGATCGCTGTCCTGGGTCGACTGGGCTTGATGGACAATTTCCCCAAGCGTTTTCGTGATGGCCTGAAGCTAAGAGCGGTATGGGAGTCCGTGTTCCAGCGGGAAAGAATCCAGTCGGTGTTGTGCGCCGATGACAGTAATCATTGGACACTTCTGCCATTGCTTCTCGCCCGGAAGTTTGGAGTGCCCGCGATCGCGTGTCACCACGGAGCGCTTGACGGACAGCGTATTTTCAAACAGAACGCCGCGGACGTCGTTCTGGCGAAGGGGGAGATGGAGCAGGACTATCTGGTGCGGGTTTGCAGAGTGCCTGCTGGTGACGTTGAGATAGGAGCACCTGCGCGAGCTGCGAACCCGAAGCCCAGCGTGTCCGGAGTGCAAGGAGTCAAGCCGCTGATCACGTTCTTCTCAGAACCGTATGAGACGTTTTCAGGACGAGGACAAGAGTTTTATCGCGATCTGCTGCCACCATTGGCAGATCTTGCGCGCCAGACGGGAAGAAAGCTGGTGATCAAACTGCATCCAGCGGAGAACCGAAGTGAAAGGAAGCGCATCGTCGACGACCTGTTGACGCCGGATCAACGACAAGCTGTCAACCTGGCGACGGGGTCTACAACACCGGGATTGCTGCAGCAGACTTGGTTCGGGATCACGGTATTGTCGACGGTGGCGAGCGAATGCGCGGTGGCGGGAGTGCCTTGCTTTCTCTGCCGGTGGTTGGAGTTCACCCATCATGGCTACCTCGATCAGTTTCTGCGCTTCGGAGTTGGGCTCGAACTGAGGGAACCATCCGATATCGCGAGGATTCCGCAGTTGCTTGAGACGTATTCGGCCAACCCGCGAGTTGCCGCCAACGTATGGCAACCCATCGATCGAGGACGGCTCGACGAAGTGCTCACAGGGCGGGCGGGATGGAAGAGGCGAGCTGCGATGGAGTTGCAGCGAGCACAATGACTCCGGGCACGCTTCTGATTCGGGCGGATGCCGGCGTCACGATCGGAACTGGCCATGTGATGCGCTGTCTGGCGTTGGCACAAGCCTGGCAGGATGCCGGCGGGTCGGTGACGTTCGCCATGGCCCAGTCAACCAGCGCGATCAACGAGCGACTGCACAACGAAGGGTTCCGGGTTGTCGAAATCGAAGGGTCACCTGCGAGCAGAATCGACCTGGAACGGACGACCGATCAGGCACAAGCGGCTCGCGCCTCGTGGGTCGTGGTGGACGGCTACGATTTTGACCCGCCGTATCAAATGGCTCTTGGAGAAGCAGGATTCAAGGTTCTGTTGGTCGATGACAACGGGCAACTCGAGGGTTATACCGCGGATGTCGTACTCAACCAGAATCTTCATGCCGACGAGAAGATGTACAGAGAACGAGCACCACGTACGAAACTGGTCCTGGGTACGAAGTTCGCCCTGCTCCGCCGCGAATTCGGCTCATGGAGCAGTCGGCGGGAGATTTCCGTGGTCGCGGGAAAAGTTCTTGTGGTGATGGGAGGTAGTGATCCAGACAACATCACGTCGCGCGTGATACAGGCGATGGATCAGGTGGCTCTGCCGGGTTTGGAGTTGTCGGTGGTTGTCGGAGGCAGCAACCCGCACCTTCCGTCGATTGCCGCTGCCGCCGCGCGAGCCCAACACCCAAGCCGGATTCTGGCGAATGTAACTGAAGTGCACAAGTTGATCGCAGGGGCCGACTTGGCGATCTCTGCCGCGGGATCCATATGCTGGGAATACTGCGCTCTGGGGCTTCCTGCAGTGGTGGTGGCGGTGGCAGAGAACCAGGCACTGGCCGCGGACGCCTTGGATAGAGCAGGGGCGGTAAGACTAGTCCGGGGAGGTGGGGGATTCGACGTGATGGAGATGACGCAGCTCGTCACACGGCTGGTGAACTCCCGCGATGAGAGGCAATTCATGGCGCAGGTGGGACCGACCCTGGTAGACGGTAGAGGAGCCAGCCGAGTTGTATCTATACTCTTGTCGGAGAGGTGCGCCAACTGAAGGAGGAAACTTGACATCGCTGCGGGATGTGCAAGCTGAAGATCGGGACATGATTCGGGAATGGCGCAACATGTCGAAAGTGGCCGATTATATGTACACGGATCATGTGATCAGTCCGGAAGAACACGCTGCCTGGTTTTCGAAGATTCTAAAAGATCCGTCCTGCAAATACTGGGTCATCGTGTGTGACGGAGAAGACGTGGGCGTGCTGTACCTGTACAACATCGACCAGAAGAACCATCGATGTTACTGGGGGTTCTACGTCATCAGCCCAAATGTCCGTGGCAAGGGCGTGGGCAGTTATGCAGAATTCACGATTCTGAATTATGTGTTCGACGAGCTGAAGCTGCAGAAGCTCTGCTGCGAGGTTCTCGCATTCAATGCAGGCGTCGTGGAAATGCACCGGCGCTTCGGTTTCCAGCAGGAGGGGTTGTTTCGTAAACACATCATGAAGGGCGGTACGTTCAACGACATCGTCTGCCTTGCCATCCTTCGGGAGGAGTGGGAGGCGCTGCGCCCGCAGATGGAACAAAAGCTGAAAGCAAAAGGCGCTCTCTAAGAAGGGAATTCTCGTTGAAAGTTGGAGACTCGACTTCGCATCGATTCGTTGTCTCAGATGAGATCGTCCGAGGTTATGCCGCGTTGCTCGGCGATCGGAACCCGGTTCACTTGGACGATGAGTTCGCCGCGGGGACACGATTCGGACGCAGAATTGCGCACGGGATGATCGCAGCTGCTCAGATCTCCGCAGCGATCGGCAATACGCTGCCGGGTCCAGGCTCGATCTACTTGAACCAGACTCTGCAGTTTGTGGCTCCGGTGTTTGTGGGCGATACCTTAATCGCTACCGTTACCGTTATCGCGATCAAAGAAGGTAAGCCGATCGCCACGCTGGAGACCATCTGCTCGAATCAAAATGGGGAGGTCGTCTTGAGGGGCGAGGCGGTGGTGATGTTTACCCAAAACGTGTAGCAGTTGGCGAGTCCATGGCAAGGCAAAATGTTCTTTACGTCCGGAAGCGAGGTCGGTGATCGTGGTGGGGCATTCTGGCCAGAGAGCGGAGCGCAAGAGTTATGTAGTCGTCGGTTACAAGCCGTGGAACCGGCGTGTGTTCGATGAGGGATTGGCTGGGTTGTCGGGAGAATGGCACTATATCGGATCGCCTGAAGAGTTGTCTGCAGCGCGCATCCGGGAGTTGGCCCCCCGCTATGTTTTCTTTCTCCACTGGTCGTGGAAGGTGCCAAACGAGGTCATCGACAATTACGAATGTGTTTGTTTCCATATCACCGACGTTCCTTACGGGCGTGGCGGCAGTCCTTTACAGAACCTGATTCTGCGAGGACATCGCGAGACCAAGTTGACGGCATTGCGTATGGAAGAGGGGTTTGATGCGGGCCCGGTGTACATGAAGGAATCGCTTTCACTGCAGGGATCGGCGGAGGAGATTTACATGAGGGCAGCACGAAAGTCAGCGGAAATGATCAAGCGAATGGTTGCGGAAGAGCCCGCCGCCAAGCCGCAACAGGGGGAAGTAGTGAACTTCAAGCGCAGAAAACCTGCCGAGAGCAGGATTGAGCGGCAAAGCTCGCTGGAAGAGTTGCACGATTTCATTCGCATGCTGGACGCGGACGGCTACCCGCACGCATTTCTGGAATGCGGAAAATTTCGCCTGGAATTTAGCCGGTCTGCATTGTACGACGGACGAGTCATGGCCGATGTGCGCATCACGCTGGCGGCGGACTGGGAGAGCGGCAAATGACGGTGCTGGTGGTGGCGGCACATCCGGATGATGAAGTGCTGGGATGCGGCGGCACCATGGCGCGACTGGCGAGTGAGGGCCAGGACGTGAAGATCGCGATCATGGCCGAGGGACTCACGTCCCGCAATCCGCAGCGAGAACAAACGACGAGGGGGGATCTGAATCATTTGCATGGTCGCGCGCGGATGGCAGGCAAAAAGGTTGGCGCGTCGGAGGTGGTTCTTTGCCAGTTGCCGGACAACCGGCTCGACACCGTACCTCTACTGGACGTGGTGAAGCTGGTGGAGGAGTTGGTGGAACGATTCAGACCGGAAGTCATTTACACCCATCATCCGGGTGACCTCAACGTGGACCACGGCGTCGTGCATCGCGCGGTACTCACCGCGACCCGACCGATGACGGGGCAGAGGGTGCGCGAGATTTACGCGTTCGAGGTTCCATCGTCGACGGAATGGGCGTTTCAGCAGATTGACCGGGCGTTTCGTCCCAATGTGTTCTCAGACATCGCTGCGACCCTTGAGGCGAAGATTGCTGCAATGGAATGCTATGACACGGAGACGCGGCCGTTTCCGCATCCGCGCTCTGCGGGAGCTTTGCGCGCGATCGCAGCGCGGTGGGGAAGCGTGGCGGGATTCCAGGCGGCCGAAGCGTTCGAACTAGTGCGGATGTTGCGGCCCGGCCGGACACGAGGATGACAGCCTCAATTCAAATCGGAAGCCGGCGCGTCGGCCCTGGCGAGCCGGTGTATTTCATCGCGGAACTGTCGGCGAATCATCGGCAGAATTTCGATCATGCGCTTCGCATCATTCGCGCGGGCAAGGATGCGGGGGCCGACGCGGTCAAGCTCCAAACCTACACTCCGGACACCATGACCATCGCATGCGGCGAAGGGTCGTTTCGCATCGCCGGCGGCACTCTGTGGGACGGCAAGACGCTGCACGAACTTTATGGCGAAGCGTACACGCCCTGGGAGTGGCAGCCGAAGCTGAAGCAGGCCGTGGAAGACCTCGGCATGCAATGTTTCTCGAGCGCGTTTGACGCCAGCGCAGTGGACTTTCTCGAACGAATGGGAGTCCCGGCGCACAAGCTTGCTTCCTTCGAACTCGTGGACCTTCCGCTGATCCGGAAAATGTCGGCGACCGGCAAGCCGCTGATCATGTCCACCGGAATGGGGACGCTGGAGGAGATCGAAGAGGGAGTCGGGGAAGCACGAAAAGCCGGGGCCCGGCAGATCGCGCTGTTGAAGTGTACGAGCGCGTATCCGGCGCCGGTGGAAGAGATGAATTTGCGGACGATTCCGGAATTGGCGCGGCGCTTTGGAGTGCCGGTGGGACTCTCGGATCACACCATGGGAATAGCGGTCCCGGTCGCGGCGGTGAGCCTTGGGGCATGCATTATTGAGAAGCATCTGACGCTGGCGCGGGCCGATGGCGGTCCTGATGGCGCGTTCTCGCTGGAACCCCAGGAATTCAAGGCCATGGTGGAGGCGGTGCGTACGGCAGAAAAGGCGCTGGGAACGATTCATTTTGGCGTAGGCGCACGCGAGGCTCGCAGCCGGGTCTTCCGGCGGTCACTGTTTGTGGTGTGCGACATCAAAGCGGGCGAGAAATTTACCGCGGACAATGTGCGCTCGATTCGTCCGGGAAACGGGCTGCACACACGGCATCTGAGCGAGGTTCTGGGCAAGACGGCGGTCGTGGACATCAGCCGCGGAACTCCGCTGAGCTGGGATCTGGTGAAGCGACCGTGAAGCTGGTCAGCCCACTGCTGAAGCGGGTGGTGTATCCAACTCTTGCGCAGATGGGCTACTTGCGGCGTTGCACGCGCGGGCAGTTGTGTGTCGTCACCTATCACGGGGTGCGACCGGCCGGCTATCGGGAGTTGGACCCGGATTTGGATGGGAGTCTGGTCCGGGGCGCCGCGTTTCGCAGCCAGATCCGGCTGCTCAAATCGCATTACAACGTGGTGGCGCCGGACCAGTTTCTGCAATGGGTCCAGGGCAAGGCCGGGTTGCCGGCGAGGGCGCTGCTGCTGACCTGCGACGACGGGCTGAAGAACGTCCTGACGGAGATGTTGCCAGTGCTGCGCGATGAGGGCGTCTCCTGTCTGTTCTTTATTACTGGAGCGTCGGCTGGTGACGCGGATCAGATGCTCTGGTATGAGGAACTGTATCTGATGTTATTGCGAGCGCCGGCTGGTTTGATGGAAGTGGAAGAGTTAGGTGTGCGCGCATCGCTCGGCGCGCGAGAAGAGCGGCGGAAAACCTGGTTGGAGATGGTGAAGGCTCTCTCCCGTACTGACAGCGGACTGCGCTCGACCGTCATGGAGCGGGTACGGAAACAGTGCGGACTGGCGGAGGATTGGCGGAAGGCTTATTGGGATGATGCCGTCGCTAGAAGGCGCTTCGGGCTTTTGAATGCGGACGAGGTGAAGGCGTTGGTGGCTAGCGGCATGGCTGTCGGTGCACATACGGTGAGCCACCCGGTACTTCCGCAGGCTCCCGATGAAGTTGCGTGGAGCGAGATCGCGGCGAGCCGCGGGATGCTGGAGGACGCATTTGGGGCTCAGGTATGGGCGCTGGCCTACCCGTTCGGGGACCCGGCGTCCGTCAGCGAACGGGAAATGGACATGGCCAAGAAGGCGGGATTCGAGTGCGCGTTTGTAAATCATAGTGGAGGCTTTGGCGCGGACCTGCCGATGTTCGCGCTGCCGCGGGTACACGTCACCGCAGACATGACGTTGGGAGAATTTGAGGCCCACGTTTCGGGGTTCCACCGGACGCTCAGACGGCTCGGACAAGAGGACACGACCAGTGTCGCTCAGAGTTGATGAAGTGCCGACCAACGCGACCAGCAACGAGAACCTTTCTGTCTACAACTCGAGTCTGGTCGCTGAGCACTATGCCGGCCTGGATTACCTGTCGCCTTGTGAGCAGGAGATTTTCAATAACCATCTGAGGCCGGGGATGGACATCCTGGATCTTGGAGTTGGCGGCGGACGAACGACGGGCTATCTCTCCGGAATCGCGAAGCGGTATGTGGGCGTGGACTACGCACCCAACATGATAGAGGCTTGTCGAGCGAAATATCCGGCGCTCGAATTTCATACCGCTGACGCCGCCGACCTCTCAATGTTCGCCGACACTTCGTTCGATGCAGTCGTGTTTGCGTTTAACGGTATTGACTACATTGTCCCGGACGAGAACCGGAGAAGATGCCTACAGGAGTGTCACCGACTGTTGCGGAGCGGGGGCGTCTTTGTGTTTTCGACGCACAATCCGCGAGCCGTTCTGGTGCGGGCCTTGTGGGATCAGCAGCGAGTGCGGAGGTTCGCGAAGAAACTGGTCGGTGACGGTGTCTTGCTGGGGACGGTCACGGCCGTGGCGACCTGTACGAAAGCGGTGATCACTACATGCCGGGCCGCGGGAAACAGCGCATACCGGATCCTGCGGCGCCTGCCTCGGGCGATGTTCTGGAAGGGGGAAGGCTGGCTCTGGGACTCTTCGCATGGCGGGCTCACGCTGCACTATGCAATTCCTTCCCGTGTCGTCACTGAACTCGAACAGCGGGGCTTCCAGTTGTTACAGGTGCTTGGAGATGACTATCCTCGAGTGAGCCGCCGTTATATAACAGACTGGTACTACTACGTTTTTGCGAAACGAAACGGATAGCGCGAAGCCAGTCTTGCGAATAACACTTCAGCGACAGATTCCTGCCGATCCGGGGCTCCAGCGGCAATGGAACGCTCTCGTGCAACAGATGGGGCCGCCCGAGGTTTTCTACACCTATGAGTGGGCGTGCGCGGTACAGGCGGCGTACCGGGAGTCGTTGCACCCGTTGCTCTTTTTGGGATACGAGGCGGACGAACTGGTCGGGGTGGTTTCTCTCGCGACCGACGAAGCCGGGCGGGTTGCGAGTTTCCTCGCGGGCACGACGGCCGACTATTGTGATTTTGTAAGCGGGCGGAAAGAGCGGGCTGAGTTCGTCGCAGGTGTGCTGTCGAAACTGAAGGAACTCAACTTTCGCGACTTGACCCTGGCCAATCTTCCGGGGGAGTCTGCGACCGTGGCGGCAATTCGAGCGGCCGCGGAAGAACATCGTTTCCATGTCTACATGCGTCCGGCGTACGTGTGTGCTCAGGTGGACCTGGGGCAGGGGGAGGCCCGGCAGGGGCTGAAGGCTTCGTTACAAGGCAAGAAGAAGTTGCGGCAATATCTTCGCGCGATGGAACGCGAAGGCCGCGTCGAGGTGAAGCATCTGCACTCCGCGGACGAAATCGCCAGCGCGCTGCCACGATTCGTGACCGCGCATGTGGCTCGTTTCCGCTCAATGGGACGGATCAGCAATCTGGAAAGAGCGGAGCGGCAGCATTTTCTTGCGGAACTCGCGGCGCGGTTCACTGGAACCGATACGGTTACTTTCACCGAAATGAGTGTGGGCGACAGAGCCATAGCATGGAACTACGGCTTTCAACATCAGGGGAGCTGGTTCTGGTATATGCCCACGTTCGATACGCGGGACGAGGCGAACTCACCGGGGTACTGTCTGCTCGCGCAAATCATCATCGAGGCATGTGGCCGGCCGGAGATGCGGCTCGTGGATCTTGGGCTGGGGGCAGAAGGCTACAAGGAGCGATTCGGGAACAGCAGCCGGCAAACCTTGTATACAACACTGACTCTATCGCGCGCGAGACACTGGCGGGAGGTTGCCAGATATCGCGCGGCGACAACCATCAAGAACTCGCCGCGGATCGAGACGGCGATCCGCGGGCTACGTGCCGCGTTGCAGCGGCCGACAAGCGGCGGCAAGAAGAAAGATTCGAACGTGCATGTTGAGCAGCTTTGACTTGCGACCAGAGAACCAGATCTGATGACGTTCAGTGTGTCACCGGAGAACCCGCAAATCACCAGCGAGACACAAAAGTTCCAGACACACATGGGACAAATCTCGCGGCACTCCTCCGTTTTCTTTCTGGGAACGATCTTCCGGATTGTTGCCGGGTATGTGTTCAAAGTCTACTTGGCCAGAACGCTGGGACCTGAGCCGCTGGGCATCTACACGCTGGGCATGACGATCGTTGGATTTGTAGGCATCTTCAGCGGACTGGGGCTGCCGCAGGCGGCGGTTCGATTTGTGGCGCATTACACGGCCTCTCAGAAGATGGACGAGTTGCGACGTTTTCTGGTGTCGGCGACTGGTGTGATTCTGGGCGCGAACCTTGTTCTTGGAGCGCTTGTGTTAGGGATCGGCCCCTGGCTGGCGTTGCACTTTTACCATTCGCCCGAACTCTCGCCATATTTGAAATTGTTTGCGCTGATCATGGTGCTGGGCTCCCTGACCACTTTCTTCGGCAAGGTGCTGCAGGGATACAAGCAGGTCGCACGGCTGACTGTGCTGACCGATTTTGTGGCGACGCCGTTGACGATGCTGGCCACAGTATTGCTGATTGTGTGGGGAGCGGGACTTCGCGGCTACATTTTGGCGCAGGTGGTCAGTGGCGTGGTGTTGCTGGTGATGCTGCTGCTGGCGGTTTGGAGACAGACCCCCGCGACTGCCCGCCGCTCTGCAGCAGGACTGGGGCGCCCCGAGTCGCAGGTGTTCAGTTTTTCTGCGACCCTGGTGGGAATCGGCCTGATGAACTTTCTGGTGAGCCAAACCGACCGCGTGCTCCTAGGATTTTATCGGAATGCCCGCGAGCTGGGCATCTACTCGATTGCAGCGGCGATGGTTGCCTACATTCCTGTGGCGCTGCAGTCGGTCAACCAGATTTTCTCGCCCATGATCTCCGATCTGCACACGCGAGGGGAACGGCAATTACTCGAGCGTTTGTATCAGACGTTGACGCGATGGGTGCTCGCATTCACCCTGCCCCTGGTTATCGCCATGATGGTGTTTGCACGGGCAGTGATGGGAATTTTTGGCGCTGACTTCCAGGCTGGATGGCTGGTGCTAGTCATCGGGGCAGCTGGACAGATTGTGAATTGTGGAGTCGGATCGGTGGGACTCCTGCTTCTCATGTCAGGACACGAACGGCCGCTGATGAAAGTTCAGATGTTGACAACTATCTTGACCATCGTTCTGGGTCTGGCCCTTGTTCCGCGCTGGGGGATCGTGGGGGCAGCTGCGGCCTCTGCCGCGGCGAACGTCGTTGTCAATTTGTGGAACATGGTGCTGGTTCGACGGTTGCTGGGGTTCCTTCCTTACAATCGCAGTGCGTGGCAGCTGCTGTTTTCAACGGTAGTATCGGTTATGGTTGTACTATTCTCCGAGGTAATGTTGCGGGGCGCACCTGCATGGATGAAGATTGTGGTGGGATTGGTGCTCGCTTACGGTTCCTTTCTGGGAGTACTCCTGCTCAGGGGCGTGGACGCGGACGACCGTTTGATCGGCCAGGCGGCGTGGAAACGAATGAAGGGTTTTCTTCCGGCGATTGACGTGGGGGCGTCATGACAAGCGCAACACGAGAAATTCGTTTGCCTTCGGAGCTGTGTGACGCCGTGGAGCAGCATTTCGGAGCTGGGTTCACAAACATCGAAGACCTTCTCGTTTTCGTCCTCAACGCGTTGATTCGCGAGGACTCGCACAAACTCGATCAGAGCGATCAGCAGATGATCGAAGCGCGGTTGCGGGACCTGGGATATCTCTGAGGATGAGAGATCGGCGTTTCTTGAAAACCTGTCGCCACTCCAAAACCAATCATGGCTAAGTCCCTCATCCTGGTTACGGTCGACTGTCTGCGAGCAGATCACACCGGCTTCCTGGGCTACGCTTCGCCGACCACTCCGTTTCTTGATCGTCTGGCCGGGGAGAGCTTCGTTTTTCCGAGAGCGATCGCCACGGGCGCGCCTACCTACTATTCGTTTCCTGGAATCATGGCGTCACGCTTTCCGCTGGCGCTTGGTCGCGAAGTGGTGGGATTGGCTCCCGGTGAGACGACTCTGGCGACTGTTTTGAAAAGCACGGGCTATCGGACAGCGGCCTTCGTTGCCGGCAATCCATACCTGTCTTCGAGCTTTCACTACGAAGAGGGGTTCGAGATTTTTCGCGACTTCCTGTCAGAAGTGCAGCCGTCCACGGCCGGCCAGGGGGACGAACGGGGCGGCGCTAGGATGCGGACACGTCTGAATGAGCGAATCGGGCGAGTGGCGCACAATCTCGGCCCATTGGGTACGTTATACGACGAACTCTACTTTCAGTATTGCCAGAGAATTGCTGCGTCCGGCAAGGAGACCTGGGATGGGTTGCGACGCTATCCGGCGGCGGACGTTCTCGTCGATCGAACCTGCGACTGGCTGGCATCGACGGGGGACCGGCCTTTTTTTCTCTGGCTGCATTTCATGGATCCGCATGCGCCTTATTATCCGCCGGCAGAGGCGCTGAAAGCGCTGGGGGCAGAGATTGGACCGGCCCGAGCGCGCTACTTGAATTCTGTATGGAATCGCGGCGACATTGAAGCCCGGCGGCTGCGCAAGTACCGCGATGACATCGTGCTTCTGCACGACGCGGGTATTCGTTGGGTGGACACGCAACTGGCGCGACTGATTGACACGTTGCGCAATCTGTCGCGATGGGATTCGTCGGTCTTTGCTCTGACCGCGGATCATGGGGAAGAGTTTCTGGATCGCGGCGGTACCTTTCATCCTCCTTCGCAGACGCACCAGGAGATGTTGCGCGTGCCTCTGCTGATCCGGGTGCCGGGCGAGCAGAAGAAGCAGCTTTCCGATGCACCGTTCAGCCACTTGCACCTGGGGCCCACACTTCTGGAGGCCCTGGAGGTCCCGATACCGGGGGACTTTGAGGGACGCAGCTACTGGACTGAGTTGCAACGAGGCGGCGGCTGGGATCTGGCGATTTCGGAGTCGGTGGGCAGTTGTACGAATCCGATGGACGCGACCAAGCGCATGGGAAGGCGGAAAGTAGTGGTGCAGGAGCGGAGATACAAGCTGGTGGTGGATTTCGAGCTGGGCGCAGAGCAGTTGTTCGATCTGGACTCCGACCCTTCGGAACTGCGGACCCTGCCGCTGGAAGCCGAGAAAGCAGTCCGTGTCCGGCTGTTGCGAGCGGCGTTGCAGCACTGCGAGCATGCGGCGCGCCGTCCGAAAGCGGAATTGTCCATGCGCGCCAGAGTACGGCGGATTGGGCTAGAATGGAGCCACACGAAAATGCAATCTGCAACACTGACGTCTTGAGCGACAGACTGTCCATGGCCCATGCTTCCCGGCTGATCAGAATCTTCACTCCTTCGTTCGCGGATGAGACCGACACCAACGCGCAGAACCTGACGGTGAAGGAGGTGGTGACGCGCCTGGATTCCCAATTGTTCCAGGTCACGATGCTCAGCGAAGGGAACGTGGATCCCCGCATCGCACAGCGGAAGAACACCAGGATTCTGTCTTACTACGCGCACGGAAACACTCCGCGCCTACTCTTGAGGATCCTCGCGGACGGTCCGGATATCTACTTCTTTCCGCGCTACGGTCCTCTGGATCGAGCCTTTCTACGCGCTCGAAAATATCTTTCGCCCAATACGGCGCTGATCACTTATGTGGTCATGATGATGAATGAGCAGACCGCGACCGGGATGGTAGCGCGTCTGATCAAGGGATCTGATCAGGTTTACGCGAATTCGACTTTTGTGTCGGAAACGGTGCAGGGGATATTCGGCTTGCATCCGGCGGCGGTTTACGATGGCGTGGATCGCCGCTTCTTCTTTCCGTCTCCAACTTCGAAAGATCCGGGGAAAAAGTTGGTTGTACTGTATGCGGGATCGTTCCAGGCGCGCAAGCGCGTAGAACTCGTGATTGAACAGGCGGCCCGATGGCCGGAAGTAGAGTTTCGCCTTGCCGGGAAAGGCGAAACGGAAGCGGGATGCCGCGCATTGGTCCGGCAGCGCGGGTGTGGGAATGTCGTGTTTCTTGGTCACTTGCCGTCGTCACAATTGGGTGAGGAGATGCGAAAAGCGGACGCGTTCCTTTTCCCGAGCGTGCTTGAAGGGCATCCACAGGTCTTGATTCAGGCGTCCGCGTGCGGGTTGCCGGCTGTGGCGATGAGTTTGTATCGCCCCGACGCGGTCGCGCACGGCCGTACGGGATTTCTGGCTGACAACGATGAGGAACTAGCACGCAGTCTCGACTTGATTCTTCGTGACACAGAGCTTCGTGGAAGAATGTCGGCCGCCGCCGCGGAGCATGCGCAGCAGTTCGACTGGGACCGCATCACCCGGCAGTGGGGTGACATTTTTGAAGAAACTGTCGTTCGCAAGAACAGGAATAGCCGTCCTGGTGCCGAGGATTGAAACACCGGTGGATCGTCATCAGGCGGATGCGGATTCGCAAAGGGAGTTTCAACGATCCGCCAGGGAGACGGATATCGGAACACACGATCGGCACCGTTCGTTGCATGTGCTGACGATCACCCCTTTCTATCCGAGGGCCCGTGATGGCGCGAGCGGATGCTTCGTCGCCGAGCCCCTGACGAATTTGATCGGTCTCGGGATGCGGTCGACCGTCTTTGCGGTCGAAGCGCTGTACCGGCAAAAGCCAGAGAAAAGCCGATCGGCGCCGGAGGCACAATGGTTCCGCTATCCGTCACTGCCGGGTGGTCTCGGACTGGCCAGTGCTGGTTTTGGTCTCTATCTGCGACTTCGCGGAGCGGTGGGTGCGCTCCACAAACGGAACCCGATTGACTTGATCCACGCCCATGGAGCACTTCCCTGCGGACATGCCGCTCATCTTTTAAGCCGCAGGCTAAAGGTTCCCTACGTTGTGTCCGTGCACGGGCTGGATGCTTTCTCAGACTTGCAGGTTGGAGGTAGAGCGGGCGCTTCGTGTGCTCGAGTTTCCAAGCGGGTTTATGCAGGTGCGCGGCGCGTGATTGGAATAAGCCAGCACGTATGCGATGCAGTGCGTCAAGGGATGGACGGTGGTGTAGCGTTATCGGCCGTCTACAACGGGGCGGACACAGATGTATTTCAGCCAGCCGAAGATGCCGGGCCTCAGTCGCTGCTGACGGTCGGGAACCTGATCCCGGTCAAGGGACATGCGATAGTGGTGAAGGCGTTGGCAGCAGTTCTGCCGGAATTTCCTGGACTTCGCTGGGAAGTGATTGGCGACGGTCCGGAGTTGAATCGAGTTTGCGAGCTGGCTGCGACGCTCGGAGTTGTGGAGAGCATTCTCTTTCGCGGGCGGGTTGGACGAAGGGAAGTGGCGGAGGCATACGGACGGTGCACAGTCTTCGTCTTGCCCAGCCGCTATGAGGGCCTAGGATGCGTATATCTGGAGGCGATGGCCTCAGGGAAGGTCGCGATCGGATGCACGGGGCAGGGAATCGAAGAGGTGATCCGGCACGGAGATGATGGGTGGCTGGTTCCGCCGGATGGGTTGGCCGAACTGATCGACGGCCTGCGCATCTTGTTGCGGGATGGAGCAAGGCGCAAGCGAATCGGGGCGATGGCTCGTGACACGATTCTGCAGTCGTTCACGCTGCAACATCAAGCGGAGCGGCTACTGAACGTCTACCGGGAGTGCCTGGTTTGAGGCGCCGCGTCGTTATCCTGACGGAAATCATTGCACCATACCGCATTCCGGTGTTCAACGCACTGGCAGCGAGACCAGAGGTGGACCTGCATGTGATCTTCCTGTCGGAAACGGATCCAGATTTGCGGCAATGGCAGGTGTACCGTGGCGAGATTCGACATTCGTATGAAGTGCTGAGGTCTTACCGGCGGCGATTGGGGAGCTTCAACGTGCTGCTGACGCGTGGTTTGCGCGCGGCCCTGGAAAAAAGCAAGCCACAGTTGATCGTGGCCGGAGGATACAACTACTTGGCAACGTGGCAGGCGCAGCACTGGGCAAGACCGCGATCGATCCCATTCTTGTTGTGGTCGGAGAGTAATGTCGCGGACGCGCGGCGAAAGTTCTGGTTGGTGGAGGCGGCGAAACGAAAGTTCCTTCGTTCGTGCCAGGCTTACGTGGTTCCGGGAACATCGGCTGCCGCGTATCTCAAGACGTTTGGGGTTGAGGATACAAAGATCCTTGTTGCACCGAATGCTGTCGATGTGGAACGTTTTTCCAGAGCGGCGGACGTGGTGCGCCGGGATGCGCGATCGCGCAGTGAGTTGGGACTGCCGGAACGATATCTGTTGTTTGTGGGCAGGTTCGTCAGGGCAAAAGGAGTCTTTGATCTGCTCGCAGCCTATGCGACACTGCCAAAAGAGATTCGCCAGGCGGTTGGGGTTGTGTTGACCGGGGACGGGCCGGAGAGAGAGAAATTGAAGCAATGCAGCCGCGAGATCATGCCTGGGACGGTGGTCTTCACCGGCTTCCTGCAGCGTGACGAACTGCCGTCTGTGTATGCTCTCGCGGACGCGTTGGTGCTACCGACTCACAGTGATACATGGGGGTTAGTCGTGAATGAGGCGGTCGCGTGCGGATTGCCTGTGATCGCGACCCGGGTCGCGGGATGCGTCGCCGATCTAGTCGTGGAGGGCGAGAACGGATTCGTAGTGGACGTGGGAGATTCAAAGGCACTGTCCGAGGCGATGAAGAAGATCTTGAGTGATCCAGTTCTCCGCGGCCGACTCGCGGAGGGCAGCCGCGCTCTGAGCGATCGGTTTACTCCGGAGGCGTGGGCCACAGGGATGGTCCGGGCTGTCGAGGGTTTGGTGGGAGAAGGTCGTGGATAAGACATCAAGAATCGCGATTGCTGGGGTACCGATCGTCCTCATCGCGGGCCTGGTTCTTCTGGGACGCTCGTTGCCCGGGTACTTCAGCAATCAACAATACCTGATGGGTCTCATCTTCCTGCAAGTCCTGGTTGTTTGTCTGTGGTTCTATGACCGGCTGTTCTTTCCGTTCCTGATGATCGCGTTCTTGTGGGCGGGTACCGACGTACCCATGTCGGAGCCCTGGACGTCGGGGCGATGGCTGGTACTTGGTGCGGGGGCATCGGTTGGGTTTGTATTGGCGCTAAAGGCGGGGGCGCACCACTACCGTCCGTTTCACATGGTGGCCGCATTCTGTGTCGCTAGTGCCATTGTTTCCGCGATGGTGTCGGAAGTGCCGCAGCTCGCGCTGATGAAGGCGGCAAGCCTGTTTCTTCTTTTTCTGTACGGAGCCTCGGGAGCGCGGCTGGTTTTGCGCGACCCGGATCGTTTCTTCCGAGGATTACTGTTCGCATGCGAACTGAGCGTCTACGTCAGCGGCTTCTGTTACCTGGTGATCAAACAAGAAATCTGGGGGAACAGCAATTCTCTGGGCGCGGTGGAGGGCGTAGTGGCGGCTCCCCTGCTTCTCTGGGGCGCACTGGTTGCAGGGGACAAGCGGCTGCAGTTGCGGCGTGCGCTGGCGTGTGTGGGAGCTTTGTATCTGGTTTACTTCTCCGTCACGCGAGCCGCGATGCTGGGCGCCGCGGCATCGATGCTGGTGGTCCTGATCGGAGTGAGGCGGCACAAGCTCATTCTGAAGGGATTGCTCGCCGGCGCCGGCGTGGTAGCGATTACAGCGATCGCTGCCCCAGGGCATTTCGACGAACTGAATAGCTCGCTTGTGTCGGGCGTAATTTACAAGGGACAGCAGGAGCAGGGACTGTTGGGATCGAGGCTGACGCCCTGGCAGGAGACGCTGCGGGTAATACAGGACAAGCCGTACTTCGGCAGTGGTTTCGGCACCAGTTTCGCCGGAGATAAGCCCTTCGGCGAAATCGGGCGATTGGCTTCGACCGCGGATCTTCGTGAACATGGCAGCAGCTACCTGGCAATTGTTGAATGGGTAGGTTTGCTGGGAATTCTGCCTTTTCTGCTGCTGCTGCTGGTGATGGTCCGGGCGATCGCGCGCGTGTTCGCATACTTGCGCCGTACGGGAAATGTTGCGCACTATTCGGTGCCGCTCATGATGGTGATGGTTGCAGGGCTTGTGCATGCCGGCTTCGAGGACTGGATGTTCGCGGTCGGCTATTATCTGACGGTCCTATTCTGGAGTTTGGCATTTCTTCTGATGGATCTCATGCCTGAACCCGCCGCCCACCAGGCCGGCCATGTCCACGGTGTGCGTTTTCGCTATGCGACGAGCGCCGCGGTGACTCGGCCATAGCCTACGATGCGACTGTTCATTCACGCTCTAGGCGCTTCGGCGGGCGGAGGTCTGACTTATCTGCGGAACGTGGTTCCCCATCTTGCGGTTCATCCCGAAGTCGAAGTGTCGCTGCTGGCGGGTCCGGAAGCCACGTCGCAGATTCCGGGCGTGCACAACGTACATGTGATTCACTGCGACGCGAATTTGCGGGGTGCCCGTTCTCGATTTCTGTGGGAACAAAAGCAGGTTCCGCGCCTGATTCGGGATGCGCAGGCCGACGTACTGCTGTGTACGGGGAATTTCGCCTTGTGGAAGTCGCCGGTGCCGCAGATTCTGCTCAGCCGTAACTCGCTCTACACCTCCGCCGATTTTGCGCGCGACCTGTGGCGGCGAAGAGACTATCGGCAAATCGCGGACACGTGGGTGAAGGGCCTGGTGGCGCGAAGGTCGATCGAGCGCGCGGAACTGACGGTTGCTCCCAGCGAGGCATTTGCGCGAGAACTGAAGGCGTGGACGGGGCGGGACGTGGTCTCGCTGCATCATGGGTTCGACCGCGACGAATTCTTTCGTGATCCGGCGCCGTTGGCGCCTTCGCTCAAGGAGAAGCTTCAGGCGAACCCCGCGAAAGTGCGTTTACTGTTTGTCAGCCATTACAACTACTACCGCAATTTCGAGACGCTGCTGCGCGGGCTGGCTTTTCTGAAGCGGCGCTATCCGGACGGACGAATACAACTCGTGCTGACTTGCGAACTGGCCCCGGGAAAGAACCCCGGCAGCTACCGGACGGAGCGCGCGAACGAACTTTTGCGCGAACTGAACATCTCCGCGGACGTTGTGCAACTGGGCGCGGTTGCGTACCCACAACTGCATTATGTGTACCGCGCCTGCCAGATCTACGTAACTCCTGCGTACACGGAAACGTTCGCTCATCCTCTGGTCGAGGCGATGGCGTGCGGGTTGCCGATTGTGGCGTCGGATCTCGAAGTACACCGAGAGGTCGCCGATGGCGCCGCGCTGTTCTTTGAACGATTCTCTCCAGAGGATATGGCGGAGAAAGTGACTGAGGTGGTCGAGTCACCGTCTTTGCAGTCCGAGTTGCGCGCGAGGGGACTTGAAAGCAGCGCGAGATTCAGTTGGAAAAGCCACGTCGACAAGCTTTTGGAACTGGCCAAAACATTGGTCCACTGATCGTTTGGCGCTAGCTTCGAATGCCAAGAATTCGGATCACGTTCTGGATTCCAATCGCGGAGCTTGCCGCCAGCACAGCGGTCACTGGAGCCAGGACCCACAACAAGCGGCGATCCTGCGGGAGCCAGCGGCGCAGCGCAATCAGGACAAAGGGAAGGATGGGAATCGCGAAACGTGGGAAGTTTCCCCGGGCCCACATCGGGTAGTTGTAGCAGTAGAGTGAGAGCAGATACGGCGCTGCGAAGATGATTTCCGGCATGTGGTCATGTGCATAACTGCGAAAAGACTGCGTCCAGAACATAGCTACGATCGCAATCAACACGAAGAAGATCCATCCAAACGTCAGCAGAAGATTGGAAACAGGAGCCGGGTAAAGAAATGTGCCTTTGATGATCGCGTAGAACGGCACACCGAAAAGCGGCACCGTTGCTGCTGCCCGGGCTCCTTCGTAACTATGCACGGTGGCCAGGGGATCGTGGAAGTTGCGAGCGAGCGGGATCACGTAGAGGCCGCCAATCAACAGCCCGATGGCGGAACTGATGAGGAACGCCTTCCACTTGCGTTGCCAGAGCAGGGTGAGGCCGATGCCGAGCAGGAGGAGAATCCCGAGCGGCCGGGTAATGGTGGCAAGGGACGCAAGCAAAGCGGCCAGTACCCAGCGCTCACGGCGAATCGCGAGAAACGACCCGAACAGGAGGGCGACGAACAATGGTTCGGAGCCACCGAGATAAGATCGCTGGCACCAGTCGAAGTTGATGATCCCGAACGCGGTGGCAATCCAGCCTCCCCAGAGCCGATAAGCGAGAATCACCGCGATCAACGATGAAGCCGCAGATATGGCCAGAAGGGCGGCCCGGTCGGAGGCGCCAGTGAGCTTGGAGAGCGCCGCCATCAGATAGGGCAATCCCCAGAAATGCTTGATCACAACTCCCTGAAAATCCCAGCTGCGGATCGCCGCGGCGATGTTCATGTAGGCAGAGCTGTCGCCGAAGCTGGTCACGAGGGTGAGATACGGCGTGAGCAGTGAGATGAAAACCACGAAGACGGCTGTCGATGCCAGGGAGATTCGGAGGGTCTCGCCGAGAGATGGCTCCGAGCGCCATGGAGATGCTGGCGTCGTGCCTTTCTGCGGCAGCGATGGCGCGGCGGTTGACAAGGCGGGCGGCGTCTCGGCAGATCGTATCATGACCGGATCCTGCAAAAAGGACTGACATCTCCGTCCGTTGCGACACTGGTTGGGCCTACAGCGGCCCATTCAAGCTATGATGAAACCTAAGCACTCCTTTCGACATGTGTGGAATTTTCGGAATTGTTGCGCGCGAGGTGTCGCCTGAGTGGTTGACGCGGGCGCAACGCAGCCTCGCGCACCGGGGACCGGATGATGCCGGAATGATCGTCATCGACGTCGGTTCGGCTCGACCGTTCCAGGTCGGCTTTGCCCACACCCGGTTGTCCATCATCGATCTTTCCCCATTGGGCCACCAGCCCATGCAGGACCCCCTCACAGGGAACGTAATCGTTTTTAACGGTGAGATTTACAACTACCGCGAGTTGCGGCGGGTGCTGGAAGTGGCGGGCAACGAGTTTCGCAGCCAGTCGGATACCGAGGTCATGCTGGCGGCGTACCGCGAGTGGGGCGAGGACTGCGTGCAACGATTGCAGGGAATGTTCGCGTTCGCACTGTGGGATGCGATAAAGCAGCGTTTGTTGCTGGCGCGCGATCCGATGGGCATCAAGCCGCTTTATTACCACCACTCCGCTGGGACGTTTCTGTTTGCATCGGAGGTGCGGGCGCTTCTGCAGACGGGACTGGTTCCGCGCAAGGTAGATGCGACCGGAGTCTTGAGCTATCTAGCATTCGGATCGGTGTATGAGCCCTGGACGATTGTTGAAGGCGTGCAGTCAGTGCCGGCGGGGCACGTGCTCACCCTTTTTGACGGCTCGGTCGAGATGCGGAAATACTGGAGCCCGCTTGACGACACGATCGGCGCGGACGGACACGGGCATGCGAAGCAGAATGGCACGGGTATAGCCCGACTGACGGCAATCTTGCGTGATGCCGTTCTCTCGCATCTTGTCAGCGATGTTCCCGTGGGAGTGTTTCTTTCCGGAGGAATCGATTCGAGCAGCCTGGTAGCGGTCCTGAGCCACAACGGCGTGCGGGCGAACACGTTTTCCCTGGTGTTCCGCGAGGGAGAATTTAACGAGGCGCGATACTCGCGCGAGGTCGCGCGGCGTTTTGGGACCGAGCACCAGGAAATTCCGGTGTCGCTGGGGGACACACTGGCGGTTCTGCCCGAAGCTCTCGCCGCTATGGATCAGCCGACAGTGGACGGAATCAACACCTATCTCGTGTCGGCGAAGGCGCGCGCAGCGGGGATGAAGGTTGCGTTGACGGGACTGGGTGCTGACGAACTGTTTGCGGGCTACTCGAATTTCCGCAGGGTGACGAGAATGGAGCGCGTGGCGGCGCGTCTGAAGAAGTTGCCCACTCTGGCGCGATGGCCGCTGGCTGCCTCGATGGCCTTGGTCGCGGGCAAGAGCGATCGGAATCGTAAGTTGGCGGAGTGGACGGCGCGGGAGGACTCGATCCATCCGTATTTTCTTGTGCGCGGGCTGTTCGGGAAAGCGGAACAGGAGGCTTTGCTGCCTCCTGATGAGTATGGCGACGCAGAGGCGGCCCTCCAGCAGGTGCTGCAGAAGTCGATCGCGGAAAGTTCGGCGCTCGATCCCGTGAACCGCGTTTCATATCTGGAGTCGCACTGGTATATGCAGAATACTTTGCTGCGCGACTCCGATTTCATGAGCATGGCGCATGGACTCGAGTTGCGGGTTCCGTTCCTCGATCGAGCCCTGGTTAGGACATGTTTCCAGATTCCTGGACAGCGAAAGACGCAAGGCCGGTTGCCCAAAAGCCTGTTACTGGACAGCCTCGGAGTGGAATTGCCCATGGAGATCGTGCGGCGTCCGAAGCGCGGATTCACTTTGCCATTCGAACGATGGTTGCGTGGCGAGATGAGGCCTGTCGTCGAAGGCGTCCTGCTGAGTAGGCAGTCGGGTCGAGCACAGCTCAGCGCGAGTCAGGTGCGGGCAGTCTGGAATCGTTTTCTTGCCGGAGAAACGTCGTGGTCGCGGCCCTGGTCACTCTTCGTGCTGCGTCGCTGGTGCGAACAGAATCTGTAAGTTGGCGTCAGGCCGGGTGCCGTCGTCCATGGAGGATGCTGAACGAGGCGGTGCCGGTCGTGGGGAAGAACGTCTGAAAGAATCATCCCGTCGCCGTCGCACACCTCAGCGACTGAAGCCGGTATTGAAAACAAGCGTTTGTCGCGGCGATCAACACGTGCGCCGATAATCCTGGGCGCAGGAAGTTTCTGCACAAACGGTATAATCGTCATTTCCAGGGCTGGGAGAAGGGTTTGCTTCACCAACGCTATAAGGATTTTGCATTCTGGGCCATCTCGAAAGCCACTGTGCCTAACTACTTCGTGCGCCGTGGCCTTGGCGCGATTCGCGCCGCGCGGGGACCGCAACATCTCCATCTCGGGTGCGGGGCGAAATATCTGCCGGGTTTCGTCAATGTGGATGGCAATCCTCTCAATCGGGTCGACCTGTGGCTGGACGTGCGGAATGGCCTTCCGTTTCGCGCCGGTTCGGTGGATTCCATCTACTCGACCCACGTGTTGGAGCACTTTTATGGAGATGAGTTACAACGCCTTCTCCGGGAATGCTACCGCGTGCTGAAGGCAGGCGGCGGTATGCGACTGGTGGTTCCGAGCTTAACCAATGCGGTTGTCGCGTACAGCCAAAAGCGGGCTGACTGGTTCAGTGGATTCCCGCGCAATTTCGAATCCCTGGGTGGAAGGTTCTCCAATTTCGTGTTTTGCGATGGGCAACATCGCACCGCCTTTGATTTTGGTTACATGTGCGAGGTGCTGCGAAAAGCCGGATTCCCGGATGTAGAGGAATCGGGTGAAGGGAAGAGCCGCCTATATGGAGACAGTGTCCCTGCCTACGAACCTGGCGACTCGATGGACCTGCCACATTCCCTCTACGTGGAAGCCTTCAAGTAAAGCGCTACCATCGAGAGCGCAGTTGTTTCCAGAGATGCCACGAAGAGACTCGCGCTTCTGAGAGCGTAAACATCAGTTAACATAGTGTCACTCCTGACCTGCCCATGAGAGCTGAATTGATCGAGCCCAGATCCGAAGCGGACATGTCGAACTCAGCCGCGCCTGCGCGTACCTTGCCTATCACTGTCCTCATTCCCGTGCGAAATGAGGCTCGGAACCTGCCGCGGTGCCTGGAGGCGCTGCGGGATGTAGGTGAAGTCATCGTCATCGATTCGCAAAGCACGGATGCAAGCTGCTCGCTCGCGGAATCGTATGGGGCCAGGGTGGTTCAGTTTCACTATGCTGGCGGATGGCCGAAGAAGCGGCAGTGGGCCATGGATACGCTGCCCATTGCGTTCGACTGGATTTTGCTGCTCGATGCCGATGAAGTGATGACGCCGGAGTTGGCGCGCGAGATTGATGGGGCAATCCAGAATCCGCGGATGGCCGGCTATCACATTTGTCTTCAGATGTATTTCCTGGGCAAGCTTCTGCGCCATGGCGACGCGGGTTTCTGGAAGCTCTCTCTGTTTCGCAAAGGGCAAGCGCGGTTTGAGTGCCGTCTGAAAGAACAAGACGCATCAATGGCGGACATGGAGATCCACGAGCACGTTGTTGCCGACGGCCCGGTTGCGAAGTTACGGAACCCGCTCGTGCACCACAACGTGGAGTCGCTTTCGCGCTACATCCAAAAGCACAACGAATACTCGAATTGGGAGGCGCGGGTGCTGTCGCGCCTGGAGTCGGGCACCGACGAAATGCCCGCCTCGCTGTTCGGCACGCAAGCTCAGCGCCGGCGGTGGTTGAAACGAAAGCTCTACCGCGTGCCCGGATCGCCGGTCCTGCTGTTCCTTTATCGCTACCTTCTTCGTCTCGGGTTTCTCGACGGCGTGCCGGGCCTGATTTATTGTGCGTTTCAGGCTGTGCAGATGTTCCATACCAAAGCCAAGATCTACGAACTCAAGAACGCGAGGGGCTGAACGATGTGCGGAATCAGCGGACTCGCGAACTGGGGTGATGCGGAGACGCTGGCGCGCATGACGCACGTGCAGTCGCATCGTGGGCCCGACGACTCCGGGCTTTGGGAGCGGCGTTTCGCGGATGGTAGCTATATCGGATTGGGGAGCCGGCGGTTGGCGATTCTCGACCTGTCGCCCGACGGCCACATGCCGATGAGCAATGAAGATGCCTCGGTGTGGATCACGTACAACGGGGAGATCTACAACTTCGCTGATCTGCGCCGCGACCTGGAAGGGAAGGGGCACCGCTTTCGTTCCCACACCGACACCGAAGCCGTCGTGCACGCATACGAAGAGTACGGCGTGGAATGTCTCAACCGGCTGAACGGCATGTTCGCGTTCGCCATCTGCGATCTGCGAGGTTCGTCGCCAAAACTGTTTCTGGCGCGCGACCATTTCGGTGTCAAGCCCTTTTACTACTGCGAGCGCGGCGGCAAACTGGCGTTTGCTTCGGAGATCAAGGCGCTGCTCGACGTGCCGGGGATCCACACGACAATAAACGGCGAGGCGCTTGATCAGTATCTGACCTTCTTGTGGGTGCCGGATCCGCTGACGATGTTTGAAGGCATCCGCAAACTTCCTGCGGGACACTATGCTGTCTGGCAAGACGGCGGACTCGAGATCAAGCAGTACTGGGACTTGACGCTTCCAGAGGCCGGGCACCATTTCGAGCGTCGCCAGGACGACTTGGCGCAGGAAATCCGGGAGCGATTTTGCGCTTCGGTTGAGAAACAGATGGTCAGTGATGTTCCGATTGGCGCGTTTCTGAGCGCGGGGTTGGATTCGTCGAGTATCGTGGCGGCGATGGCGCGAAAGCAGCCGGTGAGGACTTATACCATCACGTTTCCAGAGAAGTATCGCATTGGCGAATCTACGATCGATGATCCGGCTGTGCCGTCACGACTCGCGCGAAAGCTCGGATGTGAACACCACGAAATTGTGGTTGAGCCGGATGTGGTGAACCTGCTGCCGAAACTCACCTGGCACATGGATGAGCCTACGGCAGATCCGGCGATTATCGCGGCATACCTGGTTTGCCACGAGGCACGCAAGCAAGCAACGGTGCTGCTGTCGGGAGTCGGTGGCGATGAGTTGTTTGCCGGATATCGCAAGCACGTCGCGCACGCGTGGAACGAAAAATATAGCTCAGTTCCGGGATTCGCTCGATCGGCGGCAGCGCGGGTTGTGCTGGGCTTGCCTTCGCTGCGCGGAACGCGCTGGAAGGGCGCGGTTCGGCTCGCCAAAAAAATGGCACGAAGCGCTCCGCTGGATCCGGTCGAAGCCTTCATTCGAAACTGCACTTATCTCGATGAGCAGCAGAGATCGACCTTGTATTCGGACGATGTGAACCCCGGCAACGGCAACCGCGCGCGCGAACACCGGGCCGCATTTGACCGCGTGAAGCATGCCGATTTTCTGAATCAAATGCTCTATCTCGATACCAAGATTTTCATGACCACGTTGAACCTCACCTACAACGACAAGATGAGCATGGCGTCGTCGGTCGAGGTGCGGGTGCCGTTTCTGGATCGCGGGCTAGCGGAATTCGTCGCTTGGAACGTGCGACCGGAGTGGAAGCTGAAAGGGAAGTGGCGTCCGGTGACGAAATACATTTTCCGCGAGGCCATGAAGAATATGCTGCCGGAGGAAGTGCTGCACCAGCCGAAGGCCGGGTTTGCCGCACCCGTGGACTACTGGCTGGCGCACGAACTTCGGCCAATGGTGGACGATCTGCTGTCGGAGAGCCAGGTGCGACGGCGCGGGTTGTTTCGTCCTGAGGTTGTGCGCTCTTACGTGGACCAACATCGCCGCGGCGAACAGGATTGGTCCATGCAGATCTGGCAGTTCCTGACTCTGGAAATCTGGATGCATCTGTTTCTCGATGGCGGGGCCAAGCGAATCTCGGAAGATCTGGTTTCTATGCGGCAGCAGGTCATCGCATGAAATCGGACCTCCGCGCGGGCGACGTTCCGGTGAGCGATGTCGAGGCCGCATCCCAGCGCAAGAGTCGGAGTGCCAAGGCTCTTATGGAACTGTCGGGGCTGCTGCGAGCGCCGCAGCGAATCCCGACGCTTCTGCTTGAGCTCACCAAGGACGAATTGCGGACAGGAGTCGAGCAACACCATCTCTATTCCTACGCGAATACGACTCGGCCAAGCATGGACACGTTGCGATCCGTGGTGGGATGGATTCTCGCCGCGCAACGTGACGACGGCGGAATCGCAGCGTACTACAGCTTGCTGACAGGATATTCCGAATCGTATCCGGAAGTGACGGGCTACATCATTCCGACGCTCTACGACTATGCATGCGAGCCGGGCGATGAGCGCGGGCGCCGGTCGGCCGAATCGGCTGCACGCTGGCTGATTTCGCTGCAGATGCCGTCGGGAGCCTTTCCCGGCGGATTGCACGGCGTTGAGACTCATGCGTCAGTCTTCAATACTGGGCAGATTCTGCAGGGACTCGTGCGCGCTCATGTGGAAACCGGCGACACGGACATCCTGAGAAGTGCAATCGCGGCCGGAGATTGGCTTGCGACACTGCAACAGCCGGACGGTTCGTGGAGCGGCCAGGGCGCGTATCAGGGCGTTGCTCATACTTACTACAGTATGGTTTCGTGGGCGCTCGCGCTGTTGGCCGAAAAGTCCGGCAGCGATCGCTATGGGGTTGCCGCTGAGAGGAACATTGACTGGGTGCTAAGGCACTTCCAGCCCGGCGGCTGGATTGATGGCATCAACCTGCAGGGACATCCATCGTATCTGCATTTCATCGCCTACGTGATTCAGGGGACTCTCGAATGCGGCATCCTGCGTCGCCGCGGCGACGCCATCCAAGCCGCGGCAGATTCGGCGTGGGTGCTGCTGCGCCGCTTTGAAACGCACAAGTTTCTGTTCGGGACGTATGAGACCGGGTTCAAAGGCGGCTTGCGGTTCTCTTGTTTGACGGGCAACGCGCAGATGTCGTGCATATGGCTGCGGCTGTTCCAGGTTACCGGCGAGCTGCGGTTTCTCAATGCCGCGCTAAAGATGAATGAGATGTTGAAGGGGCAGGTGCGCTCGCGCGGGCGCGCCGGAGTCGCGGGGGGAGTCTCAGGATCGTGTCCGATATGGGGTCCGTATCAGCCTCTCCGCTATATCAGCTGGGGATGCAAGTTCTTCGCGGATGCACTTCTGCTGGAACAGCGACTCATGCGGGAAGTCGGTGCATCGGAATGCGCGTAGTCGTTCTCTCCTCGAGTCCGTATAGCGAAACCAGCTGCGCGGCAACGGCTCATCTCGCGCGGCTTGGATATGCTCCGCTGGGCGCGTTGACTCTGCCGTCGTGGGACAGGCGGACGCTGATACGCAAATTAGGACAGTGGGGTGTGGGAGAGTCGCTACGATATGCGCGCGGTAAACTGGCGCCGGGCAAGGGCGGCACTACGGAACAAGTGCGGAATCCGCATCTGGAGAAATACCTTCGCCACGATCATGGCGTGTTTTGCAACATGCGGGAGGTTGGCCAGACCTATGGATTTCCAGTTGTCACGTGCAGCGACCAGAATGCTCCGAGAGCGCTCGCACAATTGAAGCAGTGGGCTCCGGACGTGGCAATCTTTGCCGGGGGGAACATTCTGCGCCAGCCACTGCTGCAAATTCCGCGCCTCGGCGTTTTGAACGCACATTTAGCACTGCTGCCGGACATTCGAGGCATGAGCAGCCCCGAATGGTCGCTGTTGTGTAGAGTGCCGTTGGGCATCACCATTCACTTTATGGACGGTGGCATCGATACGGGCCCGATACTTCTGCGCCGCGAGTTCCGTTGCGACGAAGTGTGCGACTCGCTCACCGAACTGCGCAATCGCATGATCGCGGAAGGCATCAAGCTCACCGGCGAGGTCATCTCCGCCCTCGATCGGGGAACGCTCTCAGCAGTTCCGCAGAAGGATCGGGATGAGGATCACCAGTACTTCGTCATGCACGACGCGTTGAAGGCGGAGGCCCTGCGGCGCTGGAAGAGAATCCGATTGGCTACGGCAACGGGAAGAAGCGATGGGTAGGCTCGTGACAGCCGTGAGGGCTGGGTGGGCGTTCGGCGCGCGAGACGGCCTCTTGCGTCTGGAATACGAGTTGAGCCGCGGCTCCGGACTCATGGCGCGGCGATTACGGGCTGTGCAGGGGTGGGACTACTGGGCGCTGGATCGCATCGCCCCGCATACGACTGCAGAGAAATTACTCGAAGATCTTCGCGGTGGAGACCGTCCCTTTTTTTTCTCAGATTGCCGCCAGCTTGCGCCGGAGTTGAAGAGGATTGTCGGAGGGGACGGGGAGCGCGCAGCGTTGGCGGAAGCGGGCGGGATCTTGGAAGGAACGCTCCCGTTCTTTGGACGTCCGCAATCAACCGGCAGCTTTCCACCAAATTGGTTTCGCAATCCAGCGACCCGAGAATCGGTCGCCTCCGATCGTTCGTGGACGCGAATGAGGTTTGCATCGGAAGACTACGGCGATCTCAAATTCATTCTTGAGCCCTCGCGGTTCTTGTTCGTGTATCCCTTGGCGCGCGCTTACGCCCTGAGTGGAGACGAACGATTCCCTGAGGCGTTCTGGCTTGCAGCGGAGGATTGGGCGCGGAAGAACCCGCCCATGGCTGGCCCGCTCTGGATCTGCGGGCAGGAATCTTCGTTGCGGATCATGGCGTGGTCGTTTGCGCTATATGCATTTCTGCGTGCGCCCTGCACAACTCCGCAGAGGCTCGCACTGCTGCTTTCAATGATCGCGGCGCATGCCTGGCGCACGGAACAAACGATCGGATACGCGCGCTCGCAGCGTAGCAATCACCTGTTCAGCGAAGCAGTAGGCCTCTGGACTGCGGGCACGCTGTTTCCCGATCTGAAGGGTGCAACGACTCAGCAGACGCTGGGCGCATGGCTTCTGACAGAAGCCGTTCGCGATCAGATCACGCCGGAGGGTGTGCACCTGCAACACTCGTTCAACTACCAGCGTATGGTGTTACACCTGCTGCTGTGGGCGTTACGATTGGCGCGGACTCGGAGTATTACGCTCGATGCGGAGATCACAGATCGAACGGCGGCCGCTTGGGAATTTCTCAGCTCGTTTGTCGATTCGGACTCGGGCTGCGTGCCGAACTACGGTTCCAATGACGGCACACACCTTCTCCCGCTTTCGGGATGCGAGCATGGCGACTTTCGTCCGCTGGTTCGGCTTGGAGCGAGCGTTCTGGCTGGCGTGACCGATCTAAAGGCCGGACTCTGGGATGAGACCTCTCTATGGTTGTGTGGACACACCGAAAACGCAGAAAGGAGCGAAACGCAACATGGTTCGTTGGCGGTGACAGGCTATCATCGGATAGGCTCTCGGCGTTCGTGGGCGATGGTGCGCGCGGGGCGCTATCAGCGGCGCCCTTTTCAGGCCGATCAACTCCACATGGACCTGTGGTGGAATGGACTGAATCTGGCGCGTGACGCTGGAACTTATCTCTACAACGGGACGCCGCCCTGGGACAACGGTCTGGCAGGCACGGCGGTGCACAACACCGTCATGGTGGATGGCCGCGATCAGATGCGTCGCGCCGGGCGCTTCCTCTGGCTTGATTGGGCGCAGGCTTGGGGCCGGTCGATTCGCACGGGAAAAGCGGAACTGGTGGAGCGATTCGAGGGAGAACACAACGGCTACCGGCATCTTGGCGTCACGCATCGGCGGACGGTGGAGCGCGTCGGGGAAGTCGCTTGGGTGGTTGTGGACGATCTGCTGGGCGCGGGCGAGCACGACTTGCGATTGCACTGGCTGGCCCCGGATTGGCCGTGCGAGATGGTGTCGAGTGTCCCGCTCCGCGTCGTGTTGTCTGCCGCGCAAGTGCGGTTTCGTTGGCACGTCTATTCAAGTGCTCCAGGAATTACGAGCGTCCTGCGCGTAGGGGAAATGGTCGCGGGTCAAAGCCGGGACGAACCATTGTCAGGATGGCAGTCGCCCACCTATGGAGAATTGCGGGCCGCTGTTTCGCTGGTCTATCGCGTCCAGGCGCCTTTGCCGGTGCGACTGGTCACCGCGATTCTGGTTGGCGATACGGTCCGCGTTTCGTGCGGTCAGAATCAAGTGATGGTCGAGTGCGGCGACGCGCGGCGTGAGGTGAGCCTGTCGCCGGGTAAGTCAACGGGCTGAGCAGTCAGCCGTCGTACAATTGCGATGTTGCTTGCGTGGCGCAGAACACACCATGAAACAGGTTCTTCAACAGGTGAGCGGCGGCGAGATTGAAGTGGTCGAGGTGCCCTCGCCCAAGTTGCTCGCCGGCTGCGTGCTGGTGCGCACAGCCGCTTCCCTGGTCTCGGTTGGCACCGAACGCGCCTCGGCGGAATTTGCCCGAAAAACCCTGTTGCAGAAAGCGCGGATGCGTCCTGACCTTGTGCGCGAAGTGTTGAGCAAGCTTCGCCGCGACGGACTGGCATCTACTTTCAATGCGGTTCGCAGTCGTCTCGACCAGCCTAGCGCGCCGGGATACAGCAGTGCCGGCACGGTGGTTGCGGTCGGCGAGGGCATCACCGACATCCGGCCTGGCGACCGGGTTGCATGCGCGGGTGCAGGCTACGCGGTTCATGCCGAGTTCGCCTGTGTGCCCCGTCTGCTGCTGGCGCGTATTCCCGACGATTCCGTGAATTTCGATCAGGCTTCTTCCACGACGGTGGGCGCGGTTGCGCTGCATGGAGTCAGGACTGCCGACGTCAAACTGGGCGACGTGGTCGCAGTCATTGGTCTTGGGCTGCTGGGGCAATTGACGGTACAAATTCTTGCTGCCGCGGGATGCCGCGTCGTGGGCATGGACATCGATCGCCGCCGCGCCGACCTGGCGATGCGTATGGGTGCTCACGCAGCCAGCGATTCCGCGGCTGGGTTCTTTGATCGATGCCAGGATCAGTCGAGCGGGCGCGGTGTTGACGCCATCCTGATTACCGCGCAGTCGGCGAGCAGCGATCCCGTAAATCTGGCGGCGGAAGTGGCACGCGACCGGGCGGTCGTCGTCGCCGTGGGAACGGTGGGCCTGGATCTCGAGCGCCGGGCATTTTATGAAAAAGAACTTGATCTGCGGGTGCCGCGTTCCTATGGCCCTGGCCGCTATGACACGGCGTACGAGCAGAAGGGTCTGGACTATCCCATCGGCTACGTACGCTGGACCGAGACGCGCAACATGGAAGCGTTTCTACAATTGCTTGCGGACCGCAAAGTCGATGTGCAGTCGCTCATCACCCACCGCTTTCCGATTGAACAGGCGCATTCGGCGTATGAGTTGATTGCCGGGAAGACGCACGAACCGTTTATCGGCGTTCTGATCACATATCCGGATGAGGCGGAGGCGGCGCCGCGGGTTGAACTTCTGGCAGAGCGTACCAGAGCTGGTGCAGAGGACGCGAAGGCAGTTGCTGTCGGCTTGTTGGGCGCAGGCGGTTTTGCCACCAGCACGCTGCTGCCGGCGATGAAACGTGCTGGGAACGTGGAATTAGTGGGCGTGTGCGCTGCCAATGGTTCCCATGCGAGCAGCGCCGGCAAGAAGTTTGGATTCCGCTACAGTTCCACTGATGAAGCCGGCGTCATCAATGATCCCGAGATCAATACGGTGGTTATCGCCACACGTCACAATCTGCATGCCACGCAGGTACTGGCGGCGATTCGGGCGGGCAAGCATGTTTTCTGCGAGAAGCCGTTGTGCCTGAACGAAGGCGAGTTATCGGAGATCGCTCAAGCCCTATCCGAAACGCCGAGCTCGGCAAAGCCGCTGCTGATGGTCGGCTTCAACCGGCGTTTTGCTCCTCAAGTCGTGCGGCTCAAGAATTTCCTGCGCGAGATCCACGAGCCGCTGGCGATGCACTACCGTGTAAATGCCGGCTTCCTGCCGGCGCAACATTGGCTGAATGATCCTGACCACGGAGGTGGGCGCATCCTCGGCGAGGTATGCCATTTTGTTGATCTGCTGACGTTTCTTGCGGGCGAGCCGCCAACTGAGGTGCAGGCGCAGGGCCTTGCCAATGCCGGCCGATACAGCAATGACAACGTAGTGTGTTCGCTCACGTTCGCCAACGGTTCTCACGGCACGATCAGTTATCTCGCCAACGGCGACAGGTCATATTCGAAAGAGCGGCTCGAGGTGTTCGGCGGGAGTTCGGTGGCAGTACTCGAAGATTTCCGCAGCCTGGAACTGGTTCGTCAGGGACGCCGGCAGGTATTCCGGTCACGATTTCGTCAGGACAAAGGTCACCGTGCCGAGTGGGAAGCGTTCGTCGCTGCGATCCAAAGCGGTGTTGCGTCTCCGATACCGATGCGGGAGATCGTGTCCACGATGATGGCGACGTTCGCGCTGGAAGAGTCGCGCTCGTCGGGCCAGACGGCTGCGGTGCGAGGACTTCCCGGCCATTGTTCCCAAGCCTCGTGAGAATTCTCTACGTGTCGCAATATTTTCCTCCGGAGATGGGCGCGCCCGCCGCGCGCGCGGCCGAATTGTCCAAACACTGGGTGCGCATGGGACATGACGTCACCGTGCTCACAGGATTTCCCAATCATCCGACCGGCGTAGTTCCAGCCGAGTGGCGGCCGCGCCTGAGGGAGCTCCGATACAAAGAAACCGTGGACGGCGCGCGTGTGGTCCGCACATGGCTCTGGCCGCTGCCGAACCGGAAGGCGCACGAGCGGATTCGGAACTACGTTTCTTTCTGGTTGTCGGCTTCGGTGACTGGGCTCGGTCTCGATAAGCCGGACGTGGTCATCGGTACCTCGCCGCAATTGCTTGTGGCCCTCGCTGGATCGTGGCTGGCCTGGTGGAAGCGCGTGCCATTTGTATTCGAGGTGCGCGACTTGTGGCCGGAATCGCTGGCGGCCGTCGGAGCAGGAGGCGAGGGGAGCGCGTTGCATCGTGCGCTCGGCGCGATTGCCGGATTCCTCTACCGGCGCTCCGATCACATCGCGGTGGTGACGCCTGCCTTTAAGGATCACATGGTCGAACACTGGAGCGTTCCCGCAGAAAAAATCTCGCTGGTGGAGAACGGAGTGGAGACCGATCTCTTTTGTCCCTGCCCGCCACAAAAGGCTCCGGGAACCGAGGGACGCTTCCTGATCTGCTACATCGGCACGATGGGCATGGCGCATGGACTGGAGACGCTGATCTCTGCCGCGGAGATCCTGCAGCAGGAATTACCCAACGCCGCGTTTCTGCTCATTGGCGAAGGCGCGGAGAAGGAGCATATCGCGCAGTTGGCCGCGGCGCGAGGCTTGAAGAATGTCTGCTTCCTTGGACAACAGCCACGGGAGAATATCCCGGCTTACATTGCCGGCGCGGATGTCTGCCTGGTCATGCTGAAGAAGGCGGAGCTGTTCAAGACTGTAATTCCGACCAAGCTGCTCGAATATATGGCGTGTGAGAAGCCGGTGATCGTCGCCGTCGATGGGCAGGCGCGGAAGTTAGCGGAAGAATCGGGCGGCGGAATCTTCGTGGAGCCCGAAGACAGCCGGGCGCTCGTCGAAGCGGTCAGGGAACTGGCCAGCGCATCAGAGAGAAGGAAGGGAATGGGGATTAGGGCGCGTCAATATGTTGTTGCGAATTTGTCGCGCCAGAGCACGGCACGAACTTACGTTAGTGTGCTCGACGCTGTGCGGAAGCGCTGGCTGTCAGAGCGATGATTACCTCCCTGCAATCAGGGCCGTACGGCGACCACAGCCAAAGCAGTCGTCATGGACATTGCAGCTTCAGCACTGCGATAGGCTACGGACTTGGCCGCGCTGCCCGGCACATAGAGCACGTCGCCTTTAACCATCGCTATGTCAGCGTCCTTCGCCTGAAGGACTTTCTTGAGGCGTACCGGAATCTCCTGCATGCCATTCGGCGTCTGCCGTAGAATCTTGGCGCCATTGAGTGACGCGGTGCGGGTTCCTCCACCGGCGAGCGCCAGTGCCTTCAGCACCGACAGCGTGTTGTCTTCGACCAGGAACCCGCTGGGCCGGGTTACGTCTCCCACCACATAGACGATCCCGGCGCGCGACACGATGATCGTGTCACCGGGGAGAATCTCCACATTGTTCTGAGTATCCTCAGCCAGACTTGAGGCCAAGTGGAGTTCCATTTTCTGATCGGGGTTCTGGTGATGAATGATCGTGACGTTTCGCCCGGCTTTATCAGTCAAGCCGCCTGCCGCGGAAATCAAGTCGTAGAGATGACGCTCGCCGATCGCTGGGTATGGTCCCGGACGAGTCACTTCTCCCAGCACGTTGACGGCTTGGGAGGAGGACTCGCTGATGAAAATCGTGACGTGCGGGTTGCGGACATAACCTCCATCCGAAAGCCGCTTTTCAATCAGAGACTGCGCTTCGTCAACTGTCAGATCTTCGATATGCACATAGTCAATAAGCGGAAGGTAAACATCTCCGCCGTTGCCGACTCGCGCCTTGGTGCTTAGGTCGGGGACGCCGTAGACGCTGACTTCGATGAGATCGCCGGCGGCAAGCTTGCTTGTGGAACTGGTCGTTGCTGGTGGCTGGGCAAGCGCTGGTGGTTGGGGCGGTTCTTGCGACGGTTGTGCCGTGGCATCCCCCGTGACGGGAGTCTGCGCGCACAGAGGGAATAGAGACAAACTTAAGATCAGCGGAGACAAGCCCCAAACATAGAAACGGCGAAGACGCCGCACCATACCACGCTCCTGGGAGTGAAACCTGTGTTTTTGAGTCTAGCACACGCTGCAGCAACGAAATCCTGGGTCGACATGCCGTTAACTAGTTCGGCACGAGGGATCAGGTTTTTCCACAGGTAACGCGCAGGAATCGTTGCCCGTCGTTTGCAACGAGTTGTATAGTTCGAAGCATCACAGAGAGAAAATTTCCTGTCGGGAAGTTGAATGAGGGTTCCGCGGCACCGCGCTCGGTCTGAGACCATAAGGATTCTGGCCGGAAGGACTGTCGGATCTTGAGTTTTCTATTTTTAGCAGTATTTGCAGTCTCCCTGGTGGTGTCGTTCGTGGCGACACGCCAGGTGCGGGATATTGCATTACGTCGTGGCTGGGTTTCGTCCCCCGATGATGGTCGTCATGTTCATCAGGCTGCCCTGCCTCGACTGGGTGGCGTCGCCATCTTTCTCGCATTCTCCCTTAGTCTGATCTTGTGGCTGGCGCTTTCTCTGATTTATCCACGCTTGCTGGCGGGACTGGTGCCCGCAACCCTTCTCAGAATTTACGTCCCCGCCTGCCTGATCTTCTGCCTGGGCATCTACGACGATCTGCACGGGGCGGGGCCGTACCTGAAATTCTCCGTGCAAGCAGTTGCCGCCACCATGCTCTTCGCCGGAGGCATGCGGATTCTCGACCTTCCCGTGCTGGGCGCTCATGGCTTGCCCTGGTTCCTGGGGTTGCCGCTGACGGTGTTGTGGGTGGTCGCGATCACGAACGCCTTCAATCTGATTGATGGTCTGGATGGCTTGGCCGCCGGCTCGGCATTATTTTCCACAGTGGTGTTCTTCATCGTGGCGCTAATCAGCAGTTCGTGGCTGGGCGCTCTGATGAGCGTGGCGCTGGCCGGCGCCATTCTCGGATTCCTGCGTTTCAACTTCAATCCGGCGACCATCTTTCTTGGCGACTCGGGCAGCCTGTTCATCGGCTTCATGCTTAGCGCTCTGGCTCTGGCTTGCGCGCAGAAAGCGCCTACTCTCGTCGCGGTTGCCATTCCGGTCGTATCCTTCGGGCTGCCGATTCTGGAGACAGCGTTGTCGGTGCTGCGGCGGCTCATCAGCGGCCGGCCGATTTTTACCGCCGATCGCGAGCATATCCACCACAAGCTACTGCAGCTGGGCTTGTCGCACCGGCAGGTTGTGATTGTCCTTTATGCCGTGTCAGCGTTGTTCGCGATGCTGAGCCTCTTCCTGCTTTGGCCGACAGGCAGCACGTTGGGCTTGGTGCTGGCGGTAGTCGGGACGGGAATCTGGTTGGGCGTGCAACATCTTAACTATCTGGAATTCGGCGAGTTGCGCCGAGTGGCTCAGCGCACCATTGAACAGCGTCAGATTGTGATCAACAATCTATCTATCCGGCGGGCGGTGGAAGAACTCAAGGTCGCAACCGATTTGGACCAGGTGCGTAGGATCGTCCTGGCTGCCTTTGAAAGCAATGATTTCGACGCTTTCGAGATGACCGTGAAGTCCGGTTCTGAAGACCAGTCTGGTTTCGGAGACATATGCAAGCCATTCCAGTGGAGCAAGTTCCCGCACATCGTTTCCATGTCGAGCCTGCCCTCCTGGAAGCTTAGTCTGGACTTGGTGACGAACTCCAACCGGCGCCGCGGATCACTCGTGGTCTACCGCGTTTACAGCCAGCGCGATCTTCAACTGGACGTCAATCTGGTGACGTCCGCATTCCCGGTCGCCTTGGCCGAAGCCCTGGACCGGGTTCTGACGGCGCCGGAAGTGCTGGAATCCCAGCCCCAGGGCGATGTGCAGTATCTTGCAGCCAACCTGTAAATCGGGTCGACCGGTCAATTTCCCCCCCGAAAATTGCGCGGCTCCACGCCAATCATTCTGAGTTAATATAGGGTCTCTTCGCACCATGGTCCCTAAACCCATGGAACTGAACCTCATTCGGATGCAGGGATCGCCTCCCGGAGGCGACGTTGTGGAACGCCGCCGCCGCATTCGTCACAAACCGCACACTCCTGCCTACGCCAGCTTCAGCCATTCTTCCGGTGGCATGGTGGTCGATCTCAGCGAAGTGTTGGACCTGCACGAGGATGGGTTTTCGGTTCAGACCAGCGATCGCATGCAGGTAAACCAAAACGTCAACCTTAGCTTGGATCTGCCGGAAACCAAAGCGATCGTGCATTGCTTCGGCCAGGTGGTGTGGAGCGACAACGCGGGCCGGGCAGGCGTTCGGTTTTCCGCAATACCCGATCCTCCCCGGCGGATGCTGAAGGAGTGGCTGTTCGTCAACTTGATGATTGCCTGCAGCAATCAGGCGGCACGGCGTCAGCAGACGGCGCGGCGAACCGAACGAAGCCCGCTTCCAGCGCTGCCGGCCCTGCCGTCACTTGTTCCTACTCCGGTTCCCGATCTGACCGGGATGTTGGCAGCGATTGAAGCTGTGCGGCGCGAAGTGCGTGCCGTCGGCGATGATCTCGATGCCGCGTTTCGGTTGATCACGGAACGCTCATTGAGTTTGACCGGAGCCAGCGGCGCGGCCTTGGCTTTCCTGAGCGGCGACCGGATGATCTGCCGTGCGCAGGCGGGAGAGCCTGCTCCGCCGATTGGCGCTGCGGTGGATGTGAAGCAGGGAGTGTCAGGAGAATGCGTTCGCACGGGCCGCATGATCAAGTGCGAGGATACGGAGACCGATTCCCGCGTGGAGCGAGATCTTTGCCGGATTCTCGGAATTGGCTCAATCCTCGCCGCGCCGATCCTGTCGGACTTCCGCGTAGTGGGTTTGATTGAAGTCTTCTCGCCGCGCCCGCATGCTTTCACCGAGGTGCACGAAATCGCGTTGGATCGCCTGGTCGAAATCGTGCCCAAGGCGAAAGTGGAGACGGCCACGTTACCGGAGCTGAGGAATGATTCGGCGCCTTTGTCCGCTGCAGGGCCGAATCCTTCTGTGCATTCGGTTCGCGAGGCCTTGTGGGAACCGCAAGCGCAGGAGCCGTTGAGAGGTGTTCCGGTTCGACCGCTGCACATTGTGCTGCTGCTGTTCACGGCGGGTGCAGTGTTTATGGCACTGGGGTACTTGCTGGCGCCGACGATCGAGAAGTGGTGGCTGCGCAAGCCGAACGCAGCTGCGACTCCGGCGACAGTCTCGGCGGCAGGGCCTGCAACCGCCGTTGCCAACCCAAATACTCCGGAGGGCCTGCGAACGCTGGCGGAACAGGGCGACGCCGACGCGCAGTGGAATCTGGGCGTGCGCTATCACACTGCAGACGGATTCATTCAGGACGACACGCAGGCGGTGGAGTGGTTTCTGCGCGCTGCGGAGCAAGGACATGTCTCCGCGCAGGCTACGTTGGGCGCCTATTATTGGGCCGGACGCGGGGTTCCTCAGGATCTTTCAAAGGCCTATTTCTGGTCATCGCTGGCGTTGGCTCAAGGGGATGATGGCAGCAAATCCCGGCTGGAGGGGCTGGCCTCGCAGATGACGCGTGCGCAGGTGGCGGCAGCCCGGCAGGCAGCAGAGGAATGGCTGCGGCGACATCACAATTCCGCCGTAAAATAGAGTTGTGCCCACTCTCCGCGACATCCTCGATGAGCGCGTTCGAGAGGCCGATCCCGCGCTCTACGAAAAGATTGACGACCGCAACCGACTGCGCTGCTATTCCTGCGGACACTGCTGTCCCATTCCTGAAGGCCAGCCCGGTGTCTGCAAGGTTCGCTTCAATCGTGGCGGGAAACTTTTCGTTCCCTGGGGCTACGTCGGCGGCGTGCAGTGCGACCCCATCGAGAAGAAGCCCTTCTTCCATGCGTATCCCGGAGCTCTCGCTTACAGCTTCGGCATGCTGGGTTGCGATCTGCACTGCTCCTATTGCCAGAACTGGGTGACGTCGCAGGCGCTGCGCGATCCGAATGCTGTCTCGCCGCCGCTGGAAGCCGATCCGGAACTGCTGGTGCAGGATGCGCTCGCGCAGGGCGCGAAGGTCCTCGTCAGCACCTACAACGAGCCCCTGATTACCAGCGAGTGGGCGGTCTCCATCTTCCGCGCAGCCCGACAGGCGGGCCTTTTGACGGGATTTGTTTCCAACGGCAACGGCACGCCGCAGGTACTGGAGTTTCTGCGCCCGTGGGTTGATCTCTACAAAGTCGACCTGAAGAGCTTTGACGACCGTCACTATCGTCAACTGGGAGGCCGGTTGCAGCCGATTCTGGACACGATCCGTCGCCTGCAAGCGCTGGGCATCTGGCTGGAGATTGTCACGCTGCTGATCCCCGGCTTCAATGACAGCAATGATGAACTCAGGCGGCTGACGGAATTTGTGAGCAGTATCTCACCCGACATCCCGTGGCACGTGACCGCGTTTCATCAGGACTACAAGATGACTTCGCCCGACGACACGCGTTCTGAGGACCTGCTGCGGGCAGTGGCCATCGGGAGCGAGGCCGGACTGCGGTATGTCTATGCGGGGAACCTTCCCGGACAAACTGGGGACCTGGAAGATACGCGTTGCCACCATTGCGGCGATACGCTCATCCGGCGCTACGGATACACGATCGAGGAATATCGTCTGACGCCGGAAGGGAACTGCCCGGCGTGTCAAACCGCGGTTCCTGGGCGCTGGTCGCGACAGTTTGACGGCCAGATTGCCGCTCACCCTTTTCTTCCGCGCCGCCGCGTCCAATTGGTTAGAATCCTCTCGCGGCAATAATCCGCATCATGGGGACTCTCAAGGCACTTCTCCCGGCGCTGGTTTTGTGTTTGGCGGTGGGCTGTTCTCCGCGCGATTTTCTAACCCGGCGGCTCGCCGCCGATCTGATTTCCAACTCCGACGCCTTTAACGCGCCACAACTGTTCTGGTTGCGGACCGGCATCGTTTCGAACAAAGACTTCAGCTCTCCCGATTCGCTTGTCATGCAGCGCCGAGGATGGATTGTCGGCACACAGCAGAAGTGTCCGGCGGGCGTCGATCCTCCGCCGTGCTGGGACGTGGTGCTATCGCCGGCGGGCGTGGACACGTTTCGCTCGCTGATTCCGGCGTCGTCGCAGACCAGCAATCTGGTTCCGATCCGCGTGGCTCGGCGCGAACTGGTCGAGGTTACGGGGATCAGCAAAGCCGGCAACTTTGCCGACGTTGAGTTTCTCTGGCACTGGATTCCGCTGAACGAAGTGGGCAGCGCGCTGTACGACGGTGGTGTGCACTATCGTTCGACCGTCGGGTTCCGCAGTTATGACGACGGCTGGCGAGTTGTCACCGAGCCGATGCGGAATGGCCAGCCGCTGGATGACGCGTTACGCACGGCGCAGCCGGCACCATAGCAGTCCAGTGGTTGGTCGCTGGTCGTAGTCGTTCGCGGAGTCTCGCTCGCCAGCTTGCCAGGGTTTTGGCAGGGACCAACGACCTTTCTCCCGTTTGCCACGCGGCGTCCGCGCAGTGTATACCTCTTTCTCCAATCCTATGCGCGCAACGATTGTTGTCCTCGGGTCACTTCTGGCGTCTGTTCTGCTGTTTGGTCAAGGCACGAAACCCAAACTCACGATTGACGAATTCTTCAACTCGGTGAGCTTCAGCGGCGTGCAAGTCTCTTCTGACGGAAACTCCGTTGTGTTCGTCACGGAGCGAGCCGACTGGGAGCAACAGGTCTTTCGTGACGACCTGTGGCTCTACCGGATCGCCGGCGGCGGTGGCAGCCTGGTCCAGTTGACGCAGTCCGGCCACGACAGCACGCCGCGGTGGTCGCCGGACGGACAATGGATCGCATTTCTCTCCGATCGCAAGGGCGGCAGCGGAAAAGATGGCGACGGGAGCGACGACAAGAGCAAAGACATCTCGCAGCTATTTCTGATCTCGCCGAACGGCGGCGAAGCGTTTGCCGTCACCTCGGGCGACGACGAAGTGCACGCCTATGCCTGGTCGCCGGATTCGAAGGCCATCTACTTCGTCACGCGCGAGCCGTGGAGCAAAGAACAGAACGACGCGCACAAGAAGGACTGGAAAGATGTCATCCAGTTTCGCGGGGATGAGCGCGGCGACGTGATTTTCCGCATCAGCCTGGATGATGCCCGAGCCCGCCACGTAGCCCTGGGGACGAAGGAACTTCCCGAAGCGGAGAAGGACACGGGTGCTACCCCAGGAGCCACGGTCGTGGGCCGCACGCCGAAACGAATCGATCAAATCGTGATCGCACGCGATGGCAGCCGGCTTGCTTTCATGTCTGACTCGGTTTCCGAGCGCAATGAAAAAATTGAAGACTATGAAGTCTATACGGTCGGCCTGACCGCAAGTGCGGGAGAAGGAACGCCGAGTCGCCTGACGCACAACGAGGCGGAGGAAATCCACCTGGCGTGGGCAGGGGACAGCCGGCACCTTTTCTTCCAGACGAGCCTCGGATCAGTCGAAGGAAAGTATGCAGACTACCAGCCACGCCTGTATTGGATTGATGCCTCCTCCGGCGAGGTCGAGCGCTGGTTCGCCGACTACAAGGGTGAAGTCGTTCGCTACACGCCGATGCTTGACGGTTCCGTGCTTTGCGCCTGTCGCGAAGGCACGGAAGTGCAACTCTACTCGCAGGCAAATCCGAAGGCGCCGATAGTCAAACGAACGGGATGGGCGGGCCATTACGAAGAGCCGGCCTCGGGCGATCAATCGCAGCGCGTTGCTTTCGTCCACTCGGCAATTGAGCGGCCGACCGAGATTTTCATCGCCGATGGCCCGGACAAGTTGTTGCAGGCACGCCCAATCACGTCTTTCAACAGACTCTTCACCGAGCGTGACCTGCCCAAAGCGAAGCCCTATCGGTGGGTCTCTGATGACGGCACGCCGGTGGAAGGGATGCTGATGTATCCGCCGGGAAAGTTCGAAGCGAAGAACCTGCCGATGTTCGTGTTCATTCACGGAGGCCCGCAGGACGCCGACGGCAATCACTTCGAGGCCGACTGGTACCAGTGGGATCGTTTGGCGGCCACGCAGGGATGGCTCGTGTTTGAGCCGAACTATCGCGGCTCTACGGGCTACGGCGATAAGTTCGCGCTGCAGATTGTGCCGGAGATAGTGTCCAAGCCGGGGAGAGATATTCTGACCGGCGTTGACGCGCTGGTGAAGGACGGCATTGCTGACCCGGCCCGCCTGACCATCGGTGGCTACAGCTATGGCGGCTACATGACGAACTGGTTGATCACGCAGACCACGCGTTTCAAGGCGGCAGTCACAGGAGCGGGCGCCGTGGAGCACATCGGGAACTGGGGCAACGATGACACTGGTTTTGACGATGTGTATTTCCTCGGCGGATTGCCTTGGGAAGCTGCGGATCGTTACCGCAGCGAGGCAGCAATTTTTCAGATCACCAAAGTCCGCACACCGACTCACATGGTCGGAGGAGCAGACGACGTTCGCGTCGCCGTGCTGGAAGACTATCTTCTCGACCGCGCGCTGCACGAGTTGAACGTGCCGAGCAACCTGCTGATCTTTCCGGGCGAGGGACACTCATTGGGGAAAAATCCCTGGCATGGGAAGATCAAAGTGCGGGAAGAGTTGAAGTGGCTGCAGAAGTACGGCGGGGTCGGGAACTAAATGGCTTGCCAAGCCCTTACTTGCCGTGACCGATGGCGGCGCTCTGCTGTGCCTCTGCCACTTTTACATGGTGCGTTGCCGTGGCGGCGTAACGCGCGATGCCCTTATACAACGCCTCCGCGATCTGTTGCCGATACGTCTCGCTCTGCAGGTTACGCTCATCGGCGGGACTGCTGACAAACGAAATCTCGGTCAGGATCGACGGCATCGTCGTCCCAGTGAGCACGACGAACTGCGAATCTTTCACACCGCGATCGCGAATGCCGGGGTTGCTCGCTGCCAGCGTCGAGTAGAGTGAACGCTGAATACTGGCTGCCAGCCGGCGTGACTCTTCGATCTTGTCATGCAGCTCCCCTGCCGACAATGAGACGGGAGTGGGCGCCGGCAAGGATGTGTTCTCCGGATTCTCGACATCGCGCGACCCGGGCGCAGTGAAGGTGTTGGTGTAATAGGTCTCGACGCCGCGGGCCGTTGCCGCACTGCTGTAGTTAGCGTGTACCGAGACGAACACGTCGGCCTGTGCCTGATTGGCGAAATCGGCGCGTTCATCGAGCGGCAGATAGACGTCCGCGGTGCGAGTGAAGATCACTTCCGAGCCAAGCCGCGCCTGCAACAGTTTGCCAAGGCGCCGGGTCACGTCAAGGACGAGGTCTTTTTCCTGCAGCCCGTTGCGTCCGACCGTGCCAAGGTCCCAGCCGCCATGACCGGCGTCGAGCGCGATGCGGACTCTTCCGGCTTTTGCCCCGAGCTGAGTCTCTCCAGGTTTTGCCGGAAGCGGGTTCAGCGCCTCGGCGGCGCGATTGTCGACTGGAGCAACGGTGCGGTTCGACGCCATGGCTCGATCAGTGCCTCGTAGTTCGACCACTAGGCGGTACGGGTTCGACTCCATGCTCACGGAGAAGTTGGATCCGTCGCGAGTGTCGAGCACCACACGGGTGACGCCTGGAACGGGTTGGGCCACACGCACGCGGGTCAGGGCGACGTCGCCGATGTCGATGGTCCTGCCTTCGAACTCCGAGGCCAGCCCGGTGTCGTGAATGTCGAAGTAAATGCGTTCGGGCGACATCAAGCGGTGCACTTCGTAGGGTGCCTGGTCCTGCATGTCGATGACGACCGTGCTACCCATCGGCGTGGACCAGTGGCGGATGTTAGTCACTTTCGGCAAAGCCGACAGCTTGCCTGCAGTAGCGCCGGAATCGAATTTTGATGGATCCATCAGGTGATCGGAAACCTGCGGAGTCGTCGAGACCGGAGTCGGCAGCGCCGACGTCGCAGGAGCGAAATCCGTCGCTGCGGCGCCTTCGCGATCATGATGGCGCATGCCAAACCAAACTCCGGCGGAGAACAACCCCGCGACCGCCACCAGCACCAGCACGACGGTCAGTCCCGGATGCGACCGCCGGGTGGTGGCCGTGTGTGCTAGGAAGGCGGGCGCCGGAATATCCGCGTTGAGATCAGGTGCGGCCTCGTTCCTGGCAGCGCGATCGGGCGCAGGTGCGTCGAGAATCCCAGTCAATGGTCCGGGCAGACTGACGGCCTCGAGCGGAACCGGCAATTCATCTTCAGAAACCGCTGGCGCAACTTCAAGTTCCACAGCCGGGAGTGCCGCACTAACGGCTTTCGTAGTCAGGACTTCATCGGCGACGTCAGCGAGCCAATTCAGGCGTCGGTCCTGGTCTTCAGGCCGAAGGGCTGAAAGGACCAACTCGCCGAGTAGATCGATACAGCGGACATCGTCATCGCTGAAGGCAAACGGAATATTGGAGAAAGCCTGCAACACGCCCAGTTGGGTGCGCTGGCCGCGTAAGGGAACCACCACGGACGATCGGGCGCCAACCCGCCGCGATAGATCGAGATCAACGCGCGCGTCAACATCGCAGTCGTCGCAACGCAGGATACGGCCCGAGTCGAGGCAGTCCTGCAGGAACTCGGATTCGGGGTTCAGGCGAATTTCGCGCTCCACCGCCATGGGCCCGGCCGAAGCGCTGCAAACGAACTCCGATCCTTCCTGCAGGGCGACCAGCACGCCATCGGCGTGAGTGATCGTGATGGCCCGCTCGCAGATCAGTTGCAGAACTTCGTCGCGGACGAACCGCTCGGTATCAAATAAGTCCGAGTCGGACGCGGAGGCGGATCCCTGGGCTCGGCGATTCCGGATGCGCTCATGAAGATCCGAGAATGCCAGCAGCGCGCGCAATGCTTCCTGGCGCGCGAGCGATTCAAGAACACGATTGCCTTCCTGCAGCGGGAAGGCAGGATCTTCGGCCCGCGACGACGCGCCCCAGTCAACGCGAGTTGGATTGGCACTCATCTGGGATTACGGGGAGAGCGTGTAACGACATCGTATTCGCGGCTGGCTGGCGGTATCAAATCGAACCCGGTGCTGCCCTTGATCCACGCGGCGAGCCCACGCACTCTAGTTCTCAAGGGTAATGGTCCTACGGCCTATATCGCAATGTCCGTTGGTACAGAGGCCTTGTATTGCACCTTTGGTGTAACTGCCAGTAGCCCGCTGCCAGTGGCCAGCAGCCAGTTTCTTCTTGTGTTCGATTTGTGGGTCTTGCTGCTGACTATCGAGTACCGGCCACTGGCTACTTGTATTACCCGTTTGCGCTGGCGCAGTATTCGGCCTATTCTTGAGTTAAGCAGATGGAGTACCCAGGTGCAAATGGCTGACCCTGAAGAAGAAGAACCATCGCGTAAATCTCACAAATCAGGATGGTTATTGGCTGTCGGTGCGGCCACGACCGGGCTTGCTGGCGTCGGCCTTTTGCTCTTGCGAGGCTGCTGGCACCGCCGAATGAGCTGGCCTGTCCGCTCCCAGGGACACGCGTATCAGGTTTGCTTGGGGTGTGGGGTCAAACGGCTGTTTGATGAGAAGGAATTTCGCTCGTATGGACCGTTCCGCTACGACCTTAACGAGTTGATCGCCTGGGCGAGGTCGCAGAGGCCGAGACCAGCCGCACCACCTGCTGAGCAGCGCCCCGCCTCCTAGGGCAAACTACCGTGCTGCCATTACCTTGCATCGACCGGCTTTATTTCAGAGCGATACCACTCCACAGTGCGCCGCAAACCCTCCGCGAAGTTCACTAGCGGGTTGTATCTCAAATGCTTTTGCGCCAGCGAGATATCGGCCAGGGAATGCTTAATATCCCCACCGCGTTCGGGACCATATTGAACCGTTCCCGTGTAGCCAGTCAGCGATTTCATCAGCTCAAAAGTCTGATTCAGCGTGGCGCGGCTACCGGTGGCGACATTGAAAACGCGGCCGGCGCACTCCGCAGCAGGGGCGGTGCAGGCCAGCAGATTTGCGGAGACAGCATTATCGATGTAATTGAAATCACGGCTCTGCTCGCCATCGCCGAAAATCGTGGGCTGCTCGCCGCGCAGCATCTGCAGGCTGAACTTGGCGAGCACGCCAGAATACTGAGATGACGGATCCTGCCGCGGGCCAAAAATGTTGAAGTAGCGCAGGCTCACGGTTTCGAGCCCATAGCAGCGATAGAAGGAAATCATGTAGTACTCGCCGGTCAGCTTGGCTACCGCGTACGGGGAGATCGGATTGGGTGTCATCCCCTCGTGTTTGGGAAGCGTCGGCGTGTCGCCATAGGCTGACGAAGAAGCGGCGTAGACCACGCGCTTCACCTTGGCATCGCGCGCCGCGACCAGGACGTTGACGGTTCCATCCACGTTGGCACGATTGCTGCCCAAGGGGTCAACGACCGACTTGGGAACGGAGGGAATCGCCGCCTGATGCAGCACGTAGTCCACTCCCTCGCAGGCCTGGTGGAGAGCGTCAAGATCGAGAATATCCACCTGCCGGAAGTCGATGCGGTCGATCACTTCGCGCAGATTGTCGGCCTTGCCGGTGGCGAAGTTGTCGATGCCACGTACGTCCTGGCCCCGATCCAGCAGAGCGCGCACCAGGGACGATCCAATGAAACCGGCCGCGCCGGTCACGAGATATTTGGCCATAGAGATTCATGATAACGGATGGAAGGCCCGTGGCCAGGGCTTCGCAGCTGGCTGAGCGCCACGGGAGTAACGGCATTGCGGGTTCCTGTTCGCGTCAGATCTGGGAGCGTCGGCAACGTTGGACGATGCGGAAGAATTCCTGGCGGGAGAGAAGCGGTTGATGCACGAAGAAGCGCCGGATCTCTTCGAAGAAGGCGGCGGGTTCGGTCGCTCCAGTGATGTCCTGGCAGGCGGTGTCGCGCGCCAGAGCCGGATCAGGGGCCGCGCTTTGTCCGGCGACTGCGCTCAGAAGTTGTTCCAACTGGGTCTGCTGTCCGGGTTCGAGATCGGTCAGGCAGATGCCCATGCCCAGGAAAGGATACGAGACGCGCACTGTGCCCTGGGCGCGCACGCGGATTCCGAGGGCCTCCAGAGCCAGCTCAACCTTCGTGCCGACCGGAAAGGTCGTGCTCATCTCGACGTAGCAGCCGTGCAGGCTGACGTCAGTGAGTGTCCCCCACATCCGGATCTCGCTGCCTTCCGGCTTGAACTCGACGCTTCCGGAACAACGGAACCGGGGGCTGCGGCGGCGTTCCTGGCCGCTATAGCTGGCTTGCGGCCTGGGATCGGTGGACGGGGCGCTTGCGAGGTCAGCTCCGTTGGGTTGGGTCTTGAGCAGTCGCAGGTAGCTGGCCCCCTCATCGCTCTTGCGCGTGTCCGGGGTCAGACCCGCTTGCTCGGAGTAAAGATTGGGATCCACCTGACGGAAGCCTCCACCAGCACTCTCATTACTGTCATCGGACGATTTCGGGAAGACTTTAGACGGCCGGGGTGGCGGTGGACGCATACCGGATCAGGTTCCAGAGTTCATCCTTGCCGACCCCGGTTTTGGCCGAGAAGGGCACGATAGTCGCGGCCCGATACTCATCGCCGAGGGTCCGGAGCGCACTCTGCAGTCCGTTTCCAGAAAGACGGTCGCATTTGGTGGCGACGATGACATGCTGGCGGCCGGTGGCGCCCAGAAATTCCAACAGTTGCCGGTCGCTGGCCTGCGGCGGCACATTGGAATCCACTAATGCCAGGCATAGCGCGAGCGTGGGACGCTCTCTCAAATATGGGTCCACAAAGCGCGCCCAGTCCTGCGAGACTTCGCGTGAGACCTTGGCGTAACCGTAGCCCGGGAGGTCGGCGAAGAGGAGTTCGGGTTTGGGTTGGCCGGCGCGGCGAATCTCGAAGAAGTTGATGCTACGCGTGCGCCCGGGCGTGGAACTGGTGCGCGCTACCTTGCTGCCCACCAACGCATTGATCACGCTTGATTTTCCGACGTTAGAACGGCCGAGGAAAGCAATCTCCGGCAACGACGGCGGCGGGAAATGCCGCTCGTCAGAGGCGGCAAGCAGAAATCGAGAGAGGACGCGCATAGAGCAGTTCTCAGTTCCCGGTTGGCAGTTCTCAGAACAGCTTCTGCGTCGAGTGACGAACTGAGAACCGAAAAACCGGCAACTGACAACTGGTTCTACAGTCCCAGAGGACGCTTGTTCTCTACGTCTTGGTCCTTGATCGGGTGCAGCCGGTGCCACAGGGTCAGCCCGCCCGCAATGACGATCCCGATCAGCAGGCTGATCAGAAAGAACCAGCGGTAGGCAGGTAGCCCTATCAGCAGAATCGCGACCACAGCAACCGCGACGATCAAGGCCGACGAGCCTTTGATGCCAAATCCCATGAATGTATTTTAGCCGTTCTACGAGAACAAAATAAAAGGCCCGCCGGAGCGAGCCTCACCAATCAGATGCGCTAGTGATATGTGCTATGTAGCCAATCACTGTCTGGTCGTTGGAATCTCTCCCGCCGGAGGTGTGGGTGGAGCGATCGAGGCGATGGTTTCCGTCTCCGTGGCCGTCGGCAGAGGCGACTCCAGCGCCAAGGCCAGCACCTGGTCCATGTTCTCGACAAAATGAAGTTTCATCGCGCTGCGCAGGTTCTCCGGGACCTCAGCCAAGTCTTTTTCATTTTCTTTGGGGAGAATCGCTTCGAATAGTCCTGCCCGGTGCGCGGCCAACAGCTTTTCCTTCAATCCGCCGATGGGAAGAACTTTGCCGCGAAGCGTGATTTCGCCGGTCATGGCGAGGTCGCGCCGAACCGGGATTTTGCTGAGCGCGCTGGCTATGGCGGTGGCGATGGTGATGCCCGCCGAAGGACCGTCTTTAGGGATCGCACCCTCGGGTACGTGGATGTGGATATCGATGTTGCGATAGAAGTCCCGCGCCAGGCCGAGCCGCTGCCAGCGGGTACGTACATAGGTAATCGCCGCTTGAGCGGACTCCTGCATCACGTCGCCGAGTTTGCCGGTCAGGATAGGTTTCCCGCCCTTCCCGTCGACGACCGTTGCTTCGGTGCTCAAAATGGAGCCGCCGACTTCGGTCCATGCGAGACCGGTGACGAGCCCGACTTCGCTCTTCTCGTGCGCCAGCGTGTCACGGAACTTCAACACCCCGAGGAAGTCGTTCACGTTCTGCTCCGTCAGCGTGACCGAGAATTCCGTTCCTTCCTTTACCACCTTGCGCGCGACCTTGCGGCAAACGTTGCCGATTTCGCGCTCGAGATTGCGTACGCCCGCTTCGCGAGTGTAAGAGCGAATAATGTGCTTGATCGCTTCGTCAGAGAATTGCAGGTTCTTCCCCGTCAATCCGGCCTGAACCATCTGTTTCTTGACCAGAAACTGCTTGGCGATCTCAACCTTCTCCTGCTCGGTGTAACCGTGCAGACGCAACACTTCCATGCGGTCCTGCAGAGCCGGCGGGATAGTGTGCATGACGTTCGCCGTGGCGATGAAGAATACCTGTGACAGGTCGTATTCCACGTCGAGATAGTGGTCAACGAACATGAAATTCTGCTCAGGATCGAGAACTTCGAGAAGGGCCGCCGACGGATCGCCGCGGAAGTCCATCGACATCTTGTCGACTTCGTCGAGCATGAAGACCGGATTTTTGGTGCCGGCCTTTTTCATCATCTGAATGATCTGCCCCGGCAAGGCCCCGATATACGTGCGACGGTGGCCACGGATTTCAGCTTCGTCCCGCACTCCGCCGAGCGACATGCGGACAAACTTTCGTCCTGTGGCCTTCGCAATCGACATTCCGAGCGAGGTTTTGCCGACGCCCGGAGGGCCGACGAAGCACAGAATCGAGCCCTTGGGATTCTTCACCAACTGGCGAACCGCGAGAAATTCAAGGATGCGCTCCTTGATCTTCTCCAGCCCATAATGATCTTCGTTGAGAACCTTCTCGGCGCGGGAGATGTTGCGGATTTCCTTCGATCGCTTCTTCCAGGGCACGGCCAGCAGCCAGTCGAGATAGTTGCGGGAAACTGTGGACTCGGCCGACATCGGCGGCATCGCTTCCAGCTTCTTCAGTTCCTGGAGGGCTTTGTCCTTGACTTCCTTGGGCATGCCGGCCGATTCGACTTTCTTTTTCAGTTCGTCGAATTCACTCTTCTCGCCCCGGCCCAACTCTTTCTGGATGGCCTTGATCTTTTCGTTAAGGTAATACTCTTTTTGGGCCTTCTCCATCTGCCGCTTCACGCGCGACTGGATGGTCCGGTCCATGTTGAGCTTTTCGATTTCGACATCCAGCACGTCGCCAATGCGGTTCAGACGCTCGGCGGGATCGAAAATCTCGAGCAGCGCCTGCTTCTCTTCGATGGAAAGCTGCAAATTGGCTGCGATGGTATCGGTCAGCTTGGCCGGATCTTCCATGCGCACGGCTGCGATCATGGTCTCGTAGTTCAGCGACTGGCACAGCTTGACGTATTGCTCGAACAGGGAAGTGACGCGCTGCATGCCCGCTTCGATCTGGGCGTTGGTCTCGGTGGCATAGCGGGCGACGCGAACCGTGGCCTGCATAAAGCCTTCGGTGTCGGTGATCTGGAGGATCTTGCCGCGCTCGATACCTTCGACGAGGACCTTGATGTTGCCGTCGGGCAACTTCAGGCTCTGTACGATGTTGACGATGGTCCCGACCTGATAGATGTCCTGGGGCTTGGGTTCGTCAATCGAGGCGTCGTGCTGGGTGGCAAGGAAGATCTTCTTGTCGCTCGCCAATGCCTCTTCGAGCGCGCGTACGCTCGATTCCCGGCCCACCACGAACGGCGTCATCATGTAGGGAAAGATGACCACGTCCCGGATCGGCATCATGGGTAATTTCTTGCTTTCGAACTTTTCTTTAGGGTTCGACAAAACTCGATTTCTCCGTTAGCTGGCTGCCTTCTCGATTACCGCCAGCGAAATATCCCGCTTTTCCACCATCTCCCGGCTGACTTCAAACTCCTTGACCTTCTTCTGGCTCGGCAGACTATACATCAGTTCCAGCATCAATTCTTCCAGAATCATGCGTAAACCGCGGGCGCCGACCTTGCGTGCCATGGCTTGTCGCGCGATCGCCCGCAGAGCGTCGTCGCTGAACTTCAGACGCACATTCTCGAACTCAAACAGCCGCTGGTACTGCTTCACGATGGCGTTCTTGGGACGAGTCAGAATTTCGACCAGCGCGTTCTCGTCCAGATCCTGCAGCACGCCCACCACCGGCAGGCGACCGACGAATTCCGGAATCAGGCCAAATTTGATCAAGTCTTCCGGCTGCGCATCGGAAATCATTTCAAAGCTGCGCCTGGAAGCAGGAACCGTCTGTTCTTTTTCGGCATCCTCGGCCGAGCGGAAACCCAGAGCTTTCTTCCCCATGCGGCGGCCAATAATTTTCTCCAGCCCGACAAACGCGCCCCCGCAGATGAAGAGGATGTTCGTCGTATCGACTGGAGTGAATTCCTGGTGGGGATGCTTGCGTCCGCCTTGCGGCGGAACGTTGGCGATGGTTCCTTCCAGAATCTTCAGCAGGGCCTGCTGCACGCCCTCGCCCGAAACGTCGCGGGTAATCGAGGGGTTCTCATCCTTGCGGCCGATCTTGTCAATCTCATCTATATAGATGATGCCGGTTTGCGTACGACTCACATCTCCTTCCGCAGACTGGAGGAGCTTGAGGATGATGTTCTCCACGTCCTCGCCCACGTAACCGGCTTCGGTCAAGGTGGTCGCATCCACGATGGCGAAAGGCACGTCAAGCATGCGCGCCAGGGTCTGCGCCAGCAGTGTCTTTCCCGTGCCGGTGGGACCGATCAGCAGAATATTCGACTTGGTCAGTTCGACCCCGTCACCTGTGCGCTGCCGGTTCATGTAGATGCGCTTGTAGTGGTTGTAGACGGCTACCGCCAGCTTCTTCTTGGTTTGTTCCTGCCCGATCACGTACTCGTCGAGGAAAGTCTTCACCTCCTGCGGTTTCGGAAGCTGGTTGGGAACGGACGAGGGTGGGGTGGCGGTGCGGTCATCTTCCAGGATGGAATTGCAGACCGCAACGCACTCATCGCAAATATAAGCCCGGGGATAGTCGCTCGGAGAAGAGATCAGCTTGGCGACTGCGTCCTGCGACTTGTGGCAGAACGAGCAGCGCAAAATCTCTTCGGAACCAGATCTGGTTTTCACTTCGGCCTTTCTCCTTCTCCTGCCACTCGTGCCGGGGCTGGCCTGGTCCAGCGGGCCGGCGTCGAAACGCCGAGACCTCAGGCAAACTGACCGGCGAGAAAGCCGATCATACCCTTATCTCGTTTTGTAGATGATATCGTCTATGATTCCGTACTCTTTTGCCTGCTGCGCGTTCATGATGAAGTCGCGCTCCACGTCCTTCTCTACCTTATCCAGCTTTTGCCCGCTGTGCTTGGCCAGTAACTGATTAGTAATCTCCCGCATGCGCAGGATTTCGCGCGCATGAATATCGATGTCCGTCGCCTGCCCCGACAGTCCGCCCATCGAAGGCTGGTGAATCAGAATGCGCGAGTTCGGCAGGGCCAGGCGCTTCTTGGGCTCTCCCGCGGACAGCAACAGGGCCGCCATCGACGCCGCCTGTCCGATGCAGATCGTGGTGACATCGTTCTTCACGTACTGCATGGTGTCGTAAATTGCCATGCCCGCGGTGATCGAACCACCCGGCGAGTTCACATACAGCTGAATGTCCTTCTCGGGATCTTCCTGTGCCAGGAACAGCATCTGGGCGATCACCAGGTTGGCGATATTGTCGTCGATGGGAGTGCCAATAAAGATGATGTTGTCGCGCAGCAGCCGGGAGTAGATGTCATAGGCTCGTTCGCCTCGTCCGGTCTGCTCGATGACCATGGGTACCAGCATCATTCGCTCCTCGTTCAAACTCACCCTTTCACACTCCTACCCGGAGGGACTGTCGTCGCATCGCAGGGGAGGGTCGATAAAATCCGTCTTAGGCAGACTGGCGGTACAGAAGATCGATGGTCTTCTCGTTCCGGATTCTATTCCGGATTCTATCGAGGCCACCATCCTTCGTCAAACGAGCCCGCACCGCTTCCACCGTCTGTTTTGTCTGTCTCGCCAGCGACTCGACCTCCCGGTCCATCTCTTCATCGCTGACCTGAATATTCTCTTCATCGGCCACTTTTTCCAGGAGCAGCGAAGCTTTCAGGTCCTGAATGGCCTGGTCCCGCTGGCCGGCGCGGAGACGATTCAGGTCCATTTTCTTCATCTGCTCGGCGGTGAGGCCTTGCGCGGCCAGCGCTCGCAACCCGCGCTCCAGGCGGATATCGATCTGGTGCTCGATCAGCGACTCCGGCACTTCGAAGTCGTTGCGCTGGACCAGTTCCGCAACCAGTTTGTCCTTGGCCTCGTGCTCGGCCTGATGGGTGCGCTCGGACTCGATCTGCTCGCGGATGCGCTTGCGTACGTCGCCCATGTTGGAGAACTCGCCCAGTTGCTTGGCGAATTCGTCGTTCAGTTCGGGCAGGGCCTTCTGTTTGATCGCCTGCACCTTCACGGTGTAGCTGAAGGTCTTGCCGGCAAGACGCTTGTCCTGAGCGTCTTCGGGATAGTGCACGTCGAAGGTCCGCTCGTCGCCCACGCTCGCGCCGCTGAGATTGGTGGTGAACTCCGGCATCGTGTTCTTGCCGCCCATCTCCACCAGCACTTCGTCCATGTGAACCGGTTGGCCCTCTCCGGATTTCGGTGTGCCATCGAGCGACACTTGCGCGAAGTCTCCCTCGGCCAGTGCGCGGCCCTCAACGGGATGAAATGCCGCATGTTGTTCGCGCACTTCCGATAGCGCCTGCTCGACGTCGGCATCGATAACGGTGATTTGCGGATGGTCAGCGCGAAGGTCCTTGTAGCCTTCGACTTTCACGTCCGGAAGGACTTCAAAAGCGGCCTTGAAGCGTAGCGGTTCGCCGTCGTGCACATGCAGGTCGGTCACTCGTGGTTGCGAGACGGGATGCATCCCGAGCCGTTCTGTTTCCTGGCGGAAATATTTGGGCACAAGCGACTCGACGACATCGGTCTTAATTTCCTCTGAGAATCGCTGCCGGATAATCGACGGCGGCACGTGTCCGCGACGGAAGCCCGGAAGGCGGGCCACCTTCTGATATTTCTGGATCAGCGCTTCGGTCTGGCGCGCCACTTCCTGCGCTGGAACCTCGACCTCAATCTCGCGTTTTGTGGAACTCTCTTTGGTTTCGGTGGGGCTCACAATTGCCTTTCAGTCGCTGCGGCGCGAAGCCGGAGCCGCAGTGCACCCCGCGCTCGCGGATCGGCCGCAAACTTGAGTGTAAAGACATGTCAAAGCGAACGTCAAACGCAGGAAGGTGGGGCCGGGCCCACTAAAGTAATGGTCCGTTCGGGATTGCAGAATGCAGAAGTAAATCAAAAACCGCTGGCACGATAGGTTCTCACTTCTGCAATCTGACTTCTGTGCAATCTGCAATTCTCGCCTTTCCGTAAAATGGATGGATGCCCACTCCCCCATGGCTGAACGTGCTCAACGCGGAGGTCATTGCCTGCACGCGTTGTCCGCGGCTCGTAGTCTATCGGGAAAAGATCGCGGCTGAGAAACGCCGCGCCTATCGCGAGTGGGATTATTGGGGCAAGCCTGTGCCGGGCTTCGGCGATCCTGACGCGCGCGTGCTGATCATGGGGCTGGCGCCGGGCGCGCACGGCTCCAACCGCACGGGCCGGCCATTTACCGGAGATGCTTCGGGCAACTTCATGTATCCGGTGCTCTACGAGACCGGCTTCGCTAACCAGCCTGCAGCTGCCGACCGCAACGACGGGCTGGTGCTCACCGATCTCTATATCACCGCTGCCGTCCGCTGTGCGCCGCCGGACAACAAACCTCTACCGGCAGAACTTGCCAGCTGCTCTCCATTTCTCGATCGCGAATTGGATGGACTGAAAAAGGTGAAGGTAATCGTGGCTCTGGGGAAGATCGGGTTCGACGCCTATTTGAATTACCTGAAGCGCCACGGAGTGATTGCCACCCGGACGCCGTACTTGTTTGGACACGGCGCTCACTACGCGATGCCGAACGGGAAGACCCTGCTGGCCTCCTATCACCCGTCAAATCAGAACACGAACACCGGCAAGTTAACGCGGCCGATGTTCGTGAAGATCTTCAGGGATGCAAAACGTTGGGCGGACTAGGGGTAGCGCCGGTGCCGGTCGGGGCATGGACGCAGCCGAGATTGTGCCTCACTTCAGCTTCGTGGCCGTGACCTCCAGTTGGAACTGCCGCTTGGAGTTGGGGTCATCCACAACCCCGATCACGACCGGCTTTCCGGTCATGACCAGTGTCGCCCCGCTGATGCGCAACTGCCGCAGCACAGGTATGGTGGTCTTGTTCTGCTGATCGATCACGGCGAAATTGCTGAGGTCGGCGCGAACTTCCAAGTCCAGGACAGACTTGATCTCCTGCAGGCGCGCCGAGATGTTGGTTCCGACGTCGAGGTACTCAACTTCTCCCTGCTTCATTTCCACCGGCACGCGCGTGCCGATCTTGAGGTCCTGCCATTGCACTCCCTGGATTAGGCTCATCGAGTACTGCCGCGTGTTGATTTTCTTGCCTTCCTCCAGTTCGTGCAGAGAAAAGTCGAGCCGATAGGCCGCCAGCGCCGTGTCCGCGTTGGCTTTTGGCGTGTTGTCCGATTCCTGCGCCGTTGCCGCGCCGATTCCCCAGCAGAAGAACATTCCTAAGGCCAACAACCAAAACATGGCTTTCCTGGACATGTGTTTTCTCCTTTGTCATTCCATCTGATCTGAACTTGTGGGACCTGCAGTCCCGGGACCGGGTATGGCCCTCTCCCGTTCTTCCTGTTTGCGCAGTTGCGTCTGCGCTCGCGCGATCAGCAGTGCCCGATCGGGAAACTCCCGCACATACCGGGCGAGCATCTGTTCTTGGTCGGTGAGAGGCACCGGGGAAGGGAACTGATCGAGTTTTGGTTCTTTCGCACGCGTCGCCACGGCGGACCTTACTGGATGGCGGGGAGTCCTCACCGCGGCCTGCGCGTGCTCAACCACTGTCGGCTGATGTGAAGACTGGCCTGAGTTCGCCGCATCTTCTCTGTGTGTTGTGGGTGTCCTTGCGTTCCGGTTCGGATCGTTCCGGCCGTCGCGTAGCCCCACCCACAATCCAGCGAGTATTGCGGCGGCCGCGACCGTACCGAGAGCCCACCACCATCTGCGCAATGAAGCCAACCGGTCCCTCTCCGAGCGATCTTTCTCGGCCCGCAGATTCGCCAAGACCCGGCCTTCGAGGCCGGTACGTGGTTCGGCAATGCTGTACTGAGCCACCGCCGCATCCAGCCACTGTTCCACTTCCCGTTCGGTGTGTTTCGCGCCCATGGTTATTGCCTCGCGTTTGTCCAAGCTGCAATTCGTTCGCGCAGGATCTGTCGCGCCCGGAACGCTCGTGAACGTACTGCCGCCTCGCTGATCCCGAGAGCCGCCGCAACTTCCCGCGGCGTGAGTTCCTCAATCGTCGACAGAACCAGCGGATCGCGCAGCGAATCCGGCAATGCCGCAATCAGCTTCTCCAGCATCGCGCTCCGTTCCTGATCCACCAGAAAGCGCTCTGCTCCGGCGTCACGGGACGGGATATCGTTTTCCGCCGTTTCCGTCACTGCCCCTGTCCGTGCCGACCGGTTCTTCCGCTCGACCGCGACTCGCCAGGCGACTCGCGCCAGCCAGGCTTTCGGATCTTCAACGCGGATGAACTTCTTTCCATAGCGGAGCGCCCGCAGAAACGTTTCCTGGGTCGCGTCCTCTGCCTCAGCAGGGTTGCGCAGAACGGAGTAGGCAATGCGGAAAACGAGGCGGGAATTTTGTCGCACGGCAGCTTCCAGCAGGTCCTCGGTTTTCTGCGTCAGTGCTGTGGCCTCGCCCGCCATCGCGGATTCCGTTATCACCACCCGCTCCTATTCGTGAAGAACGCCGCTACCCCGTTTTTGTTCAGGAAAAATTGGTCAAGGAAAGACGATACTCTGCCGATAACCGGAATGGGCGGATCCCTGCGGTGGGCAGGCACCTCTGGGCCGGCATGGGGGACCTGGCTGCTCCGGGATGAGGCCGCCCTCCTGTTCCAGCGGGTCCCTCCCTGGCCCTGGCGAGATCACAGAGGATTGTGACGGGTGACGCATCGCGCCCGCCCCCGGGTCGGCTACATTATGAAAATGAATTTCAATTTCATATTCATCTGGAGAGGAGCCCGGCCCATGCGCAACCCTGCCTTCCTTGCTCTCATCCTGTTCCTTCCGTCTGCGCTCGCGGCTTTCGCCGAGGAGCAACCCTCTACCATTCAGGACAACAGTTTCCTGGTGGAAGAGGCTTACAACCAGGAAAAAGGCGTAATCCAGCACATCAGCACGTTTTCCTATTACCTGAATAGCCACGACTGGTCCTACACCTTCACCCAGGAATGGCCGGTCGGTGGCCAGCGCCACCAGCTCAGTTACACGCTGGTGGACTGGCGGCCGGGAGCATTCGCTTCCCACGGGGCGGGTCTCGGCGACGCTCTCCTGAACTATCGCTACCAGTTGATCGGCAGCGGCGAGACCCGGGTTGCGTTTTCGCCCCGACTCTCCGCCATCGTGCCCATTGGCAACTCTGACTTTGGCCGCGGCTATGGCGGCGCCGGTGTGCAGACCAACCTTCCACTCAGCGTAGTGGTCCATCCGAAACTCGTGACTCACTGGAACGCCGGCGCTACATTGGTTCCGCGTGCGCGCAACAGTGCGGGCGACCGTGCCGCCGTGTGGAGCTACAGCGCCGGGCAGAGCTTGATCTGGCTTGCACACCCCCGTTTCAACGTGATGTTGGAATCCTATTACCTGGATTCGCAGACGGTTGCCGCACCGGGCAAAACAGCGTGGTCGAAGGCGCTTTTTCTCAATCCCGGCATCCGCTGGGCGCACAATTTCTCCAGCGGGTTGCAGATCGTTCCAGGCTTCGCAGTCCCGGTGGGCGTTGGGCCGAGCGCCGGGGAAAAGGGTCTCTTCTTCTACCTCAGCTTCGAGCACCCACTGCGCGCACTCACACGCTAAGTCGGGATTGCGGTCGAGGTTGCGAGCCGGGGGATTGACGCGCTGGCCTACAATGGGCCCATGAATTTCGGCGACGCCAACCAGCGTTTCGGAATCTGCTGGCTCTTTTTCGGATACACGCTCGCCCTGCACGTCCTCGACGAAGCCGGTCACGACTTTTTGTCGGTCTACGTTCCCAATGCTCTAGCGATTCGCCGCGCGCTCCCGTTTCTTCCCATTCCCATTTTCAACTTTCAGAGTTGGATCGGCAGCCTCGCACTCGCCCTGACGCTTTTTCTCGCCTTCACGCCACTGGCATTCCGGGGCTCAATTTGGCTGCGGAGACTGGCAATTCCGATCGCGATCGTCCCGGGCCTCATGAACGGGACGGCGCATCTCCTGTCGTCGCTCTACATGAAACGGATGATGCCGGGGGTGTATAGCGCGCCTCTGCTGTTGCTCTCGGGAACGATGCTGCTGAAGACTGCGCTGCAGAAAATGAGGTAGTCGAAAACTGATCGGGCGTCAGAAACCGACGAACACTGGTTCAGGCTCGAGCACAATCTTCCATTCGCGTTCCACGCCCTGTTGAATCGCGTCCTTCAAACGGATGATCTCTTCTGCATGCGCGCCACCCCTGTTGATAATGGCCAATGCGTGCTTGTTCGAAATCCCGGCAGCCCCCAGCATGAATCCCCGGCGGAAGCCCGAGTGCTCCACCAGCCAGGCGGCAGGGACTTTACGCTGCGCATCGAGAGCCGGATAGCTCGGAATCTTGAGCCCTCGGGACTGCGCACGATCGGCCACGTCTCGAAAGTGAGCCTCGCTCAGGACCGGGTTCTTGAAAAACGATCCGGCACTGCGACAGTCAGAGTCGCCGGGCACGATCAGCATGCCTTTGCTCTGCCGGATTTGGCGAACCGCAGACCGCACCTGTGCCAGCGACGGCGGGCCACCTGCAGCCGGAAAGCGGTCTTGCAGGTCGGCATATCGCACGGTAGGAGCGGCTCCCGCCGTCAAGCGGAAGGTCACACGCAGAATTATGTACCGTTCGCGCTCGGTAGTATTGAAGATGCTGGCCCGATAGCGAAATCCGCACGCAGCCTTCGGGATTGTGACCACCCGGTCTTCTTTCCGATCGAGCGCTCGCACCGATTCAATCGTTTCGGAGACGTCCTGCCCATAAGCTCCTACGTTCTGTACCGGCGTGCCGCCGACGCTGCCCGGTATGCCGCTCAGGCACTCTATGCCGGCACAGTTTTCGGATACTGCCTGCGCTACGAATTCATCCCAGTCCATGCCGGCGCCGGCGTCGAAAAGCGCCGCGCTTCCGGATACCGATCGGGTAACCCCGCCAATCGCCACTTTCAGGACCAACCCCGGCCAGCCGGAGTCGGACACGACGAGATTGCTTCCGCCGCCCAACACGAACAGCGGCGCATTCTTCGTGCGCGCGAACATTACCGCCTCGCGAACCTCATCTTCGCTCGTGGCCTCTGCCAGATACCGTGTAGGTCCTCCCACCCCCAGTGTGGTCAGCGGCGCCAGCGCAACGTTTTCCCGAATCGTCATGACACAGACTTCACTCCAAGTTCCGAGCATCTCATGTTCCGACGCACTGGCATATTAGAATGAAGGGAACAATCCTGGAGTGAGGAGCTCGAATGTACCCTGAGATCATGGTGATCCCTATGCGCGAGGAGTTGACTCGCCTTGGGGTCGAGGAACTGCGCACCGCGACCGACGTCGATCGCATTGTTTCCGTGTATTCCGGGACGACCATGGTGATCGTGAATTCGATCTGCGGGTGCGCCGCCGGCCGAATGCGGCCTGCTGTGCGTCTCGCCCTACAGCACACGACGACTCCCGATCATCGAGTGAGCGTGTTTGCCGGCCAGGACATGGAGGCTACGGCGCGCGCCCGGTCCTATTTCACCGGATATCCGCCGTCCTCGCCATCCGTTGCGATTCTGCGCGATGGAAAGCTCGTCTACATGATGCAGCGCAGCCAGATCGAAACGCGCGAAGCCCATGCCATTGCGGCTGATTTGAAGGCGGCATTCGATCAGCATTGCGCTGTGAGCAGGCCGGTATAGGAGCTACCGACCGATCTCGCGAATGGCTTCGAGCTCGCGGCTAGGCTAAAAGCGAAACAGGTACGAAACCTTCACGAAGAAATTCCGTCCATCGTTGATCAGGCGTCCGCCGCGCGCCAGATCTCCATTCAGATCATTGTGCGGCGGATCTAGAATATTCTCCAGGTTGCTGTTGTATCCGACATAAATAGCCGTGTTCGGATGAACTAGGTAGGTGACGAGAAAATCGGCATTGAAGTTCTTCGTGGTCTCGAGCGCGGTGAAACTGGGCGTCGCCAGCACCGCACTATACTCCCCGATGAATCGGAACGACAGTTCCTTATTGAACTGGTAGTTCACCCGCGTGCGGATGATGTGGTTGTTCATGCTGCCGGTTGGCTCTCCGCAGTTGGCACAATGATGCAGGCGGAACAGGATATAGGTATTGTCGATTTTCAGACCGCGCGTCGGCCGCACCGTGACCTGCACGTTGGCGCTTGTCCGGCTGGCGAGGAAAGGTGCCAGGTCACTGGCGGGATCGTTCGGATCAGTCGGCGGGTCGTAGTTCACGCGTTCTCCCCAACGCACATCTCCGTGCACGGAGAATTTGCGAAAGTAGTTTGAATCGATGGCAAATTCTGTTGTGTGTCGCGTGTATTTCTGGATCTGATTGATACCGTCGAAGTCCTGCGGCCGCAGTTGTTCCATTTCTTTGGCATAGAGCGCAGTCAGGAATGTCGAGCCCACGACTTCGACTCGCACCGACGGGATGTACCCAGAACCGATCTCATTGCCCTCGTGATCATAGGTGAGATACTGCTCGTACATCGGCCCCCAGGAAATCAGGTGCTTACCTTCGGGACGAAAGCTGTACTGCACACGCTGATAGAGATTGTGGATATCGGGTTGAGGATCGAAACCGGTCAGCGTCCGAAAGTCCGGACTGCGATCCGTATAATCGAGGAAGTAGTTGAGCTTGCGGCCGTCACGCTGCAGAATCACTTCCGCCGCCGATCCTGCCTGATACGCGCCGTGAGTATCGAAGAGATTGAAGTTCTCGTCGTCCGGATTGATCGTCGCGCTGTAGGCAGCCTGCACGTTCGCTGCCCAGTTCTCATTCAGCTTGAAACGGCCATCGATGCTGCCGACGCGGTTGAAGAATCCGTTGGCTTCACGGTCCGCGTAGAGCAAGCCGATCGACGACTGGCTGCCGATGTCGTGACTGACGCGCCCGATCGCGAACAGCGCATGATGGCCAAACAGAGGATTATCGGGTGAGACCTCTTCTCCGGGTGAGTCCGTTCCTGCCACCAAGGCTCCAACCGCCCACGGGCCATCTTTCCCGGTCAATCTGGCGCCCCACTTGGGGTCAACGATTCGCCGTGTGAAGAGGAGCTGAATCGGGGTCTGGAAATAGTTGGAGTTCTCCAGGAAGAACGGGCGCTTCTCCGGGAAAGGAACTTCAAACCGCTGGTTGACTGTGATTTGAGGGTCGTCCGATTCGACCTGGCTGAAGTCTGGATTTGCCGTCACGTCCAGTACGAACTTGTCTTTGAGTACGACCTTGGCATCGAGACCGACCTGTCCGAACGCTGCCCGCTGCGTGTAGGTGGGGTTGTTCGGATCGCGCAGGTCCAGTTCTTTGAAGGACCGAAAGACTCCGTAGGGAATCAGCTGAAAATTGCGGCCGGGCGAAATGTGCTCCATGCCGGTTGCCTGGCCAGCCTGGTTGAGGCGTCCCAGGATACGACTGGAATACTGCGGCCAGAATGCCTGCTCGTTCTTACGGGGGAGCTGGCGCGCCAACAGCAGACCCCAGGTTTGCGGGTCGCTTGAAGAGAAGCGGAGGCTGCGGAAGGGAATCGCCATCCAGATGACAAAGCCGCGATCGGTCACTCTCCCGGCGGAGTTCCAGACAGCATCGAACGACATGTCGAAATTCTGATCAATGGTGCCCGGGCCCTCGGTCCACAGAGCGTCCGCCTGCACGCCCAGCGGGTTCGAAAAAAACGCATACGCGTGCCGGTGATCGTCGAAGGTATCGAGCATCAGTTCGACGAAGTCGTCGTCGAACACATCTTCACGGCGGGAAAGGCGCGCCCGCAGACGGTCTGGTTCCTGATCGAAGCAGATGAAGATCGCGTAGAGGTTCTTGTCGTCGTATCCGAGATAGACTTCGGTTCGTTCAGAGACGAGGGCGCCGTCACTCGGCATTCTCTGGCGAAATTGCTCGGCTTCTGCCAGTTTGCCTTTCCAGGTAGCGTCGGGTCCCATCTCGAGGAAGTCCTCGATCCGAGGGACGGCGCTGACTCGTGGAATCCGGATACTTCCGAAATCGGACGCCTCCCCAAGCGCTGAGGTGGCTGCGCACGCCAGCACCAGCCAGACAAATCGAAGATTGATTTTGGTGATCACCGGCAGGCCTTCACGTTAGACGGATTCGCGGTGCCGCCGTGAGCGGAACTCATGACGATCCTTCAACTTACCCTTAGTCCGGACCTGACAGCGAGTCACAGAGATTGGTAAGCAACATCACATTCCCGCTCAACGCAACGGCTGATTATAGAGAACAGGTGGCAGGTGCCGGAGTTCCTCTTTGTACGCCAGGAGAATGAGGGGAACCGGCAGAGGGTTCGCATTCCATGTACAACGACCTGGAGCATTCCACGAAAGAGTCCTGCAGGGCTGCCGGCCCCGACTCCGGTCCCGTCGAAGGGCTCACGATTACACAGAAGCGCATCCTGGAGCGGGCGGTAGCCAAGATTGTCCTGCTCGGCGAGCAGGCTGGCGTCAGCATTGACCAGATGATTCTGTTGCTGGGGTCCGGTCTCACAGTCGGCGAACTGGTAGAATACCTCGCCGATCGAAGCGGGCAGGTCTCCTGACGTCGCGGGAGGACCGCCTGCGCGCAGCAGGACGGGAAAGGAGATCGCGATGCATTGCACCCTCAAAGGCCTGATTGTGGCTGTCCTTTTCGGCGCCGTGGCCGCGGGGCAGCCGGATCAACCCGGCACGAAGGCTGAGATCTCCGCCCCCCATGCGATGTCAGGGAAACAGCTCTACATTTCCTATTGCGGAATGTGCCACGGGTCCGACGCCAAAGGCGGGGGCCCCTTTTCGCCTCAGCTCAAGACCTGGCCCCCGGATCTGACCCAGATGGCGAAAAAGAACGGAGGCGTTTTTCCCTCGCTCCACGTTGCCGAAGTGATCGACGGCGAGTTCGACAAGCCAGCTCACGGATCCAGGGAAATGCCAGTCTGGGGTCCCGTGTTCCGCTCGATCGCTCACGGACGCCAGGATAGTGCCCAGCGCCGCATCGACAACCTTGTGAAATACGTCGAATCCTTGCAGCAGAAATAGGTTCTAGCCTCTCCCCGCACTCCATCGAGAGGAACCTCTTCCCATCCGGCGGTGTCTATCGTTCATCCGGGTGCACTCGCCACGCTTGGGCCCAATCAAAGCGCGCAAGTTCAGCTGCCGGATGCGTTCCACCTGTGAGGCTAACGATGAAACCCTTCCTGCTGGCAGTTGCGATTGTCACCACGACCACTCTGTGCGTCACGGGCTGCGCGAGCGGGCCAAGCGATGTCACTTCGTCCGTCCATGCCAACACCCAAAGATCGCCATCTGCGAAGACGATGCGTGCGTTCAGTTCAGATCAGGAACTGAAGGCCTATTTCCGTGAACTCGCGGAAATTCGCAAGCGGGAAGGCGGCATCACGCGGAGCTTCTATGGCGGACTACCCGCCCCCGCACTGACAAAGTCCGCCGAGTCCGCTGCCGGCTCAATGGACGCTGTCAAACAGGAATCCATCACCAATGTGCAGGATGCCGGCGTCGACGAGGGCGGCATCGTAAAAGTCCACGGCAATCAACTGGTCGTGCTGCGGCGGGGTAGGCTGTTCACCGTTTCAATTGCCGATGGCGAACTGGAGCCGATCTCCAATATCGATGCGTTCGGCCCCGACATCGACCCGCGCGCCACCTGGTACGACGAAATGCTGGTCTCCGATAACACGGTCGCGGTGATCGGATACAGCTATGAGCGTGGCGGGACGGAAGTCGGTCTGTTCCGCATCGATTCGGAAGGCAAGTTGAACTATCGCTCCACCTATCACCTGCGCTCCAACGATTACTATTCATCGCGCAATTATGCGAGCCGGCTAATCGGCAACAAACTGATCTTTTACTCGCCACTGTACTTCTATCCCGGCTACGGCGATCCCTGGGAGAGTTTTCCGGCTGTGCGCAAGTGGCACAAGGGAGCTCGCGGGAGCGAATTCCGGCGGATCGTTTCGGCCAACCGCATCTACCGTCCGGAATATCCCATCCACCCCACCCACGGTACAGCCCTGCACACGGTGACAACCTGCGACCTTTCTCACGACGATTTCGACTGCCAGGCAACCTCGGTGATCGGGCCTCCGGGGCGGGTCTTCTACGTGTCGCAAAACGCGGTCTACGTGTGGGTTACCGACTGGGTGCTTCGCGGGAAGCAGCGCACCGAGGAGTCGATGCTCTATCGCATGCCACTCGACGGTTCCAGTCCCAGCGCCTTGCAGGTGTCCGGCAGCCCCGTGGATCAATTCTCATTCCTGGAAACCGCAGAAGGACACCTCAATGTGCTCGTGCGCACACAGGGTCATGGTGATGGCATGTGGGGGGCAGAAGCGGTCACAGGTGATGTTGCCCTGATGACTGTGCCCGTGGACGCCTTCTCCGATGGCAGTCAGGCGGTACCTGTTTCGGGCTATCGCAATCTGCCGAAGCCCAAAGGCTACACGTTTCAAAATCGGTGGATCGGTGACTACCTCGTTTACGGAACCGGCAGCGGCTGGGGATATCCGCGAAAGGCCGACCAGACGACCCTGTTCGCCGTCCGTTGGACTGATGGCGAAACCAGTGCCCTTCCGCTGGAGCACGGCGTAGACCGCATCGAGCAGATGAACTCAGATGCGGTGGTGGTCGGCAATGATGGACAAGACTTACACTTCACGGCTGTCCGTCTGGGCGATTCGCCTGCCGTGAAAGGCGATTACATCCGCAAGGGGGCTTCTCAGGGCGAATTGCGCAGCCATGGATTCTTTTATAAGCCGGATGGAAAAGACTCCGGAATGCTCGGATTGCCCATCAGTGTCCCGGGCCGCGCCGGCTATCGTCATCTGTTCCAGAATTCAGCGGCGATTCTGTTCCTCAGAAATGACGCACTGCATTTTCAGGAAGTGGGGGAGCTTTCCGCGCAACCAGAAACGGCGAAAGACGACGGCTGTCGCGCGTCGTGTGTCGACTGGTACGGTAACGCGCGGCCCGTCTTCGTGCGCGGACGCGTGATTGCCTTGCTGGGCTACGAGTTGGTGGAAGGATCGCTGGGCGACGGACACATGCGGGAGATGCGCCGCGTCAGCTATGCGCCACAGAACGTGAGCGCCTCCAACGGCGACGGTGGAGAGCTTCCGTAGCGGGTGACCAGGGGAGTGTAGGGCCAGAGAGCTGAGGGCCGATCGCCAGTGCATTTGCTTCGCGCCAAGGTATTCGCTAGCCTGTACGGATGCCATTTCGCCAATCGCCGTTTCGTCGAGTCGGATGTGTTCGGGCTGGTGTTCTCGCTGCGACTGTCCTGGGTGCCGCGCTCGCTAGCTGGGCGCAACAATCCGGGGCCGGCCAGAACCCGCCGGACGCTCCTTCCGCCACTACCAAGCCATCGGCTTCGGAGCGGAAAACCCATCCTGCGTTTTTGAACACGTTGGCCACCCGCTCTATTTTCTTTCCCGACATTGCCGCCACATCGGGACCACTGTCGACAGCCGGGAAATTCAAGCTTTTCGCGAGCGACAGCATTTCACTTGGGGTTCTGGCGGAATCGGCGCTAAGTTCCTCCATCACCCAGGCCACGAATTCCCCGGAAGGTTGGGGGCAGGGGTGGGACGCTTACGCGAAGCGTTTCGGCTCCTCGATGGCGCGCCGGGCCTCCAGCGAGTTCTTTGGAACATTTGTGCTCGCATCGGCTCTTCGGCAGGATCCGCGGTTCTTTCCACAGGAGAATCCCACCTTCGGCGGCAGCCTGAAGTATTCGATCCAGCGGCTGGTGGTCACTCGTAGCGATGACGGTAACGACGTTGCCAACTGGTCGGGCCTGCTCGGTCCTCTTATGGCCGAAGGCTTGGCCAACTCCTACTGGCCGGAGCAGGATCGTACTGTCGGCCAGACTTTCGAACGCTACGGCTACGATCTGGCGGGACGCATCGGCACCAACATGCTGCGGAATTACTGGCCAGTGTTCTTCAAGAGACTGCGCGGCTCGCATTCCGGGCGACAATGAGGTGTAACCAAGCCGTTCCACGCATCTAAGCGAGCAGCCAGGAAAGGCGAGAATTGGTTAAACTGGGGCGAACCGTAACGGGAGACCGAGTTTGAGCAAGAAAATACTGCTGGTGCTTTCTTTTTGCGGATTGGGCATCGCAGCCGCTTCCGCTCAGAATCTCAAACACTTCAATTTCAATGTGGGCGGCGGTTTCGGCAACGCCCTTGGCGATGTCGGCAAGCTGACCGGCACGTCCTATCATGGGGTTGCCGGCGGGGGATGGAATTTCAGTTCGCGCGTCGGTGTCAGAGCGGAATACATGTACTACAACCTCGGTTTCAAGGACAGCGTCAAGCTGAACCAGGGTGTGCCCGACGCCAGTGGACACCTGCAGTCAGCCACGCTGAACCTGTTCTATCAGGCTCCTCTCCAGGGAAAATTCAGCGTGTATGTCATCGGTGGCGCCGGATGGTATCAACGCTTCGTGGAAACCCACAGTCAGTTTCTGCCTCAAGGCACGGTCTGCCAGCCGGCGTGGCAGTTGTGGGGTATCTCCTGCACGACGAGCGGCTTGGTGGATCCCGCGCAGACCCTCTCGTCTCACACGGTGAGTGGTGGTGGATACAATTTCGGCGGCGGCCTCACGTATCGCATTACCAAACGCACACGAGTCTATTTTGAAGGCCGCTATCACCACGCTTACACGAGCGATGTTCACACCAATGTTTTTCCGGTGACGGTCGGCCTGCGCTGGTAATCCCCACAATGGAGGAACCAGGCGCGTCCCATGCTCAGTTCGAGCCGATCTGGCTGGACCTGGCCCCGCGGCTGGCGGCGCGTTCGGCAGACGGCACGCTACCCGGCCGGCCCTGCGTGTAGAGTTGAAACGGGGCCCAATAGAAGGGATTACCGAACTTGCTATCGCGCAGCAAGGAAAGCTTCGCCGTTCGAAGAGCGGTCCCGGGGCTCGCTCCCTGATTCAACTCATCGTAAAACCGGGTCATGAGGCGCTCGGCCGGTGCATCGCTGGCTTCCCATAAGGCGGCGATCACGTTGTGAGCTCCGGCGCGGAGGAACGCCCATGACAATCCCACCAGCCCCTCGCCAGAATAAGCGCGGGTGCCTGTCCCGTAACACGCTGAAATCGTGACCAACTCGGCATGCAACGGACGCTGGACGATATCGCGGGCGTAGAGCTTGAATGAGTCGTCCTCTGCAGTGCTCTTCGACAGGATGATGGCCGAATCCAGCGGACTGAGGCGGCTGGCCGTTCCGTGCGCGACAAAATGGATGTAGGCAAACTGGTCGGGATGCGCGTCGAGGTAAGCTTGTGGTGTTGCTCGCTCTCGCGCCAATACCCGCTCCTGCGCCGCCGGGAAATGCGCCGCGACGGACTGCATCTGCGCTGCAGCCTGTGGCAGCTCAGGATATCTCGCGTTTGGCGCGATACCGTTGCCGATCAATAGCAGATTGCGCCGCTGGGAATCTGCTTGATGCTCAGCCGCGAGCACGCGCAGGGAACTGGCGTTCGCGATGGCAGCGTCTTCAATCCAATAGTGAGGCTTAGGCTCGCTGACAATAAGGGTGTCGAAGTTCAGATTGTGGAGGTTGCTGTCGGCAATGATAAGTACCCTTGAACTCTGCAGCAGGGGTTGCGCCGTTGCAATGAGCGTGCGATAGAGCCACTGGCCGTCACCATCGGTCAATAGAGAGACAGCCTGGGGGCCGGACAGCGTGTCGCGGTAGCGTTTCGCCACGGCATCGATCTCCGGGCCTGGGGGCAGGGCAATCAAGCGTGTGCTCTGCGGCGAAATCGCCCACACATAGGACTGCCTCTCACCCAGCCAGTAAAAGAGGATTGTGCTCATCCCGCTGCGCGCGAGTTCCTGCGGATGCAGAGCGGGGGGGCCGCCCACCGTCTTCTTCGGCAATGCTCCCAGGCCTTCCGCCAGTGTTCTTGCCCGGCTATAGTCGGCCCAGCGCAGGGCCTCATCAGCCCGGCCCCGTTCCACCAGAAAATGGACGTAGTCGTCATAGATTTGCCAACCGTTGGTCAAGAACGAGAGCTGCGAAGATTGCCGCCGGACGGACTCACGAGCTCCCTCGAAGGTAGCCAGCGCCCTGCGATACTCGGCGTCGGCATTTTCTATGCGCTTCGCATCTTCAAACAAGCGGGCCAGTGAGTGTTCAGCTTCCCATTTCAAAAAAACGGGACAGGCAGGGTCGCGTTCAACTTCCCGAAAAGTCTTCTCGGCTTCTGCTCTATCGTTACGCCGGGCCGCGATTTGTCCCTGGACCAGGCGGGGGTAGAGTTCGTCGACATGAACCTTGCTTTCACGCGCGATCTGCAATGCGCGTTCGGCATACCCGACAGCTTCATCGACATGGCTGGTATGGAGTGCAAGCCGCGCCAGGACACGCAGAGCGTTGTAGATGTCCTGTTTGGCCTTGATTCGTTCGGCCAGGCTCAAGGCATCCTGGAAGGCGCTGGCCGCACGGTCGAACTGGCGCCGGTCCATGTAGATGTAGCCGAGGTTGGTGAGTTCGTTTTCCTGATCGAAGAAATCGTTCAACTCGGCGGCTGCCTTTTCGGCCTTCAGCGACAGATCCAGCGCGTTTTCAGAATCTCCGAGCCGGTAGTAGGTCCATCCGAGATTGCCCTCGGCCACCAGCTCCAAGACCTTGGCACCCGCGGAGTGCGCTCTGTCATACGCGGCCTGCGACCGATCAATCGCTTCGTCGAGACGCCCTTGTGCCAGAGACTCGAATCCCAGGTTCAGAAGTGACGTGGCTTCCAGATATTTGTCCTGATGAGCGCGGGCGAAAGACAGGCTGCGTTCATAGAACCCTTCGGCCGAAGGCAGCGAACGCTCGCTGGCTAGCAGGCCGCGCGCCTGAATCAGATCCCCACAGCTGGAAACCTCGGAAGAATCACAGAGCTTTTGTGCTTCATCGAACGAGTGTTCCGCGTCTGGCAATTCGTGCAAGCGGAGCTTCGCGATTCCAACCAGGGTCAGAATCGAGACTGATGATTCGGGTTGACTGCACTGGACTGGGGAAGGTTCGAGGAGTTTGAGGACGTCCGGAAAAAGGCCCTGTTCCAAAAACGCTTTCGCTTCCAGGGTCCTGAACTTACAGGCCCACTCGGGCGAGGTGCTGAGGAACTGGACGTAGGCGCGGGCAGTTTTTTCTCGACACTTTGCCAAATTACCATGCAGAAAATCCTGGTAGGCCTCGTCATACTCGGACTGCGACGAGTTCTGCGGGCGGCGGCATGAGGGCATGCACGCCGCCGCGGCAAGAACGAGCAGCAGCAAGCCTAGGGATGAGTATGACCGTTCGCGGCAACCGTGCCGGCTGCCACCTGTCCCTGGGCCAAGCAGCCCATATCCATCCGGATGCTGGTCAGTTCGAAGTAATTGTCCGGTTTTTGCGGATATTCTTCGTGGGCCTTTTCCCCAACTTCGATCTCGCCCAATGAGACGATGCCAAATTCCGGAATCACCAGGATGTGGCCGAACGAGCGCACACCGGGTATCGGAACCTCGCCAATCTTCGAGACCAGAGAGCATTTGACGGGGGTCTTCACCTCGTAGTCTTTGCGCGTACCGCGAGTGTCGATCACAGCGTTGATGCGCTCCAGTCTACCACCGTATTCTTCGCGCAGTTCCTTGGGCAAGCCTGCGTCGTCAGCGATCGCTTTGATCTGTTCTCGTGCTGCGGTCAGGAACGTGGGGTTGTCCAGATACGAGATGTCGCCGTGTTCCCGGTCCCCGCAAATGCCAAAATTCAGGGTCAACTGAAGCGGGAATCCGCTGAGGCGCAGGTTGTTGAATTGGGTACCGAGGAAGGTCACGCGCGGGAAGTGGCCGTCTTCGTAGGGATGATCGGTCGAAACCTGTGACACCATCCGATCCGCGGTGATGATCTCGAACGCGTTCAGGCCTTCCAGGATCGAAGTCGACAGGGTTGTCCAGCCGTTGTGCTTCAGACTCCTGCTGCCGGACACGCGGGTGTGCGCGAGCTTGACCGAAATCAGCCCTTCAATGCTGACGTCCTCGATGGCTCGGGTCAGATGAGTCGACCGCCGTCCGGTCAACGACACCGGGACGTGCTTTTCAATCTTCTGCTCGATGGGACGCTGCAATGCGCCGCTGAGCGCATGAGCCTCGGCGTGATATTCGTGGGAGGTTATGTAAGTGGTTGGTGTCCCCGTCATGGTCGCCATTTTTTTTGCTCCGCTCGTTAGCTCTCACTTCTCGAACTGCAATTCAAATGAGGCCTGGCCGACTTTCTTGCTTTCGCCCGCCGAAGAAATCCCGTGGAGTAATAGGGTATAAGTGCCCGCTGGCCGAGTAGCTGCCGGTACCTGAACCGGCCACTGATCTTGACTTTCCGATGCCGGAATGGTGAGCGACCATTCTAACTTGCCGGCCGGGTTATACAAGTCCGCCGAATAGTGCAGGTAGTTGCCCTCGGGCGGAATTCGGACAAATAGCATAAATCCGCTGCCTGCCTGCACTTTAATGACATTCCCCTCGCTGAACGTGCCAACATTGACCGACGTCCACCGTAATACATGCGGACTACCCAGAGCCGTTTTCATCTGCGGCACGGTGACGAAACTCTGGTACGCAAATGCCGCCAACACCACCGCCATGACCGGAGCCACAACCGTCGGCCGGAACCAGTTCATCCACTTTGGAATTGCGGGAGTCGGGAGCGCAATCGGGGCGGGAACACTGGCTGCCTTGGCTTGCTCGCCCAGGACCACTTTGCTCCGCTCTACGAACAAAGATGCGGCGCGAATGTCCGACGCACACGCCGGACAGACAAAAAAGTGCTCCTCGAACTCGTTCCTTGCCTCGGCATCGAGTTCATCGAGCAGATAGCGCTCCGTCATCTTCTGTCGAACCACCACGTCGTGGTCCATGCTTCTGATACCCCCTCTTAACAGTAGTGCACCGTATCGTCCCCCCGTTACAAAGCCGTCAGGCCTCCGCAAAGGCTGGTGGATCGTCGCCGAAGTTATTTAGATACATCGCCTTAAACGCCTTTTTCGCGCGATGCAGCAGTACTCGCAGATATTCCCGGTCCACACCAAAGTCACGGCAGACCTCGTCCTTGTCCCGTTCCTCAAGAAAGACCTCCCGTAACACCCGCCGGTCCCGTTCCGAAAGTTGCTCCAGAACTTCGCGAACCTTCTCGTCCGACTCCTTCGAGGCAAGGGCATCGAGAAGGTCGACGTCCGGAGCAGGGATGTCGGTTCCCTCGTCGTCGTCGAATGGCGTCTCGTGCCGGCCATTGCGATAGTGCTCCATCAGCACGTTGTTGCACATGGAGTTCACGTAGGACCCGAGCCGGTCCGGTTGCTGGATCTTGCCGGCCCGCAGGGCCACGAAAAACCGCGCGAAAGTCTCCTGCCGCACGTCCTCGCTGGCCTCTTTTGAGGAGAGCCGGGAGCGGAGCTTGATCTGCATCAGCGCGGAAAAATAGGAGATAAAGTGCTGCTCGGTGCGAAAATCGCCCCCGCGCAGTTGTGTAAGGTACTCCTCGTCAAAGGACTCAAAGTGCAAGCACCTACCCTGGGGAACGCGAGGTGGGACACAGTGTAGCACTGGCGATGGGCACCCCGGCCCGTTTTCCAGGTCTGCGGATAGTGGTGGGCGCTTGAGAAAAGAGTGGCTGCTGCGGGTGCGGAGCGTAGGCGGGATGGACCGGGCCGGGCGCACTGGGAAGAACAAGACTCCTGGGAGATCGAACGGACACCCGCTGGAGAAGCCCTTTCAAAAAGTGCCGGAGTCGCTTCCCCTTCGACTCCGGCACCTTCATCGGATCCCAACCGGGGGTTTCCAAGTAGGGGTCCTAAACTGTGGAATCACCTTTCGGTGATCTCATCCACTTGTCAGGATAGTGCAGCGAAACCCCAAAGCGTTTCATGCGATTTTCACCGACGGAATGAACTCGCGCCGTGAAACTTTCATGCGCCGCTGTCCGGCCGCTTCTCCCTGGCCGGTGCTAGTTGAGCCGCGCGTATTCCGTCTTTGCTTGCTTCAGAATGGGGATTTCAGAATCGGCATCCTTCCACAACGTGAGAAAATCCCGATAAGCGGCCTTTGCCTTTGCTGTGTCTCCGGACAGAACATAGGACCTTCCCAGCTGCAGGCGCGCCAGAACTCCAATCGGATCGCTAGCCACGATTCCCCGATGATCGACAATCTTCTGGAACTCAGAGCCGGCTTCGGCCCCTCGATGGGCACTCAAATAAGCCTGGCCGCGCACGTACACCGGATAGAGGGCGCCGAAGAATCCTTGCAGATTGCTACGTGGTGTGCCGAGCTCATAGGGGACGGCGCTTTCCAGCACTTCGATCGCTCTTGAAGGCTGCCGGCGATTCAGCGCAAGAATCGCACGAAGCACGGGCAGATAGCTAAACCTGACGGAAGTATCTTCCGGAAAATTCTTCTCCAAATCGTCAGCCAGAGCCTGTGCCCGTGAAGAACTACCCGCGAGAGCCAGGGCCAAGGCAGCGCCGTACTCCACTTCGCGATTTTTCGCAAGCGCAAGTGCCGACGACGCTCGCTGCGTGGCGGCGGTGGCATTGCCGAAAAATGCTTCCCGCAGCGCTGCTCCGGTTTCGAACAGAGCGGCTCGTTCGCCATGTCCAGCCTGCTGCGCCAACTCAGCCGCTTGCAACGACATTTTCCGCGCGTCTTGCAGTCGGCCGCTGTATGCCAGCACAAATGACTCGTGATGTGAGAGCCAATCTTCTGCTTCCGAGTTCCGTTGACTCAACGACACTTCACGCGCCATTGCTGAATCGTCGGACTTCAAGAACGCCAAGTCGTATCTCAAAACGAGGAAGTCTGGCATTTCCAGTTTACGGTCCGCGGCTCTCTTGAGGGCCTCCTCGGCATCTCCCAAACGGTCAAGGTAGATATAGTCGGAGGCGAGATTGAAATATCCGATGGGTGCATCGGGATCGAGTTCGACGGATCTTTGGGCCTCTTCCAAAGCTCTCTCAAATTTGCCAAAGCCCGTATAAGTGAAGCCTGCCAGGAAATTGTGCGGAATTGTGTCGCGGGGATAGGACCGTGACCACGCTTGGCAAATCTGCTGCGTCTTTTCCTGGTTCCCCGTTGTCCTCCCCGCATAATACGCGGTGATGAAAAACTTCTCCTGCTCGCTGACACGATCGCGCAATTCGTACGCCCTGCTGGTGTGCGCGGACGCAAGAGCAGATTCACCTGTGTGACCGTACATGAGCCCCAGAGCAGCATGTGCCATCGCGAATTGAGGATCGATTTCTACCGCCTGTGTGAGAAAGGGGATAGCAGCCGGAGGATTGAAATCTAATAGCTGCCGGCCTCTGCTGTAAGCCTTCAGTGCATCCAACGATGGAGTCGTAGCATGCGCCAGAGGCGTATCGTGTTGACCCACACTTGCGAGCGATTCACCAACGCGCGTTCTGAATTTTCTTGCGATCTGGTCCAGTGCATGTAAAACCTCTTCTTTTCGAGTAACCTGCACTTGCTCCTCGTCAAGAACGTTGCCCGTGCGGCAGTCTTTCGCGCGCAACCCCAACACATACTCGCTGCCGAGATTCGTAATCGAACCGTCCAGAACGGCGGCGCTTCCGGTTCTTTCGCAGATTTCCCGAGCAATCTCTGGCGTCAATCGCGCATCGGCGGGCTGGCCCATCAGGCCCAACACTCTCTGGATATGTTCTTGGGAGACGAGGCTCAGAAAGGGTGACTGCTCCAGTTGCACGGCCATGCCCTGTCGCAGTGTCCCGTCAAAGACCGGGTCGCCCGTGGCATTCGTAAAGTCCCCGAGCACAATTGTGTCCTTGTCGCTGAGCTTCGATGCGCGATGCAGATAGAAGTACCCTGCGAGTGAGGCTGCCAGTAAAGCCACACACGAGAGCGCAACCATCTTCCAGCGTTTCGCGATAGGGGTCGGGGCTCCGATCTTCAGGCTTGTAGAGAGTCTTGCCGAACCCGTGTCCCGCTGTAGTCGTTGTAGATCAGTTCGAACGTCGGCAGCGTGCTGGTATCGTAGGTTCCGATCCTTCTCCAGACACTTCGCAATGATTCGTTCCAGGTCAGACGGCAGGTCTGGATTGAGGCGGACAGGCGCAACGGGTACCCGGTTCAGGATCGACTCGAAAATCACTCCTGTGCTTTCCCCGCGAAATGGCAATGTCCCTGTTGCCATCTCGTAGAGAACCGCACCGAAGGAGAACAGGTCAGTGCGAGCGTCTATCTCTTTGCCTCGGACCTGTTCCGGAGACATATAGGAAATAGTGCCCACGGCTGACCCGGCACCGGTCAGTTGCTCTTCCAGCGTTGCCGTCGCTTGGGATCCCTGGCTACCTAGGACGGGAGTCACCTTCGCCAACCCGAAATCCAAAATCTTGGCATGACCGCGCCCGGTAACAAAAAGGTTCGCAGGCTTGATGTCACGATGAATGATGCCCGCGGAGTGAGCTGCTTCCAGCGCATCGGCAATTTCGATGGCAAGTGGCAGAATGATGTCCGTCTCCAGCGGACGCCCCGCGATACGATGCTTCAGCGTCATCCCGTCAAGAAACTCCATCACAATGAACGAGCGCTCCCCCTGCCTGCCTACCTCGTGGATCGTGCAGATGTTCGGGTGGTTGAGAGCAGAGGCCGCCCGAGCTTCCCTTCGGAATCGCTCTAAGGCCCGGGCGTCGTGGGCCATGTCTTCCGGCAGGAATTTTAGTGCGACGAATCGGCCAAGCTCGGTGTCTTTGGCCTTGTACACCACTCCCATTCCGCCTCCGCCGAGCTTTTCGACGACCCGGTAATGCGAGACTGTCTGGTCAACCAGGGAGCGAGCACTCTCGCCTGCCTCACCGTCCTGGTCCGAAGCGAGCACCCGCGCAGCCACTTCGACAGCGGGATTCTCCAGAAAGTCGGCAGCTTTTTGTTGCGCCGCCAACAGCGACCGAACCTCCCGCTCCACGTTCAAGTCGCCGCTGCATGCCTGCCGCAGGTAGGCGTCGCGCTCCTCGGGCCGGCGTTCCAGCACGGCTTGCAGCAGGCTATCCACGCGTTTCCATTGTTCGGGATTCATCGTGTGTCTACCTGGTCAGTTCGCGGTAGAGCCATGTCTTGGCGGTGTTCCAGTCGCGCAGCACTGTGATCGGCGACACTTTCAGCACTTCCGCTGTTTCTTCCACGCTCAGTCCGCCAAAAAAGCGCATCTCGACGACTTGAACCTTACGTGGATCGAGCCGTGCCAGGGCATTCATCGCATCATCCAGCGCCACCAGATCCGCAGTCCGATCGCCACCAACCTCTGCTACGTCCTCAAGCGAAACATGCGGCACCCCGCCGCCGCGCTTCAGGTTGTGACGCCGCGCATGGTCCACAAGAATCCTGCGCATTAACTGGGCTGACACGGCAAAGAAGTGGGCGCGGTTCTGCCACCGCATGCGCTCGTAATCCACCAGACGCATGTAGGCTTCATTCACCAGGGCGGTTGTTTGGAGGCTGTGGCCGGGCCGTTCGCGCCGCATGTAGCGCCGCGCCAGACGGTGCATCTCCTCATAAACAATGGGAGTCAGCCTTACCAGTGCGTTCTGATCTCCTTCGCTCCAGGCGCGGAGTAAGTTGCTCACTTCCCCGCCCGGTCGTGCCCCGCCCTGATTGTTAACCGGCTGCATGAACCGTGCATTACCCCATGCCTCAGGAATCATAACCCAGCACTATCTGCGGGAGAAGTGACCTCGGATGATAGTTTCTTCCCTCGCTTTGCGCCTTTCTAGATAAGGGCGATGAGGTCGATCATCCCCAGTTTGCTAGCTAAATACGCAACAGGAGGGAATATGAGATCCAGAATCTTGTGGTGGGTACAACGCTCGGCTGGTGGTCGTCCAGTGGCCGGATTCGCTCGATTGTCGCTGGCGGTTTTCTTTCTCTGCAGCCTGCTTGCCGCCTCTGCGAGTGCTGCCCCTTTCGTTTACGTCGTCACCGCCAGCCAGCAGTTTGGCACCGTTGACCTTGCTACCGGCCAATTCACTGCCATCGGCAGTCCCACGCCGGACGGCATGTCAAACCTCGTGTGGTGGAATGGGTCATTACTAAGCCTGGCAACGACCGGCGCCAATGCCGGGTATTTGGTCAAGATCGATCCCGCGACTGGCGACGAAACGGTCCTCCGTGCAATTACGTACAACGGGCAACCACTGGGATTCAATGCCTTCGACCTTGCCAAAGTTGAAGGACGGCTTTATGTGACGGATTTCAGCAACAATCTCTATGCCCTGGATTTTGCGACCGGCAAGGCGAAACCTGTTGGACCCAGCGGTGGAACCACCGGGTTGAGACCCGATCCGAATGTTCCTTTCACTTTCAATAGCGATGGGACATTCAATCTCTGCGACGAGGGTCTCTATGGGTTCGACGGAAAGCTCTATGCGACCTTCGACGCCTACGCCATTGATCCCGCCCAGACTCCGCCCGCCAGGACGCACCAATACATGTCGCCGTATCTATGGCAGATCGACCCGCGCAGCGGAGCCGCAACCTTCGTCGCGAACACCGACTGGCAAGTGAGCGCCTTCGTGGCGTTCACCGGCAAGTTCTATGCTTTCGAAGTCGTGCTCGACGCCTTCGATTTCAATTACAACGTGCCCATCAGCCATGCCGAACTTAGAATGATTGATCTGCGAACGAGCAAAACCAGCAAGGTGGCTGATATCGCTCCCAATCCCGGCCCGATTTTTGGCGCCGCGCCAGTTCGCTAGGACAACCCCGGTCACGGGTTATCACTGGGGCCCAGTGTGGGGAAGGGCTCTGGGCCCCCAAGTGCGACCTGCCGATTTCGCTGTTTCTATGGATGTGAAGGTTGTTCCGATTGATACCGATAGAGTTTCGGCCCACTAGCGAGTCATGGATATTAAATTCGCTCTCGCCCGCTTGTGGATGGAGCCAGTCTTCGTTGGAACCTACTGCGCGCTTCTGCTGGGCTTCTGAGCCGGTCTTTCGTCAACCGGGAATTTCGCCTTCTACGGCAAAGTCCTCACCGGCGCGAAAGAAGATGCACCGCGTTGGAAACGCTGCGTGTGGGCAACCATCGTGACCTTCAAGACGCCTTGGGGTGACGCCGCCCAATGCGGTGAACTGAGCAGAGCTGTCGAAAATTCGCATACCCGATTTGACCACGACTTACGTCGGGGACAATGCTCTCGGCCTTTCACTCACATCGTTAAGACCACGCGGAACTCGGCCTTACCGCTGAGCATCCGTGAGTAGGCTTCAGCCGTTCTTTCGAACGGATAGGTTTCAATCATGGGGCGGACGCCTGTGAGTAGGCAGAAATTCAGAGTGTCTTCCGAAGCAGCAGGCGTTCCCGACGCCCATCCCTGGATCGTTTTGCTGCCAAAAATCAGCTGGGCCGGTGTGACCTCGATGGCATCGGGGGCCGCCCCGATCACAACCAGTTTGCCGTTCGGTCCGAGGCCGTCAATCAACGCCGACATGGCTTTGGAACTGGGGGCCGTGGCCAGGATGGCCCGCGCTCCTCCGAGTTTTTGCAACTCCTGGGCCGCATTCGCAGCCTGGCTGTCTATGTAGACGTGTGCTCCCAGCTTTTTGGCCAGCACCGCGTTTTCGGAACCACGCCCGATGGCCGCGACGTAATGGCCAAATTTGTTAGCGAACTGGATGCCCAGGTGACCCAGTCCGCCGATGCCCTGCACCGCCACGAGATCGCCCGGCATCGCGCCGCTGTTGCGGAGAGCGTTATACGTTGTGATTCCAGCATCGAGCAGTGGCGCAGCTTCCACATCACTCAGGCCGTCTGGGATCGGTACCAGCGCCTCTGCAGGCGCTACCATGTATTGCTGGTATCCGCCGTCATAGCTGATGCCGGTTACCTTCACGTTGCGGCAATTGCGAAAGTCTCCGCGGCGGCATTCGCGGCAGGTGCCGTCGTGCCCGCCATGCCAGCCGACTCCGACGCGCTGCTCCGTCTTCCACACGGTGACGCCAGGTCCAACTTCGTCGATGACGCCCGCAACTTCATGCCCTGGAACACGTGGATACTGAATCCAAGGCAACACTCCTTCTTTGACCAGGACATCGCTGTGGCAGATGCCGCAAGCCTGCACTTTAATGCGCACCTGCCCTGCCTCGGGTTCAGGAATCTCGCGCTCGACGATCTCGAAGGCTGCTCCAGGTTTGGAGATCTGAGCGGCTTTCATGGTTGCTACTTCTGGTTTCGGCGTGACTCTCAACGTTGCCACAATTCCTCCTAAGATCTCGTGCGTTTAGTCCGCGTCGG
>Ga0335076_10000054_pt1 | contig 91198 bp, 88 predicted proteins | sample Lox_Sample_25_FD_206717 | JGI IMG/M metagenome (GOLD analysis project Ga0335076, IMG submission 206717) | Soil microbial communities from Loxahatchee National Wildlife Refuge, Florida, United States - Lox_Sample_2.5 | ecosystem: Environmental > Terrestrial > Soil > Wetlands | place: USA... | reverse complement strand
ATGGAGTACGATCTCGGCTATATCGATCTGGAGGAAAAAACCTTGCAGCCCCTGCAGAACCCTTTCGGGCCGAAAGTGTAACCTATGTCTCCGGAACGTTCTGTTACCTATGTCTCCGGAACGGACACAGGAGAGTTTGGTCGGGGCGATAGGATTTGAACCTACGACCCCCTGCGCCCAAGGCAGGTGCGCTACCAGGCTGCGCTACGCCCCGACTCTAACCGCTTCTCTGATTCTAAATCACTTCCCCGAACCGGACCACGGCTTCTCGCGATTTGCCGGTGGATTCGCTTTCCTTGGCACTTTGCCAAGGCGATTTGTCATTCTCGCGCCGATCCGGGGAGTGCACGCGGTTCCAATTCCGGGAAAATCGCCTGAAAATCCTGCGTTCGAGCGGGAATTTGAATCAGATCCGCAACTGGCACCATCCATGCATAGCGACCGGTTAATGGGCACGCGCTCACGCCTGGCGCTCGCTACGACGCGGAGTGGGGCCCGACCTTCATGAGCGCCCGCCAGTTAGTTGGACTTGTATACCTGAGCGCTTGAGAGAGTCAGGCCAGACAGAACTGCGTTTTGATTCTGACACGGTGGTGGCACATGAATGAAGTGGCGCGTGGATTTGCCTTCCTGATGGTCTTGGCGTCGCCCCTCCCCATGCCAGCGCGGCAAAGCCCTGCTCATCCGCACGGAGGCTGGGATGGGACTGCGTGGTCGGAGTTGGGGAAGAGCATGGAGAAAATGCACGCGGATATGGGATCGGTCAGGCCCTCCGGGAACGACGACGCTGATTTTGTGAAGCTGATGCTTCCTCATCACCAGGCGGCGATCGACATGGCAAAGACGGAATTGCTGCACGGCAAGGACTCTCAAATGCGCCGACTGGCTCAGGAAATTATCACCGACCAGCAGTCCGAGATTGAACTGATGCAACTGTGGCTGAAACAACACGGAACTAATTCGCCAGGAGTCAGTCATGCGCCGGCCTCCGAGGCGAGCAAGGGAAAATAGTATGAAGATTCTCCAGTGGTTCTCAATCCTCTGCTTTCTCTCTCCCGCAGTCGCCCAGCAAGCCCCATGGGGTCGGCCGGACATTCCCATCTCCAGCCATGATCGCGTTTATGCAGCCAACCAGACTTCCAATACGGTCTCGGTAATCGATCCTTCCACGAACAAGCTGCTGGGCTTGATCCGGCTAGGCGATCCCGTGCCCGGTGCTTTGAGCCCACTCTATCGAGGACAACTCCTGGTGCATGGCCTCGGATACTCGCCCGATGGAAAAACTCTGGCCGTGGTTTCGATCGCGTCGAACTCTGTGACGCTGATCGATACGGCGACGAATGCGGTAAAGAAGGTCATTTACGTGGGTCGAGCGCCGCACGAGCCCTTCTTTACACCGGACGGTCGCGAGTTGTGGGTCACGGTGCGCGGGGAAGACTACGTCTCAGTCATTGACCCCGTCACGATGAAGGAAGTCCGCCGCATCCAATTGGCTAACGGCCCAGGCATGACCATGTTCGGTCCCGACGGGAAGTATGCCTTCGTCTGTTCCAGCTTCATGCCGGAACTTGCGGTGATTGATGTGGCCTCGCATGAGATCGTCAAGCGCGTACCGCAGGCCAGTCCTTTCTGCCCGAACATTGCCGTGAGTCCGGAAGATGATGAAGTCTGGATCACCCTGAAAGATGCGGGCAAAGTACAGGTCTACAGCGCGAAGCCGCCCTTCGAACAGACGTCCTTGCTCGAGACCGGACCGATCACCAACCATGTGAACTTCGCCAACAATCGCAACGGCAAATTTGCCTACGTCACGATTGGGGGATTGAACGAAGTGAAAGTGTTTCGCCGAGGCCCGACCCCGCAACTGGTCGCGACCATTCCGGTCGGTGATCTTCCCCACGGGATCTGGCCGTCTGGCGACGGTTCCCGGGTTTACGTCGCGCTCGAAAACTTCGTCCAGGCTGCCGTCATCGACACTCTCACGAATCAAGTCATCGCCGATGTCCCGATTGGGCAGACGACCCAAGCCATGGTCTACGTGCCGAATGCAGTTCCGGACGGCGCGGGCGTCGAAAATCTCGTTCCGCTCGGTGAGGCAGGCAATACTGCGCGCCTGCATCTCGCAGCCGGAGGGACTGCTCTACCGAATGCGCAAGGATGGGCGGCCGTGAACTCACTCGGCCTTCTGGATCTTGTTCAAATTGTCGCCGAAGGCCTGACGCCCAAGGCGCAATACCAGGTATACCTGACGGACTCCGATCACCCCCCTTTCGGACAACTCGAGCCACTGGCGGTCTTGAAGACGAATCCCGATGGAGCCGGAATCGTGCAGGCGATCGGCCCGCTGAAGACGCTGGCAGCGGGAGACTCAGCCCCCGCATCGTCACGAAGGTTCCTGATCGTCACCGCCATCATGGACGCGTCGCAAGTCGTGTTGCGGCAGGTCCCGACATCGACCGGCCCGTAGTTCGAAGAAGGAGGCTTGTCATGGAGATAGGACTGTTCCCAGTACTGCTGTTTGGTCTTGCGGTGCCGGCATCCGCAGGGGGACGCCGGTGAAGCGAAAGAATGGAATTGTCGACGTCCCCAGCAATCACTCCGTCGATGAGACGGTGGAAAAGCTCAACAGCATTCTGCAAGCCAAGGGAGTTACGCTGTTCTCCCTGATCGACCACAGCGGAGAAGCGGAAAAAGTGGGAATGAAAATGCCTCCCACGAAACTGTTAATCTTCGGCAATCCCAAAGCCGGTACGCCACTGATGCTGGCGGTCCCAAGTATTGCGATCGACCTGCCTCTGAAGATACTGGTTTGGGAAGACGGCCTGGGAAAAGTCTGGCTCTCGTACAACAGCCCTCAATACTTGAACGAGCGTCACGGTCTGCCCGCGGATTTGTTGCAGAACATCGCCGTCGTGGAAACATTGGCAGCCAAAGCTGGGGAGTAGAGCATTTGCAGGTCCTAAGGATCAAGTACCCCGAATGTGGCATGCGGGGAGTGGCCGGCGGTAGTAACCAAAAACAATGCATCTGGTGATGCGTTCCTCACGGGACTGCTTTGGTATGCGCGAGGAACTGGAGGCGCGATGAAAACGATTGTGCTCTTGATAGTCGCGGCCGGCGCGTCCGCTCAGATGGCGCCGCACGACGCCCTGGTCGCCCACTCGGAGAAGGTTGTCGAACATCTGGGCGCTGGGCCGGTGGGAGGTGCGCAGAGTTCTTCTGACCCTTCTCCTGGGATCTCCAATCCTCGTGCCATGGAGAATGCCGATCGGGTTGCGGAGATTCTGGGGATCACACCACTGGTCCGCTTGCGGTCAACGCCATGCAGTTCAGCAGTTCCACCGCGAACGTTGGTAACGGCATTGGAGTGGGCTCCGGAATCGCTTCCACCGTCCTTTCCGTCGTTGGAATTCGGCTTCAGCGTGGTCCTCGGTACAGGGTGGGTCGAATCCCGAACATGTTGGCGCCACTGTTTGCCAGACAACCCGCATTGAACAGTTACTATCCGAAGGAAGTGATGGAGTACCTGCGCAGCACACCGTCAGGCGAACCTGCGGACGACGGATCGCGCCTCGACCAACTCATGGCGGAGTGGCAGCGATTCGGGCGAGTGGGCTCGCCCGGCTCAGCAAAAACCGACCAGAAGATCAGGCGGCTAACTTCGAGCCTGGACGATAAAACCAAGCTCTCGATCGACGATCTTGCAGATCGGATCGCAATGTTGGCCGATGTGACCGGGAGAGTTGGTTTGATGAAACGCGATCTCGCGGAACTCATGCTGTCCGCGCGCGGGGAGAGAGTCTGTGCACCGCAGTCAAGCCGGTAACCCTATAGTGGTAGCTCAAAAACACTGCATCTGGGGATGTGTGATCCGCCGCAAGCTGCGAGAATCAAAAGCAGTTGGGTGGCAACGTGGGGTTGCCGGACAAATAAATCACGAGATACTCGGCGATTCCCTCCGGTGATTCAACCCGGCGCCTGAACCGCGACTCGGCATCGTCGACAGCGTCGCACCGCGTGTTCTTTGTCTGCGGTTGGAAAGGAAAACCAGCACCATGGTCCTCGGCATGTCACTCGCTGCCTTCACTCTCGTGCACGTACTCATCAGCCTGATTGGAATCGGCTCCGGGTTGCTCGTCATGTATGGGCTGCTGACAGGGAAGCCGCTCAACGGGATTACCGCGATTTTCCTGGTCACAACGGTTTTGACCAGTGTGACTGGATTCCTCTTCCCGGTTGAACATTTGTTGCCCTCGCACGTGGTCGGCATTCTGTCTCTGGCCATCTTGGCGTTCGCCATCCCGGCGCGCTACAGATTCAAAATGGCTGGTTCCTGGCGCTGGATCTACGTCGTGGGTTCCGCCCTGGCCCTCTATCTCAACGTGTTCGTCCTGTTGGTGCAATCGTTCGAAAAGGTTCCAGCCCTGAAAGCGTTGGCGCCGACCCAGAAAGAGCCACCCTTCCTGGTTGCTCAGGTCTGTGTTTTGCTTCTTTTTGCCACGCTCACGATCTTCGCGACAGTTCGGTTTCATCCGGAACCGGTCCGCGCCGCGTGATGCGGTAGACAACGCAATTTCAAACCCGCAATCGAAATCGAGGAGAACTTTATGCCGACGATCACCACAAAAGACGGAACGCAGATTTATTACAAAGACTGGGGCACTGGGCAACCCATCGTGTTCAGTCATGGTTGGCCGCTCACCGCAGACGACTGGGACGCACAAATGCTCTTCTTTGGCGAGCGTGGATTCCGAGTCATTGCCCACGACCGTCGCGGACACGGCCGCTCCACACAAACTTGGGACGGCAACGACATGGACACCTATGCCGACGATCTCGCCGCGCTGACCGAAAAACTCGATCTGAAAGACGCGATCCATGTCGGACACTCCACCGGTGGCGGAGAAGTCGCCCGCTATATCGGACGGCATGGAACCAAGAGGGTTGGCACGGCCGTCCTCATTTCCGCGGTTCCCCCGCTCATGCTGAAGACTGAGAAAAACCCGGGTGGCCTTCCCCTGTCCGTCTTCGACGGGCTCCGCGCGGCCTATGTGGAAAATCGCCCGCAGTTTTACAAGGACCTCACGCTGCCGTTCTACGGCTACAACCGCCCGGGTGCCAAGATTTCGGAAGGCATTCGGGAAAAATGGTGGCTCCAGGCAATGATGGGCGGGATGAAGGCAGGCTATGACTGCATCAAGGCTTTCTCCGAAACCGATTTCACCGAAGACCTCAAAAAGTTCGATGTGCCGACGCTCATTCTGCATGGCGACGACGATCAGATTGTACCCATCGGCGCCGCAGGCCTCATGTCCGCCAAGATCGTGAAGAACGCCACGCTGAAGGTGTATCCGGGCTTTCCGCACGGCATGTGCACTACCAAGGCGGACCAGATCAATGCGGACCTGCTGGCGTACCTGCAGCGCAGCAAGGAAGTGGCGGCGTAGAAAAACAACAAGCCCCGCCCTCGCGCTTTGCAGCATTGAGGGCGGGGACAACGCCGTCGGACATTACGGACCAATGGTTCCGCCGTCGTCCGTATTTACATCGGCCGGTAACTGACGGTGACTGTTTGCGAGCGGTGTGCGGCGACCTGGAACCTGTACAGCAATACTACTGATCCATCGATTGCGATTTGCGTGCTGTTGCTCATGTGCGAAAAAGGAACGCACGGCGACGGTCCGTCGGGAACATTTTGCGCGAACGCCAGGGCATGGATCGAGCTGCTGCCGTTTTGCAGCATCAGCCCCGATGCGGACGGTTCCCGTCCCGGATTCCACCCAAACGCGCTGTTGATGGTGGCGTCAAAGTTGTTCTGCTGGGGAATGCCGGCCGAGTCCACATCGGCGTAGCGAAGCAGTTGCCCCTGCCTGCTCACGGCGCTGTTGTTGGTCAGCGTCATCACGATTTTTGCCGATGGCGGCAGCCCCGCGACCATGGAGATGGTCTGGGTCAGTGTCCAGATGCCGTCGCTGGTCGTGCGTGCGATCTTCACTGACTTGGCGCTCTGGCTCACGATGGAGGCCGGCCCCCAATTTCCGCTATCTCCGAATCCGGCATAGTCGTTATAGGCCGTGCCTCCGGCAAAGTCGCACACGCCGTATCCTTCACCGGCCGCGCCGAAGTTGATCTGCTCCTCACCTGCCGGAGACTCAAACGAAGTGATGTTCCCGTTCACCGTCACGCAATACTTCAAAAAGGTCAGGCCGGTGCCGGAGGTGAACGTGAAGGAGCACGCGGAGGTTGAAGACAGGCTGTGCGGAGCAGTTTCGGCGGCGTTGTCTTGCGCCTGCAGGGCCGATGCTTCCGGTTGAAGGCTAGCGATTGCCAGTGTTTGAGCGAAGCTGATTGTGCTGAGTGCCAGCATTGCGAGGGCGAGAAATGCTTTCTTCACAAGTTACTCCTGGATGTTGGCTCTGTTAGCGAGATAACTACTGAACTGCATCTAGTGAACGAATGACCTGCCGGCGGGCGTGCACACGGTACGATATGAATAATATGAGTGCGCGTGCACAGCCCGATATGTTATCCGGCAGATGGAAGAAACAAGCTTACTCGCCCTTATGAAAAAAGTAGTAGTCGGCCGAATAACCTTGGAGCTGAGTCTGTCCCACCGTGCAAGAGGTTGTGGGTGCAGATCCGCCGTTGGTGTTCAAGCGCTGAACAAAGGTAACCTTGGCCAGGAGCCCGCCGCCGGTCGGCCCTTTCTGATTTCCGACCGACTCCAGCCGGAGGCACTGAATAGAGCCACTATTCGGGCAACTGGCGTCGGTGCCTGCGTCAATATGGCCCGTTGCTACCGCCCACACCTTGCTGGTATCGAAAGAACTCTGCCAAGTCGCGTTGCCACTGGCGGGAGGGACTACGTTCGGTTTGGGGTTTGCGTTAATGCTGGTGAAGTGGGTGATGATCTGAACGTCCTTCCCAAAGACATCCGTAAAAAGCGTGGCTTCAGGACGAGCTGAATTGACGGTCCAGGAAGTGCCGCCATCAGCCGTGGGCAGGCACGTATATCCCTGGCTGCCACGGGCGTGGCCGACTAAGAACGCGGTATTTCCCTCTGGTACTGCAATGTCGGTAGGAACGTTTGGGGCCACGACCTTCTGCGCCGCCGCCCGGTTGACCATGCCGAAGGCACAGCTCAGTGCGAGAGCGGCCATGAGCAGGCGGACTCGCGAAGTCTTCTTGGTTTGCAGATCAAGCGTTTGGTTCACGTTGTGTTCTCCAATTTCTACGAATGAATGAGTGAAGGTATGACTGCCTTCAATGAATAGGACGAGCTTGACCAGGACTTTGCTTTTTGCGAGTAAGCGCGTGGCGTGTAAGAAAACCGCGCACACGGCGCGAGACACAATGAGAAGTGTAAGGTGTTATTGGTCAGAGTCACCGCAATGAACGAAGTCTCGGCCTGCTACTGCAGCATCGGCTCGACCGCGTTGTCAGGCTGTAACGGAGTCGATGTCTGACTCAAGTCGCGATCCTTCATTGCCGAGTGACAGACCATGCACGAGCTCTGGTTTCGAGTTCCTTCCTCGGATACGAGGGCGTAAGTCAGCCCATGCTGCGACCAGCTAACCACTTTGTATCGCTGGACGATGGCATAGTGGAAACTTACCTTCTGGTAGTCGGCTACGGTTCCGCCGGAAGCGACTCCCAGCGAATCCGGCACCACGATAAGGCTGGCAGCAGCCATTCGCATCGGCGTTTTGTTTGCCGAGGGCGTCGCCACCTGGTACGCGATGAAAGCCGCGCTTTTCCCGCCCACGGGCACCATCCGGGCGCCCTCGAGACGGTAGGGACGCTGCTCGCCAGGAACCTGCGGCGACGACGGCAGAGCCAGCGCAAATGGCGACTTCTCTTTAAACCAATCGTTGATTGTCTCCTGCGACTCAGAGCGAACCTCGAGCGCGAGACGTCCTTGAACATGCTCCCGGTGCGTGTTGACCGCAAATTCACCCAATCTCTGACCAGACAGGGATCGTCGCGACGATGACATCCCACTCCACAGACCCACAATCGCCAGCAGTGCCAGCGCGGGGACCAGCCACCGCATCAGGGGCCATGATTGTTCTTCGGACTGGCTCTCTCCATCAGGCCGTGAAGGAGGCTTCAACTCCGCCATGAATCTTTCCTCTTGCGGCGTGGCCTCAACATTCAGGCGCGCGGCAGCGCGAAGCAGGGGGCCGCAGTGATCGCACAACGCGGCATGTGCGATCAACTGCCGAGCCTTCATCTCCGGCCAAAGCCCGCTGGCAACTTTGTACCAGTCGACGTCGATGGGGCAGTTCGTTTCCCCACGCGTCGCTCCCATCAGCGCGTTCGAGGATCGGTTCACGATGAGTCGGTATTTCATGATCTTCTGGCTGCAATCCGGGCAGAATGCCGCGTGACGTTCTGCTCCGCTGAGCACGTCCGCCGCAATGCCACGCGCCCCGTGCCCGGTCTCCGATGCCGAGGGGACCAGCGCGTTGAGTTCTTCGTGATCAAGATGCTTGTCGAAGGGACGACCCAAGTTTCAGTTGCTCCCAATCATCAATACGAGGGCACGAGGGGATTTGCTTTTCTGCTTTGCTCCCGGACATCATCCGATTCAGGCCGGTTCCCAAGGATTTGCTCTCGAATCAAGTGTTTAAGCCGTTCCAGGACGCTCCCAACTCCCTTGGCAGTCAGTCCGATCGATGGCAGCGAGGCGATCTCCCTGGTGCTCATTCCTTGCCGGAAGTAGAGCCAGAAAATCGTCCGGTCACGTTCCTGGTCAGGCCCACCCGCCGAGCGCTTCAGGTGTTCGTCGATCTCATTCAGGAAGATTCCGAACGCAATTTTCTCCTGACTTCCGTGCACTTCTTCCCCGGCTTCTGGCTCGACATCGATGGTGGACACATGCGGCTTGTCGCCGCCGGATGATTGGGTATGGCCATGCTTGAAATAGTCGTGAGTGGCATTGACGGCGGTCTTCTTCAGATATCCGAGAATCGCCTCGGGGCGTTCGATGGCAAAATCGCGCAACAGGTTCCGGCCCCCTTCCCAGAGTTTGAGGTAGGTTGCCTGGATCAGATCCTCCACCACGGACCGGGAAGGTTGTCCCCAGAGTGAGGCGGTCCGCATGATGACCAGGCTGATCGGCTTTCCGACCCGGGAAACGAATTCCTCCCAGGCGTCGTCATCGCAAGGTCCCGCGCAGAGACAGACGATGTCTTTCAGGGATAGAGACGAGTATCGATTTGATCTCAGCGTGCTCGACATCCTGCCATTCTTCGTCAGAGACGTTCGCGGTTCGCGCCGGACCGGGACTTCTGTCTTCGCGACGCCCGCCGTTTTCATTGTTGTGATAGTCGTGCTGGAACAAAGTGCATTCTTGCGAATCTCAATTCGGTGACAATTCACCCTGCTTGCCTATTGGATGAGGGGAAACGCCCTCAACTTGTAAAAGGGTTGTCACAGGTTCGTTAACAAAGCGTGAAGTTGGGATTGAGTCCGATCGCCGGGAATCGCGGGATTATCCACAGCGGGCGGTTTGTCAGCCAGCGACTTCCGGCATAGCCTATCCATGAGGAGTGATTCATGAGCACGACCGAAGCCAGCCTCCCAGCCGAAGTCCTCGAACTCAGCCCCTACGCGCCGACCCGTTCCACGATCACCGCGAAACCGCTCAGCGGCGAAGAACTGCGTAGAACAGTCGATTACTGGCGTGCGTGCAATTACCTCAGCCTGGGCATGATCTACTTGCGGGAAAATCCGCTCCTGACCGAGCCGCTGCGGCCCGAGCACATCAAGAATCGGCTCCTCGGGCACTGGGGCTCCAGTCCAGGACTGTCATTCGCGTACGTTCACCTCAACCGGCTCATCCGGAAGTACGACCTCGAGATGATTTTTCTCGCCGGCCCAGGCCATGGTGCGCCCGGCGTTCTTGGCCCCACCTATCTCGAAGGCACGTATTCGGAGGTCTATCCGGAGAAGAGTCAGGACGTGGATGGCTTGCGCGAGTTCTTCAAGCAGTTTTCTTTCCCCGGCGGAATCGGCAGTCATTGCACCCCCGAGACCCCGGGATCGATCCACGAAGGCGGCGAACTCGGCTACGTTCTTTCCCATGCCTGCGGGGCGGCGTTCGACAATCCCGAGCTGATCGTGGCCGCCGTCGTGGGTGACGGCGAGTCGGAAACCGGGCCGCTGGCGACGTCCTGGCACATCAACAAGTTCCTGAATCCGATTCGCGATGGCGCTGTTCTCCCCATCCTCCATCTGAACGGATACAAGATCAACAATCCAACTCTGCTGGCGCGCATCTCGCACCAGGAACTGGAGCACCTGTTTCGCGGCTATGGCTGGACGCCCTACTTCGTCGAGGGTTCCGACCCCGACAGCATGCATCAGGCGATGGCGGCCACTGTCGAACACTGTGTTGTTGAGATTCGCGAGCACCAGCAGGCCGCGCGCAAAAATGGAGTGGCGAGCAGGCCTCGCTGGCCGATGATCGTGCTGCGCTCGCCGAAAGGCTGGACCGCGCCGCGCGAAATCGAAGGCCACTATCTCGAAGGCTTCTGGCGGGCTCACCAGGTACCCTTGCTGAACGTCAAGAAAGACAACGAACAACTGCGGATTCTCGAGCACTGGATGCGCTCGCTGATGCCGGAGCCGTTCTTTGACCGCGACGGCAAGCTCGCTTCCTGGTTCAAGGGTCTGGCGCCGTCCGGGGACCGCCGCATGAGCGCCAACCCTCATGCCAACGGCGGCCGCCTGAAGAAAGACCTTCGCCTGCCGGATTTCCGGAGCTATGCCTGCACCCTCGATAAGCCCGGCCGATCTCAGGCGGAGAACACCCATCCCCTCGGCGTATTTCTCAGCGACGTGATGAAGTCGAACATGAACAACTTCCGGGTCTTCGGTCCCGATGAAACCACGTCCAACAAACTCGACGCAATCTACGCGGTGAGTAAGAAATTGTGGATTGAGGAATTCTTTCCCGAAGATAAAGACGGCGGCGAACTCGCGACTGACGGTCGCGTGCTGGAAATGCTGAGCGAACACACCATGGAGGGAATGCTCGAAGGCTACATCCTCAGCGGCCGGCACGGGTTCTTATCGTCGTACGAGTCCTTCATCCACATCATCGACTCCATGTTCAACCAGCATGCCAAGTGGCTGGAGATGAGCAGGCACCTCTCCTGGCGTCAGGCCGTCGCGTCGCTGAACCTACTGATTACTTCGACAGTCTGGCGGCAGGATCACAACGGCTTCACTCATCAGGATCCCGGCTTTCTCGACGTGGTCGTCAACAAGAGCGCCAATGTCACGCGCATCTACATGCCTCCGGACGTGAACACTCTTTTGTCCGTTGCAGATCACTGTCTGCGGAGCGAGAACTACGTCAACGTCATCGTCTGCGACAAGCAGAAGCATTTGCAGTTTCTGACCATGGACCAGGCGGTCACTCACTGCACCAAGGGGATCGGTATCTGGGATTGGGCCAGCAATGACGATGCCGGGGAACCCGACGTCGTGATGGCTTGCGCCGGCGATATCCCCACCCAGGAAGCTTTAGCTGCAACCGCGCTTTTGCGGCAGGAGTTCCCTGACCTCAAAATCCGTTTTATCAATGTGATCGATCTCTTCAAACTGCAGCCAAGCACGGAACATCCCCATGGACTCTCTGATCGTGATTTCGACTCCTTGTTCACTCTGGACAAGCCGGTGATGTTCAATTTCCATGGCTACCCGCAGTTGATCCACCGGCTGGCCTATCGCCGCACCAACCACAACAACATTCATGTGCGCGGCTACAAGGAAAAGGGCAGCATCAATACTCCGCTGGAGTTGGCGATCGACAACAACATCGACCGTTTCAGCCTCGCCATGGACGTGGTGGATCGGGTGCCGCGGTTGGAGCGGACCGGCGGACACGCCAAGGAACGATTCCTGAACCAGCAGATCGAATGCCGCGCTTATGCGCACCAGTACGGCATCGACAAGCCGGATGCATCGGACTGGATTTGGCCTTACTGAACCCCTGGGCCGCTGGCCTCAGGACGGATGCGGCTCGCCCAGAATGACGCGCACCGTGTCCCGGGCAATGAGGAGTTCCTCGTCAGTCGGAATGGCGTAGGCAAGCAGCTTCGATTCTTCAGAAGAAATCTTGCCTTCGCGTCCCACCGTCTCTTGATTCTTCGCTGCGTCCAGGCGGAGTCCCGCCCACTCCATACCCGCGCAGATCCGCGCCCGGACGTCCGGCGAATTCTCTCCTATGCCGCCGGTGAAGACCACGGCGTCGGCTCCACCCATGCAGGCCAGGAACGCTCCGACATATTTCCGCGCGCGATAGCAGAAGATTTCAATCGCCAGTCGTACACGCCGGTCGTCATGCTCTTTCAGTTCGGCCTGCAGTTCGCGCATGTCGTTGGTGAGCCCGGAAATGCCGAGCAATCCCGACTGGGTGTTCAGGAGCGTGTCCACTTCCGATGACGACATTCCCTCCTTTCGCGCGATCACACTGACGATGGCCGGATCGAGATCACCCGAGCGTGTGCCCATGACCAGACCTTCCAGCGGTGTCATGCCCATGGACGTGTCTACGGACGACCCGCCCTTGACCGCGGCCGCCGAGCACCCGTTCCCCAGATGCAGCGTGATGATGTTGGTCTGCTCGCGCGTCAATCCGCGCAGGGCCCGATAGCGGAACGCGACGTAGCGGTGCGACGTTCCATGAAATCCGTAGCGGCGAATGCGATGCCGGCGATAAAGGTGGTACGGGACGGCATACAGGTAGGCCCGCTCGGGCAGCGAGTGATGGAAGGCAGTGTCGAACACCGCGACCTGGGGAACAACGTTGCCAAGAAGTTCGCGCGCCGCCAGAATGCCTTTAATGTTGTTGGGATTGTGAAGCGGTGCTAATTCAATGCAATCTTCGATACCCTTCAGTACGGTGTCGTCAATGCGTGCCGACTCTACGAATAGCTCCCCCCCGTGCACGACGCGATGACCCACCGCATGCACGTCAGCTGTGCTGTGAATCTCGGTCACGCCCGACCGGTCCGACGCGATGTGGCGAACCACATAGTCCAGTGCCGCGGCAACGTCGCGCAGGGGAGCGGTGAACGTCTGGGATCGATCACTGCGATGTTGAATCCGCACAATGGCCTCGCCGCCAATGCCCTCCACCTCGCCGCGACAGATGCGATCGTCTTTCCATTCTTTGATCCGCTCCGGGTCGGTGGCAATCACCTGAAACTTCAGGCTGGAACTTCCCAGGTTGAGAACCAGGACATTCATCGCAATTCCTTTGACCCACATGGTCCTACCCACGATAAGCTCTGCTGTGCATTCGCGACAACCGGGCTCAGCAGGGCGTGGTGACGGCAGGCACGATATAATCTCTCCTCGTACGTCATGTCCAGATCACGCTATGCATTGGTGGCGTATGTCCGCCAGCCCGTTGGGGAATTTGTAGAAAATCTCCGCCGGGAACTTCATCCCGTAACGGCCCACATGCCGGCCCACCTCACTATTCTCCCCCCACGCCAGCTGCACGGAACCGAAGCCGAGGCCCTTGAGTTTCTGGAGGAAGCCTGCAGTCATGTCGTCCCATTCGAAGTGGAACTTGGGAACGTAGCGACATTTCTGCCGACAACTCCTACGATCTTCATCGAGGTGACCCACCTCGCCACCCGCATGCGCGAGCTGCATGATCAGCTCAGCGCCAACGGACTGCGCTGCGACGAAGAATGGCCGTATGTTCCCCACCTGACCATCGTGAAGACGGAGCGGGATGAGCAGGCGCGCGAAGGCAGCCGGATCGCGCGTGAACGCTGGGCGCAATTCCCTGGGCCGCGACAGATCCGGGTGGAGGAACTGATGTTTGTCCGGGAAGACAATGGCGTATGGCACGATGTCGCGCCCGTACCGCTGGGGCGCAGCCTGCTCTCCCCGCGTCCTTAGGGAATACCCCCCAAAAACCCCCAAAACACAGGTGGGAAGCGGCATTCGCCGGTACATGTACTTTCCGTCCGTTGCTAAGTCCAATGGCAGGATTACCATTGTATTCAGCGGCTTCCAACAAGCGCCGGATCCCAGGCTGCGGGTTGACTCGAAGAAGGCACAATGCATATTGGAGTTTACGGATCCGGCTATCTCGCCACGGTGATTTCTGCCTGCCTTGCTGATTTCGGCACACCCGTCTGCTGCTGTCATGCCGACAGTTCGCGCGTGGTCGAAGTTGCGCAGGGCAATATCCCTTTTTTCGAGAAGAACCTCCAGGAAGTGATCCGGCGTAACGTGCGCTCCGGGCGCCTGGTGTATTCCACCGACCCGGAAGACCTGGCGCGTAAAGCACAGGTTATTTTTCTGGCGGAAGATTCTGCCCAAACCCTGCAGGATCTGGTATTGCGCATGGCCCGCTCCGCGGGGCGCGTGCAGGTGCTTTCCATCGTCACGCCCGTGAAGGTTGGCACCACCACGGCGCTGGAGAAATCGCTGAAGGCGAATGGGCTGCGCAGCATTCTCGTTTGCCAGCCGATGTTCTTCACCAACGGCTGCGCCGTCGAAGACTTCAACTGGCCCGATCGCATCATCCTGGGAACGGCTTCGAGCGAGGCCGTGTCGGCGCTGAAGCAGATTTTCCATCCGCTGGTGATGCGTGGCGTGCCCGTTCTGGTGACCAACTACGAGACCGCGGAACTCGCCCGCGAAGCGACGACTGCGTTCGTCGCCACCAAGATTTCCTTCATCAACGAGATTGCCAGCCTGTGCGAGCACGTTCACGCGGATGCGGTGAATCTTTCGCTCGCGCTGGGGCTCGATAAGAAGATTGCTCCACGCTGCCTGCAACCCGGCGCCGGCATGGGCGGAATTTTCGCCGAGATTGACATGGAATCCTTAAGCGGCCTGGCGCGCGAGAACGGCGTCGATCTGAAGATTCTGAGCGCCGCGCGGCAAGTCAATCACAACCTGGCAGAACGGCTGATGGAGAAGGTTTCAGCCGCCATTGACACCGTCCAGAACAAGGACGTGGGCATTCTCGGGCTGGCGTTTAAGCCGAATACCAACTCCGTGGCCGGATCGGCTTCGATCCAGCTGGCGCAGAGCCTGCTGGCCAAGGGCGCGCGCGTACGAGCCTATGATCCGGTGGCGATCCCCGAAGCGCGGCAACAACTCAATGGCATGGTGAAATATTGCGAGTCCGCGTACGGCGTCGCAGAAGGCGTGGACGCCCTGGTCGTCGGCACTGGCTGGCCCGAGTTCCGCACCCTCGACTTCGGCAAGATTCGCCATCTATTGAAACGCCCTATCATCATCGACACCAAGAACCTGCTCGATTCGTCCCGTTTGCGCGCCATGGGGTTCCAGTACATGGGAGTTGGAAGGAAGTAGAAGAGCGGCTCACAGCCCACGGCCCGCAGCTCTCGCTTGATGCCTCGCCGGTCAGACGGAAGTTGTCGACCGTGGGCCGTCAGCCGTGAGCATCCTACCAGTCTTCCAAATTGTTATAATCATTCTCTGCGGTGGGAGTAGCTCAACTGGCAGAGCATCGGACTGTGGCTCCGACGGTTGCGGGTTCAATTCCCGTCTCCCACCCCAGTTCGTTCCCGCCTTACTTCCTGTCCGTGTAGTGAACCTCGCTAGTTTCCCGCAGACGGCTCGCTGCCAGTTCCGGCGTGATATCGCGCTGCGGGCTGGCCAGCATCTCATATCCAACCATGAACTTGCGCACCGTTGCCGAGCGCAGCAGCGGCGGATAGTAGTGCGCGTGGAAATGCCACTCGGGATGCGGCTCTTTGTCGGTCGGCGCCGGATGGAAACCCATGGAGTAGGGAAATGAAACTGCGAAAAGATTGTCGTATCGCGTCGTGATGCGTCTGAGGATGTCAGCGAGAGCCGTGCGCCCGCGCACATCGAGAGATGTGAAATCGCGGACGTGGCTTGTTGAGATCAGCAAAATTTCAAACGGCCAGATTGCCCAGAAGGGAACCAGAGCAACGAAGAAGTCGTTCTCGCACACGAGACGGCTGCCGTCTTTCAGCTCCAGCTTCAGGTAGTCGCAGAGCAGGCACGAGTGCTGCTGCGTATAGTAGGCGAGTTGTGATTCCAGTTCTTTCCGAGGTCCATTGGGAACGGTCTGATTAGCCCAAATCTGCCCGTGCGGATGCGGGTTGCTGCAACCCATGATCTCGCCGCGATTCTCGAATACCTGGACATACTGGGCGGCAGGCAGAGCACCCAGTTCGCGATACTGGTCGGTCCAGACGTCGACGACTGTCCCGATTTCCGCGACGCTCATGCGCGCCAGGGTCAGGTCATGCCGCGGCGAGAAGCACACGACTTTGCAGGTGCCCGCCTCGCTCTCAGCGACCAGCAGTCCACGGCCGCCATCGTCGAGTTTGGTCGGCGGCACGTCCGGGCGCAAAGCGGCAAAGTCGTTGGTGAAAACGAACGTCGAGGAGTACTTCGGATTCTTCACTCCACCAGCGCGCTCGTTTCCCGGGCACAAATAGCACGCAGGATCGTACTGCACGGCAGCCGCAAGCGCCGACTTTTCAACCTGCCCCTGCCATGGTCTCTGGTTGCGATGCGGCGACACCAGTACCCATTCGCGCGTCAACGGATTCCAGCGGCGATGCGGTGTCGAGTTGAGCAGTTCGAATTCCATTACCCTTTCCACTCGCTGGCGCCGTCAGCCGCTGAACCTACGTACACTTCGGCGGCCTTCCCGGTTTCTTTGGCGTAGCCTTCGGCGAGGTCTCGCTTGAACTGTTCAGCTGTTTCGGCTCGAACCAGGTTGATCGTGCAACCGCCGAATCCGCCTCCGGTCATGCGTGCGCCGAACACGCCCTCGTGCGCGGAAGCGAGTTCGACGAGAAGGTCAAGTTCCCGGCAACTGACCTCGTAGTCGTCGCGCAGGCTGTGGTGGGAGTCGTACATCAGTTGCCCAAACTGCGCCAGATCGCCGGACTTCAGTGCCTCGCCCGCGTCAAGGACCCGCTGATTCTCCGTTATGACGTGGCGGCATCTCCGGTAAACGACATCGGACATGGCGTTGCGGTGGATTTCCAGGTCCGGCAAAGTGACGTCACGCAACGCACGCACCGCGGGCAGATAGTCCCGCAGAATCCTGACTCCGGTTTCGCAGTCGGCGCGGCGATGGTTGTATTCACCCGCGGCCAGGTCGTGCCTGACCATGCTGTTGCAGATGACCAGCCGCACAGCCTCCGGAAGCGGCAGCAACGTGTAGTCGAGTGAGCGGCAATCGAGCATCAGTGCGTGGCCGGACTCGCCGAAGCTCGCGATGAACTGATCCATAATGCCGCAGCGAGTGCCTGCATACTCATGCTCGGCGCGCTGGCACAACTGCGCCACTTCGAGCTTGGGAGCCTGCTTGTTCGCTCCGGACAAGAGTGCCAGCGCGGTCGAGACTTCGATCGCGGCCGAGGAACTCAATCCGGCGCCGAGCGGAACCTGTCCGTGAATCATCAGGTTCGCGCCCGGGAACCGATAGGTGGCAACCTGAAGCACGGCCGCGATGCCCCGAACATAGTCGCTCCAGTGTTTCCGCGGCGGGCCAGACAGCCCGTCCAGCGGCCATTCCGCAGCGTCGGGAAATTCCATCGACTCCACATGCAGCCGGGAATCGTGCCGCCGGCCGACCGCCACCCAGGTGTAGAACTCGATGGCGGCCGGCATGACAAACCCGTCGTTGTAATCGGTGTGTTCGCCGATCAGGTTCACCCGGCCAGGCGCCCGATAGATGCGCGGCAGGATCCCGTAGGCCTTCTCAAAACGTTGTGCGAGCGAGCCGGCGACGGACGCTGGACTGGTGGCGGGCAGCGGCATCGCCCGCAGTGTATCAGCCGGAGCGCGCCAGGAACTCCCGCAATTTTGTCTGATTGCGAAAAGCCTCGGTGCCTCCCGCCGCGGTCGTCGAGAATGCCCCGCAGAGATTGCCATAGGCGAGACAGGTCTGGAGGTCTGCTCCGCGCACGTACTGGTGCAGGAACCCGGCATCAAAGCTGTCCCCTGCACCCACCGGGTCGACAACTTGGACTTTGGCAGCGGGCGCGGTGAAGCGCTTTCCATCGTGGATTGCCATCGCCCCGCGAGGGCCCAGCTTCACCACGAGTGTCTTCACGCGCCGGCTGAGGCGTGCAGCCGCAGTCTCGAAGTCGTCCGCACCCGCCATTTTCATGGCTTCGCGTTCATTCGGCAGCAGAACGTCGACGCAGGGCAAGACCTCCTCCAGCACGCCACCCCAGCGGTCGTCCGGATCATCGTTCGTATCCAGCGAAGTGGTGAGGCCGGCTTTCTTCACGTGCCGAAACAGTTCGGGCACACGTGGCAGCAGTGCTCGCTGCAGAAATAGCGAAGACAGATGGAAATGCCGCGCCGATGCCAGGTAGGCGAGATCCAGATCTTCGAAACGAAGTTCCGAGATGGTTCCCAGGTAAGTGAGGATGTGACGCTCGCGTTCGTGCTGCAGAATGACCGTGATCCCCGACTGAGCACCCTCCGAGCGTACAACGCGCGAGACATCGACTCCACCGGAACTCAGCCGCACTTGAGCCATGTTGCCGCAGGCATCATCGCCGACCCGGGTTATGAAGCCGACCCGACTGCCCAACGCGGCAAGATTATGAGCCACAATCGCGGAAGAACTACCCAACGTGAGGCTGAACCCGCTGGCAAGCAGCTCGCGCTCGGTGGGCATTTGTTCCGGCAAGCCGTAGAGAATCAGGTCAAGATTGATTTCTCCGGCGATGACAACATCAAGCTTGGACAAGTGTCATGCCTCAAAGGTGAATCAACGCAGGCCAAACAACGTAAAGCCAGCCTTAATCGAGCACCACCACGCGCGACAGGTTCTTCGGCGAATCGGGATTCAGCCCTTTCTTCAGGCCGGTGTACACGCCAAACAGTTGTCCTGCCATGGCGTACGCTGCTGGACGCGCGAATTCTGGCACGCGAAGCCCGAGTTCGATGGCGAGGTCCGCGGACCTCCGGGCTCGAGCGTCGAGTTGATTGCCGACGGCCATCACGGTAGCCCCGAGGCTCTTCATTTCTTCCAGCAACTCGACTTCGGCCTCGTACGATGATTCCGAGATCAGAAACGTCAGCAGCGTTTTCGGACTCACGATCGATTTCGGTCCATGCCTGAATTCCAAGGAATGAAAAACTTGTGCGTATGTGCACGATGCTTCGGTCACCTTCAGCATGCACTCGGAAGCGATTCCGAACAGAGGCCCCTGGGAGAGGACGACGCAGTCCTCAGAATCGTGCGTCTCGACAAACGAACGCAGTCGCTGCGGAACCTGCTGGAACAGCGGCGCAGCCTGCTCGGGCAGTTCGGTGAGTGCCCGCTGGAACACGGTGTTACCGAGGACGGTCGCGGCCAGATACTGCAGACAGAGCAGCATGGATGTGAACGAGCGCGTCATGACCATGCTCTGTTCGTCGGCGTCGAGCAACTTCAGCGTCAGGCTGCACTCCTTCTCCAGTTGTTCACCTTCGGCGCAGGTGATGGCGATCGTTCGCACGTTGTGCTCTTTTTCGAGCTGGTGCGCGGCGCGAATTGCCTCGGAGGTGCGCCCGGAGCGCGAAATGACAACTGGAATGAAGTCGCGGCCCGGCAGCAGCGCTAACGATGGATAGAGCAGGATCTCGGAAGCGGGAATGGCGCGGGCGGGCAATCCCAGCGCGTTGAAGGCGGATGCGGCCGAGATTGCCAGATAGTAACTGGTACCGCAGCCGACAAACGTCCATTCCGCGCCCGGTCGCGCCATCCGCGCCGCTTTCTGCAGTTCGGTGCTGGTGGAGAATTTCGCCAGACACTGACGCCAGGTCTGAGGCTGCGAGAGGATCTCGCTCAGGGTGTGTGAGCCTTGCTCGGTTGAAATCTCGGTCGGGTTCATCTTTTGTTTTCTTCTAGACCATGATGACCTTCACGCCCGCCTCTTTCAGGGCGCGCAAGTCGGATTTAGGAATCAGGCCGTCAGTGACGACCTCGTGTACGGATGTAACCGGCATGATGTTGCACAAGCTGCGCCGTCCGAACTTGCTCGAATCGCAGACCGCAACCGTGCGGCGCGCAATTTCCACCATGGCGCGGTTGACTTGCGCTTCCAGCAGGTTCGGCGTGAACAGGCCGGCGTGGGTGTCGAAGCCATCGACCCCCAGGAACAGGATGTCGGCGCTCAACTGCCGCAGCGTCTGCTCGGCCAAAGGACCGACCAGCGAAAACGAATTCTTTCGCAGCATGCCACCGGTCAGGATGACCTCAATGTGCGTGCCGGCGAGCTCCGCTGCGATGTTGATCGCATTCGTGATCACCGTGAGCCGCGACATGTCTTTCAGCGCCCGCGCGATCGCGGTTGTTGTTGTGCCCGAGTCGAGCAGGACCGACTGGCCTTCTTCCACCAGCTTCGCCGCCGCGTCGGCGATTCGCACTTTCTCCTTGCGATGAAGCTTCTCTTTTTCCCGCAGTGTCGGATCGAGCAGGGCCCCAGCCTGCACGGGCAGCGCGCCGCCGTGAGTGCGCTGCACCGCTCCCTGGTTGTCCAGAATTTCCAGGTCCTTGCGGATCGTGATCTGGGAAATTCTGAAATGCCGTGCGAGATCCTTGACCAGAACGCGCCCGTCCCGGTGCATCATTTCCAGGATCTGGCGTCTGCGCTCTTCGTTGAACAGACCGTCGGAGGGCATGCGAAGTGGTGTTTCGTTTACTTTCGATTACTTACTTTCGTCGAGACCGTGGCCAATTGTCAAGGATTGATTTCACAAGGCGCCGAGGCACGGAGCGATCCTCCTGACTTGTTTCCCCTCCGTGTCTCCGGGGTGGATGTTCCTCAGTGCGCGCTCTTGAACTGTCCAAACAGCTTCTCTGCATTCTTGTGGTAGAGCTTTTCCAGCACGTCGTCCGGCAGGCCCATACCGTAGATCATCCAGCGGCCCTGCCCAGGATATTGGGCGTAGGGAAAATACTCGTCGTCAGTCTCCAGCCAGCGGAAATAGTTGCGGTACATCTCCTCGGACGCGCCTTCGTCGGTGCCGAACATGACGCGGTCGGGATACTTGAGAATTAATTGGCGTGTGCGCCGCGGCTGGCGTCCGAGTTCGCCTTCGCGGGCTCCGGTTTCGATCATCACATTGGGGAATTTCTCCAGCGTTTGCTCGACGAAGTCCAGGTTCTCCGGCCAACTGCCGAAATGGAGCGCCGCGAACATCGTGTTCGGATGTTTGGCGAACATGCGATCACGCTGCGCCATCAGTTCCGGCAGGGAGGGGAACTGTGGGCCGTAGAAGCTCCAGTCGGGATGCTCGATCAGCTCTTCATAGCGTTCGTTGCTGGCATCAATCGGATGAAAAAACGCTTCCGGATCGGCCACGTGAATGAAGACGGGAATGCCGAGCCGTCCGCATTCCTCCCAGACCGGGTCGAGCCGCGGGTCATCAACGGGTATGAGCTTGCCAGTCTTATCGCGTACGCCCAGGCCGAGTTCCTTCAGTACCTTGAGGCCGCGGGCTCCGCGCGCCACCGAATCGTCGAGCTGCCGGACCATGAGCTGGCTGAAGTTGGGGTCATCGATTTTGCTCCAGTCGATCATGGTCATGACCAGGAAGCGTCCAGGATAAGGCTTGACCATCGTGTCGAGGATCTTCTGTAGATCGTCGCCCCAGCCGCCGGTCAGGATCACGACGGTTTTGATGTTGAGCCGGTCCATCCGCCCTACCATCTCGTTCGGATCGACGCGGTCGCCGATGCCGCGGGCGTCGTTGGTGTGGTTGTGAACGTCGATCACCGGAAACTTCGCGCGCCGGATTTCGTGAGCGGCGGCATGCAGGGCCGATTGAGGATGAAAATCTTTGAGCAGGATCGTCTTCTTGCTGTCGGCATCGGCGGCGGGCTTGTAGCCGATGGGAGACTGTTGCGCGGAAGCAAGGGCAGCGGCGAAGAGCAATAAATAAAGAGCCGGAGTCTGGATATGCATGGCGATTCGCAGGCAGAATACTACATTTCGAAAGAAGGCGAAAGCAGTCGAAACAGAACGTGCCCGTCCCGGCTGATCCAATTACCTCGATAGTGGTATTTCCCGCTCTCTAGACGGTGGTAGTTATAAACCCTCCGATCTCGTGATGTATTTGTCGTTCCGATCCGGCAAAGTAACAGGCTACGCGGTTCATTCGACTTGATCACAAGAAAGTGAGAGCGCCATGTCCCATCATCTCGACTCACCCATCGCCCGGCAAGACATCCGCCTCGACATCACCGACCTCTATGTATTTCGCGGCGAAACGGGCACTGTGTTCGTAATCAACGTCTGCCACTCAATTTTCGGTCCCATTCCCGCGCCTGGCTACCATCCGGAAGGCATGTATGAATTCAAGGTCGATCTTAATGGCGATGCCGTCGAAGACGTGACCTACCGCCTTACCTTTGACGAGCGTGACCAGCAAGGAAACCAGCGCTATGTGGTGCGCTGCATCCGGGGCGCACAGGCTGTCGATCCCCATGCGGCCGGCACTGTCGTCGCGCAGGGAACAACTGGCGAGTCCAAGACTACGGCGGCCGGGCTGCGCGTCTGGGCGGGCAAGGCTGGCGACCCGTTTTGGATCGAGCCCGATGTACTGCACGCGGTCGGCCACGCGTTCCAGGATGGCACGACGATCAACCTCGCCGGATGGGATCCGAGCCGCGCGAAGAACCTGTTTGCGGGCCACACGTTGTACTCGATCGTGCTGGAAGTACCCGATAGCGAATTACTCGCCGGCGACAATCGCCGGATCGGAGTGTGGGCTGTGTCAACTCTCGCCACCGACGCCGGCGGATGGCGTTCGATCAACCGTGTGGCTCTTCCCATGATCCACCCGCTGTTCACGCAGTACAACGAAGACCTCGGCAACCGCCTCAATGCCGGGCGCCCAGCCGACGACTTCGCAACCTACGGGGAGGCTGTCACCAGGTCAATCGCCGGCGCCGTGTCTGCCAATGGAACCGCAGAAGATCCCAAGGCCTACGCGGAGAAGGTCGCGCACCGGTTCTTCCCCAACATCCTCCCCTACGAAGTCGGCACACCAGCCGTGTTCGGTTTCGCGGAGTGGAATGGCCGGTCCCTCACCGACAACGCGCCCAACGTCATGTTTTCGATCGCCGCGAATACTCCTGTCAGCCTCGGCATCGGGAAAGAGTCGGTCACCTCGAAGCCGTCGACAACCTTCCCCTACGTTCCCAAAGTGCAAGCCGAAGAACGGCTTGCGGCTTAGGAGACAGACGGGACGCTCACCTCCTTTGCTGGAGTGAACGCCCCGTCTGTCCCGCATTGTCGTGAGTGACCCGGCCCGGCCGGGAACTTCTCACGCAACGCATACGTATCTTCCAACGAGCACCGAGCCGATGGCGCTAAGGTGGACAGACGCCTGCGCGTACAACAGGTGTGGGGAGTGGTTTATGGATGCCAAATACAACTTCATCATTGACAGTGTGACCTGGCGTATTGGGCTGAATCTCGCCGGGTTTGCGTTGTGGCTGACCGCTGTCGTCGGTCTCTTCGCGGCCGTCAAGCTCTGACCTCGAATTTTCCTCGTCACCCATCCCGTACCAATGGGCTGGTTCCTCGGCTTGGTGACTGGTCTCACTTATCGGCCCGCGCACTGAAAATCGCCAGGTCCCAATCGGGGAGATGAGCCCGTTCAACCTGCTGCGGAGACGAAGGGGATAAGCGAGAGGTCTTCGTTTCACCTCGCTCGCCTCACCGCCGGGTGAGATTTGGCAGGTCCTTCTCCGAATTTTTAGCGATCGTGAATCTTGGTGGGTACGCTAACGCTAGGAAAGGCGATGCCCCACCCTTGCACATCGCAGCGACGCGCAAGGGTGGGGCACCGGTTGCCGACTAGTTACACACGAAGCCGCTCATGTGGAGCGAGAACGCCTGCACTCCCCCAGTGTCGAAGCTGGCGTTATCGGTGACGTTGAGAATCCACGTGCCATTCGGATCCTCACCGTTAAAGGCAGCCAGCGGCTCGGCCGGCTGGAACGTGCCGGTCCAGGGACTGCCCGCAACCGCGATGTTCTGAATCGACGTTGCGGCAGAATCGTCGAGCACCGTCTGGCAGAAATTGTTGCCGCTATTGCCAGTCCCGCCGGGACGACTCATGAGCGTCACCGTCGTGCCCGCCGGCGAGGTCAGCTTCATCACGATGTCGCCCACCCAGGTGTGGTCCACACCGACCGTGGTTGCGCCAATATCGCTGGTGCAGCTGTCACCGTCGATTGAGAACACCAGCTTGGCGATGGCAGACGCTCCACTCACCGTTAACGGAATGTTGACTCCGGCCGCATTGTTGTCGGGAATCGCCGCCCGCGGCCCCGTAAAGCTCGCGGTTGTGGGCGGCCCGGACGGATCGCCGGTTTGCACTTTGAAAGTGAAAGTTTGCGGACTCAGGTTCCCGTTGTGAGTGGCCGTGAGTGTGAATTCAGGGGCAACGCCACAAGCGAAGCCTGAGGAAAGAGAAAAGGCATAGGGTACGTTATTGACGGCGCTGCCCCCCGAGCCGGGGATCGACGGGAAGGTGGAAGAAGCGCTGGTGATGGTGACCCCCGGCGTTGCGGTCGAGAGCACCCCATTCAAATTGACCGTCGCCGCCCCACCGAGGTTCTTCAATTCGGTGAGCACAGACGCCGATTCGCCCGGTTCAAGGAAGGAATCGCCATCATTCAAAGTAGCCCACTACCCAAGGGGAAATGACGCCAGTCGTGCCATTTAGCTATGATGGGCAATCGTTGAGCGATGGCTGGGGCCAGTGCTTCTCAAGTGGGAGCGCATCATTCGCAAAGCTGGAAACACCGCGAGCGGTTCGTTCCGGACAATTGACTCGATAAGGAGAGACCATGAACTACTTGCGCCTTTTATTAGCGGCTGTCGCTGCCCTGATTACATTTTTCGCATGGGGATTCTTGACGGAAGGTTGGTTGATACGGAAGGATTTTGCATCTTCGGCGGCCCTCTATCGAGCCTCGGACATGCAAATGAGGTACATGCCCTTCGGGATGGCGGCCACACTGGTGGCGCTGTTGGCGGCGGTGTTGCTCTACGCCGGCTGGTGCGGCGGCACGTCCGGCGCTGTGAGTGGATTGCAGTTTGGTTTTCTCATGGGAGTTTTCGTCGCATGCATCCACCCCATCTCCAATCTAGTCACGATGAACATGGATACGAAACTCGGTCTGGAAATCGCTGCCTGTAATGCGATCGGTTGGGTGCTGGCAGGCCTTGTGATCGGTCTGGTATACAAGCCCCTGGCGCCGTAACGCGTCCGTCATGCAGGAGAATTGCTCCAGGGCGAGCATTTTTCGGGGTGAACGTTTTTGGTGTGACCTTTTTGGGGTGAACCATGAAGATGAAAAAGTACGCCAGCTTTGACGACTACCTGGATGACCAGCCGCCAAAGAACCGCGCCATCATCCGCGCGCTGCGCCGCTTTGTGACGCGTGTGGAGCCCGGACTCGAGGAGTCGGTCATGTGGGGCAACGGCTGCTGGGTCAAACAGAAAACGCCCAAACAAAGAACGCCCAAAGAGAAAACGCCCAAAGCAAAAACGCCGAAGGGAAGAGTGCCCATCTCCTACGTGTACTCGGCGCCCGACCATGTCCAGTTCGGTTTTGTACGCGGCTCCGCACTCAAGGATCCACGGGGCCTTCTCGAAGGCAACGGCCAGTACGTCCGTTACGTCAAGGTCCGCAAGCCTTCCGACATCGACGAGACCGCGTTCAAGGCCTTCCTCCGCCAGGCCGCACGCTGACGAGTCGCCAGGGCACCCGGCACCCCATAGACGTGGGAGAGTTTACCGCCGACGCTTTGTGCCGACGCCTTTGGCGGCCACCTTGCTCGCCGATGAGGCGCCTTGCTTCGCCATCCGCGCCTGCCCAGCCTTGGTCTTCATGCGTGATTGTTCGTACATGTCGATCCACTTCTCGCTCGAAATCGCCGAGATCAGCTTGCCAATCGCTTCGAGCGGCAAATCGTCCGGCGACTCGAAATGAACGCAACACTTCCCCATGTCGAGCTTCTTCCCCGCCGCCTTGAACGCCGCCTTCAGCTGCTCGAGCTGGCTCGCACTCCAGAACGCGCCCATCAGGTAGAGCGAGCAGTAGTTCTTCTGCGACGCGAGCGCGACGTAACAGATCGGCTGCTGGTTGTAGGTGTCCGGATATCGGGACAGGGGGATCGTCCACCCGATCGTGCCCCAGACGAGGCACTCGTCGTAGCCGCGCGGAATATGCCTGTTCACGAGAGCGCGCACCGTCGCGATCGTCTTCGCACGATCGGCCGGGAGTGAGGCGACGTATTGCGCTGGCGTCTTGACGTTCGATGGTGGTTTCATGGATTCGTCATCCGAAGTTAAACGAGAATGTTCACCGGAGACATGATAGTTGACGAGATCAGGCGCTAACCTCGCGAACCGCTCATTTCGCAGCGGCACAATTGCGTTCGAGTCGTTTCGGCACGGATAGTATGAGGATCGCCCCGGTGAGCGCCACTGCGGCGACCGACCACAATCCAGCCGTAAACGATCCCGTTCGCGTCCTCAGATAGGCAAACATGTACGGCGACAGGAACGCTGAAACGTTTCCCGCCGTGCTGATGATTCCCACCGCCGCTGCAGCTGCCGATTGGCTCAGGATCTCAGTCGGCATGGAAAAGAACACCGGGATGTTCGCAACTCCGATAGCGACCATCGTGAACAACACCATCTCCGCCGCAAGGGATTGTGGTCTAAGAGCCAGTCCGATCCAGCCACAGTCGGCGATCAGCAGCGGGACCGCGACGTGCCACCTCCTCTCGCGCTGGCGGTCGGAGTGCCAGCCGTTGACCTGCATGGCCACGAAGAGGACAGCGAAGGGAAGGGTCCCGAGCAGGCCGAGCCTCAGATCGGAAACGCCCGCCATCCGTTTCAGCATCGTGGGAAACCAGAACATGAACACATAGCCAGCGGGGTTGGTCATGAAGTAGGCGGCGGCTAACAGGAGCACCGGCAGAGATCGCAGGGCCTCGAGCGCAGGCATCGGCTTGGCGTCGCTTCCTCGTTCCTGGCGCAGTCTTTCTTCGATCCAGGCGCGGGCTTGGGGTTTCAACCAATTGGCATCAGCCGGCCGGTCTGTCAAGTAAACGAAGGCAACTGCACCCAGCAGGATCGCCGGAACCCCCTCCACGACGAACAGCCATCGCCAGCCGCTGATGGCAAACCAGTTGTGGCCGATGATCCATCCCGCGACCGGCGACCCGATCACAAACGAGATGGGAATCGCCGCCATGAAATTGCTCGTCGCTTTTGCCCGGTCGGTCTTCTGGAACCAATGGCTCAGATATACGATCACGCCCGGGAAGAAGGCAGCCTCGGCCGCGCCCAGGACAAACCGCGCCGCGTAGAGGTGCCAGGGTGTCACTACCATCCCGGTCAGCACGGTCAGCGATCCCCAGGCCATCAGGCATCCTGAGATCACGCGCCTCGCGCTCCACCGCTCGACCAGCAGGGCGCCCGGAATCTGCAGCGCCATGTAGCTGGCGAAAAAAATCCCAGCTCCGAGACCAAAGACGCGGTCGCTGAAGCCGAGGTCGCGCTCCATCCCGATCGCGGCAAACCCAAGGTTCGTCCGGTCAACAAAGTTGACGATGTACAGAAGGAACAGAAACGGTAGCAGCCGCAACGCGATCTTGTGCCGCGTCAGGTTCTCAAGCCCGGCGGGAACAGCTGCGGCCTGCGCAAGTTCGGCCATCGGATCTTCCCGTGTCAGCCAGTCCAGATTCGGCGGAGTATAACGAACTTTCTTGCTGTTTCAAAGATCGAATGATGTTTCCCAAGTGCTAGCGGGCGGCGAAGCGAGTCACGAGCTATGCAAGTTTGGTGATGGTGGGGTGTGGTGAAGGCTGGACTGATTAGATAACCGTGTCGGCTCCAGGCCTCTGAGTAAACTTGGAACGCTCTGAACCAAGGCTCGGAGGAAAGGAGCCGACACGGTTATCTAATCAGCCCCGTTTTGAGCCCATTAACCGAGTGGTAAAGGGGGTACCCCCCTCCCCCCTCCCCCTTCGTGTGTCAAAATCTTGGGAACAAAGGACTTAAGTACGATACAAAAGCGCAAAATCCTGAGGCACAAGGGTTTAGCGCAAAATATTCCGGAATAAGAACTTAGGGGGAGAGCAGGTCTCGGGTCCCAGGAAAACCCGGAGCCTTGTCCGTCTGGGGGAGAGACACGTCTGCGCAGTCCTGCTATGTTGTCAATGAGCTAATAGAGTGTGACCGCGATTATCTTCTAGTGGGAGGAGGTTGTCAAGGACGCAGGTCACAATCGGGGCAAGGGCGGAAATTACCCAGGTCTCAAGAAAGTGAGACGTCGGGCGCCCGACTTCCCGTGGTGAAACCGGTCTGGCCTTATCGAGGCGCACCCTCTTTTCTTAACCGGAAGATCCAAGTCTCATTCAAGTTACAATTTTCGCCGGAGATCGGGCCCACCCGCCGGTGGATCTTTGCTGAGACGCTGGCGGGAATCATCCGGGAGAACATAACTCGTATGACACAAATGAAGACGACGATTCTGCGCGCCGCACTCGTGGCCCTGGGCCTGTTGATGGTGCCGCTGGTAGCATCGCGGCTGGTGGCGGGATGGCACTGGGGCCCAGGGGCATTCGTGTTCGTCTACGTGCTGTTCTTCGGGACGGCCTTGGCCTATGGGCTGATCGCGAGAAAGATGGGCTCGTGGGCTTACAAGGCGGGCGTCGGATTGGCGCTGGCGGCGGGGTTCGCGCTGGGGTGGTCCAACATGGTGCATGTCGCGGACTCGGAAAATCCGGCGAACCTCGTGTACTACATCGTGCTCGCGGTGGGAGTTGTCGGAGCCTGGCTGGCGCGCCTCGAGGCGCGAGGGCTGGCCTGGACGTTGTTCGCGATGGCGGCGACGCTGGCACTGATTGCCCTGATCCTGCCAACCGGCGCCCCGTTCCCGCTTTCGCGAAATATGAATATCGGGCACGTTGGATTGGTGGTGTTGTTCACCGCCTCAGGCCTGCTGTTCCGGCACGCGAGTCTGGCGGGATTGAAGTGAGAGCGGCTTCGTGTGTTTCTCGACGGCATTGGAACCCGCTTCTCGAAAACCGCGAGACCCTTCGGCTGCGCTCAGGGCAGGCGCGGGGCACCCCCGGTCTCTTCAGTGCAAGCGAAAACATTAGTCGGTCTGTACCTGCGCGCGCGAGACCCGGGCCACCCGTCCGGCGGGGGGTTATTTGAACAAAGGCGAGATGAATGCGTGCCACGCCGCATACATTCCAAAAACGATAAGGAATATCAGGCAGGCTGTGCCACCTATCTCGCCTGCCGCAATTCTCACATTCGTCAGGATGTCCAAGAACCTTCTCACATTGCTACCCCACCGCCTACAAGAGATCCGCTAGAGTCTGTGCATCTGCGACCTTGTAGAAAGTCGGGATGCTCTCCGCCTTCTTGCCGCGCGGAAATATTTCCCAAGCTCTGAAGGTGCGTGCGACCTGAAGGAACCTAACCCGCAGCTCGATTGATGCAGGGTCGACTACCTCCTCCCAACTTACGGGCTTTTCCTTTCGCCCTTCTCTTACCTTTGCCAAGACATCCTCTGCAGTGATGCCTTCGGGAATCCGCTCCCCGCATCCATGGTTCTTATATTTGACCCAGAGTTTGCGGTCCGTGAATCGGACACCTTCGATTCGACCGAGTCCGAGGCGCGGATGGCTAACCCACATACCCGGAGTCAACCCAGATGGAGCATCCGGATCAACCTTCTCCTCGACTAGAACGCCGGATTCAAAAATCTTCTTACGCTTGTAGGCGACGCGATTCTGGCAGGCTTTTGAGCAATAGACGTTGTCGCGACGCTCACGCACAAAGATAGTTCCGCACTCCGTGCAAACAGAGAGCCCTAGGCTCGGCTGGTGGGTAGCCAAGTATTCACAGATCCAATTGGCTATGTATGAGTGCAGTGGAGTCGAAAGCGGGGTGGTCTCGCGCACGAATCGGCGATTCTTTTGGTCTGCGGTTTGCCAGATCAATTCCGCAGGTCGTCCCGTCGCTAAAGCTGAATTGATCTCTTTAAGCGGCCTCTCGAGATGGTAGTGAGCCATCCAAGAATTGTCCGGCTCCGAAATCAGGAACAGCGCTTCTCGAAACGCCCTCGTGAGCTTGATCAGGTTCCTCGACCAACTTAGGTCCTCAGAGGGAGCGCACAGTTTGGCATACGGTGAGCCGACTGACTCAAGAAGTCTTGCGGCATCACTTGCAACGGCGAAGAGTTCGGACTCCGTACCATTCTCAGACACTGGCGCGCGAGCATCAGCCACCTCCCTCCTTATGGCATCCCGGAGCTGCTCCTTGTCGTGCCGCGATACGATATTCAGGAGCTCAAGCCATACCTTTCCATTGCGCAGCCACTCAGTTGCTGCGTCTGCTCTGAAGGTCTCCTCGACCGCGTCCCGCTCGTGCTCGAACACGTATTCAAGCGCCTCGTCCTCAGGTACGTAGCCATCGGGTACGCCGGGGTCATCATCGTCGTAGTCGTCAAAGCCCCGACCAAGCGTTCCGAAACGCATGGGGTAAGTATAAACGGAGATTCATGGATTTGCAATATCATTACGACATAATTCTATGAAATACAAATACCCAGCCGTTGAAGAAGGGACGGGTCAAGGACCCATGCCCAATACGATTCAAGTTGATAGATGGTGCCAAGATTCGCGTCCTGGGGTTGGGCGCTAGCCCTTCGTCCTCGCTCAGGGCGGGCTCTGGGGCACTCGGCATCGTGAGAACTCCCTGATGCGACGTGAAAGATCGAGATAGCGTAGGGGTCCCTCGACTCCGCGGAACTCCGCTTCGCTCCGTTTCCGCTCCGCTCGGGATGACAGGGTTTGAAAGTGCGACCACCGGGGCTGAAGCCCTCTTTCAATCCGAACGACTGACGCGGTCCCTTCGGCTACGGCCAGGGCAAGCTCTGAAGGGCCGCTCTTCCACGATTGATGGTGCAGAGTGCCGGCCCTCAGCGGCTGAAGCCGTCCTGTATTCTCGGCCTTTGGCGGCACGACTGAAGTCGTGCCCTTCCCATTCCGGGTTCGCACTCAAAAGCAATGCGAGAAATGGGGGCTGGCCGGACCAACATATCCGAGGAATTCCAGCTGCTTGAATTGCGACGGGTGGCCCGGGTCTACGCAGTCAGTATAGAGCGACATGATTCTCGTTTGCGCTGAAGAAACCGGGGGTGCCCCGTGGTCTCGCGGGGTTCGAGACCCGGGTATGGAGACTGTCCGCACCATGAGATTTACGCTACCGGCGAGAACTCCCTGACGCGACATAGGAGATCGAGAAGGGGTAGGGATCCTTCGACTCCGCAGGAACTTCACTGCGTGAAGTTCCCGCTGCGCTCAGGATGACAGTGGTGGGAGTGCGACCACCGGAGATGAAGCCCTCTTTCAATCCGAACGACTGACGCGGCCCCTTCGGCTGCGCTCAGGGCAGGCTCTGAAGAGCCGCTCTTCCACGATTGATGGTGCAGAGTGCCGGCCCTCAGCGGCTGAAGCCGTCCTGTGTTCTCGGCCTTTGGCGGCACGACTGAAGTCGTGCCCTTCCCATTCCGAGTTCGCACTCAAAAGCAATGCGAGAAATGGGGTGCTGGCCGCACGAGCGTATCCGCGAAATTCCAGCCGTCTGAATTCCTTGGGGACACTGACACCGGTCTGATACCCGTCCCGTGATACCCGTCCCTATCCCTCGCGGCAGGCGGCCTCGATCCTGGCTTTGGCGGCATTCAATGTTGCCTGGGTGTCGCGGGCGATCTTACCTTTTGCCACTAAATTGAGGAACCTGGCTTTCAGGGTTCGAGTCGAGTAATAGTGGCTGATGGCTACGCGGGTGGAGCGGTCGTCGAGCGGGTGGAAGGTCGTTTCCACGCGGTAGTCGGTGAGAATTTTGCTGATGCCGAAGGTGTCCTCGGGCAAGACGGTGACGATCTTCTGCTGCGGGATGATTTCGATGTCCTGCTCAACGCAGCTGTGCTTGCCGCCGGCAAGATGGCAGCGATAGGACGCGCCGGGCTCGCGGACGGTCTTGCCGGAAAGAAAATCAACCTTGATGACGCGCGGATGGAACTCGGGGATGCGGGTGAGGTCCATGGTGTAGGACCAGACCGAGGCCAGGGGCGCGTGGATGACGACTTCCTGGCGGGATTGGAACGGTGGCGGCATGTTGCTGGGAGTAAGGCCCTCCTGGTAGACGATTATCGCGGCCCAGAGGAGACTGTGTCACAAACTTTCTTTCGCCCCTTCGGGGCTTGCGTTCATTTCCCTTGGTACCCCACGGCTTGCGCCGTGGGCTGGATTCTTTCGCCGCTTCGCGGCTGTAAGCGTCGACGTGTGCCGCTTTTTCGCGGCCCGGAGTTTGACACAATCTCTGAAGGGCTGCTTCTTCCACGGTTGTGCTGGTTCACTCAGTGACAATTCCCACCCTTGCAAAGAGCGCAAGGACGGGGCAGCCTCAACGAGTAGGTGATGAGAGAAGGCAAGGAAAGCAGGTCCCTCGCCGTCCTCGGCTTCGCCTCCGGACGACTCGGGATGACAAAATAGTAAGAGACTGGCGGCGCGGCTGAAGCCCTCCACCTCAGCAAGCCAAAAGCGGGCTTGCCGGGGGACCCAGTCCGCGCTCTATCGAAGCAGCTTTATGAAGAAGCCCCCACGCCATCGCGGTCAGTCGTCAGGAAGGCAAGATCGCCGACACGATCGTCGGCAGCCTCGGCTGGCGCGGGAAGTTTCTGTTCTCTACGAGGACGACGCTGTTATTGCGCTCAATAAGCCGGCCAAGCTTCTGGCTGTGCCAGCGGAGAACTCTGGGGCGCCCTCGGCGCTGTCTCTTCTTTCTGACGCGTTGAAGGAGAGACGACAACGGGCGTTTGTTGTGCATCGCATCGATCGCTACACGTCTGGGATTCTGCTGTTTGCGAAAACGTGGGCGGATCGGGAGGCGCTGGTGAAGCAGTTTCGTGAGCACACTCCCGTGCGCGAGTATCTGGCGGTGGTGCGCGGGGATGTTCGCGGCAAAGAGGGCAGGCTGGTTCACCACTTTCGACAAGAAGGGATGTTTCAGAAGTTGACCAGGGCGCGCGATCCGAAAGCGTTTCGGGCTGAACTTTCCTATTCGGTGGAACGCGTTCTGCGTGGGGCTTCGCTTGTCCGGGTGGCGCTGGTGACGGGATTGCAGAATCAGATTCGCGTGCAGTTTTCAGCGCTTGGGCACCCGGTCGTGGGGGACCGGAAGTACCATCCCGAGGAGGCGTCGGAGCGGCGAATTACTCGCGTCGCTCTGCACGCGGCGCATTTGGAGTTTGTTCATCCGAGGTCGGGAGAGCGGGTGGTGATTGAGTGCGCGCCGCCGGCGGACTTTCAGGCGCTGGTGCGGGCGATGAGGTGAAGAGCTGCTAGCTTCTAGCTACTAGCTACTAGCAAGCCGACTATGGATGGACAGGGACTGCAGATCCCTCCCCGTCCTCGCCGCTAACGCGGCTGCGGACGGCTCGGGATGACAATCCATTTAGACTTTACAGCGCGGCTGAAGCCGCGCCCCTTCAAAGCAAGATTGTGAATCGCAGCGGTAAACCGCTGTGCCACCCAAAAGCGAAGCAGAGTGTAGACCGCGGCTACGAATCAGTTACTCACGCCGACTGTCTCTTTGGCAGCGTAGTGGGACTCGACGTAGTTGTCGAGAATCTCGGTGAATTCGGCGACGATCTTGTCGCCCTTGAGCGTCGTGAACAGGCGTCCATCGACGTAGACCGGAGCTTTCGGCTCTTCGAAGGTGCCGGGAAGGGAAATGCCGAGGTTGGCGTGCTTGGATTCGCCGGGGCCGTTGACGACGCATCCCATCACCGCGACTTTCATCTCTTCGACGCCTGTGTAGCGGCCTTTCCAGATCGGCATCTGCTCGCGCAGGTAGGTCTGGATCTGCTCGGCCATCTCCTGGAAGAAGGTGCTGGTGGTGCGTCCGCAGCCGGGACACGCCGTGACTTGCGGAGTGAAGCTGCGAATGCCCATCGACTGCAGGATCTGCTGCGCGACGCGCACTTCTTCGGTGCGGTCTCCGCCGGGAGCGGGAGTGAGCGATACACGGATGGTGTCGCCGATGCCTTCCTGCAGGAGCACGGACATGGCGGCGCTCGAGGCGACGACACCCTTGGCGCCCATGCCCGCCTCGGTCAGGCCGAGGTGCAGCGGATAGTTGCAGCGTGCGGCGAGGCGGCGATAGACGTCGATCAGGTCCTGCACACCGCTGACTTTCGCGCTCAAAATAATCTGGTCGGCGCGGAGGCCGTACTGCTCGGCCAGTTTCGCCGAATTGAGCGCGCTGACGACCATCGCTTCCATGGTGACTTCGCGGGCGTCTTTGGGCTCGGCGAGCTTCGAATTCTCGTCCATCATCTTCGTGAGAAGGGCCTGGTCAAGCGAGCCCCAGTTCACGCCGATGCGCACCGGCTTCTGGTGCTTGACGGCGACTTCGATCATGGTGCGGAAGTTGTCATCGTTCTTGCGCCCCACGCTGACGTTGCCGGGATTGATGCGGTACTTGGCCAGGCCTTCGGCGCAGCCGGGATACTTGGTGAGGAGGAGGTGTCCGTTGTAGTGGAAGTCGCCGACGATGGGAACGCGCACGCCGAGTCTTTCGAGGCCGTTGACGATGTTGGGGATGGCTTTGGCGGCGTCGTCGTTGTTGACGGTGACGCGAACGACTTCGCTGCCGGCACGGGCCAGGTCGGCCACCTGCTGGATGGTGCCGAGGATGTCGGCGGTGTCGGTGTTGGTCATGGACTGCACCATAATTGGTGCATCGGAGCCGACGCGCACAGCGCCGATCGAGGCGGTGACAGTCTTTCGGCGTTGGATATCAGCCATAGGAATCTCTAGTTTAGCAGGTCACAGTGGGGCTAGTCACAGGTCCACAGGTGACGGGTCACAGGCTGCGAGCTACGAGCCGCGAGCCTCGAGCGATCATCCGAACAATTCACTATGAGAGCCGAGACGGACGAGTTGCAGCAGGTCGGGCGCAGATTTGCGATAGATCAGGAGTAGGTCAGGCTTGAGATGACATTCGCGGAAATCGCGCCACTCTCCGCCAAGTGAGTGGTCGCGATTCTTTGCCGGAAGGGGCCGATCCTCCACCAGAAGGGCAACCACTTCCACCAGCAGCGTATCGAGGTCACGCCTGTGCTGGCCGCGCTTTTCTCTCTTGAAATCGCGCCGAAACGCGTTGGTTCGCTCAATCCTCCGCATTGAGGTCGGCCATCAGGTCTTTGACACTAGCGAAGGACTTGGCTGGCCCCTTCCGCGCTTCTTCCATCGCCTCAACAGTAGCGGCATTGGGAACCTTGACCTCAAAAGGGAGAGCCTTCTCGACGGCCACGCGCGTGAGCAGCACACGCACCGCGTCAGAGATCGACAGGCCCATTTGCGCGAGGGTCTTGGTGGCCTTCGCCTTGACGCGGCGATCAATTCGAACATGGACCATCTCGGTGGCGGGCATGCATTTCTCCTGAGATACATTGTATCTCAGGAGAATTGATCTGTAGAGGGAACAATTTCGAGCCGTAGCCGTCAGGAGGGGGCAGCTGCGAACTGCGAGCGGTCAGACAAGGAATCTCTGTGAATCGCTTTTCGGGGTGTGCTACAATGTAGAAACGTTGCTACAATGGAGTGGACATGGCGATCACAAAGCTATCCAGCCGCGAGTTCAATCAGGACACCAGCCGGGCGAAGCGAGCGGCCAAACGAGGGCCTGTTTTCATCACCGACCGAGGACGGCCATCGCATGTGCTTCTGACGGCCGAGGAGTACGAGAGGATCACTGGCGGGCAGAAGAGCATTAGCGAGTTGCTGGCTATGCCGGAAGCGGCAGAAATTGAATTTGAACCGGGGGAGTTGGTGAGAGGTCTGCACGAGCCGGCGGATCTGTCCTGATGTACATCCTTGATACCAACGTCGTTTCCGAACTGAGAAAGGGTAAGACGGCAGACCGAGGTGTCAGGACTTGGGCTGCGGCGGTCCCCACTGCGAGCCTCTATTTGTCGGTCGTCTCCATCCTGGAACTGGAGATAGGAATCCTGCTCATCGAACGCCGCGACCGGAGGCAGGGTGGCGTCCTTCGCGCCTGGATGGATAGCCATGTGCTGCCATCATTCGCCGGTCGCATTCTGGCGATTGATATTGTTGTTGCCCGGCAGTGCGCGGCTCTCCACGTACCCGATCCACGCTCGGATCGCGATGCTCTTATCGCAGCGACAGCATTGGTTCACGGCATGACCGTGGTCAGCAGGAATGTCAGCCATTTTCAGCCGACTGGAGTCGCCGTAATCAACCCTTGGCAAGCTTGACCGATGGACCAGCTCGCCGCACTGCTGTGGGCTGAATGTGATTGCACTACGGCAATCCTGTGAACTGTTTCGCGATGTCGTTGTAGATGACCATCACCGCGAACAGGACGAGGAAGACGAAGGCAGCCTGGTAGATGCGTTCCTTGATGCGCAGGCTGATATCGCGCTGCATCAGGCTCTCGATGAAGAGCAGCAGGATGACGCCGCCATCGAGGATCGGGATGGGCAGAAGATTGAAAATGCCCAGGTTCAGGCTGATGGCGGCAGTGATTCCGAGCAGAGGTGTCCAGCCTTCTTCGCGGACGGCGCGGCCGACGGCGACGCCGATCCCGATCGGTCCCTCGACCATGCGGTGCGAAACCTTGTTGCGAATCATCTTCTGCATGAGTTCGAGGATGAGGAACGAGCTGCGCTTATTGTCCTCGAGGGACTTGTTGAAAGCGAGCGCGAAGGGAAGACGAGTGGTGACGGTGGGATCGGACTGGATGCCGACGCGGTAGCGCACTTCGCGAACGCCTTCGATGGGTGCAGCCACAGGCGTCATGGTGCGGGTCAGCGTCTGGCCGTCGCGCTGGACGGTGATCTCAACCGGTTTGTCTTTGGTTTGCTGGAGCATCTGGATCATCTGCGCGATCACTCGGATCGGTTGTCCGTTGATGGCGGTGATCACGTCGCCGACTTTCAAGCCGGCCTTTTCGGCGGGCATTCCCGGTTCCAGCTCGGTAATGACATTGGGCTGGTCGGGGACGCATCCCAGCGTGCCGTAGGATTCGACGCCTCTCGGCTCCGGAGTCACGGTGGTTTCCACGGTCTGTCCGGTCCGCAGGAGGGTGACGCGGAGCGGCTGATTGGGGCTCAGGGCGACTGCCGGCTCCAGCTGTTCCCAGGTGGGATTCTCGATGCCGTCGAGACGGAGGATGCGGTCACCTTCCTGAATCCCTGCCTTGGCGGCGGCGGAGTCGGGAAGCACCCAGCCGACGACGGCGGGCTTATCGGCCCAGAGCGCCCGCTCGTAGTGGACCATGTAGACGCCGGTCAACAGGGCGATGGCCAAGAGGATGTTCATCGCGGGACCGGCCAGAGCGATGATAAAGCGCTGCCAGCGCGGATGCGACAGAAACTCGCCGGGATCGCCGGTGCGCTCGTCCATCGGATTTTCGCCCGACATTTTGACGTAGCCGCCCAGTGGAATCGCGGCGATGCGGTAGTCGGTTTCGCCCTTGCGGAAGCCGATCAGGCGTTTGCCAAATCCAATGGAGAAGACTTCAACCCGGACCTTAAAAAGTTTGGCGGCAGCGTAGTGACCGAATTCGTGGATCAGGATCATGAATCCCAGAACCACGGCCACAGCCACAATCGTGCTCAAATGAGGCATAAATTCAAAGTACTCCTAATTCTCCATTACGGAATGGCACGCACGGGTGAGGCAGTGCGGCTGCGATGCCGCACCCTCTCTTCCGCCAGCTGGCGCGCGTCAGCGTCGAGAGCAAGCACTGTCTTGATAGATTCCAAACTGCCCGCCGGAGTTGCAGCCATCACCTCTTCGACGAGCTGGGGAATCTCGTGGAAGGCGATGCGCTCGTCCAGAAATGCCGCCACTGCGACTTCATCGGCAGCGTTGAGCGCAATGGTCTTGGTCCCGCCCGCCTCGGCTGCTTCGTAAGCCAAACGCAGACAAGGGAATTTACTCATATCGGGCGGACAGAAATCGAGATGCCGCAGGTCCATGACCGGGAAGCGCAGGTCCGAAGGGATGCGCTCCGGATAGGTCAAGGCATACAGGATCGGCAGGCGCATGTCAGTCACGGAAAATTGAGCAAGAATGCTGCCATCCACGAATTCAACCATGGAATGAATCGTAGATTGTGGATGCACAATGACTTGCACCTGGCTGGGGGGCACGTGAAAGAGGCGGCAGGCCTCGATCACCTCAAAGCCCTTGTTCATTAAGGTTGCGGAGTCGATAGTGATCCGTTTTCCCATTTTCCAGGTGGGATGATTGAGGGCCTGCTCCACGGTAATCGAGGGGAATTCCGATTTGGGAGTTTTCAGGAATGGGCCGCCGGACGCCGTCAGCCAGATGCGGGAGACTTCCTCCATCCTCCCGCCACGCAAACACTGATGTACTGCGTTATGTTCACTGTCGATGGGAAGCAGCGGCTTGCCCTGACGGCGAGCCTCGGCGGTGATCAACTCACCGGCCACGACGAGGCATTCCTTGTTGGCAAGGCCCACAGCTTTGCCGGCGCGGACAGCTTCGTAGGTCGCTTCGAGACCTGAAACGCCGACAATCGCGCTGACTACGAAATCCACTTCGGAGTGTGTGGCAACGCGGATTGTACCCGCAGCGCCGTGGACGACCTCGATATCGCGATGGCCGGCGGCGCGGAGTTGGGTACGGATCGTGCCGGCGTCACGTTCACTTGCCAGCGACAAGACGAGCGGCTTCCAGCGCAGCGCCTGCGCCAGGGCGGTCTCGACGTTGTTCCCGGCGGCGAGGGTCGCGACCTGAAAACGATCAGGATAGCTTTCGACAACACTGAGAGTGCTGCGGCCGATCGAGCCGGTCGAACCCAGAATGGCGATGCGCTTCATGCGGGAGTGGCGGTGCCCATCTATTCTAAGGGAATCGGTGGAGCTTCGGGAGCTGATGTCGGTACGGAAGTGACATGGCTGGATAACAGGTTAGGGTTGGTGGCAAGCTGGAAGAGGGTTGCCAGCGTGCTGAGTCAGAGAATCATCAAGGGAATTAATGATCGGCTGGTCAATACGCAAGAATGTTCCCCAGGGGCTACAGCTCCGTTTTTCCAGCACGCTCGCACGGCGCGGCTGAAGCCGCGCCCCTTCAAAGCGGCTTGATTTCGTCAACTGACTTCCAACTCAGAACACTAGCGAGAAACAGGGTTTACATTGACGGCCAACGGCGATTCGGACACGGATGCGGTCCGGGCGCTCTACTGCTCGCGCAGTATTTTCATGGGATCGATTTGCATCGACCTGCGCGCGGGCAAGTAACAAGCGAGCATGGCCACCGCGGCTAGCAGTAATGGGGCGCCGAGAAGCAGACGCGGATCGTCGACCGTGACTGCTTCGGCAAAGATGCTGGTGAGTGCGGAGAGTATTCTCGCCATGACCACCGCCCCGAGGAATCCAAGGATCGTTCCGATGCTCACCAGGGCGGTGCCTTCACGCAAGACCAAGCGCAGCACCTGCGTCCTGCTGGCGCCGACCGCGGTCCGGATCGCGATCTCTTTGCGCCTTTGCGCGACCGCGTAGGCTGTGACGCCTGCGAGTCCGATGGCGGCCAGCACCAGGCCGAATATGCCAATTCCGGCGTAGGTTTGGATGGAGAAGCGGGTGGCGGCCCGGCTGCGGTCCAGAAATTCGCTGAGGGTTTGCACATTGAAGATGGTCAGCTTCGGATCGATCGAAGCGATCTCCCCCCGGATCGCGCTCAATGCATCCGTGCCTGCATCCGCTCGCACCATGATGGTCATGCCATCGGCTGGCGGCCGGGCAAAATTGCGCTGTGTGAGCGGCAAATAAATGATGGATTGGGCGAGCCCCAGACCATTTCTCAGGTCGTGGACCACGCCGACGATTTCATAGGACTGCTTGTCGTCCCGAATGCGCTCGCCCAGCACATTTCCATTTCCGAAAAATCCGCGTGCGGCGCTCTCGTTCAGGATGACGGGCAACGTCCGAGATCCGTCTGCCTGGCTCCTCTGATCCTGTTCCGAAAATTCGCGGCCGGCCAGCATCGACTCACTGAGAGCGGAAAAATAGCCTGCGCCGACTGTTTCCTCGATCGCCGGCCGCTGAACCCGCGCGGCCCCGCGTGGCTCGGCCGTCACCTGGACCGCTGCGTCTTCGTCATCTTCAATGGAAAAGGGCGTCTGCGCCGCCAGGGTGACACTGCGTACCGAGCCGCTGGTCTTGAGCCGCTCCGGAAGGTTCTGGAACAGAGCTTGCGCTTTTTCAGGCGTGTAGCCCTCGCGTACCGGGTCGATGGACGCCAGGAGCATCGTGTGCGGGTCGAATCTGGTCAGGATGCTGCTCGACTTGCTGAATCCGATCACCAAAAGCCCGGTGATCAAGAGCAGCATGAGCGAAGCCGCGACCTGGGTGACCATCAGCAGATTGCGCAGGCCAAAGCGACGGTAACCCGGCAACTGCAGCGCTGAGCCTTCTTTGAGGGCCAGAGTTACGTCGGCTTTCGTCGCGTGCAGGGCGGGGGCGAGGCTGAATCCGACGCCGCACACGAGCGCGAGTGCGAAAGCGAACACGCCCGCGCGCCAGTCCAGGTGGAAATTGGAGTCGACTGGCACTGCGGAAGGCGGAGTGAGGTGAGAGTTCAACACGCCGAGACCATAGGCGAGCGCGAATCCAGCGATGCCCCCCAGCAGGGAGAGCAGCATGCCTTCGCTCATCATCTGCCGGACCAGCCGAAAACGGCTCGCCCCAACTGCCAGGCGAATTGCGAGTTCCTTGCGACGGTTGGCGCCGCGCGCTATCAGCATGTTAGCCAGGTTCATGCAGGCGAGGGATATGATCAAGCCCATGAGCGCGACGAAAAATCCCATCAGTACAGGCTTCAGTTCTCGGGGAATGGGTACACTGCTTCCCGCCGGGATCAGAGCTACGCGCTTGCTTTTGTCCATGGGCGCGGGTGCGGACGGGGCCTGCTCGTCGAGACGGCGCGTGATGACGTCGAGAGCCGCTTCTGCGGAGTCAATCGTCACGTCCGGTGCCAGGCACATCAGCGCCATGAATTCTCTCGCATTGCGCTGATGCAAGACGTCGTTCGCGAGTTCCGGAGCCAGAGTGGCCGGTACCGTAATCGGCACGAAGAGTTCAGAAGGATTGAGGGACAGCGCGCCGTTGAAATCCCTGGGCGTGATTCCCACGATGGTCGCTGGTTGTCCGTTCAGACGAAGCGTTTGGCCCACGGCGTCAGGAGAGGAGTTGAGGCGATTGCGCCAGAAACGATCGCTGATCACGACCACGGGGGCATCGCCGGAGTGGTCCAGGGCGGCACTGAGTACTCTTCCGCGCTGCGGTTCTACGCCGAGTACGGAGAAATAGTCGGCCGACACCAGTTGTCCGAAGACGCGCTCCGGTCTCGCACTCATACCACCCTGGAAAGTGACGTTGAACGGGACGCCGGTCTGGAATGCAGCGACGCCGGCAAACAGGCTCTTCTGATCGCGATACTGCTCGACGTAGAAATACGATACCGGCTTCTCGGGCATTACCAAGCGCCTGGCGTTCGCCGCCGCCGGCAGCTCACGTGTGATCAACTGCCACTTCGAGCTGTAGACGTTTGTGGTGAGGCCGATCCCGAGGCCCATGGAAATGATGCCGACCAATGCGAAGCCTGGCGACTTGATCAGCGCGCGCAACGCATATCGCATATCGCGGCGCATTTGGGCAAGGTATTCGAGTGACACGCGAAGCGCGATGTCCACAAGCAGGCGGAGCAGGCCAGCTGCTCCGTGCCTTCTGGCAATGTCGTGGATTACGTCTTCGCCGAGTTGCATCACCTCAGTGCCGTAAGCCATCTTGAATTCGTGAGGGAAGGCCCGGGCCAATCGCCGATAGATTCGCCACGCGAAATTCATTCCGTCACCATGGCTTGCTTCACTCGAATTGTGCGAACCAATTCCTGCAGGCGGTCACATTCGGCGTCGAGCACTCGCCTGCCGAGATTCGTCAGGCGGTAATAACGGCGACGTGCGTCGTCCAATTCGGGCGCCGGCCGTTCGTCGGATTCCTCGATCAGTCCGGCTTCGATCAGCCGCTTGAGTGATCCGTACAGCGTGGCCGGCCACAAGCGCACTTTTCCGGTGGTACGATTCAAGACTTCCTGCATGATCCCGTAGCCGTGCTGTTCTCCACTTGCAAGCGACAGCATGATGTGAAACCAGTGAGTCTTGAGCGGCAGGAAGGCGTGAACGCCGGCCTTGGTCATGGTCAATATATATAATATTTACTATATATATTAGTCAAGATAGATCGACACCATCGGAGATGTCACGACAACGGGCAGCGGTTCCGGGGAATGGACGATGCGGAAACTACAGCGCGGCTACAGCCCGAACAACTCGGGCAAGGTCGCCGCTCAGTGCAGGCCGTTTCGGTGCCAGGATTCCATCTTGAGAAGGACGGAATTCCAGTGCGCGCCTACCTCTTGAAGTAGGTCCATGCGGCGAGCGCGATCAACAGAACGGTGATGATCCAGAGCGTCGAACTGCTCATGCCTGTTTTCTTGGCCATGGACGGCATTCTAAACCGGAAAGCGCTGCTGCGCGAGATGCTGCAGCGGTGGCCTTAGGACGGTGAACATAGTCGATTACCGTGTGGTGTGAACTATGAATGGGGGCCGGGCTTGAGGCTCCAAGCCGCAGTATCCGGCGTGACCGGCGTCATGACCAGCAGACGGCGGGTGCGGCGCATCAGGGTCCAGTCATATTCATATGCTGTGCCGCAGAGCAGGCAGATCTGGTAGTGACGGCCCGCGGCATCCAGGCGTGGCCACGAAAAGCGGTGCGAGCAGGCTCGTTTCAAGAGTCCTTTCAAAAAGCTCATAATCTGACCGCATGATTGCGGCCCCTCCAATTGTCGAACCAACGATAGAAGAACGGTTTGGGCTTGGCGGTCAACAAGAGCCGCAAAGTCGGCAGCAGAGCGACCGGCTCTTGGGACTTGATGAGGAAAACGTCCACTGAGACCAGTTTTCCCTCCGGCAGTGGGCCATACGCGGAGAGGAGCATGATCGGGACCTGCGGTTTCACGTGTTTCATTCTGGCGGCGAGCACGTCGCCATGTATCCCGGGCAACTGATAGTTGAGAATGACGGCATCGACGCGGTAGGTGAGGAACAATTCCAGTCCCTCATCTCCGTCGGTGGCCTCGAGCACCTGATAGCCGTTCTGCTCGAGAAACTTTTTCCGGCCGATGAGCCCGATCCAATGGTCGTCAATGCAGAGAATGGTTTTCTTACGCGGATGCATGACTCTACGCTCCAAGCCGGGCCAGAAACTTGTTTTGCAGTGGACGCCGTCCGGTGGCGGGGACACGGCCGCTGAGTGAAGTGGCAGGTAAAGCTATTTCACTCCAGAAACGGAGTCGCTTCAAATTACGAACGTTCCATGCGGGCACCGGTTACCTGGCGCTTCGTCGCGCCGAGTGTCTTTTGGGACGCGTCCAACTGAGTGCCTCAGTCGCGCGCATGCTGCACGACCTATTTTGCCGCCGACTCTTCTCTCCGCTTAGATTCTGTCTTGCAGGATTCAGCTCGCGACACTGGCGTTGTGAGCGTTCCTCCCCTCTGAATCCTGACCGTCTCCGGAAGTGAGGAGCATCAGAAGTCGAACGAGTAGAACAAGCACGAATCCCTGGCTCGGAATTTCTAAATTAGTACAGGAGCATTTGTTATGAGTTGGCGTGTGACGGGTCTCATCATCACGATTCTTTCGCTTGGCTTTTGGCAATCATCGGCATGGGCAAAAGGCAACTTCGACGGACCGGCGGAGCTCCCGCGGGTCACAGTGGCAAGTTCGCTGGCGGATACTCCGGCTCCGGGCAGCATTGTGTCGGTGCACGCCGGCGACGATCTGCAGGCGGCTCTCGACAATGCAGGCTGTGGCGATACGATCGAACTGGCGGCAGGCGCAACGTTTAACGGCAGGTTCACATTGCGCGCCAGAGATTGCGACGACGCTCACTGGATCATTGTGCGCACTGCCGCGTCCGACAGCGATCTGCCATCCGAGGGCCAGCGCCTTACGCCGTGCTACGCGGGCGTGGCTTCGCTCCAGGGGCGTCCGGATTACGGTTGCAGCAGTCCGCGAAAAGTCATAGCCACGATCGTAAACGATACTGCTTCGGCAGGCGCCTTCGTTTTCGAGAATGGCGCCAATCACTACCGTCTGATCGGCCTGGAGATCACGCGGCCGGATGGTCTGCGAGGAATTTCGGCTCTGATGTATGTCGAGCCCCAGGGAGCGGCCAACCATATCATCCTTGATCGCTCCTGGATGCATGGCCCGGTCCATAACGACACGCAAATGGGTATTTCGCTAACCGGCATGAGCAACGCTGCCGTGGTCGATTCCTATTTGAGCGATTTTCATTGCACACAGATCGTCGGCAGCTGCACCGACGCACACGCGGTCGGTGGCGGCGGTGGGGATCATCAGGATGGCCCTTTCAAGATCTCCGGCAATTTTCTGGAAGCGGCAGGGGAAGCGGTGATGTTCGGCGGGGGAGAGGCGACGAAGACGCCCACTGACATCGAGATCCGGCGCAACCACTTCTTCAAGCCGTGGCAATGGATGCCGGGGCAGCCCCACTTTGTCGGCGGCGCGGAGAACCGCCCGTTCGTGGTCAAGAACCACCTGGAACTGAAGAACGCAATCCGCGTCCTGGTTGAAGCCAACATCATGGAGAACAACTGGGGCGGTTTCACGCAAGCGGGATACGCCCTGCTGCTCAGTCCGAAGAGCCAGCACACCCAGCACAACGGGAATGTCTGCCCGCTTTGCCAGGTCACCGACGTGACGGTGCGCTATACGCGCATCTCGCATGCCGGCGGCGGAATTCAGTTTGCTACATCCATTTCTGGGAACAAGGGGAACGGCGGCCCGGCGCTTGCGGGCACGCGCTGGAGCATTCATGATGTGGTTCTCGACGACATCAATAAGAATTACGTTGGCGGCGGCAACCTGTTTCTGGTTCTGAACGGATGGCACAAGAACCCTGTCAACACCATCACCATCAATCACGTCACCGGCTTCCCCGGCGCGGATAGCCATCTGCTGATGCTGGGCAACCAACGAACGGATCCGCCGATGTACGGATTCGTGTTCACCAACAACCTGGTGGATACGGGCAGGTTTCCCGTGTGGAGCTCGGGTGGAGGCCTGAGCAGTTGCGCCGCGAAAGGAACGCCGAAGCAGAAAGTGGCCAAGTGTTTCAGCAGTTACACCTTCGCGAACAACGCACTGATCGGATCGCCAGACGCATTTCCGCCAACAACGTGGCCCTCGGGAAATTATTTCCCTACCAACGAAAGCAAGGCGGGGATCGTCGACTATAACGAGGGCGTGAACGGCAACTACAGCCTGCGCGCCAACAGTCCGTACAAGAATGCGGGCACGGATGGCCGCGATTTGGGTGCGGACATTGCCGGGTTGGAAGCGGCGCTGGCGGGAGTGGAATGAGTCTTAGGGGACTGCGCGGAGGAGTGCAGTTTTCCTTTAGTTGTGGCGGTCGCGGTGTTCCAGCTCTGACTGATGATCTTTGCACGCCGATGGGGCGAGTTCACTGAACCCTGTACAACTCCTCCAGACCCCGCCGAAGCAGTGAAGGTCCACGTCGAAGGCACGCTTCATCGGGGCATCCGAGCTTTGGGTGATCCAGGCCGAGAGGAAGTTTCGCGCGCTGAGATTATCTGCCGATGCGCCAACGGTGTAGTCACTGCGATACCAGGTTTGATGCGCGGACGTATGGATGGTGTATTCCAGGGGCACCATGCCTACCCATGGACCATCTGGTTCGGACTTTCTCAATTGTCCGATTGTCGTTCGACTACTGTCTAACTTTCCGTCCTTGACCTCAAAGGTCGCATAGACTGCCCAAGGTCGGATACCGGAATACACGAGCAAGGACATCAGATGTACCTTCGCGGGATATTCGAGTGGCAGATCCAGCACATGCGGCCGAATTGAAACCTCAAAAACACAGTATCGGTCGGTACATGTGGGCCCACCCTCCACAGAGGGGATCTGCACCGGTCCCTGAGTTGGTGGGGAAGGCAAGCCTGGACGTGGGGTCCGCCAATTCGGGAACTGCTCGATGGAAGTACCACCATGGCGATTGACAAGATCGCGCACGTCGACGAAGGCCGCAGCTGCGAAGGGAAATGACTGCAGTTCGGAGATGAAGCGCTCCGCATTCCTTCTCTGGTGGACGGAGTCGAGGTAGAGCAGAAGCCACGTGCACGTGAGGAGCAAGACAATGATCAGGGAGGAAAGGTGCAGAACCCTGCGGAATCGATGCGAACTCGGCATGCCGTAATGGGCCGCAGTAGTAGAGACTCCGACGGTTAAGGTTAAGTTCCCGGCTGCATCCAATTGCTGCAGGCTAAGTCAAAACCTTGAACCACGGGGAGCACCGAGGAACACAGGGGAGATCCAGTAACTCGGCCTTCCCGTGCTCTTCCTTTTTCACGGCCTACTGCATCAGCCGCCAGGCACTCCACGCCCACACCACGGGCACTGCGAACAGCATGGCGTCGATGCGGTCGAGCATGCCTCCGTGGCCGGGCAGGATCGAACCGGAATCTTTCACTCCGGCGCCGCGCTTGATGAGCGATTCCACCAGATCTCCGAGCTGTGCGGCAAGGTTGACGATTATCGAGAGCAGGATGATCGACGTCAGTTGTGGCTGTTCCAGTCCGAACATGCCGTCGCGGCGTCCGATCAAGTTCATCTGCAGCAGCCATGCACTGATCGCGGCCGCATGGCGGAACCAGAGCGTCCCAGTCAGCACGCTGGCGGCAACGGAGGCGATCGCGCCCTCCCAGGTTTTCTTCGGGCTGATACGCGGGGACATGAGGTGGCGGCCCAATCCCTTGCCAACGAAGTAGGCGAAAATGTCTCCGGCCCACACCACGAGCAGGGTGTAGATCACATACATCGCGCCTGCGGCCTGTTGCCGGATTCCCACGAGCAGCGCCATCGGAACGGCAATGTACGTGAGGGCAAAGGTGGACGCTGCCGCCGCCGGAAAGCCGGAACTCAACGCATCACGCCGCATGGCGAACGTCAGGAAGACGAAGGGAGCGAGCGCGACGGCAACGGTGATGAAGTACGTCATGGCGGAAGTTTCCACCAGCGGCGTGGTCTTGCTGACGGCGATGATCACTGAGACGAAGAACAGTGCCACGTATCCATACGTCACCTGCCGCAGAGGTTGAACTCCGTACAGTTCCGCCAGTTTCAGGAACTCCGCGATCGCCAGCACCGCAACCGCGCCGGCGACCACGGCCATCCAGGAGAGAGGAGCTTTCAGTACCAGGAGAACTACAAGAGGGATGAGAACGACTGCCGTAACGACGCGTTTGATCAACGCTTGGCCTCAGCGTGCGTGCGGACGGGGGCGTAGCCGTGATCCTGTCCCAGTCCGCCGTAGCGGCGCTCCCGCTTCTGGAATTCCTCGATGCCTTCGAGCAGGTGTACGCCGCGGAAATCAGGCCAGAGGGTTTGCGTGACGTAGATTTCGGCGTAGGCAAGCTGCCAGAGCAGGAAGTTGCTGAGACGCATCTCGCCGCTGGTGCGGACCACGAGATCAGGATCGGGGAGGCCGCGAGTGTAGAGGTGCTCGCTGACTAACTGCTCGTCGATCTTCAGGTGCTGCAGGCCGCCGTTGCGTGCTGCTGCTTCGGCGAGGGAGCGAAAGGCGTCGACAATCTCGCTGCGCGCGCTGTAGTTCAGCGCCAGGGTCAGAATCATGCCGCCATTCTGGCTCGTGGCCTCGCGAGCGTACTCCATTTCCTGCTGCACCGTCTCCGGCAGTTCGTGTTTACGGCCAATATATTCCAGACGGATGTTGTTCGCGTTAAGCGTCTTGATTTCTGCCTTGAGGTAGCGGCACAACAGGCGCATGAGGAAGTCGACTTCGGTGCGTGGGCGCTTCTTCCAGTTTTCTTCTGAAAACGCGTAAAGCGTCAGCGCCGGAATGCCGATGCGGGCAGCGGTCTCGACCGTCGAACGCACAGAGGCGACGCCGGCACGGTGTCCGGCTACACGCGGCAGGTGGCGGCGCCGGGCCCAGCGGCCGTTGCCGTCCATGATGATGGCGATATGCTTGGGGAGCCGCGCCGGATCCAACCGCTGGTAAGCTTCCGCTTCCTTGCGGTCCATCCCGTCCGGAACTTTGTGTCGCAAAGCAGTTCTCTCCAAATCGAAGCTAACACAGGGGTTGGGGGGAGGGCAATGATAGCTTCGAGCGGCGAGCTTCGAGCTACGATTTCCCGAGTCGCCCCCAGGACGCAAGTGGAACTCCCGAGGCGTAGTCGGTGTCCTAGATCGTATGCGCCCATTTTTGTTGTGTTCTCTCGCGTTGCTTGTCGTGCTGCGGCCGCTCTCGTCCCCCAGTCAGACGCGTTCCGAGCCGTGCAAAGCTGACCGGCCGGTGTTGACGGACAAGGCAGGAAACCCTATCTGGCTGGATGCCAAGTCTCTCATCAAGAGAGCAACTCATTGTGTCGTCCCGCGCATGCCAGCACTGTTACGCCAGGCCAGATTTGAGGGGCAGATTCTCGTGGATATTCTGGTTGATCAGCAAGGGAAGGTCGCGTGTGTCGAGCTGATACAGGGACATCCCATCATGGCGCAGTCTGCTGTTGATGCCGCGAGACAGTGGACCTTTCGACCTATGAAGCAAAGAGGGCGCGCAGTGTCCTTCCGTGGTCACTTGAGTTTCCACTTCTCAACCAGTGGAGGCGTGAAGGGTGAGAACTCGTGTACATTTGGGCACTTCTAACGACTTGCTAGCGTGTTTCTGCGGGAATGATTGCGAGCGTCAGTCTCTCTGTGTGTCGAATAACGGTAAGCGTAGATCGCGTGCCGACCTGCGCGTCCGTAAGTAAGCGATGCAGGTCGTCTACGCCGGCCACGGCCTTTTCATCCAGCGCCACAATCACATCGCCCTCGCGCAGCCCAGCCTTTTTCGCCGGGCTGGGATCTTCCACGCCCAGCACCACGACGCCGGTCTCCTCTGGCAAGTTGTAGAAGCGAACTACACGCCGGTGGATGGGCACGGTCTGCGCCGACACGCCAATCCAGCTGCGGCGGATACGGCCATCTCGCAGCAGGCGGCTGGCGACAAATTTCGCCGTGTTGATCCCGATGGCAAAGCAGATTCCCTGCGCCGGGAGAATCGTCGCTGTGTTCACGCCAATCACTTCGCCCCGTGAGTTGACCAGTGGCCCGCCTGAGTTACCCGGATTCAGAGCGGCATCGGTCTGGATAACGTCTTCGATCAGGCGGCCGGAATACGATCGTAGCGAGCGTCCCAGAGCGCTGATCACGCCCGCCGTGACGGTTGATTGAAATCCGTAGGGATTGCCGATGGCGATCGCCATCTGGCCGGGCCGGAGTTGCTGCGAGTCGCCGAGTTGAACGGCCTGCAGGGCTGGAGCGTCGATGCGAATCACGGCCAGGTCGGTGGCGGGATCATCGCCAATCGTATGCGCCGGTAGTTTGCGCCCGTCCGAAAGCGTGATCTCGATGCGCGTGGCATCGTGCACTACATGGCTGTTGGTAAGAATCAGCCCATCGGGAGTGAACACAAAGCCCGATCCGCCGCCACGGCGTTCTCGAGACTCGCCGGAGCGGGTGCGTCCAGCGGTCTGGTGAACCTCCACATTCACCACGCTCGGACTGACCTTCTCGACCGCCGACATTACGGCGCGGGAGTAGGCGTCAATCAGCGGGGAGTCGGACGATGGTGTGGAACCAACCACGTGCTCCGGAGCGTGGCCTTGAGCGTGATCGTACGAAACGAGATGGGAATCAAATGCGCTGAAATCCATGATGGATAGATGTAGGCGAGGGTGTGCGCGATTCAACCCTGGATAGGAGTGGGCCTTTAACGCACGGAGCTACGCCAGCAGCGAATAGTTCCCGCTCGCGTCTTCGATTTCGGTGATGCTTTTCAGTTCCGGATAACTCCGGACCAGCGTCTCTGGCGCCGGAACTTTCTTCCTGCCCAGCAGGTGTTTGAGTTCGATGGCGTTCACCGCCGCCTTCGCCTGGAAATGATTGTTGGCGATGACGTAGGTGGTCTCGGCCTTCTGCGCGATGATCTCGACCTTCTCCTTCCACTTCTCCAACTCCGCCGGTTTGTAAAGGTAGTTATAGCGGTCGTTGCGGTTGTCGCTGTCGGACCCGCTCTCGAACCAATGTTCGTAGTTGCGGCCATGCAGGCGGACATAGCCGACACCGGAGGTCACATGCTCGGTCGGCTCCAGCGATCGCCCCAGCAGCGGCTGATCGATGTTGCAGAAGCCGACATTCTGCCGCATGAATTCGGCGATCGTTTCCGGATTGTCCCAACTATCGTGCCGCACTTCTACTACCCGGGGATACTCGATGAATTGACGCAGAAGTTGCTCTAAGTACTCGCGATTCAGGCTGGTGTTCTTGAATGACACAGGGAACTGGATCAGCAACGCGCCTAGCTTGTCTTCCGAGGCGAGCGATTCGAGTCCTTCACGCGCCAGCTTCTCATCTTCGTCATTGGGGCGGATGCTGGCCGCTGAAGTCGGCTCCATCACTGCCAGCGGGGAGTGCGTGAACGACCGGTGCAGCTTTGCTGTGAAAATAAAATTCGGATTGACGGCCGCCGCTTTCCGGGCCCACAAGCGTCCTAGTTCCGGGCGGATGTGTCCGTAAAAAGATGTGTTGATTTCGATGACGTCGAAGTAACGCGCGAGGAACTCAACCGGGTGGATCTTCTTGCGAGTGACCTCGGGCGGGTAGAGAACGCCGTCCCAGTCTTTGTACGACCAGCCGGCCGTTCCGATACGGATTCGCGGGGGGGCATCCATAGAACAGCGGGACCAGATGTCGGCAGGGTAGCACAAGAACAGTAGTCGGTAGTCAGTAGTCGGTAGTCAGCGGGGAAGTCCGAATACACTACGCCTTGGCGTGAGTTGTGGGGGAGGAATGGCGGTCCTCGGAGGTCGGCGCTAGCTACCGGCTACTGTTTCTTGACGCTGGCGCCACCCGCGCCTTGGCATGCGCGAAGTCCTGTACAACGTACAGACGTCCGTCGCTCCAGTACGCCGCCATGCCCGCAAGATTGAAGTGCGGGTCCAGCAGATTTTCACGGTGCGGAGCAGAGTTCATTAGAGCCGAGAAGGCCTTTTCGACACTCGCGTGGTAGGCGACGTTCTCTCCGACGGAATCGAGCGGCAGGCCGGTGTCGCGCAGACGCTGCATCAGTCCTGCTTCGCCCTGAAACTGATGGGAGAGTTGTTGCCGGGAGACCATGATCCTGGCATGAGCACGGGCCGCATCGCGCAGGCTCTCATCCATGCGCAACGCGGGCAGGCCCGCCTGGCGCCTGCTTTGGTTCGCGAGTTCGAGCAGCATGCTCTCGGCGGCATGGTCTTCGTTAGAGGAGGGCATGGCCGCCGAGAGCAATTTGGGGGTGGGCTGCGTGGATCTCTGTGAGTTGCGCGAACCGGCGTCCTCAGAGACCGGAGTCTGCGCCGCTGCGTTCAGTGACAGCACGAAGATCAGGATGGAAGCTCGAAGCATCAGTTCTTAGTTGCTGCAGAGCGGGAAAGTTCTGCTTTCCATCCCTCACGCTAGCCTCTAGAATTCACAGTAGCCACTTACGATGGAGACATTACTTCTCGTGCTCGTGCTCGTTGGAACCCTTGTCCTGCTTGGGGTTTCGGCCCTGCTCTTGCGTCGCCTTTCGGCTACCTCGCAAGTGGATGTAAAGGCGGAAGTTGCAGGTCAGATCGAAAGTCTCGACGTGTCTCTTGGCCAGAAGTTCAGTGCGGCCACTGCCGATATGGCCAGTCGCCTGGAACAGACTAAAGGGGACCTGCGGCAGCAGGTTACAGACCGCATCCAGCAAGGGTTTTCAGAGATTCGCGGCTCGGTGGAGCAGCAACTCGCGTCGGGAAGGGAAGAGCAGACCCGGCGCCTGGCCGAGGCTCGCGGCGAACTGGCCGCCTCTTTGTTGCTGACCACACAACAGCTGCAGGCGGAGTTTCAGCGTCTGAATCAGCAGACGGCGCAGGGCCTCGACTCGATCCGCGACCGCGTGGATGCGAAACTGCTCGCCATTACCGATCAGGTGCAGCAGAAGCTCGATCAGAACATCAAGGAAGGTTTCGCTCAGTTTGAGAAAGTCCAGCAACACCTGAAAGCGGCGGAAGAACAGTTGCGCGAGGTTGGGGCGCTCGGGCACTCGATCAACGACCTGAACAACCTGCTCAAGATGCCGCACCTGCGCGGACAGTTTGGTGAAGCGAGCCTGGAGCGGCTCCTCGCCGACTTCCTTCCATCGCATATGTTCGCGATGCAGTCGTCGCCGGGCGAAGGTGGAGGCCGGGCCGACGCGATTATCTATTTCCCAGACCGCAAACTCCCCATTGATGCGAAGTTTCCGCGCGAGGCTGTGATCGCCCTGTTTGAGAGCGACGACAAGGCCGAAATCGAAGCGGCGCGGGTGGAACTAGTGCGGGTGATGAAAGCGGAAGCCAAGCGGATTCGGCAGTATATCCAGCCAGAGAGCGGCACCACCGACATCGCTCTCATGTACCTGCCGAGCGAGACGCTCTACATGGAAGTGATTCGCAACCGGGAACTGGGCGACTGGATGAACCAGCAGCACGTGTTTCCGGTCTCGCCGAACACGCTGTTGATGACGCTGCATACGATCGCGCTCGTGCACAAGTGGTACGAGGTCGCCAAGGGCTTCGAAAAGAGCCGCGCCGAGCTGGCGAAAGCGCAGAAGTCGTTCGACTTCTTCCAGAACCAGTTCGAGAACGTGGGCAAGAATCTGAACAAAGCACAGGAAGCCTTCGAGACGGCACAGCGGCACCTGAAAACTTACCGCGGGAAAGTGTCGGCGCTCAGCGGGCAAGAGCAGCTGGAACTGGAGACTTCTCCGGCCAGCGTTGAACCTCCGCGCAGCGTTGAAGAGGAGCCGCAGCCTCCCCTGCCGCTGATCGACAAAGCCAGCGCGTAACCGACAGTTCTTGTCAAGAGGACGCTCGGATCGCCCTATGGTCAGGGTGTGATGGTACATATCTGTGGTCTATATCAGTGTAGACCATTGGTATATACTATTTCTGGAGGAGGGAAGACCATGGCCGCCACCGGCGTCGCCAAACTCTTTCGGAATGGACGCAGCCAGGCCGTCCGGCTGCCGCGCGAGTTTCGTTTTGAGGGTACGGAGGTCAACATCCGCCGGGACCCGAAAACCGGAGATGTAGTCCTGTCGCCGCGGAGTGTGTCCCTGCGGGAATTGTTCGCGCGACTCGATCAGCTGCAAATTCCAGACGACTTCATGAGCGACCGCCAGGATAGTCCTCCGCAGAAGCGGAAAAAGATCTTCTGATGGCGACCCTTTACCTCCTCGATACCAATACCTCGAGCTACGCGATCAAAGGCAATATTCCGCGTGTCCGGCAGCGTCTCTTGCGGCACGCCCCGGATGAGATTGCCGTGTCCGTTATTACGGAAGCCGAATTGCGCTTCGGCGTCGAGCGCCATCCCGCGGCAGCGCGATTGCGAATTGGTGTTGAGGCATTCCTCGCTTCGGTTCAAGTTCTGGTCTGGCACTCTTCAGCGGCCGTGGAATACGGAAGACTGAGAGCAACTCTCGAACGTTCTGGAACTCGGGTGGGTAATCTCGACCTCATGATTGCTGCCCACGCCCTGGCTCTCGATGCTGTGCTCGTCACCAACGATCGCGTTTTCCGCTATGTGAAAGAACTCGCCATCGAAGATTGGACCTAGCCGGCATCGAGAGGCGCTTGTCACACCCGGGCTCCGGTCATTTAGAATTCCCGCCATGTCTCTTTCCCGTCGTCACTTTCTCGCTCTCTCCGCGGCACTGCCCTGGGCGCTCCAGGCGCGCGCCGCCCCCTCCATTCCGGTCGGGCTCGAGTTGTATTCCGTTCGCGATGCACTAGCCAAGGACCTCGAAGGCACAGTCCGCGCCATGGCCAAGATGGGCTACGAAGTCGTGGAATTCTATGCGCCGTACTACGACTGGACCGAAGCGCAGACCAAGTCCATGCGCAAGCTGATGGACGATCTCGGCATTCGCTGCCTCTCCACGCACAATGCCGAAGAGTTCATCAGCCCGGAGAAGATCTCGCGCACGCGCGACATGAACCTGATCCTGGGCTGCAAGTACGTGGTGCAGTCGTCCACCAGTGACAAGACAAAGCTCGACGAGTGGAAGCCGGTCGCCGACGGCTTGAATGCAGCCGCCGAGAAACTGGAACCGGCGGGGCTGAAGATCGGCTATCACAATCACCAGCCGGAGTTCACGCCGATCGAAGGAAAGCGTCCGATGGAGATTCTGGCGGCGAACACCAAGCCGTCGGTCATGCTGCAACTCGACGTGGGTACCTGTCTCGAAGTCGGTTCCGATCCGGTGGCATGGATCAAAGCCAATCCCGGACGCATCCATTCCATTCACTGCAAAGACTGGTCGCCCGATCCGGCCAAGGGCTACAAGGTGTTGTTAGGCGAGGGTGTTGCGGATTGGAAGGGCATTTTCGCGGCCGCTGAGACAGTCGGCGGGATCGAGTACTACCTGGTCGAGCAGGAAGGCAGCCGCTACTCCGAGTTCGAAACCGCAAAGCGGTGCCTGCAGGCGTTCCGGGAGAAACATCAAAGCTGAGTTCAGGACTGGGCGCGGCGTTAGGTGAGGGTGCGCCTTTCTGAGAACTAAGAGCTGGGAGGAACTCTCCCAAACGTCCGCACCGTCTCAGACAATCCCTTCTCGTAGCCCGCAATCAGCTTATCGTGGAGCGCGTTGTGCTCCGGATCGATCACCTTTCGCGAGGGATCGGCGTCAAACCACGCCAGCGCGCGCTTGACTCCCTCGGCGAAACTCGTGGTCGCGCAAAATCCGGGAACGAAGCGCTTGATCTTGGAATTGTCGAAGACAACGCTGAGCGACTTGTCGCCGGTGAGCGTCCCCAACTTCTCCGGCCAGCAGGCCGTGATGAAGTCCGAGGGAATATGCACCAGCTTCAGCTCCACGCCCACCGCATCGCCGACGATGCGGTAGAGCTGATCCCAGTTCAGGACTTCGTCGGACGTGATGTGGAACGCATGCCCGATGGCCTGCATGTTGCCGAGCAGGCCAACCAGTCCTTTGGCAAAGTCGGTGTTGTGGGTCATCACCCATAACGACGTTCCATCGCCCGGCACCACCAGCTTCTGGCCGCGGCGCATGCGGTCGATCGCTGTGTAAGATTTCTCCCAACTATTCATGGCCAGCGGGATGCGCGTCTCGCCATAGGTCCAGGACGGGCGCACGATGGTGATCGGAAAGCCTTCCTCGCGGTAGGCGTGCATGAGGCGTTCTTCGCAGGCAATCTTGTCGCGGGAATACTGCCAGTAGGGATTGGCGAGAGGGGTCGACTCGGTCATCAGGTAGTGCGTCTGCGGCTTCTGATAGGCGCTGGCGGAGCTGATAAAGACGAACTGCCTCGTGCGTTCGCGAAAGAGCGCGATGTCGCGCTCGATATCGGCCGTAGTGAACGCGATGAAGTCAACGACGGCATCAAAGTCGGTCTCCTCGAGGACCTGCGGCAACATCGGATCGTTGATGTCGGCGACAAGCGTCTTCACGCCCGTCGGCAACTGAGCCGGCTGCTGCCCGCGCCGGAGCAGCGTGATGTCCATACCGCGTTCCGCCGCGAGCGCCGTGCACGCGGTGCTAATGACGCCAGTGCCGCCGATGAAGAGAATTTTCATAGGTGAATATTTGTATCAGATCGAGAGAACGACAGTGGTCTGTGCCCTCAAGAGATCACCTGTCGCACTGCGAGCGGGGAATTTACGCGACCGACTCCGCCGTTTTCTTTCCGGCTGTTTTCAGGTGCTCGGCGTTTCTCACTTCCCACACGCCATCGAACTTCACGAAATATGGCTCGACCGAGATGTCCGGAAATTGTGCGGTCAGAAGTTCTCCGGCGCGAAGCAGTTCGCCGCGATGATGTTCGGCCTCGGCGGCCTTGTCTCCCTTGAAATGGGCGAGACCACCGTAGGTGGCGCAGTCAGAGTGGCTCATCACCAGCACGCGCTGGGTCTGGTGCAGGCGGATCGACATGCGCACCTGTTCCAGGATGAAGTCCTGCTCGAAGTCGTTGCGGGGCGAGGCGAGCGTCTTGGCACCGCCGGCGACGATGATCATGTCGGCGCGCTCGATGCCCTGTTTCTTGAGGAATTTCCGCACCGTCCTGTTGATGCGGTAATCGAAGCAGCAGAGCACGGCAGCGTCGGCCACGTAGGGCTCGGCGGGGGAGTCGAAATGGAAGATCTTGCGCATGAGGTCCTCACCAATTCACTTTCATTCTAACCGCTGCTATTTCTCCGTTGTCATCCTGAGCGGAGCAGGAAGTCCGCGCGGCGGACTTCCTGCGTAGTCGAAGGATCCCTACGCCGCTCGCGTACTTCGTGTCGCATCGAGGTGTTCTCTCCATGACGACTGCACTGTGAGAACTCCCTGCAGCGGCAAGACAGGGTTTGCTGAGTAGGGATCCTTCGACTCCGTAGCCGCTTCGCATCCGCGAAGCAGCTACTCCGCTCAGGATGACAGCGCCTGGGGGGCCCGGATGACAGCAGCGAAACTTACGTGCGTCCTCCACATTGATTCAATAACTGCGTAGTCACTTGATGAAATACCCCGACACGCGCCACTTCCCGTCTTTGTCCAGCATAGGCGTGACGGTTTCCACCGCTGACTGCTTGTGCTCGAAGCTGGTGTCGTATTGGATGACGACGTACTCGCCGTCCGGCGCGCCGGGCAGAGCCTTGGTGTAGGTCGCGCTCTTGAGCTTGCGCGAGAGAACTTTGCCCAAGGGATCACGGACAGGGCCTACCATCTTCTGCCATTGATCTTGGGTTACGTGTGTTTTGAACAAAGATGCGGCTTCTTGCCAGCTGTCGGCGTACTTGCCGGAGTCGACGAGCGTGAGCCAGGAGTCTGACGATTTTTGCGCGAGTTGCTCGGGTTTTTCCTGGGCGAGCGTGGGAGCTATGAAGCACAGAGCTAAGGTGAAAGAGACCACCAGTATCCATCTTTGGATCATATGAGCGGCCATGCTGAGACTCCTCTTTGAGTAGAGCGCTTCCAACATCCTAGGTGCACATTTTGCCTCATGCTGCGGCGAGGGCAAGATGCCGGCGAGTTTCCGGCGCTACATGCTTGCCGGGCTGCGCCCGGCAGGCGGGCAAGAATGCCCGCCCCACACAAGCCCTTTACGCGCCCCGCTTCGTCTTCAGCTCCGTCAGCAGTTGCTCGATGCGGTCTTCTTTCTCGAGCGCTGCCAGGCGGTCTTCAACGTCGTCAGCCAAAAGCTCAGTCTTCGCCTGTCCGACGGCTTCTTCGCGCGCGACTTTATGCTTCATGCGGTCGAAGGTTGTGGACTTCGCGTTCGCGGCCATGCCGGAATGCGCGTCACTGGCGCGGCTGACGGCACGGGCGCGGCGATGCTGCGCGATCAGCAGATCGGCCTTGGCATTCGCTTCCGCCAGTTTCTGATCGAGACTGCGCAGCGCCGACTTCAGGTTTTCGACCTGGGCCTTTTGGTCTTCGACCTGTTGCGTGAAGTTGACGCTCATCTCGCGATAACTTTCCACGCGGAGCAGGGCAGCGCGAGCCAGGTCGTCCTGCTTCTTGTCGACGGCCAGTTCGGCCTTGCGCATCCACTCCTGCACTTTGTCCTCGTTTTCCTGCTTTTTCTTTTCCAGCAGGTGCTGGTCGGCGATGGCGATCGCGACCTGCGTCTTGACCTGCAGAAGCTGGTTCTGCATGTCGAGGATCACCTGCTTAATCATCTTTTCCGGCTCTTCGGCCTTGTCGATCAGGTCGTTGAGATTCGCCCGGACTAATGTTGAAACCCGCTCCAGTAATGCCATAAATCACCTCGTAAAGATCAGTCGTTGGTCGTTCGTCGTTGGTCGTTGGATTTGGGCTTCCAGCCGCCGACCAGCGTGATCGCGATGTAAGCGGCGATGCCGGCGGCGACCCAGACTCCCATGTGGCCGAGGGCGGCGCCCATCGCCGCGCCCAGCGCGGCTCCCAAGGCGACGGCCAGGGCCAGAGTTCTTGCATGTTGTATTTCTTCCTGCACGGTGTTCCTCCTGAAAATCAGGCGTTGGTCGTTCGTCGTTGGTCGTTCGCGACTCTTGCAGTCTGCGGACAACCCATACCAACCACCAGCGCTGCTCAGTGCTGTCGTTTATCGCCGGCCGTCCGCGGCGGTGACCCCGGAACGGCCAGCGACTCACGACTTCGCGAAATTCAAACCCTGTCGTTGGTCGATGGTCGTTCGTCGTTCGCGGTTCGCGATACTTGCAAACGCCCATGACCAACTTCAACCCTTTGGGTCGAGACGCCGTTGGCCGAAGGCAGGTTTGCCAACGACCAACGACGAACGACCAACGACGCGTTACTTGCCCTTGCCCGGCGCGTCCGGCTTCGGTGACTTGTCGCCAATCTGACGGACCTTGCCCAACAGATCCGCGAGCGGCATGCCCGAGAGCGTCTCGAACAGCGCCGGCACCTGTGCCGCCATCTTGGTCAGATCACCAGTGATCTTGTTCAGCCCGGCAGCATCGCCGTTGCCGGTTGAGACCACGGTGATCTTGTCGACGTTGGCGAGCGGCGCGGCCAGGGCCCGGACCACCTCCGGCAAGCCGGTAAGCAGCTTGTCGATGACCGCGGCCTGGTTGTACTCCTGGAACGCTTCGGCTTTCACGTTCATCGCTTTCGCTTCGGCCTCGCCTTTCTTGAAGATGATCTCGGCTTCGGCTTCCCCCTGCTGGCGAATCGAGGAAGCATGTCCCTCAGCTTCGGCCATCAGGCGCGACTTCTCGGCGTTGGCGAGCGTTTCAATCCGCTGACGCTCGATCTCAGCCTGCTTCAACACAGTCGCGATCAGTTCTTTCTCGCGGCGATTGATTTCGGCTTCCTGCACCTTGACCTGCTGTTCTTTCTCGACTTGCAGGACCTTCACCTGCTCCGCGACAACCTGCTGCTGCATGATGTTGGTCTGGATGTCGTAGGCCTTGTCGGCCTGCGCCTGCTGCCGCTTGGTGACTTCGAGGTACTGCGCTTTCTTCACCTCGAGATCGCGTTGCGCTTCAGACTGCTTAGCCATGGACGCGGTTTCCGCTTGCACCCGTTCCTGGTCGGCCTGTGCTTTGGCCACGGCGGCTTCCCGAGTCGCCAACGCCCGCCGGATCGCGGTATCGCGCTCGGCTTCGGCCGTCGCTACGTCGGCATCGCGCTTGATGCGGGCCACGTCCGGCTTGCCCATGTTGAGGATGTATTCGTTCTTGTCGCGCACTTCCTTGATGGTGAAGGAAATGACTTCCAGGCCCATCTTGGTCATGTCGTCGGCGCAGGTGGAGCGCATGCGGTCGGAAACCATCTCCGGCTGCTTGACGATTTCTTCCACCGTAAGCTGGCCGATGATGCCGCGCAGGTGGCCTTCCATCACCAGCCGGATCAGGCCTTCGCGTTCCTGATCGGTCTTGGTCAGGAATTGTTCCGATGCGGTGCGGATCGACTCGTCGTCCGATTTCACCTTGATCTGCGCCACCGCCTCGACCGTGACCGCTACGCCCTGCTTAGTGTAGAGGTCCTGCTGCGGCGCCACGTCAAACGACATCAGCTCGAGCGACAGCTCCCGGCAGACTTGCACCATGGGAAATACGATGGCGCCGTGCCCTTTTACAATGCGTGTCCCGCCGAACCCGTAGATAATCAGCGCTTCGTGCGGACCAGCTTTGCGGTACAGCCGCGCCAGCAGGCTCATGATGAACATGAGCACCAGCACTCCCAAGCCCACGAAGACCCAGATGGTCATCACTTTTGACATCTCGAACATATCGCCTCCTAAACCGCTCCTAGCTACTGGCTGCTAGCTTCTAGCGAGCTCAGATGTACCGGTCGCTGAGCCCGGAATCGAATCCGTCGGGTGTTGCCCCGTTACCAGATCCAGGTTTCGCAAAATGCGCGCCGGATCGCTTGTGCCGAGATAGACTTCGCCATGTGTCGTCTTGATGTGCACGACTTTGTTGCCCCAAACAAAAGCTCGCGTGTCGCCGATCCCGCGAATCCCATAGCCGCCGAGAGGGCTCCACGCCTCCGCCGCGTAGCTTTCAATCTGCTGCCGCGGAATGGAGCGCAAACGGTAGCCGAGCGTGTTCACTTCCACTCCGTGGCGCAAAAAGCGATAGCGAAACCCGCTCCAGGCCATGGCCATCGCGCCGAAGAGCACGACGGCGACCAGCGCCATGGAAATCCGCACCGCAAGAACCGGAACTAGCCGTGCCGCCATCAACGGCCCAAGGATCGCGGGGACGAACAAGACGGCCCAGCCGCGCCCGGTATGCGTTTCTTCCGCCAGCACTTCGCTCGATGCAAGGGGTTCGCCGCGCTTCATCCCGATGTAGACGACCGTTAGAACTACGATCGCCGCGGGCACGATGATCAGGAGCCCTTCCGGCCGAACCGGCGTTCCCTGCAGGTTGTAGGCGATGACCTGGTGGTTTCCCGTGGCCACAAAGCCCGCGACGACGAAGCAAAAGCCGAGGAACGCCCATGCGAACTTGTCCACCGCCCGGCGCGAGATGAGCCACAGGATGGGCGTGAAGACCGCGAGCAGAAATGCCATGACGCCAAGACCGAATTCGAGCGCGACTGCGCGCGACATCCAGCCGTTGGCCTGGCCGGCGGCGTTGAAGTGAGTCGCCATGCGAGCCGGCAGGTCGTCCCATACCAACCAGAACTCGAAGCCCACCAGCGGCAGCGCCAGCCAGAGAGTCAGGATTGCGACTTGGAATAGTTTGCGGTTCATGGAAAACCTGCTTCTAGCTGCTAGCTCGTGGCTACTGGCTGCTGGCGAACAAAGCACAACTGCGCCCGGCTCAACTGCCCGCTGCCCACTGCTCCTTACTCACCTGCTACTTCCTCCCAGCGGCGCACGTAGGCGATGCCTTTTTCGTAGCGTGTCACTACGACTTCGGCGTCGCGCTCAATCGCCACATTGTCTTCGCTGCGCGCCGCGCACGCTTTCCGGGTGCCGACCTGGGTGTAGATCATCTCGCCCGTTCCCGACTCGCGGATCGGGCTGGAGACCCGTCCAACCAGGCCGACCATTTCGTAGTCCGCAGGATCCATTTCTGCCTCCGGCGTCATCAGCACCTTGGCCAGGAAGACGAACACGATGCCCGCCCCGACCAGTCCGACCGCAGTCGAGATGACCAGTCCTAGTGCCAGTACAATCGTCGAATAGCGCGTCAGGATGTAGCCCGTGCCTCCAAACCACGCCAGAAACACAGCAATGGTGAAGAGGTTGAACGGAGATACCGAGTGCGCTCCGTTGCCGTGCCCGTTGGCGCCGTGCGCCCCGGCGGCATGTCCTCCGTTGCCGAAGTGCAGTCCGTGAACATGGGGCCAGTGTCCATGCACGTTCAGGCCGCCGGCGATGAAACTCAGCAGGCTGAACATAAAGCCCACGGCAAAACAGATCAGATAGAAGTCAGACCAGGTCATGTCCGCCTCCTGGGCGGGGTGGGTCGTGCTGCCCGCCCCTCCATCGCTGGCTCCGGACTGAGCGCTTCAAACAGGCGCTCAGCGAGCCCGGGTGTATTCAAAATTTCGCCCAACAGCAAGAGACAGCGCCGCGTATCCTTGTCCCGTGCCAGCTTGATCAGCACATCGCTGACTTCGCGGTCCCCGGCAAATCGTTCCGAGCCCTGCAGCAGCCAGACATCGAGCTGGCCTTCGGTCGTGCGCAAGTCCGACGTGAGTTCATTGTGGTAGCCCTCCGGATCGTCCACCAGAAAGCCCGGATGCACCTTAAAGAACCTTGCCAGCAGCGTGCGCGTCGCCTGCGTCATGTGCGGACGCTTGCCGCCTTCAATCTGCGAGAGGTACGACTGGCTGATCGACTTTCCGGTCTCCGTCCGAATCGCCTTCAGCAATTCCTGCTGTGTCATCGGGCGATCCAGACCGCGCAGCGAACCTTCCACCTCGCGCAGGTAGCGGATTTTTTGAGCCAATGTCATATAACAAATTGCAATATTAATATCGCAATATGCAATACATGTCAAGAGCCCGATTTAGAGTCTTTTCAAGGGCTTGGCGGGACCTTTGCGGGGCCGGAACGGGAAAACACCGACATTTCAGGAGCGCGCGAAGAAGGGTGTGCGGGCTGCACCAGGGAGCGCAGTCACGCCGGACGACAATGGTCTGACTAGAACGTGCGCGCGTTGTGCGGTTTCAGCGAGATTGAATTCGACTGGTTGTCCGGGGCCGGATCGGGAGCGGGCGTTTTCTTGCCGCGCGTCTTTCCCTTGGCTTCTGGCGCGTGCTGCAATGACACTCCCTTGGCGTGATATTGGGCGGCCTTGGCGGACGTCAGTTGGCTGGTCTTGAGCGTAGCGGTAGCCTGCGAGTGGCTGGTGTTCTGTACCGTCGCGCTCTTGGGATGAGACCCTGCGACAGTGCTGTGCTTGTTGCCGGATGTGGCCTTCGCAACCTGGGTTGGTTTTGGATGAAGCTTGGCGCGATGAGTTGCCGAGATCCGTCCCCGGTTCTCTTCCCGCACTTCGCGTTCGTCCCCTGTCTCTTTCTTCGCCTGACGGGCCGCCTCGCCGGTCGCCACTTTGCCGGATTTCGTTTTGTGCGGGAGCTGTTTTTTGGGAGTCTTCTTAGCCGATGCGGCAGACTTGCTGACGGCGTTCTTCGGCGGTGCTGACGCGGCTTTGTCAGCCGTTGCAGCCACGGCCGGTGGGACCAAGCTGATTGCGAGCAGCAGCGTCGTCATGCTGTTTTTCATTGGCCAGTTACCTCGTTGTCCACAAGAAAGCCCCGAACGACAGGGGGCTGCCGGAGGATTTTGGGACGCAGTTTCAATGGTGGTGCAGCCGCGCGAACGGAGCAATGCCTATCAGTAACTCGCGGCGTTACGAAGGGGAACGTGAATCAGCCAAACGGGCAATGTCCGATATCGGGAGGCAAAAGGAAAAGGCCTCCACCGCAGCGGAGGCCTTCCATTTCGACGGGACGAAGTTACTGCACGATCAACGTTACCGGGAAATTATGCGACACCGATCCCGACGCTCCCGTGAGCGTGATGGTATAAGTCCCAGCCGGCGTACCTCCCGTCGGCGTGGTGGTGCTACTGCTGTTGCCGCAGGCCGGCAACAGCAAGATCAGGGCGATCAGCAATCCCAGAACGGTTCCTGCCAGCCAGCGTCGCCGTCTAAGTCCGACGCCCAGTCCGAGCAGGCTCATGCCGCCGATCGGCAGCCAGGCGGTATAGAGCGGGCCGCCAGGCAGCAGGCTGCCCGTGGTCACGGGCCGCGCCGTCGTACTGATGTTCAGCGTGGTCGTCGACGCTGTATTACCCGAGATTGTCACCGAAGTCGAAGTGAACGTGCCGGTCGCCCCGGTGGGCAGCGACGAGTGGCTCACAGTGATGGTGTTGGAGTAGGTCGGCACGGGCGCCAAGGTGAGGACGTAGCTGGTGCTTTCGCCGGCGGTGATGGTCACCGTCTTGGGATCGGCGGTGAGCTTGAAATCGGTCACCGTAACTGTGCCCGATGTGAATGAAACAAAGGCGCCGCCATTGGCGCTCAGCTTCGGCGTCACGGTGAGATTGGTTGTTCCCACAGTCGGAATCAGAACCACCGTGACCGTGGCTTTCGTGCCTTCGGCGACGGTGCCGACGTTGCACGTGACCGTGGACGCGACCGGATTCGGACAAGCGCCTCCGGGAGTGGAACTCGCCGACGAAAAAGTAAAGCCAGTCGAGGGCAGTGAACCCGCGAAGATTACGTTGCTGGCCGGATCCGGCCCATTGTTATCGAAAACAAACGTGAACGTAACCTGGTTGCCGACAGAGGCCGGGTCAGGGTTGACGTCGGGAGGATCGGCGTCGAGCGCAAAGTCGCTGCGCGAGCCGATCTGTGCCACGAATGCGTCCTGGGAACCCTGGAGTGTGGCCTGAAACGGCGGATTCAGAGGATTGGAATGCGTCACGAAGTTGCTCGACTGGGTAATGCCCGCCACGAAGGTGGGACTGCTGTCGAGGTTCGGGTCGAGCGCGACGCTGGTCCCCTGATCGAGCCCGCTGCCGCCCAGAAAGCCACGATAGTTACCCGCGGCTCCGGTGCTTGAGATCAGGGCGACAAATGCGTCGGTCGCGCCGCCGAAGGGGGGCAGGTTGTTCCCGGCCGTGACCGGGAAGTCGCCGGAAGCAGTCCATCCCGTGACGTGCGCCGCCTGCACGTTATCGACGACGATGTCCTGGCCGACGTCCTCTGCCGACCCGCCAAGGTAGGTGAAGAAGGTCAACGGAAACACCGTGTTGGTTCCGGTCGGATTGGTCACCTTGGCGACGAAAGCATCGCCAGCGCCTCCGTAGGTTTGCGGGCTGCTCACGTTCCACGGGGTGGAGAAGGTTTCACCCGCGACATAGGCGTTGGCGGAAGAGTCCACTGATACTGCGTGTCCGAAATCGTCGGAGTTACCGCCCAAGTACGTGGAATAGACCAGACTGCCAGTGCCCACAATCGCGGGGTTGATCTTGACCAGGATGGCATCGAACGCGCTTTGCCCCGCGGCACAGCCGCTGGTAAGGCCGGCTTCATCAAGGCAACTCTGCTGCGCGTTGAGCAGCGGGAACGGGTTCTCTCCATTGGGGCCGATCACTCCGAGCATGTTGGTGGAGCCGGTGAAATACATGCGCTCGGAAGCGTCGACAGCTACCCCGCCGCCCACGGACTGCGCGTTTGTCGGATTGTTGCCGCCAAAATACGTCGAGTAGAGCATGCTGCCTGAGCCGTTGCCGGCGGTATTGATCTGGCTGGCGAAGAATTGCGGCGGTCCGCTGGCGATGGTGCAGGTGATGCCCGGCTGAAACGGGCAGGCCTGGTACCCGCTCGTCGTTGAGGGGAAGCCGTCCGCGGAGTTCGTCGAGGTCGTCGTTCCCGTCACGAATGCGTGTTGGCGGTTGCTGCGATCAATTGCGAGGCCGGTTACGGTGTCGGACCCATTGCCCGCCAGGTACGTGGAATAAGCAGACGGTCCAAGGGCACCGCTGGTATCGAGTCGGGTCAGAAAGCCATGGGTGCCGCTAGCCGTCGTCTGGAACGCCTGGGCGGTCGTGGGAAAGTCGCTCGAGGTCGTCGTGCCGGCTACGGTCGCGTCGAGACCATCTTGGCCTGGAATGACGGCGATGCCAGCCGCGAGTTCACCGCCATTGCCTCCCAGGTAGGTGGCATAGATCAGGGCTGACCCAGTCGGATTGATCTTGGCAAGCAGAAGGTCCTGTCCACCGTGCAGTGATGACCCGTCCGTGACGGGAAATCCCGACGACGTTGTGGAAGCAGCCACATACATGTTCAAGCCCACATCCACCGCGATCCGCGTGAACGATTCGACACCCGTGCCACCAAGAAAAGTCGCATAACTCACAATCGGATCGATCACCAGTTCGCGGCTGCGATCATAAGAGTCGATCTGAAAGCCGATCTTGTTGTCCGCGAGTTGACGGAAACTGCCCGTGATTGCCTTTCTCTCGTTGCCCACCTGCTGATAGATATCGGGAGCATGGAAGCGCACATCCCCCTGGGGAGTTGAGAGCACCAGTTCATCAGCGTCCAGGCGGGCGGCCGCCCCGTCGAAATGCAAGGCGATTTGTCCCGGATCCGCGCCAGCCGCGACCCGGAAGTCGTATTCAAGCTGTCGCTGGTTGCCGTAATAGGTGAGATCGATCCCCGGATATATGGACTGGTAATTCACCCGAGCGAACTGAGGAATGCCGCTCCGCCACTTCTTGCGATCATTCCCAATCAAGTAGTTGCTCTTGCCCGGAAGAGAGTCGGAGCCGGCAATGGCAGGGGCAGGGTTGGCGCCCTCCAGCCGCATGCGAATTACGTTGCTCGCCTGAGAACTCGCGGTTCCATGCTGCAGCTTCAGCACGGCCTCGTCAGCGGTCAGGAACAGGCCATAGCCGCTGCCGCGAGCCAGGAACTTGACTTTAGGGTCCGTCTGGCCCTGGTTTGGCTCAAAAAACATTGGCAGGGAGAGGTGCGAGACGGGCGGCGGGGCCGAGGTCTGTGAGGTGGAGGGGGCTACATTTTCCGGGGCCAATTTCAGCAAACTGGCAGCTGCCGTGATCATTAGAGCGGCGATGAGTGCAACGGCCAATGCTTGAAATCCACGACCTGTGACTTGCGACCTGAGACCTGACACCTGTTTCCGAACACCTGAATTCACGCAGCTCCTCCGGTATCCCAATTTCGTGGAGTGAAAGAAGCACGGCACACAAACACCGGGGCGGCTCAACGCCCTGAGGAAGCGGATGCGTACCTGTCACCAGAACTGGGGTTAAAGCAAACAAATACTTTTACATCTGAGAGATACGCTGTCAAGCCGAGGCACGGAGATCGAGGCCGCTCTAGTGAGAAGCGGGGAGGGAAGGCAATGGTTGCTAGGAAAAGTAGCCGGTAGCTGGTATTCGGTAGTCGGCCGCTGCTGGTGTTCTCGGAACTCTCACCGAATCTTGCTGACTACCGACTACTGACTACCAGCTACCGCTTCTTCAATTCCTCAATCTCCCGCTTCACCTTGGAATACCGGCTGACGACGGTCGCCAGATAGGCGATATGGATGATCCAGGCGGCGGCGTAGGCAGCGAAGAGGTATCCGTTCATCGAGAGCTCCTTGGATCATTCAACGACTGCATAGCATGTGCCTGGTCCACTTCCCGCTGGATCTTCTCCAGGCGGTAGCGCGACCAGCACACGAGGAAGGCAAAACAGGAGAATGCCAGCCAGTTGATGAGCAGGACGTGGAGCATGCGGGGATCGATCGAACCCCCGCCGCCCATCACCGGCTGCGGATGCTGGGTGCGGAAGAACCAGATCGAAAAGTATACGAACGGCACGCAGAGGGCGCCAAGCACTGCCATCGAGGCGGCCAGTACCGGCGTCTGTCCGCTGGCGGAGAAGCGCCGCAGCACCAGATAGCTGACGTAGATCAGCCAGAGCACCAGCGTCGAGGTCAGGCGCATGTCCCACGTCCACCAAATGCCCCACACCGGCCGCGCCCAGATCGGCCCAGTTACAAGGACAATCGTGCAGAAAACGACGCCCACCTCGGCGCAAACCAGCGCCACCATGTCAGCGGCAGGATTGCGTCGGACCAGATACAGAATCGATGCGACAAAGTTGATGAGGAACAGAATGAAGGCAGTCCACGCCGAGGGTACGTGGTAGTAGAAGATGCGCTGCACGTCGCCCATGGTCTGCTCGGTCGGTGCCCAAACCAGGGCCAGATAGAGGGCGCGGCTGAGAAGAATCGCGGTCAGGATAGCGAGGATCGGGAAAGCGCGTTTCATTGGATCATCTGTGGGCTCTTAGCCTTTAGCTCTTGGCTTCAAGCTAGAAGCCAAGAGCTAACAGCTAGAAGCTAGATTTACTCCGCATTCAACACCGTTTCAAACAGCAACAGACACGCTGTAGTAAACACCAGATCGTAGCTGAGAAGCAACGCGATCCAGACGCGGGCGCCCTCGCCGCTCAGGATCGCAGTCGTTGCCTGCACCATTCCCAGGATGGCGGGGATCGAAATCGGAAATAATAGTAAGGGCAGCATGATCTCGCGGCTGCGGGTGCGGATCGACATCGCGGTAAAAAACGTTCCGTTCACGACCAGCGCCCACGTCCCCAACGCTGCAACAATGAGCAATTGCCATGCCGGGCCCAACGCCCGAAGCCGGTAGAACGCAATAAACAGAGGAGTCATGAGTGCTTCGAGCACGCTGACGAAAATGAAATTGCCGAATGCTTTGGCCAGGAACAGGGAATTGGCCGGCGCCGGCGATACCCGGTAGGCGTCCAGCACCTGGTTGCGCAGTTCACGCGCCCAGGTCTGATTCAGTGCCACCACCGCCGCGAATAGGAACGCTACCCAGACCAGGCCTCCGGCGATCTGACGAGACTCTTCCGCGCTGGGGTCAAAAGAAAAACTGAACACCACCACCACCAGCAGGGAAAAAAACAGCATGGAGTTGATGGCGTCCTTCGATCGCCATTCCAGCCGCAGGTCCTTGAGCAGCGTGGCGCGCGTGATCCCGGTGGGCGCGGGCATCAGTTCGCTCCTTCCGGAGGCTTCAGGTCGCGCGTGCGGCCGACGATCAACCCGGCCCGCATCCATACGAACTCATCCGCCGCGCCTTCGAGCAGGGACGCCTGGTGCGTGACCACAAAGATCGTCTTGCCTTGGTCGCGGGTCCGCGCCAGCAGTCGCACCATGTCCGTTGCCGAATGGATATCCACGTTCGAGAACGGCTCGTCAAGAAGCAGGATCTTCGGATCGTTCAACAGCGCCCGCGCCAGCGACATCCGTTGCCGCATGCCCTGCGAATACTGCCCGACCGGACGCTCCAGCCCGGGATCAAGACCGACGGACCGAATAGCCTCTGCGCACCGCGAGCCGTCCACCATGCCATAAAGGCGGGCGAAGTATTCCAGGTTCTCCATCCCGCTCATCTCGTCATAGAGAAGAGACGGGTGCGCCATGTAGCCCACTTCGCGGCAGATGTCTCGAAATCGAGTGGCGCCGAGGATCGAGATTTGGCCGCCGGTGGGATGGTTCAGTCCGGCGAGGGTGCGCAGCAACGTGGTCTTGCCCGCGCCGTTGTCGCCCAGAATGGCGTAGAGCTTACCGCTGGAGAATTCGGCGGTTACGCCGCGCAGGGCGGCAAAGCGGCCGAACTGTTTGACTAAGTTGGAGACGGTGATAACAGGGGCGGGATCGGTCACCGGTTTGGGGTTAATTCGCCATCCCGCTAGAGCCGGAGCCCTGATTTTGGGTCATGCTCTTGCCCGGTTCGGCAGCGGGTGTCGTGCCCGGCTGGCCTTGCTGCGGTGCATATTTTGACGCACACTTAGCCTGCAGTTGCTTGGCATGGAAAACACCATCACGGCCGAAGCTGCCGTCAGCCAGGGCTTGCGAGTCGTCTTTGAAGGTGTCAGGCGGCGCTTCTGTTCCCGTGTAGGAAACCGGCAGAGTGAGGTTTTCTTCTTTCAGCAGGAAATCGACTTTTGTGCCGGTGCGCTTGATCGATCCCGGCACAACATTGCCGGCCACGCGCAGCCGCTTCGAGTAGGCGCCGTCGCCCATGTGCTGCAATTCCTTGATGGTGACGTAGTAGCTCTTGCTGTCCTGGACGCCGGTGTAGGCGAGGTATCCGAGCGACAGCAGAATGACGACCGTCACTGCCCCGAATTTCAGGTATTTGCTGGTTTCGGCCGACATAGCCCCACCTCTAACTGAAAACTGTACGCGCCGCTCTGGCAGGGGTCAAGAACCAGTGGTCCGTGGTCAGTGGACAGTGGTCAGTGACCTCAGCCCCGCCGTTTCGGCTCAGCGATCTACAGATCGTGGCAATTTAGAATGGAAGCGACCCTGGGTCGAGCGCCTGATCCGGCATCTGAGAACTGAGAACTGCTCATGATCCATCCCTGGCACGACGTCACTCCCGGCCACAAATTGCCGCACGAGTTCAACACTGTGATCGAGATTCCGTTTGGCTCCAGCGTGAAGTACGAACTGGACAAGACCAGCGGCTTGATCAAACTCGACCGCGTGCTGTACTCCGCGGTCTATTACCCTGCCAATTACGGGTTCATTCCCCAGACGTTTGCCGAAGACGACGATCCGTTGGACGTCTTGGTGCTATGCCAGGAAACGGTGGTGCCGCTGACCATCATTCATGCCCGTGCGATCGGACTGATGACCATGGTCGACTCCGGCAAACAGGACCATAAGATCATCGCCGTGGCGACCGAAGATCCCGAATTCAACGCCTACCGCGAGGCGGCGGAAATGCCTCCCCATCGCCTGATCATGCTGCGTCGTTTTTTCCAGGACTACAAACAGCTGGAAGGTAAGAGCGTGGAAGTCGACGAGATCCGGCCTGCAGGCGAAGCTTATCCGATCATCGAAGACGCGCTGCGCCGCTACAGCGAGCAGAGGCGGGCAGGGTTCAAGGGCGCATCGAAGTAGATCCTGTGTCGAGCGAACGTCGCACTATTCCAGATCAAGTGCCACTCGGAGCGCCTCGTCCAGTTCCAAGAGCTTAGAACGCGACATGGACCCGACAAAATGAGTCAGCTCAGAGCGCGGGACGGATTGCAGATTGTCGCAAAGGACCCAGCTGGTATGTTTGAGTCCCTCGTTGGGGCCAACCGCAACCTGGGTGGCTAGACCCTGGCTATTCGAATACACGGGAGCACAAACCGCGGTTGGAAATCGCGACTCGAACAGGGATTGACGGCTCACCACCACGAATACACGAAACTTCTTTGGATCGCCGCCTCCCGGTTTTTGGACCCGATAGAACTCGCCCCGTTTCAACGGACCCCTCACTCCCACGGTGCTTGATAGTCCAATGTCTCCAGGATTTCTGCGCCAAGTTCATCCGCCGCCCGATTCAGCAACTCGACTTCGCGTGCATTGCGGCGGGCGCGTTCCTCGTCTTTCAAATACTGCCGCAGAACGTCTTCAATGAAGGCTGATCGCGAACGGCGAGACCCTGCCAGACGATCGATGCCAGCCAGCACGTCCGGCGATAGTGTGACGGATGTCTTCTCTTTCATACCACTAATATACTACCATAGGTACCACCTTCTGCCCAGGCACCTCCTTTCGTTCCACGGTAGACTCTCGGGGAGTGACGCAAACGATCCAGGGATTTTTGGCGCGCATGGATGGCGAATTGTCACCGTTGCGAGTTGTGATCGAACGGTTTGCCACATCAGAGGCTTCTGTGGACCCGTCGACGGGAGCCCTGCGATTGTCGCATCGGCCCAAGGTTGGAACGGAGGCATACGCTTGCGTCTTGTATCCGGGTGTCTCTGCGGATGTGATCGAGCAGTATGAGAGCGTTCATCGATCGCGTCTGGCCGACTACTTGTCCATCCCGCCCTTTTACCGGCGATCGCTCGCTCGCATGAACGGCGGATTCATTTTCGGAACTTCACTCTTTGGCATTCCGCAATCGATGGCTCAGAATCCGCCGCTCCTGAATCGGTCCGTACAGCAGCCCCTTGATGTCTGCACCGCAAATGAGCATTGGCGCGTCGAATATGGCGCTTCCCGGTCGAGTTTCTACATTGCCAGTGGATCCTACTCATCGACGGAGAATATCGGCTATTTCCTAACGCCAGATACTCAAATCGAGGGGTACCTCAAAGGAGGAAAGAAAACTGGGCAGTGGGAGACGTTCGGCCGGTTCCTTGCCGCCGAGATTCAGCGTGCGGAGTCGAGATTTTCGGAATTCGAAGAAATGATGGCGAGCATTCGCTCGTCAAAACCGAAACGGAAACGTTGATAGTCTCCGTCTCGGCGTCTCTTCGAACGCGGGCCGCTGGGGCGGCTCGGGCTCGGACTGGGCCTTGGTGCCTCGTGAATCCCGAGGGCTAGCTGCCCTTCTGCCGCTCGAATGGCTTCTGCATATATTTACGAGCTTCGTCGAGGGCTCCGGAAGTGTTGTCGTTGGTCTGGAGAGCTTGACGGTACTCGTTCACCGCGCGCTCGCGCTGTCCGGTGGTGTCGAAAATCTTGCCCAGTTGCAGGTGGCACCAGACCTCAGTCCAGCGCGGTTCGCCGTCGCCGTTCAGCGATTCGCGGTAGGCATTCGCCGCCGCCTGGTAGTTTCTCTGCAGGTAGAAAACTTCTGCAACGCGATAGTTCGCCAGCGAGCTGTTCTTGTTGACATCGAGCGCTTTGTTGAACTCGCCTAAAGCGCCGGCCAGATCGCCCTGCTGAATCAGGCCCTGCCCGCGCAAAATCGACGACCGCAGCTTGATGTCTCTGGAGTTGGTGAGCACGTTGTTGTCGGGATCGACGGAGATGCGCCGCGGCCGCCCGAACGTCTCGATGGTGAATGGGGAATTGGTCCCCACCACTTCGATTCGCTTTTCCTCGGTTTTTCCGTCGGTATCGATCCTCAACTGCACCGGCATGCGGAACAGATCGAGATCCTGTTCCACCTGTCCCACTACGCGAAAGCCTTTGTTAGTGCCGAGACGATACACCGTGTACTTCAGTTTGAATTCCGGCGCGCCGGTCGAGTCCAGCCATTGCGAGAAGAACCAGGTCAGCTTATCGCCATAATTTGCTTCCGCCAGTTCTCGGAAGTCGTCCGTGGAAGCCGGCTTTCCCGCAAACTTCGTAGCGAAGTCGCGCATCGTCTTCAGGTACTTGGGCTCGCCCAGCAGCCAGTGCAGCATGTGCAGGATCATCGCCCCCTTGTCGGTCACGACCGTCTGAAACTCAGGCGAGAAATAGTCCAGCTTGGCTGTGCTCGCGAGCGGCACCGTGTCATAAGCGAGCGCGCCTACGGACATGTCCTTGACCATCTCTTCCAGTCCGGCCTGCCCGGCGGCGCTGCCTACGTAGCGGGCTTCCGAATAGCGCGAGAAGCCGTCGCTGATCCACCAGTCGTCTTTGGCTGCCGGACTCACCGACACGCCCCACCACTGGTGCGCGATGGTGTTCGCCATCAGGCGGTAGTTGATCTTCTCGCTGATTCGGTTTCCGGCAATTCCCGCGATTTCCGGCGCCCACGTCGATGGCACGGTGTCATCGGGAAGTTCCACGACCTTGAGCGACGTCGAAGGAGCATTCCCATACTGCGTGATGTAGTAAGTGAACTCCTTCACCGCGGTCGACGCATATTCGGCGCCCAGATTCTGATGGAGCGGCTTGAAGTACACGTGCAGATCCAGTCCGGCTTCGTCGCTCTTGAATTCCTGGAAGCTGCCCGCAATGATCGTCCCCGGGAAACTGGGTTTGTCCCAGGTGAAGGTGTACGTCTTCGAATTGGCGGGCGCATTCTTCTTCGGCGACGCGGTGGCGAGCGATTCTTTCCCGCTGCCGATCACGATCATGTGTGCCGGCACAGTCATGCTGATTGTCGAAGTGAAACGGTTGATCCCGTAATCGACGACGGGAAACCAGAATCCGGAGTAGAGCAGGTAAGTCGTTTCCGGCCCGACGTAAGCGAGCTTGAGTCCCTGCACCGGGCTGTCATCGGCGGTTTCGAGTGTGCCTTCGTAGTCAAAGGTCACGGTGGTGCTCGCGTCTTTGGCCAGGCCGCTGGTCAGCGCGAAGCGGACGCTCGAGTCCTGCGTATTCCGCTCGGGATTGAGCGGCTTGTTGGCCGCATCCACGAGCTTCGTGATGCGCAGAGAATTGTTAAGTTGAAAAGAAACGACACTCACATCTTCCAGTGCAGTCAGTTTCACCACCGCGCGAGCCGTGAGTTTGTGAGTCTGCGGCAGCAGTTCTGCGTCGATCTGGTAGTCGTCAACGCGATAACGAGGTTTGTCCGCCGCTGCCGCGGGCCGCGCTGCGATAAGACAAATAAGTGCAACAAGATACAAATGGAGAACTCGACTCGCAAGTCGAGTGTGAAAGTGCGTCAAGTAGATTCTCCTCGGGGCACGGCACTCAGTATGATGACAATTTTCCCGCAAAAGATGCTGTCGCGACAAGCCTTGTCTGGAGCGGGCATTCTTCTCCGCCCAAGGTTAGCACTCACCGCACCATCTCCAGAATAATCCGCGCCGCTTCCTCTGCCGGAGGCGCTCCGCCGGGTTTCCTGAGCTTCGCCTTGACCCCCGCCAGCCCTTGAATCATGCGGGTGCGTGCTCCCCCGTCCGGCAGGATCCGGTTCACCTCCGACGCCACATTCTCTGCCGTGAAGTCGTGCTGCACCAGTTCGGGGACGATTCTCTCTCCGGCAATCAGGTTGACCATGGCGTAGTGTGGAACCTTGATGCGCGGTTTGCCCAGTGCATAGGTGAGGGGCGAGACACGATACACCATGACAAACGGCGTACCCATGATGGCGGCTTCGACCGTGGCTGTCCCGCTGGCGATGATGCCGGCTCGCGAATGATGCAGCGCGGGCAAGGCCTCAGCGACGAGATGAATGTCGCGGTCTCCAATCAGCGCCCTCAGAAACGACGGTTCGAGCGTGCGCGCCACGGGCAGAAGAAATTCGTGACCTTGGCCCAGCTTGGCCGCCGCATCGAGGATGGTCGGCAGGTTCATCCGGACTTCCTTCCGACGGCTGCCCGGCATGAGCGTGATCCAGGGCTTGGCATGATCGAGCGCCTGCTGCGCGGCATAGTGGAAGCGCGAAATCTCCGGCGCGGGAAGGTCGGCCAGGGGATGTCCGACAAACGTCGTATCCACGCCGCGCGCTCGGTAGAAGTTCTCTTCAAAGGGAAAGATCACCAGCGCCTTGTTGATGTAGTTACGCAACAGCCGGACGCGTCCCTGGCGCCACGCCCAGAACTGCGGACACACGTAATATACGACCGGAACACCGCGTTTGCGCATCTGGCGCGCCACGCGCCAGTTGAACGCCGGCGAGTCGATCACGATGGCCAGCGCTGGCTTGCGCTCGTCGGCAGTCTGGATGAGCTTCTTGTAAAGGCCAAGAATCTTCGGCAGATGACTGACAATTTCGGTGATACCGACTACGGCGAGATCCTTGGCGTCGACCACGATCTCGCACCCGGCGGCTCGCATCCGCTCACCGCCTGCTCCGAAGAACGTCAAAGATGCATTGTGACGGAGCAGCGTCTGCAGCAGCTGTGCGCCATACATTTCGCCGGAAGCCTCGCCGGCGGAGATCAGGATTTGCACCCCGCAATTGTACGGGAGCGCCGGCCTCACGCCGCCGGGAAAGCATGCGCGCCAGCCTCGGTGATGATTCTCGTTGCCTGCGTTTTTCTCATCGTTACGGAGGCCCCGGCGCAAGGATCCCCAGCGACGAACGGCGTTGCCAATGCACCAGAGTCGAGCGATGCCAAAAAGGCCGAGGCTGTGGTTGATCGAGCCACGGGCCTGGCGCTTCAAGGCGACGCCGCCTCTGCAGCGAAGGCCTTTGCCGATGCGCCGGCGAGCATCTTCAATGGAGGTGACGCCGATTTTCGCGCCTGCATGATCAACCGCTTCGGACCCGAGGCCCCGGCACCATCCGCACCGGAAGTTGGCGATCCCTGGATCGCCGCCCTGGCGAAGAGCTACATGAATTATTGGCAGCGCGCGCTGACGAAACCCACGGAACGGGAGCAGGCCGAGACCGATCTGCGAAACCAGATCGGAACCTTGCTCAGTCATCCCGTGTCCAAGGACAGCGATCTGGATGCCGCCGAAGACGAGATTACCGCAGAAGCCTTGAAGCGCGACTTTCACGTTCTCCTCGGCCGCACGCCGCCTCTACGTGAACTGATGCTGTGGAAGAAGCTGACTGTCGAACAACGCCAGGTGAGTTTGCCCGAGGGACCCCATCGTGTGACCGTCAATTTGCTGGATGACTTCATCCTGCGCGGCTGGGGCTATTACGCGACTTGCAGCCAGCGCTCGGCGGGGGGATGGACCACCGACAACGCCTTGTTCGCAGTGGTCCCCGCCTACGGCAATCTCGACGGTGAGAATTTTCTGGTCAACTTTGTGGCTCACGAGACCCAGCACTTCGCCGACAAACACTCTTTTCCGGGCCTGGCAAGCTGGGAACTCGAATATCGGGCGAAACTGGTTGAACTCGCGCTGGCGGATTCCACCCAGGGGTCCACCCTGCAGTTGATCTGCGAGAACCGTAGCGACGCGAAGGACTCGCCTCACGCATTTGCAGATTTCCATGTGATCAACGATCTGGCGAAACATCTGGGAGCGAGCGAAAGCGATCTCTGCGAGCGCAAGACCGTTGCCGGGCAACTACTTCGCAACGCGGCCAAAGAGGTACTCCTCGAAGATTCGAGGCAGCGCGTGCAGAACAGAGAAGCCGCCGCTCACTGATTGGCCCGCCGGCACGCTAGTCGTCGGCGCTCACTGTCGACTGCGAAGGCGAACTGCCGACGGGAACTTCCTGATCCTTGTACTGCAGCTGATACAGCTTGTAATAAATCCCGCGCTGGGCCAGCAGTTGTTGGTGGGTGCCCATCTCGCGCACCTGGCCTTTGTGCATGACGATGATCTTGTCCGCCCGCTGAATCGTCGAGAGGCGGTGCGCGATGATCAGCGAGGTGCGCCCTTCCACCATGCGGTTCAATGCATCGCGCACGCGGAATTCCGTCTCCGTGTCCACGCTGGAAGTCGCCTCATCCAGAATCAGAATCTTCGGGTCATGCGCCAGCGCCCGCGCAAACGAGATGAGCTGCTTCTGTCCGGTTGAAAGGGTCGAGCCGCGCTCTCGCACTTCTTCTTTGAAACCGCCGGGCAGCGTGCGGATGAAATCAGCCAGGTTCACATCCTCCGCCGCCTGCTCTACGTCCTCATCCTGAATACGCGAAGTCCCCAGCCGGATGTTGCCCTCGACCGTGCCGGTAAACAGGAACGGATCCTGCAACACGACGCCAAAGCGCGCGCGCAGGTCCTTCAGACTCATTTCCTTGATGTCGACTCCGTCAATGCGGATCGCGCCTTTCTGGACGTCATAAAAGCGCATGAGCAGCGAGATCAGCGTCGTCTTGCCCGCCCCGGTGTGGCCGACTACGGCAATCGTCTCTCCAGGCTCAAGCACGAAACTCACGTCCCGCAGCACCCAATCAGGTTCGGCGCCTGGAGAGACGGGAGCCCCCGCTCGCGCCGCCCGATTCGCGGTGTCGGCCGGCTTTTCCGCCGGCACTATCCGGTACGCAAACCACACATGGTCAAACTCAATCCGTCCCGGACCCTGGGGCGTGCGGGTGGTCACGGGCGATGTAATCTCCACCGGCGTGTCCAGCAGCTTGAACACGCGTTCGCCCGCGGCCATCGCCGACTGCAGGATGTTGTACTTTTCGCTCAAATCCTGAATCGGCCGGAAGAAGCGCTGCGCGTACTGCATGAAGGCGACCAGGACGCCGAGCGTCGCCACGCCGCGAATGACGCTGACTCCGCCGAACCAGATGATCGACGCGATGGCAATCGCCGACAGGATTTCCACCACCGGGTAATAAAATGCGTACGCAAGAATCGCGTCCTTGAACGCCTCCATGTGCGACGCGTTGATGTCAGAGAACTGCTTGAAGGCTCTCTTCTCGCGGTTGAACAGCTGCAGCACGAGCATGCCCGATACGGCTTCCTGCAAGTACGAGTTAATGCGGGCAATCGCCACGCGGATGCGCCGGTAGGAATCACGCACCCGGTCGCGGAAGATCTTGGTCGCATACACGATGACTGGAAGCACGGCGAACGTAATCAGCGCCAGCTTCCAGTTCATCTTGATCATGATCCCGACGATCCCCGCCAGCACGAACACGTCTTCAAAAATCGACACCACCCCCGCGGTGAACATTTCATTCAACGCGTCGACGTCAGTCGTGACGCGCGTCACCAGCCGCCCCACCGGATTCTTGTCGAAGAAGGCGACGTGCATGTGCTGCAGGTGGCGGAAAATCTGGCTGCGCAGGTCGAACATGACTTTCTGTCCGGTCCACTGCATCAGGTAGGTCTGCACGAACTCGAGGCCGAACGTCAGTAGCAGGAGTCCAACGTACAGGCCGCCGATCTGGCCGATGCCAGCCAGCGGCGCACTACTGAGGCGGTCGCCGATCCAGGAATGGGTGCCAGGGGACTTGGCAAGGTATTTGTCGATGGCGATCTTGGTTAGGAAGGGGCCCAGAACGTCGGCGATCGACTTCAGAATGATCGACGCTAATGCCACCACCACGTGCCATTTGTAGGGACGCAAATAGGTGAGCAGCCGCCGCATCAGCCGGCTGTCATACGCTTTGCCTAATACTTCCTCTTCCTGGTTGGACGCCATCTGCCGCGATCAGAACCCGCTCAAAGATTACCTTAAATAGATGGCCGAGAGGACAGGGAGGATGGAAAAGGTTGGATGAGCGGGACGTCACTACATCGACCCTTAAGATTTTGGACCCGCGTCGATCGCACAGTCGTCCGCCTTGGCGGATGTTTCTTTTCCCTGCCTCGGTGGCCGAATTTCCCGCTTCATCCAGTTCTTCAGGGGCTCAATGACCTTTGTATCCGTGACACGATTACGGGTTTTACTCATCCCCTCGTCCCCTGCGATTAGAGGGTTGAACGTCGCAACGAAGACTAGGTTCTGCACTCCTTGTTCCCGCGCGATCGACAGATATGTGAAGGTCCCCTCTCCGATTGGCCGATGCCACTCTATCTCTTCGTTTCCCGGGCTGTTCTGGAGGTCAGCAGCGCCGAGAATTGAACGCAATTCTTTCATAGCTGATGGGGAAAGTTGATCTTCAGCGACCTTGTCTTCTCGATCCTTCCTATATTCCTGGGTGCTGCGTTCCCAGTGGTATCTTCCATCTTGGTAGACCACAGTGCACGTACTGTCGAAAGATGAGCGATACCCGTGGGTGGAAAACAGCCGGAAAGCAAATCGGTTTTGCCCTGTGTCCGCGCCTACTGTCGGACCAGAAGTTGCTGCGGAAGCAGAAGTGTTCATTGGGGGCGGTGGAAGGCAGCGCGTTGCTGAACCCTCAACGCGCGTCGCTGCCGGCCTGTGCTTCTTCACATCAGCGAGCCAATGCAAGAGAGGCTCCAAGGATTCCTTGAAGGGGGCACGACTCTCGGGGGTAATGAATGTCAGTTGCTGCCACTCTCGGTCCCTCCATATCGCGAGTTGTAGGTTGTCGGTGCTGTCCGTCACGAGAGGTCTATGAATGTCGGTTTGTGACAGCCTCCGCAGTTGCTCATTGGCTAGCAAGGCTCGGAGTTGATTGAGCGTGCTTGCATCCAGAGAACCGGCGTAGATTTCGGTTTTGATTGCGAATTCGATTTCCAGGCGATATGCCCCGCTCTCCCCTACCAGAACGCATGCGCCTTCTCCCGCTTGGACTCGTTGCACGCGAAAAAAAGGTTGAGGAGCTGGGTGCTGCGCGGCTACTTGTAAGGTGATGAAGATCGCAACAAAGCCTGACAGGAAGATGAACATCAGTCGCCGTGTCATGACAGCTAATTACAGCACGGGATAAGTGAGTACACAAGGACACAGCTCACCCGTGAGTTATCCCTAGACAGATCGTCTCAGTATTACCGCCGAGTTCTTAGACCCAAACCCAACGCAGTTACAAACCGCGCAATCGATGACGGCCCGCCGCCCGGCATCGGGCACATAGTCCAGGTCGCACTCTGGATCGGGTTGTTCCAGGTTGATCGTGGGAGGGATCATTTCGTGGCGCATGGCGACAAGCGTCGCCGCCACTCCAGCTGCTCCGGATGCGCCCTGCGGGTGGCCGATCTGCGATTTCAGCGCCGACATGGGAATCTTCCCAGCCCGTTTTCCCAACGCCATCTTCACGGCGCGGGTCTCGACCCGGTCGTTCAGTTCGGTCGAAGTTCCGTGCAGATTCACATAGTCCACCTGGTCCGGCGCGACGCCGGCATCTTCGAGCGCGAGCGTAATTGCGCGCGCCGGCTCTTCGCCATCTTCTCCCAGACGCACCCGGTGCAAGGCTTCGCAGGTTGAGCCGTAGCCGGCAAGTTCGGCGTAGAAACGGGCGCCACGCGCGCGCGCATGATCGTAGTCTTCGAGGACAAACATCCACGAGCCTTCCGCCAGCACGAAGCCGCTGCGATCGGCCGAGAACGGACGCGAGGCTCGCTCCGGATTGTCATTCCAATGCGGGGTCAGCGCGCGCAGCAGCGTATAGGCTTTGACGGTCGCCGGACTGATGGGCACATCGACGCCGCCGGCCAGCAGAACCGGAACGGTTCCCATGCGGATGTGATCCAGGGCATATCCGAGCGCATCGGTCGAAGACGTGCAGTTGGTGGTGACCACGTGGCTTGGTCCGCGGAACCCGAAGCGCATCGACACTTCGCTCGACATCGTGCCCATCGTGCCCGACGGAATGGCGAAGATGCTGGCCTGTTTCTCGTGTCCGGAGTGCCACAGGCGGTACTGTTGCTCGGTGAATTCCTGCGCGCCGCCGCCGGTCCCTAGGATCACGCCGATCTCGCGCTTTTCTTCCTGTGACATGGCCTGCGGGTCCAGACCCGCTTCGGCGATCGCTTCGGCTGAGGCAGCCACGGCCAGCGGCACGGCCCGCGAGACGTGCTTGCGCTCGCGCGCGTCCACCCAGGCCAGTTCATCGAAGTCCTGCACTTCGCCCGCGATATGCACTGGCAGGAATGACGGGTCGAAGCGCGTGATTCGTTTCACGCCGGAAACGCCTGCGAGGATGGCCCGGCAGAAGGCGTCTTTGCCGATCCCATTCGGGCTGACCACGCCCATACCGGTAATCACCACGCGTTTGTTCATGGAGAAGAAGTGCTCAACCTTATTCGTTCACGCTCACTTCTGCAATGCCTTTTGGCTTCCCGCCTTCCGAATAGTTTTCCATCAGATGCCGGCGCTGGCTGCCTTGTCACGTAAAATTGTGGTCATACGATGCCCCTGGGCCTGTACATCTCGGTGCCGTTCTGCCGGACCAAGTGCAGCTACTGCAACTTCGCCTCCGACGTATTCTCGAAGTCGGCCTACGAAAACTACGTCGCCCGCCTGCTTGAGGATATGCACAATGCGCCGGCGGCTGCCTCAAGTCTTGGATGCATTCTGCCGGAAACCCTGGATTCGATCTATCTGGGCGGTGGCACGCCGTCAATCCTGGATCCAGGGCAGTTGAAACGGATTTTCGCCGCGGCACGGGAGCAGTTCAAGATCGCGGCCGATGCTGAGATCACGGTGGAATGTGCCCCCGGCACGCTGACTCCCCCCCTGATCGAAACGCTGCTGGCCTGTGGAGTCAACCGGGTCAGCCTCGGCGTGCAGTCATTTGTCGACCAGGAAGCCCGATCCGTCGGGCGGTTGCACCAGCGCGCCACGGTACTCGAGGAAATCCATCGCTTGCGCCAAGCCGGCATCAGCAACATCAACCTCGATCTGATCGCGGGCCTGCCTCATCAGACCGCCCAGAGTTGGATGTTCTCCTTGAACGAGGCCATAGCCACTGCAGCGCCGCATGTCAGCGTCTATATGCTCGAAGTGGACGAAGATTCGCGCCTGGGCCGCGAGTTGATCGCCGGGGGCACGCGTTACCACGCCCACTTCGTGCCCGACGATGACGCCACCGCCGATTTCTACGCGCAAGCCTGCGCAACCCTGAATGCCGCGGGCATCACCCAGTACGAAATTTCCAACTTCGCGCGCCTTGGCCGCGAATCGCGCCACAACCTGAAGTACTGGACCCGGCAGCCCTATCTCGGCTTCGGCGTGGACGCGCATTCGATGCTTCCGGTCCGCGACGGTGCTCGCTTCGAAGCTGTCCGCTTCTCCACGCCCGATTCACTCGATGCGTACATGAAAAGCGGCGCGAGCGTCATCACGCCAGTCTCGGAGCCGGTGGCGCTGGAAGAGAGCTTCTTTCTCGGCCTGAGATTGAATCAGGGAGCCGATCTCGATCAGCTAAGCGCCGATTTCGGCCGCGAGCGTCTCGCCGCGCACCAGTTCGCCATCGAAGAAGCCGTCAACGACGGCCTGCTCTTCCGCGATGGCGCAAGGATCCGTCTCACCGCGCGCGGGCGTTTGCTGTCGAACGAAGTGTTTGCGAAGTTTTTGGGGGAAGGAGTGGCGGGAACCCGGTCCGCGTAAGCACGCGGGGATGAGCCGAATCATTGCCGTTCGGCAAGGTTATCCGGTTCCCGCCATCTCAAAAGTCTTGGGCACGCCTGCGCCAAAAATCGTCGGCTGTGCCGGTAGCGCCTGAATGCCGGTTTCTCCCGGTCGCGTCCACACGACGCGGAATTGCGCCCGCTGCGCTTCGTGCTGCACGTCCAGCAACTCACCGGCATGAATCTTGGAATGAATGTCGAGCAGGACCGCGCCCGTCGAACTCACGCTCGTCGCCCGTACCATTTCCGTGAAGGGACGCGCATTCCGGTCCACTCCCCAGATCAGTACTGAGAACTCCATTTCGTGACGGGGCTCTTTGCGCCGATCCATGCAGCAGGGATCATAGGACAGTCGCGAAGACAGGAAAACGTCACCCCGGTTACCGCGGGAATGGTTCCGGAAGTGACTTGATAATCGCTGACGGATAAGGACTTAGTCGAAGTCCTTCATGGAGCAGGCGCCCGCGCCGCGAGGATCGCCGCAGGACCCGCATGGGCCCGCCGACATCGACGGCGCCGCACTAGCCTTCGCTTGTGCGGCGAAGACGGACAGTTGCGGTTCCAGTTTCTTGCTGTGGCACTTCGGGCAGGAAGCTTTGTCCTTGCCGAAAACGAGCGCTTCAAACTCGTGCTGGCATTCCTGGCAGATGTACTCGAAAATCGGCATGAAACGCTCCTGCGAAGATATCCGTAGCGCCGGCGACTCGCCGGCCCGGCAATCTCTTCTCCTCCTATTTAAAATCAGAACGTGGCCCCTTCGCAATCGCCCGAGACGACAGCGACCTTCGTGCCCCGACGCTGGCTGCGCGGCGGACACGTGCAGACCGTCGCCAGCTTCCTGCTGCCTCGCCGCTTCAACCTGCCGCCTGCCGAAGATCGTCTCATCGAAGTAGCGCCCGGCGTCCAGGTCCGCTGCCAGTGCCACTGGCAGGCCGACCGCACCCGGCCTCTGACCATCATTGTTGTTCACGGCCTTGAGGGATCGAGCGACTCGCAGTACATGCTCGGTATTACCGAGAAGGCGTTTGCCGCAGGGATGAATGTCATCCGTTACAACCAGCGCAATTGCGGCGGAACGGACGCGCTCGCTCCGGTGCTTTACCACTCCGGCCTGTCCAGCGACATTGCCGCTGTAGCCCAACACCTCATCGCGCGCGATGGCATCTCGCACCTGGCCCTGGTGGGATTCTCCATGGGCGGCAATCTTGTTCTGAAACTGGCGGGCGAGTGGGGATCGCGTGGGCCCGCTCAATTTCGGGCCGTTGCAGCCTGCTGTCCGGCAATGGACCTGGCCGCCTCCGCCGACGCCCTCCATGCTCCCGCCAACCGCCTCTACGAACTCTATTTTCTGTTCAACCTTCGCCGCCGCATGATGCGCAAGGCCCAACTGTTCCCCGGACATTTCGACGTCAGCCGCCTGCAGCATCTGCGCAGTCTGCGTGAATTTGACGACAAAGTGACGGCCTACTACTGCGGCTTCACCGGGGCGGACGACTACTACGCTCGCGCCGCGGCGACGAACGTGGTCGAGCAGATCGCGGTCCCGGCGCTGATCGTGCATGCCGCCAACGATCCCTTCATCCGCATCCAGCCCGAAACGCGGCGGAAGATTGCCGCCAACCCGAACATCACCTACATTGAAGCCGGAGATGGCGGCCACTGCGCCTTTCTCGGAGTGCGCAACGGCAAAGACGACGGCTTCTGGGCCGAGAACCAGATCGTCAACTTCCTGCGCAGGTTCTGATGGACGCTGATTTCTCGATCGAACTCGGCCGCGACGATCCGGTGCTTGATTTTCCGTGGTCCGATCCCGAAGGCAAGTGCGCATACCACAACCTGAAGCGGCATCCGGAAATGCTGGCACAGGTCGAAGAGGCGAAACGATTCCCGGAACTCGCCGAGTTCCTGCGCGGCACAAACTCCGCGATTAGCATGGTCGAAAGCGCAAAGTGCGATGCCTGGACCACCGAAGAGCTAAGTTCCGAAGAAGAGATTTTCGGCGCCACGCACAAGTGCGCCAGTTATGTGGACCTGGTCCTCTCACGTATCGAGGAACGCCAGTCGTTTCCCTTCCACGAACTTTTCGCCAAGCGGTTGGTAGAACTGCTGCGCAAGACACCGGAGACGCCATCGGCAGTCGAAGTAGCTGTCCGGCGCTGCTATTTTCAGAACGAAAGCGAGCCCGAAGAAGGTTTCTACCTGACCTTGTATGTGAGCGGCTATGGAGACGATCTGGCCCGCGCCCGCCAGAATTGGGGAATTGCCTTGCGCCTGGCCGGCAATGCGATCCTGCAGCTGTCGGCCTCCGGACTTGCCTGACACAGTGCCTCCGAAGATTCCGAACAGTCAGTGGAGTTACTCCGCCGGCTTGGGAGCAAGCCATTGCCCGCGGAGCGATTGCGCGACCGCCTTCCAGTCGATGCGCGTGCGTGCCAGCGACAGCAACAGCATCATCAGGAAGATGATCAGCAGTCCGAGGGAAGCAGTGCGAATGTTGTTCGCTCGCTTCGTGAGCAGCGAAAAGCGTCCGTAAACAAATTCGATGTGCACCCAGTAGACGAGCAGGGAAGTCCGGCCGAGCTGAATCATCGGACTGAACCCACGCGCTCCCAGCCCCCAGCGGCACCACGCAAAACTCAAAAGCGCAATCACCAGCAGGATCCCGACCCGCATGAGGAAGAAGTTCGGGCTGGTATGCCAGTAGTCATAGACGGAATAGAGCTCTACCGGCAAATGATCGAACCAGCGTGAAAGCAAAGTCAGCGTAACTCCGCCCGCTCCAAACAGGACCAGCGTCCGCGTCGCGTGCGCGCGTCCCCAATCGCTGAACAGCACAAACCCGGCAGCCAGCCCGGCAAATGCGAACGCAGCCCAGGGAAAAATGGGGAACAGCCACGGCTGCGGCGCCCCGAGGTTGTGCACGCCGTTGACGTACGTCTCGATCTGCCATGGCAGCCACGCAGGCCGAAGCGTTGTCCAGAGCGGTGGAGTGAGCAAGGCAATCAGAGCCGCAGTGAGCGTCGCAGCAACGAGCAGGGCCGGACGCGGTCTTTGCGAGTTGGCCAGCCGCAGTGCTACTCCACAGACCAGCGCCATGAGCACCATCGACAGGCCGATCGTGTTCAGAATGTCGACGCGGAACAGATCGCTCCATGGCGCCCATCCCCAAGAGATCAGGTACTCCTGCAGCCGAAAAAGCAGGCCGAAGGCGAAAATCTCCGCGCCCCGTCGCGCCATCGTACGTGTAATTTCAGCGGGACTCAGATTCTTGCGAACAAGTTTGTCGGTGACCAGTGCGAAAGAGATTCCGGCGAGAAATAGAAACAGCGGAGCCGGTAGCGTCCCGCCGAGTTGGGAGTACATCAGAAAGTCAGTCTTGCGCGCCTCCCCTCCCAGCCACGAATCGTAGCAATGCGTCTGGAACATGAGGACGCAGGCCAGGCCCCGCATCCAGTCGATCCAGGCGAGACGGGAGGTGGACGGGGGCACGGGGGTAGTGTAGTGGCGACGGGGTGGGGATTGCTAACGCCTGACAAGGGCCAGAAACCCTCTCCTAACGCTCTTGGCGAACGTTGCCGATATCGTTGAGATGAGGTTCAGCTTCCTGGGAAGATTCTTTGGCGGATTGAAGCGAAGTGGAGTGCAGACCCGGACCGTGTCGCCCGCCAAGCTGGCAGTGGATTTTCGCACTCTCACCGAGGGTAGTCTCGACATGATCTGCGTGGCAGAGGTTTCGGGTCACAGTCACCACTTTGTATATGCCTCTCCCGCGACTTTTGAGACGATCGGCTGGACCGTTGAAGAATTTCTCCATCTCGATCCGAAGAGATTCTGGACCAAGGAATCGATGTCGACTATCGCCGGCGACATTGACAAGCTGTCGAAGGGAGAGCATACGAGCATGGTGGTGGTCGAGGCGGTTCGGAAAAATGGCCGCCACATCTGGCTCGAGAACAAAGTGCGGGTTCTTCAGCAAAGGAAAGACGGAACGATGTCTGTCATGGTTTGCATGCGGGACGTGACGGAACGGAAGTACCTCGAGGAACAGCTCGAGCATCAGGCCCTCATCGACGGCTTGACCGGAATCAACAATCGTCGCGCATTCGATCAAGCCATGGACCGTGAATGGAGAAGGGCGGTTCGCAGCGGATTGCCTCTTTCCCTTGTTCTGGTGGACGTGGACCATTTCAAGCTTTTTAACGATGCGTACGGCCATCAGGTTGGAGACGATTGCTTACGTTTCGTTGCGGAAGCCATGCGAGCGGCCATCAAGCGAGCGGGAGATGTTGTTGCCCGCTATGGCGGCGAAGAGTTTGCCGCCCTGCTTCCCGACACGGAGATAGAAGGAGCAGGGCAACTTGCCAACCGGCTTTGTGAGGCGGTAGCCGATTTGGAGATTCCTCATCGCTTGAACCGCCAGGGGGGCGGCCACGTCACGATAAGCTGCGGGGTCGCTTCCGCGGTGGTCCACTCGGGAGGCACGCCCTGTCTACCGAAGGACCTGATCCTCTCTGCCGATGCGGCGCTTTACACAGCTAAGCACGAGGGCAGAAACCGCGTGGCATCCTCGCCTCTCCTCGCCATCCCCAAGCTAGCCCGCGATGCAAAGGATGCCGAACCTGATACCGAAATGCAGGAGCGTTTAGAGTCTCGATGACTGCGCACAAAGGGCCAACCAGTGACTGGGCTTGGGGCGCTTAGGTCATCGTCCTCCGAGGAGGTCTTGCCTGTCCCCAACCCCATCCAGATACGTTGGTAATCTGGCCGGCAGAGCAGGCCGCGTGTAACCCTTGTTTGATGGACCCACGTCCCACTCAAGGAGTTCGCGCCATGAAGTCGCTGGTCGCAGTCGCTCTTCTATCGCTTGCATCGCTGCCCGTCTCTGCCCAGGCAGCAAAACCCTGTGAGGAGTTAAAGGCCGAAATCGCAAAGAAGATGGACGCCAACAAGGTCACGTCCTACACGCTGGAAATTGTGCCGACGGAAAAGGCCAAGGAAACGGAAGGCAAGGTGGTCGGCAGTTGTGATGGCGGCACGAAGAAAATCGTGTATCAGAGAGCGTCCACTCCCAAGGCAACGCCGGCGACCGAACCAACCAAGCCCTGATCTCCTGAGTCTCTTGGCAGCACGGTTGTGTCACCCGCGCGGGCGAGGGCTCTCTCGACTCCGCTCGCCTGGCTCTACTTTCGCTCCAACAGCGCAATCCCCGAAAAGCGCTTGAAGCTTTCCTGCTTCTTCTTCGACGCGAGTCGCCCCAGCAAGCGAAAGAACTTCGCGAAGGGCATCGTTCGTTTCAAACGGAAATTCCTCGAACGTTGCCCGATACTCTTTCTCGCGCCATCCATAGGGCTCGAAGAATTTCGTGCCTTCGGCGGGTCCGAAGATCAAGGGCGCCCGGGCCAGGGCTTTGTCCCATGTCTTGTTCAGCCGCTTGAGAAGTTCCGGAGACGCCAAATCGATCATCCACCACCGAAAGGAAGAAGGTGCGCTGAGATCCTGCGCCAGCCGCGCGACCTGTTCCGACCGCAGATAGGTGAGCAATCCCTCGGCAATCACAAACGTCCGCGACGAAGCCTGCCCGACGCGCGCGAACAACGCGGCCCGCTCTCGGTCATCCGTCAGGTCAACCGGGTCGAATTCGAGCCGGCAATGCGGTTGCGCGGCCGCCAGAACCGTCTGCTTGTAATTGAGAACGTCGGGAAAGTCCACTTCGACCCAGCGCAACGACGTCGGCAGCGCCAACCGGTAGGGACGCGCATCGAGGCCGGAGGCGAGGTTCAGAACCGTATCGACCTTCTCCTCCTCGATCGCCCGAAGCAGGATTTCGTCCATCACCTGGGTGCGGACAATCACCGGCCACGCGGTTTGCCGGCTCTTGGGAATGCTGTTGAGGATCGCTTCGCCTTCCGGTCCGGCCAGTTTCCGCGCCCAGGGATCGTGAAACAGCGCATCCGGCCGGTCCGACTCCATCGCGCGATACATAGCGACCCAGCGAGCGGTGTCGGAAACATGGGAGACAGGGGTCGAAGCAGGTGTCATGCAGGTTTCCCCACAACCTATTCAATCATCAGGCGGTGCCGCCACTCTATCACGGGACGTTCGCCGGACGGCGTGCTAGCATTTGCTCTAAGACGCGCCTTTCTCGCTATGAAGTCCTTGTCCAGCGCCGTGGTTGCCGTCTTCTTCGTTCTGGCGGCCGGTTTTGTCTCGCCCGCCGCCTGGGCCGCAGACGAACCCAAATGGCTCGAAATTCACTCCACCCACTTCTACGTCCTGACCGACGCCGGCGACAAACGCGGCCGCGAAATCGCGCTGCGTATGGAGCAGATGCGCGCCGTCTTCGGCCAGTTGCTAATGCGGGACAAGCTGAAAATGTCGGTGCCCATCACCGTCGTCGCCCTGAAAAGCGACAAGCACTACGGCTTCATCGCGCCCACCAAGCAGAACATGGCCAAGGCATTCTTCGTGCCTGGAGCCGATCGCGTTTACATCGTGCTGAATCTTTTCGAGCCCGATCCCTGGCGAGCCGTCGCGCACCCGTTGGCTCACTATTTTCTGAATTACAACTATCCGCCCACGCAGGGCTGGTTTGACGAAGGCCTAGCCGAATACTTCGGCTCCATCCACGTGGACAACAAAGGCGTCGATATCGGCGCCGATCCAGAACTCGGCGCGGAGTGGTTTGAAGACGCCTTCGAAAACCTGACTCGCAATCAGAACGCGCCACAATCCCTCACCCAGTTGCTGAGTTCACCGGTCTGGATCTCCATGCCCGACCTGTTCAGCATGAAGCACGATGGCAGTGGGGCGCGCGAAGGAACCCACCATACGCTCTACTACGCGCAAGCGTGGATGGTGGTCCACTACCTGCTCAATAAGAACAAGATGTCCGAAGTCGGAACGTACTTTGACCTGGTACTGAACCAGAAGGTTCAGGTCGAGAAAGCCATGGTGCAAGCCTTCGACCTCTCCCCGGCGCAGATGGAGCAGGAGGTCAAGGCTTACTTTAACGGGCTCCCCAATCTCGGCATCGCCATGGACCGCTCGAAACAGCCGAACGTCGAGGCCGACAACGCCGATGTGGCTCAGCCCTATCATCAGGCCGTGCCGTTTGGCCCCGATGACGTCGGGATGACGGTGAATCAGGTCCTCGACACTGAGGCTCGAGCGGTGATCGACGACGTGATGGCCCGCATTCCCGAGCGGCACGATCAGGCCGTTCAGGAACTGAAAGAGCTCACCAACGACGTCAAAGACAATGAGGCGGCCCACCGTGCGCTCGCCTGGGACCACATCCAGCAGAAAGATTTCGACGCAGCGGGTGACGATTTGGACCGCGCCTCGGAACTGGATCCGAAAGATCCCTGGATCTGGTATTACCGGGCGGTGCTGAAATACCGGCGCGCGCAGGTGACGGGCCATGAAATCCAGGGCCTCGCCAACATGATGCAGGACCTGAAAGCCGCCCTGGACTGGTACCCGGAATTTGCCGAGGCCTACAACATGCTGGGTGTGGCACGCATCGAGGGCGGCGGACTCAACTCGGCCCTCGACGCGCAGCGCCTGGCGATTTCCTATTCACCGCGCAATCTCGAGTACCAGTTCAATCTCGGCCAGATCTACGTTTCGGGAAAAAAGTGGGACCAGGCGCGCGATCTTTTCACTCGCCTGAAAACGAGTAATGACCCGCGCGTAGCTGCCGCAGCAAAACGCCAACTGGAAGACCTGGCGACTCTGCAGAAGTACGGGATTCGCCCCGAGCACGCGGGCCAGGCGGCACAAACCCCCGCCGGCGCCGCGAGCTCTCCGACAGCGGTCGTAAGTTCCGGCGGCGACGATGACGACGAGTCCGACACTCCACCGAAACCGGTCCCGCCCAAGCCCGGCAGCACTGGGCCGGTACAGAATCTCAAGGGCAAGCTCGTTTCCGCCGATTGCTCGAAATCACCCGAGGCGCTGGTCACATTCCTCGTCGGGATGAAAACCTACAAGCTGCACACTGGAGATTACAAAACGCTGCTCGTCATCGGCGAAGACCAGTTCTCCTGTGAGTGGAAGAATCGCATCGCGTCGGTCAACTACCGGGCCGTGGGGAATGCCGGGGGAGAGTTGGTTTCGCTAGAGCTACAGTAAGCGACCTTCATGCGCCTTTGCCTCCGGCGCGGTTCATGAAAGGCGTCGACACCCGAGGGACCTGAAGAACAAATAGAGAAGCGAGACAAGCTATGGCATGGCTGAACGTCGATGAATACGGACCCGGCGGTTGGACAGCGCCCGGCGACTTCCAATGGCGCGCTCGTCATTACTGCTCAGAACTGGAGAAAGGCCAGATTCTCTTCTTTTCCGCGCCGCCGTTCAATCTGCCGCAGGCCGATTTCGAGTTTCTGGTTTCGCTCAAGCCGGCCGATTCCCGCCTGCACAAGAACATCTCCTACCGGCCCGAGCAGGACTTGCTGCGAGGCTTCTCCGACTCCGCCAATCAGGCTCGCGTCCACGACGTCATGCGCAACTACGCGGTGGCGGTGAAAAATTTCGTGTCAGCCTTCCTTGCGCCCTACGCGGGAAAGCTCCAGACCGACTACGCCAGCTTCCGTCCCCTGGAAGAAGAGGGCCGCGATCTTCCCTTGCACAAGAAGAACGACCTGCTCCACGTCGACGCCTTTCCCAGCCGCCCAACCCGCGGCGGACGCATTCTGCGCATATTCACCAACGTCCATCCAACGAAAGATCGCGTCTGGGTGCTGGGCCCGCGTTTCCCGGAACTGGCATCGCGGTTTGCCGAACCGGCGGGCCTCCCCAGGTTCGCCCACGCCTCCAAAGCCATGCGCGGATGGAAGCGTGGCCTCGGTACGCTGGGCCTCCCCGTCGCCGATCGCGCCCCGTACGACAAATTCATGCTCCACTTCCACGACTGGCTGAAAGAGAACACTGCCTTCCAGAATGCGAAAGAAGGAAAAGAGCAACTGGAATTCCCGCCCATGGCGACCTGGCTGGTCTTCACCGACGGCGTGCCCCACGCCGCTCTCTCGGGCCAGTTTGCCATGGAGCAGACGTTCATCGTTCCTGTCGACGCCCTCGTCACGCCGGAGGTCGCGCCCATCCGAGTGCTGGAAAAAATAGCGGGAAGGGCAATGGACTAGGTATTCCCCGGCCCCTGTAAAGAACCAGCGATAGTGACCTTCTCCCGAAGTAGTACTAGAATCTCGTTATCGCTGTTCCCAGGCCGCGAGAACTCCTGATCAAACAGATCCCAAGGATTGTATGAACGTCCTTCTGTTCTCCATGCCCGACTATTTTGAGCACATGCCTCCGGCGGCCGTCCGCATGCCAAGC